>ENA-UOWE01000242-UOWE01000242.1-activated-sludge-metagenome-genome-assembly--contig:-NODE-242-length-81288-cov-6.808157_pt1 | contig 81288 bp, 63 predicted proteins | sample MGYA00249841_ERZ761562 | MGnify/ENA primary metagenome ERZ761562 (study PRJEB28883, sample SAMN05720200) | activated sludge metagenome | isolation source: Anaerobic digester | place: Japan... | reverse complement strand
CGATACGTTCCAGGAGCCCTTTGGCAAGCATCTCATAACCGTCAGACATATCAAACACCTGGTATTTTATTGAGGAACTGCCACAGTTTAAAACTAAAATGATCATCTTCTGACTATTTACTGAAATTATTTCTTTATACCTGATGCCTGAGTAGCTGTGATTGCTATCATGCTTACTATATCGCTCACTGAGCAGCCTCTGGATAAGTCGTTTATCGGGGCCGCAATGCCCTGAAGTATTGGCCCGATAGCTTCTGCATCAGCAAGGCGCTGAACAAGCTTATAGGCTATATTTCCACAATTCAGGTCAGGAAAAATAAGTACATTAGCCTTGCCTGCAATTTTACTTGCGGGTGCTTTCTTCTGTCCGATAGACTCAACGAGTGCAGCGTCGCCCTGAAGTTCGCCATCAATCATCATATCGGGAGCCATTTGCTGAGCGATCTTTGTAGCGCTTATGACCTTATCCACCATTTCATGTTTTGCACTGCCTTTTGTCGAGAAGCTTAACAAAGCTACCCTGGGTTCAATCCCGGCAAGGACCTTTGCTGTTCTCCCGGATGCGACTGCTATTTCTGCCAGTTCTTTATCTGTAGGATTCGGATGAACACCTCCATCAGCGAATATAAGTACACCGTTATCTCCGTATGCCTTGTTTTTAACGATCATTATAAATGCGCCCGATACAACGGATATTCCGGGTGCAGTCTTAATATAATGAAAAGCCGGCCTGAGTACATCTCCTGTCGCATGATCTGCCCCTGAAACCTCACCGTCAGCATCACCGTTCTTAATCATGAGTACTCCTAGGTAAAGCGGATCTTCTATCAACTTCGAAGCTTCCTCCTTTGTCATGCCCTTGTGTTTTCTCATCTCAACCATCATATCAATATAATGGCTCTTCTTTGAGTGCGATAGCGGATCAATGACAGTTGCCTTACTGATATTCCTTAATCCGAGCTTTTCTGAATGAGATTTAATTTCAGCCGGATCGCCAATAAGAATGATCTGAGCCAGACCTTCTGCTATTGCTATATCAGCCGCTTTTATCGTTCTCTCTTCATACCCTTCCGGGAGGACTATCCTTTTGTTGAATGATTTTGCTTTCTGTTTTATACTATCCAATAATTCCATTGTATATCAATATTTTAAATATGTAAAATTTTTTTTCTAAATGTACGAAAAAAAAGTTCGAATTTACAACCTGCTGTGGTATGATTATTTTCAGAATTTTGTACCATCATCCGGATATCATGATTTTTCAGGGTTTAGCTATTTTTTCTAATTTAGCAGTTCGATAAATTATTATGAAATCTGATTCAATATTTTCAAGCCTTGACTCTCTGAAAAATGAGATTGAAGGAGATCTCAGATATGATGAGGTAACAAGGGTTATATATTCTACCGATGCATCAGCCTACAAAGAAGTTCCGCTTGCTGTTGTATGGCCCAGATCTCCTGCCGACATTAAGAAGGTACTTGCATTTGCTTCGCGTGAAAAAATCGGACTGACAATGAGGGCTGCCGGAACATCACTGGCCGGACAAGTGGTCAGTTCCGGTATTATAGTCGACGTATCAAAATACATGAAGGATATCATCGAGCTGAACGAAGAGGAAATGTGGGTAAGGGTGCAACCCGGTGTGGTACTGGATGAACTTAATCTGTTTCTTCGTAAAAAGGGTCTTTTCTTTGGTCCGGAAACATCAACTTCAAGCAGGTGCAATCTTGGAGGAATGGTTGGTAATAACGCATGTGGCTCACATTCAATAATTTATGGCTCAACAAGGGATCATACAATTGAACTTAAAACTATTTTAAGCGATGGCAGTGAGGCTGTATTCGGACCTCTCGATAAGGATGGATTCAAAGAGAAGTGTAAAAGTTCAAATTTCGAAGGTTCACTATACCGTGAAATAAAGGATATGCTTGATAATCCTGCTAACAGAGAGCAGATATCTAAAGGATTTCCTGATAAAAAAATACCGAGAAGAAATACAGGATATGCTCTTGATCTTCTTCTTGATAATATTGTATTTGATAATAAATCAGACAAACCTTTCAATTTCTGCAAATTACTTGCAGGCTCGGAAGGTACGCTGGCTATCACCACAGAAATCAAACTTAATCTTGTAAAGCTCCCACCGCCTCACAAAGCCTTGTTATGTATCCATCTGGAAAAGAGAAATGACGCGTTTCTGGTAAACCTGATAGCCCTGAAGCATAATCCTTCAGCAGTCGAAATGATGGATGACAGAATATTAAAACTGACTGAAAACAACCTAAGTCAAAGAAGCAACAGGTTCTTTCTTGAAGGCAACCCGGGATCGATAGTGATAGTAGAATTCGTAAGAGAAAATCCTGATCTAGTAGAAAAGGCAATCGAAGATCTGGTTAAAGATCTGAGAGCTTCAAATTACGGTTACGCTTTTCCGGTAGTGAGAGGCCGGGACATAAGCAAGGTTTGGGATCTTAGAAAAGCGGGACTTGGTGTTCTTACAAATATGAAGGGAGATCATAAACCCGTCTCTCTGATTGAAGATACTGCAGTGAATGTGGACCAGATGCCCGGGTATATTGATGATTTCGAGAAAATGCTTGCTGTATATGATAAAGAGGTTGTATATCATGCTCATATAGGGACCGGGGAATTGCATATAAGACCGGTCCTTAACCTCAAAGATCCTGGTGACGTGGAGCTTTTCAGGACCATAGGCCTGGAGACGGCAAGGCTCGTAAAGAAATACAAGGGATCAATGAGCGGAGAGCATGGTGACGGGAGGCTGAGAGGTGAGTTTATTCCGATAATCCTTGGAGAGTACAACTACAACCTGCTTAAAAGAATAAAACTGACCTGGGACCCCCATAATATACTGAATCCCGGTAAGATAACGGACACACCTCAGATGAACACATCACTGAGATATGTTCCCGGCAAGAAGACTCCGGAAATAAATACTATTTATGATTTTACATCGACAGATGGAATTGTAAGAGCTGCTGAAAAATGCAATGGCTCAGGCGATTGCCGGAAAACAAAGATCATCGGCGGAACAATGTGCCCCTCATTTATGGCAACCGGCGAAGAAGAAAATTGTACAAGGGCCAGGGCTAATATGCTACGCGAATTTTTAAGCGCCGATGAGAATAATCCCTGGGATCACCGTGAAGTTTACAATATCCTAGATCTTTGTCTTTCCTGCAAGGGCTGTAAGGCAGAATGCCCTTCAGGTGTTGATATTGCAAAACTAAAGGGTGAGTTCATGCAACACTGGTATGATAAGCATGGCATACCATTGAGAACATTGCTCATTGCCCATATCACATGGATAAATAAAGCCGGGTCATTCATACCTGTTATTTTTAATTTTTTTGTAAGAAATCAGGTAATTTCAGGAATGATCAAGAGAATGATAGGTTTTGCACCGAAGAGAGGTATACCTTTATTATATAATATAACTCTCAGGAAATGGCTGAAAAAGAATCAGGGAAATTTGATCCCTCGTAATCCCCGGGGTACTGTATGTCTGTTTGTTGATGAATTTACGGATTTAAATGACACCGAAACAGGCATCGCTGCTGTCAAACTGCTGACTTCGTTAGGGTTTAAGGTGATCACTGCGAACCACGGTGTAAGTGCCAGGACTTATCTGTCAAAAGGTCTTATCAGACGAGCTGAAAAAATAATACGGCAGAATATTAATGCTCTGTCGGGGGTGGTTTGTGAAGATATCCCGCTGGTTGGTATTGAACCCTCTGCAATACTTGGATTCCGCGATGAGTACCCTGAGCTGGCAGGAAGTGATCTGAAAACGACCGCTGAAAAGATCGCTCAGAACTCATTTATGATTGATGAATTCATCGCAAAAGAATACAGAGAAGGAAGGATTGACAGGGATCTCTTTGAAAATACAGGGAAGGAGATACTTCTCCATGCCCACTGTCAGCAGAAGGCGATATCATCTTCTCAAAGCACAATTGAAATGTTGTCAATCCCACGGAAATACTCTGTCAGGGAGATCCCGTCGGGTTGTTGCGGAATGGCCGGTTCATTCGGCTATGAAAAAGAACATTATGATCTCTCTAACAAGATCGGGGAAATGGTATTGTTTCCGGAAGTTAGGAGCGCCGGTGCAGATGTTATAATAGCTGCACCCGGGACCAGCTGCAGGCATCATATTGAAGAGGGTACCGGCCGGAAAGCTTTCCACCCTGTCGTTATCCTGTTCAATGCTCTGAAATTCAAGAATTCGTAAACAGGACGAAAAGAATAAACCTTTGACTTAAAGAGTTTTACGCAGGATTGAAAAACAGTTTTCAAGGATCTATCCGAAACTTGTCAGCATCACGAAGGACCGGGAATTTTTTCCTGAAGTCGCTTAGCTCACTGATGTTTAGAACTGCAGATATTATGCACTCTTCTTTCCTGGAACCTGAAGCAAGTATCCTTCCTTTTGGATCTATGATAACTGATTCTCCCGAATATGAATAGCCATTCCCATCAGTTCCTACCCTGTTTGCTCCAGCCACATAACACTGGTTCTCAATCGCCCTGGCTTTAAGGAGTGTAATCCATACATCTCTCCTGGCATCAGGCCAGTTGGCGGAATTTATAAGCAGATCGTACTTATTTATATTTCTGCTCCAGACAGGAAATCTGAGGTCATAACAGATTGTTGCCGAGATCCTGAACTCATGAAATTTGAACACAAGAGGTTTTTTACCGGCGGTAAAATGCATATTCTCTCCAGTAAGACTAAAGAGATGACGTTTATCATAAGTACGTGTACTGATATTCGGAGCAACAAACACCCATCTGTTATAGAAGTTATTTCTGATCCTTAAAATATAGCTGCCGCCAATTCCAGCCTGCCGGGAAGCTGCGATCCCTGACATCCATTCAAACGTTTCTGAGTGAGGAGATTCAGCCAGTTTTGTTGGATTCATCGAGAAACCGGTATTGAACATTTCCGGAAGGATTATTAAATCAGTATCATTGTCAAGACTGCCTATCTGCTTATCCAGTCTGCTGAAGTTTTCATTTTTTGATTCCCAGATTGTATCTGGTTGTATTATGGCAATCTTCATTATCGATGTTTTTTAACAATATGGATACTGGTACAAAATAAAAAAGTACAGGCTACACGTTGCCTGTACTTTTATCAGGTTATCATTTAAAGATCTATTTTGATGAGAGGGAATTATAATAATCATTGAAAATTCCCTTGATAAGAGGTCTGTAATACAGCCAGAAAAAGCGCCTGGTATCGTCGGCTTTCTTTGAATAAAGTATACCTTTCAGTTTTTCGACACCAAAGAATTTTGATGTCCAGATGGGGACATCAGTATTGGTAAAATCACCACTGAAGTAATATGTCCTCTGGGCTGCAGGTTCCTGAATAACTGCAGGGAATAAATTATCCAGACCGTAATCAGAAAGCAGAGTGTCACCTGTGCTGGTTGTCTCAAGTTTAAAATTTGAAATAACGTTATTATCAAGAGGATCAATGATATCGAACCAGTTATCGAATGTAATTGAAGGCGGAAGGTCCCATTTGGAGCAATATGCAGAATCTGTTACGATAACAGGAAGGGAAGATTTCAGCTGAGTCCCTTCCTCAAGGATTAGTATCTGCCTCTGATTCAGAATTACAATACCCGGTTTCACAAAATTCCATGGTTTCCTGTACTGTTTCCTGTACATTGACGTCATCCAGATTGGAAAACCAGGTCTTGTAGTATCCAGAGAGCTGAAGTATTTTCCTGTCCAGCCGTTGAATTTAATATTGAGTCTCTCCTGTATCCTGTATGATTCAAATTCTGCGGTAGGATAATCAAATGAGTTATACTCAAGAATTATAAGTTTATTGCGGTCCTTCATTTCTTTAATCAGGAGATTGTCGTTATTGTTAAGTCCTCCGTACAGTTTTGTTGATGTACGGCTTTTTTTCACTCCCTGATACCAGTCATTAAAGAATACGCCGTAAGTATCGGTAATATATAATGCATCGGCTTGTTCCGGAAGGTCAGCCAGATCGGCCAGACGATATTCATTCCTGTCCCATTGTCTTTCCTTTAGTGGCCGGGTCGGTACAAATCCAAAATAATCTGTACGAAAGGAATAAGACTTGTTTTTATCCTTTTTAACAAATCGGTTATTTGTCAGAACCCAGTTAAAAGACTTATGTTTTACCCGTTGAGGAGTAGGAACTGTCTTATCAACGATAATGATACCCATGGGTTTTTTTGTCTGAGAAGACCAGCGGATCAGGTTAATTACCGGCAGGGCAAGGATCACTGCCAGAATAATAATCACAATTAGCAGAGGTTTTTTCATAATTGAATTACTATCTGATAATATTCAATACTTAGAGGTTCAAAATGCTGTTAATATCTCTAATTCAACTGTTAAATGTATTAATTTATTTTTTTTCATGAAAATAAATTCGAAGCAATTTAGTAAAAATTATTTAACCGCAAAAATTGTTAACCATCCATAAATCGTGTTTATCCTTGTTTTATGCATTAATCTTGCCGGTTACAATGACTGTTTTCTATACTCAACTTAAAAACATTAATTTTATTACTTTTACACAAACTTATTTACAGATGCTGACAAATCAACCTCTGGCAGACAGGCTGAGGCCGAGGGATCTTGATGAATTCTACGGGCAAGAACATCTTGTCGGCGAAAATGGTGTTTTGAGAAAAGTAATTGAATCAGGTAACATACCTTCTTTTATTCTCTGGGGCCCGCCGGGAGTTGGCAAAACCACCCTGGCAAATATTATATCCAATACTCTGAAAAGGCCTTTTTATCACCTGAGCGCGGTTCATTCAGGTGTTAAAGACGTAAGAAGTACAATCGAAAAGGCAAGAAAACAACAGTTCTTCAACCAGCCTAATCCAATCCTGTTCATCGATGAGATCCACCGTTTCAATAAATCACAGCAGGATTCCCTGCTTAGCGCCGTAGAACAGGGGATTATAACACTTATCGGAGCAACAACGGAAAACCCTTCATTTGAAGTAATATCCCCGTTACTATCAAGATGCCAGGTCTACATAATGACCCCCCTTGAGGAAGATATACTGATTTCATTAGTTGACAAAGCTGTAAAGAAGGATTTGTACCTTAAGCAATACAACATCACGATAAAAGAATATGAAGCCCTGTTGCGCGTATCAGGAGGTGACGCAAGAAAATTATATAACGCGCTTGAATTGGTAGTGGCGTCTGAAGCTGACGCCAGCGGTTCGGAAATGATAGTCATAACGGATGAAAAGGTATTAAAGCATGTCCAGAAGAATCTTGCGTTGTATGATAAGAACGGGGAACAGCATTATGATATAATCTCAGCTTTTATAAAGTCGTTGAGAGGCAGTGATCCGAATGCAGCTGTTTACTGGCTTGCCCGGATGGTTGAAGGCGGAGAAGATCCCAAATTCATTGCCCGGAGGATGCTGATACTTGCAGCTGAAGACATTGGTCTGGCAAATCCTAATGCCCTGCTAATGGCCCAGACATGTTTTGAAGCTGTTAATGTTATAGGATGGCCTGAATCGAGGATAATCCTGTCTGAAGCTGCAGTTTATCTTGCCACGTCTCCAAAAAGCAACGCCTCATATATGGCCATTGAAAAAGCAGGTGAAGCCATAAGGGAAAAAGGTGATCTTCCGGTCCCGCTGCATCTGAGAAACGCACCAACAAAGCTGATGAAAGATATAGGTTATAGCGATGGGTATAAATATGCCCACAGCTATCAGGGAAATTTCATTGAAGACAATTTCCTTCCTGAAGAGATGAAAGGCACGATATTCTACGATCCGGGGACTAATCCGAAGGAAGAGGAGATAAGAAGAAGGCTCAGGGGATTATGGAAGGAAAACTATAATTACGAAAAATAATTTTCTACCTTTATGACCCAATGAAAAAAATGAACATAAATATTCCTGGCATCAGGCATGGGCAATCAGAAAACTTCCTCCTTATTGCAGGACCATGTGTAGTGGAAAGCAGGGAAATTACCTTTGCAACTGCAGAACACTTGTGTGGACTATCAGAAAAATACCAGCTACCCTTTGTTTTCAAAGCCTCCTACAGAAAGGCTAACCGGTCACGGCTGGATTCATTTTCGGGAATAGGGGATATTAAAGCACTTGAAATACTGGCTGCTGTTAAAGAGAAATATTCAGTTCCGGTTATAACAGATATCCATAACCCCGAAGAAGCTGTAATTGCGGCCCGTTATGTCGATGTGCTGCAGATACCCGCATTTCTTTGCAGGCAGACAGATCTCCTTGTCGCTGCTGCTGTAACAGGCAAATGGATCAATATAAAGAAAGGTCAGTTCGTATCTGGTGCATCGATGAAATTTGGAGTCGGAAAAGTCAGGGACTCGGGTAATAATAATATAATAGTAACCGATCGGGGGAACATGTACGGTTACCAGGATATCGTTGTTGATTTCAGGAATATTCCGATAATTCAAAAAAATGGTGTTCCTGTGATAATGGATATCACTCATTCCCTTCAGCAACCCAACCAGGATACGGGTGTTTCGGGAGGATTGCCGGAAATGATAGAAACAATAGGAAAAGCCGCTATTAGTGTCGGTGCTGATGGTATATTCATGGAAACCCATCCCGATCCTTCGTCAGCAAAATCAGATGGGGCCAACATGCTGAAGCTTACTGAAACTGAAAATCTTATAAAGAAACTTGTGGCGTTGAGAAAGACTATTAATTCATTCAACAATAACTAATAAAAACCGTATGAAAAAACTTGTTCTTACTTTAAGCGCATTCTTGATAATTATTTCACTGAATGCTCAATCACTTGAGGATATTATCGGCAAATATACAGTCGCCAATAAACTGGATAAGATAACATCCTTTAAATCCCTCAAAATAACAGGAAAAGTCTCTGTAATGGGTATGGATATGCCGGTTGAGGTATGGATGAAAAGTCCAAATAAAATAAAAACCGTAACCACAATGAATGGTCAGGCCACAGTTCAGGCTTTCGACGGAGAGAAAGGATATATTATCAATGCAATGATGGGATCAACTGAACCTGTCGAGATGACTCCTGATCAGGTATCGCAGATACAGAACAACAACGTTTTCAGGAACACTTTGGCCGAATATCTTAAAAAAGGTCAGCTTACACTAAACGGGGAGGAAGATGTAAACGGTAAACCCGCTTACAAAATCAAAGCTGCATTGGAAGGAGGATTGAATGCTACCTTGTTCATTGATAAAAACTCCTTTTTAGTTGTAAAGCAGATAGCTGATGTAAACCAGGGTGGAATGAAAATATCTGTTGAGACTTATCCTTCTGATTACAAAGATAATAACGGTATTATTCTTCCAATGAAGAATACTGTTTCAATGAGCGGGATGGAGATGGTGACTTCTTATTCAAAGGTTGAAGTTGATATTCCGATTGACGACAGTGTATTTAAATTGAAATGACACTGAGTATTATTTAATTGTGAAGGGACGCTTTGAAATGCATCCCTTCATTTTATGCAGCCAGTCTGTAAGCCGGGTTCTGTACGGATCAGCCTCCTGCGAAAGGATCCAGAACCGTTTCCCATCATTTATCTTGTCCCGGCATTACTGCAGGGATCATACGACCTACCCCCCGGCATCGGACGAGCAGCCCTCAGCGCCGGTATACATGGTCTTTCAACCCATGATGTGTACGGCTTCCTGTGTCACCACAGGAACCGGTGGGCTCTTACCCCGCCTTTTCACCCTTATCCCGCCTGAGGCAGGACGGTTATTCTCTGTTACACTTAATATACCCTCACGGATATCTTCCCGTTAGGAAGCATGGTGCTCTCTGTTGCCCGGACTTTCCTCTCACGTACATCCGGAAAACACCGGAATACCATGAGCGATGGAACAACTTGCTGCCCTGCAAAGTTATGAATAATACTCAATATCTGAAAATAAGCTATTTTTGCCAGTCGCTGATGCATACCATATATCTTTCATGGAATATGGCGGAGCTAAGATAAAGGGCGGATGTAATAAGAGAACTGAGAAATTAATTATGGGTCTTAAAGAAATAACGGATAAGATCAATATTGATGAATACAACTATGACCTTCCCGAGGAAAGGATAGCCCAATATCCGCTGAAGGAAAGGGACATGTCTCAATTACTTGTCTTTACTGGAGGAAGGATCTCGAAAGATATATTCAGAAATATTGCTAATTACATACCATCAGATTCACTCCTGGTATTCAACAATACAAAAGTCATCAGAGCTCGTCTTCTTTTTACAAAAGAAACAGGAGCTGCCATAGAAATATTCTGCCTGGAGCCTTTAAATCCGGGCAGCTACGAATTATCTCTTACAGCAAAGGGACAAGCGGAGTGGAAATGCCTTATAGGAAATCTGAAAAAATGGAAAAGAAGAACAATCTCAAAGACATTCTGCTGCAATGGAAAGGAATATGAGCTGACAGCTGAAAAAATAAAAGAAGAAGGAGATGCATGGAGAATAAGGTTTAAATGGATTCCGGGAGAATTGACTTTCGGTGAAGTTATAGGATCTTTCGGGCACATTCCTCTTCCACCATACGTAAAGAGGAATGATGAAGAATTAGATTATATAAGGTATCAGACAATATATTCGAGCATTGAAGGATCGGTTGCCTCCCCTACTGCCGGATTGCATTTTACAAATAATGTTATTAACTCAATCCTGGGAAAAGGTATTAAAATGAAAGAGATCACTCTTCATACCGGAGCCGGCACATTTCAGCCAGTAAGAGGAAGTGATATCACAAAGCATAAAATGCATTGTGAACATTATATTATAAGCAGGAAGCTTATTGAAGAACTGCTGCATACTGAAGATAGAATTATAGCCTGTGGCACAACTACCGTAAGGACTCTGGAGAGCATATTCTGGCTGGGCAATAAAGTATTGAATAACCAATTTTTAAATACTTCGGATCTGCACACAGACCAATGGGAACCATATTTATCGGAAACACGCGCGCCGGTTAAAGATTCCCTGACTGCATTGCTTGACTACCTTGACCAAAGGAAGATTTCATTCATGAATGCCACTACACGAATAATGATCCTGCCCGGATATGAATTCAGGATCACTAATGGGATCATTACAAATTTTCACATGCCGAAGAGCACTTTATTGCTGCTTATTTCAGCCTGGACAGGTCAGGATTGGAAAAAGATCTACAGGTTCGCACTTTGTAACAATTTCAGGTTCCTCAGCTATGGTGATAGTTCACTGTTAATGAAATAGATATTCACCATCTGTTTTGTCCTGTTCATCAATAGATTTATTTTATCCTTTGAAATTAATTTGTTTTTTACGTTATTCGTACAAATTTTAACATCATGAACAACAATAAAATACTTCAACAGTTTAACGCGGTATTTGGAATATTCATGGTAATATTTTACCTGGGGATGGGAATATTTTTACTATTCTTTGCTCAGAGAATATTTGATATCGACAAAGCTTTGAGAAGTATTCTGGGAGGAACATTTCTGTTATACGGGACTTACAGGATTTTTGCTACTATAAGACAGATATCAGAAGCATTTTCGTCAGGCAGAGACGAGGAATAATAAAAGCTATGGTAATCATTAATGCACCAAAAAAGTATTGGCATACCCTTTGCAGTATCATATTCAAAATGGTTATAAATGAAACTTTTTAATTTTATGACTATGAGAATAGTGACAAATAATCAAAAAATTATTAGTTTTGCTTTCCAAAAATTAACATCCTTCTTAAGGTTTCCAGTGATCCGCTTTAAAGAACATAGTTTTTACAGACATTTACGTTTCTTACCTGCCGGTTTGCTTATCCTTTTATATTCATGCAAGGGTGGCATTCAGGCTGATCAGGAAACTCCTACCCGGGGCAATATCAGGATCACTGCTGATGAATCTTTTAAGCCGCTTATTGATTCTGAGGTTTTCGCCTTTACTCATTTATATACCAATGCAAAGATAAAAGCTCAGTATAAACCGGAATTTGATGTCATCAATGACTTCATGAATGACTCCGTAAAGGTGATAGTTACCAGCAAGAAGCTGACAGAGGACCAGATCCGATACCTGAGAGATACCCTGGTAGTTGCCAGGACAGTGACTGTTGCATACGATGCTCTTGCTCTGGTAATTAACAGAAACAATTACGACACATTGCTTAAATACGACGATATAAAAGATATTTTCCTTGGCAAAAAAAAGACATGGAAAGAGCTTGATCCGAAATCAAAGCTCGGTAATATCAGGGTCATTTTTGATAATACAAAATCAGGGAATATAAGATATTTCAAGGAGCTTTACGATATCCATGAGAATCTTCCCGAAAATTTCTTTGCTGTAAACAATAATGAAGAGGTTGTTAATTTCGTCTCAAGGAACAGTGATGCTCTGGGAATAATCAGTGTGAACTGGATCAGTGACAAGGATGATTCAACAGGTATGGGTTGGGTAAAGAAGGTAAGGGTTGTTGGAGTATCAAAACCTTTCTTTAATGATAATACTTATTACAGACCTGATCAGGGGTGGATCTACGACAGGTCATATCCATTTGTGAGGGAAATATATCTTATCTCAAGGGAGTCATTCACAGGACTGGGCTCAGGTTTTATACAATGGGTGGCCAGCGACAGAGGACAAACCATTGTTTTAAAATCAGGATTGGTTCCTGCCACAATGCCGATAAGATTAGTCCAGGTTAAAAAATAATAGCACTTAATTTGCCGGAGAATAACTGAAGATTATATATAAACAGAAGAAAAAAGAAAAGATTTCATAACTAAAAGATTGATAAATAATAAAAATTAGTATAATTGACCTCAAAATAATTGAAACCATGAAACGTATGATTTTTAAAACAAGGTTTATTCTGACAGCTGCTCTTGCATTTGTATTTGCGGCCAATGCACTGGGACAGGATCTGAAATCAGCAACATTGCTTACAAAGAGTGAGCAATATGATAAGGCCGGTGAGATGCTTAAACAGTTGATTCAGAAAGAACCTTCAAACAGTAAATACTATTTTTACCTGGGAGAAAATTATCTGCTGGATTATTATTCAGATACCATCTCCAATTCCCTTACAGAATTTACGAATCTGGCTAAGGAAACATTCCAGAAAGGAATCAATGCAAACCCTAATGATCCTCTCAACTATATAGGACTGGCTAAAGTAGCAACTTATCTCAATGATCTGAAAACTGCCGACGAGATGAGAACAAAAGCACGCAGTTACCTCCTCCCTTACAAGAATATCAAGAAGATGACACCTCCGGCACCTGATTATGCTTTTGCACTGGCAAAAATAGCAGAATCCTTCATAAAGGAAGGTGAAGTAGACACAGCGGCTGCACTTCCGTTTATAAGACAGGCTCTTAAAATTGATGCTAAGAATCCTGAGATCTATCTTATTGCAGGGGATATTTACATTCTTGCTCCCGACGGTTCAGGAGCGATCAAGAATTACAGCATGGCTCAGTATTATGATCCGAAATCACCAACCGCCTTAATGAAGCAGGGTAATATTTATGTCAGGGGAAAGAACCTTTCGGCTGCAATACCATTATTTGAAGAAGCAATAAGCATTGATCCCAATTATGCTCCTGCATATAGGGAACTTGGTGAATTATACTGGAGGGCCGGAAGAAATGAGCAATCAACAACCAATTATAAAAAGTATATTGACCTGAGCAAAGGTAATATCCCGGCACAGACAAGATATGTAAACTCCTTATTCTATGCCGGAGATTATGACCAGGTTATCAAGAATGTAGATGAGATACTTGCTGTTGACAAATCAAGACCTGTAATGAATCGTCTTGCAGGATATTCAAGCTTTGAATTGAGTGCAAAGAACAAAAGTGAAGATTACAGTAAAGCATTAGGATATATGGAAGAGTTGTTCAAAGCTCTTCCTGAGGAAAGAATACTCTGGAAAGACCATCATTATATGGCAAGGATATTGGTAAGGAAGAATCAGAACTACACGAAGATGGTTGAAGAACTTCCTGCTCTTGAGAGCCAGCTGGCAAGGGAAAAAAGAAATCTTGCTGCTGCTACAACTCCTGCGGCCAAGGCTAAAATACAACCTGCAGTTGATGATCTCACTGCAAAAATAACTGCACTTAAAGCAAACATCAGCAATGCTGATAAAGAACTGGACAGAGCTTTCAGTGAGTTCGAGAAAGTTAGCCAGATGAAACCTCAGGACAGAGGGGTTCTAAGTGAAATGGCAACACAGTACTACTTTTTCAGGCGTTATGATAAGGCAGCCAAGACTCTTGCCAGGATGATTGATCCGAATGATGTGAAGCTTGAAGATCTGATGCAGGTAGGAAGGGCATATTATAATGGTGAGAATTACAAGACTGCTGATTCAGTGTTCAATGATGTAATAAAAAGATCTCCTGATTATGTACCCGCTTATCTCTGGATAGCCAGGACATATACCAAACTTGATCCCGATTATAAGACCGGAATTGCCAGACCAAAGTTTGAGAAGCTTATCCAGGTGGCAAAAGCCGATTCTCTGAAATATGATTCAGAGATGGGTGAAGCCTTTGGCTACCTTGGCTACTATTTTTCATCCAAGAACGATTACGGCAAAGCAAAGGAAATATATAACAGATGGATAAATCTCAATCCTAACAACAAGGAACAGAAGATAAGGGCCTACAATGGGCTTGGAGTTCTCGAGTTGCAGGCTGCCGGAAATGAAAAGACAATAGAAGGACGGCTGGCATATCTTGCAAGATCGAAGGATGCATATGATAAGATCCTGGAACTTGATCCTAACAATGCTTCGGCAAAGAACCAGCTGAATTATGTCAGGGATTTTGAAGCACAGGTTAGAAAAGGGATAAATCCTAACGAGATAAAGGGTGTGATCAGTGATTCAGCCACAAAGCAGCCAATCGCTTTTGCCTCGGTCAGGGTCAAGGATACAGCTGCTGAATCTCGGACAAATGCAAAAGGCGAATACAAGTTCGAAATACCTCAAAGCTCTGAAGCTCTTATTATAACAGCCCCCGGATACCAGGCCAAGGAGGTGCCTGTTACCAAGTCAAGGGTGTATAATATACAGCTTGAGAAATAGAGGTCAACTTAAGGTCATAAAATATACATTGAATAAATTTTTACAGGCTGCATAAAGTTTTAAATTGCAGCCTGTAAAATTTATGTTAAAAAATAATAAAAAATGGATAGGGTTTTCATACAGGATAAGTGTCATTAATCTGATAGAGAATACCTTTTTGATCTTTAATAAAAATAATAATATTTTCCTTTGTGTTGGAAAAAAACATTTGATGATATATATTTGCGAATTGTTAAATCTTAAACCTAAACAAAATCGATAAAAATGAGTAAACAAGGAAGTTCATTCAGAGAATCACTGCAGAATATTTTCGCAGTAAGCGCTATTTTAATAGCTTTTGTGGTATCCAAACTATTGTTCGACAATGTTATGGGTAATCCGGTTAATTTTGAAGCTGGTAATCCGGCTGGACATGCCCTGGAAGGAAATTATCTTGGTATTATCTACAAAGGTGGTTTCATTGTTCCTATTCTAATGACCTGTGTGCTCTCACTGATCATTTTCGTTATTGAAAGGCTTATCACGCTCTCAAGAGCAAAAGGTAAGGGCAGACTGAACGTATTCGTCAGGAAACTTCAGAATCTTCTTGCAGAAGATAAAATTGAAGAAGCTCTGGAAGCCTGTGACAAGCAAAAAGGCTCACTTGCAAATGTTATGAAGGCTGGTCTGGCACGTTACCGTGATCTTCAGAAAGACAAAGAACTTGAAAAAGACCAGAAGATACTTTCAATTCAGAAATCATTTGAAGAAGCTACTGCACTTGAGCTTCCGATGCTTTCAAAGAACATGGTCATTTTCTCAACCCTTGCATCAATATCAGTGCTTATCGGTCTTATCGGAACAGTTCTTGGTATGATCCGTGCATTCGCAGCTCTTGCTCAATCAGGAGCACCTGACGCACTTGCACTGTCACAAGGTATCTCTGAAGCACTCGTTAATACAGCTTTCGGTATTACAGGATCAACCCTGTCAATCATTGCGTTTAACTTCTTCTCTTCAAACATTGACGGATATACCTATAAGATTGATGAAGCAGGATTTAGTCTGACACAGAATTTTGCTGCATCCCTGAAAAATGCTTAGTTTAGAATTTATCTTTTGGACACAATAACTAAATCAGACTGTAATGCCAAAGATTAAATTACCGACAAAGTCTCCCCGAATCGACATGACCCCGATGGTTGACACCTTCGCGGTGATCTTAATTTTCCTTCTGCTGACTTCACAGATGAGATCACCTGAACCGGCCAATGTTGATATGCCCTTCTCAATATCAGAAACACCTATTCCTGATGTTAATTCAATGACATTTCTTATTTCAAATGATAGCAAGGTTTATTTCAATGTCGATAACGGACCTGATACAACACTGAAGTTCAGGAGAAAGATCCTTGAGGAGATGGGAAAAGCCTATAACATTGAATTCACAGATAAAGAGCTGACGTTATTTGAAAAATATCCTTCACCAATAGGACTTCCTATTCAGAATATGAAAGATTTTTTAAACGCCAATTCTGCTGAAAGGAAAAACATGGAAACTGGTATTCCAATTGATTCAGCCGATAACCAGCTGTCAATGTGGATACTATACGCACGCCAGGTCAATCCGAATGTCAGAGCCACTATAAAAGGTGACTCTGAAACCGAAATCCCTGCAGTGCAGAAAGTCCTTAATATCCTTCAGGAGAAGAATGTGAACAGGTTCAATCTTGTTACCAGCCTTGAAGCAGTTAAAATTAACCTAGACGAAATACAAAAGTGAAATGGCTGAAATAATTCAAGCGGAAAAAGGTGGAAAAGGAGGAAAGAAAAGGGCCAAGAAACTCCTTCCACATATGGACATGACTCCTATGGTGGACCTTATGATGTTACTTATAACATTCTTTATGCTTACGACTTCTTTGAGTAAATCGAAAGTTATGGAAATGATCCTTCCCCCAAAGCTCAAAGATCCGAATGCTGAACCGCCTAAGATCATAGCAAGTCGTACTCTGAACATACTCCTCGGACCGGAAAATAAAATATACTGGTATACAGGTGGAGTAAGCCCAGATGAATATAATAATCTGCCTCCGGTAAGAGAAACAGATTATAGCGCCGAAGGTATCCGTGCTTTGCTTCTCGAAAGAAACAGGGCTCTTTTCAGAAAAATCAATGACTTTGAACAGCAGGTCCTTGAGGGAAAGATAAAGATACCACGGGACTCAGTACAAAGTGCCATCAGTAAATTGAAAACTGATGACGACACTGGTCCTATCGTTCTTATTAAAGCATATAAAAAGGCTAATTATGGCAACTTCGTTGATATCCTTGATGAAATGAACATATGTGGCATTGCCAGGTATACAATCATGGATATTGCATTTTACGAAAATACAATGGTAGAGAAAGCTGCTGGTATAACACCATCAACAGCCTCGACCAATTAAACTGTAAACCTCAAGAAAATGGCAAAAGAAAAATTAAGAGCACCTGCCTTCGATGACATTGTGTTCGAGCTGAGAAATAAGGAATACGGAGCCTATAAGCTGAGGAAAAGATACAGCCGTAATATGCTTATTGCTCTATTTATTGGCCTTGTAATCCTATGTTCTGCTGTAATAGGTCCTTTTATTAATGCGAAAGCAGCAGAAAGATCAAGAACCATGAGGAAAGAAACCCAGGTTGAGATTCAATTGGAAAATCTTGATCAGCCAACTGAACAGGTTGCTCCACCTCCACCACCACCTCCTCCTCCAACTGAAGCCGTAACCCAGGCAAGATATGCTCCTCCGGTTGTTGTTGATACTCTTAAACCGGAAGAAGTTGTTCAGCTTATGACAGCAGATCAGGCTATCGAAACAGTTGTTGACGCTGATGTTACTGCAATTCAAATTATTGAAGAAGTAAAAGAGGAAGTAGCAGAAGAGGAACCGGAACCGGAACCATTCGTTGTGGTTGAAGAAATGCCTATGTTCCCGGGCGGTGATGCAGAACTGCTTGCATACATATCTGCACACACACAGTATCCTGAAGCTGCCAAGGAAAATAACATCCAGGGTCGAGTAATCGTAAGATTCTGTGTTACTTCGAAAGGTACTGTAAGCCAGGTTAGCGTACTTAAGGGAGTCGATCCCGATCTTGATGCTGAAGCTGTCAGGGTCGTAACTACACTCCCGGCATTTAAACCCGGAAAACAGGGAGGTAAACCAGTACCTGTCTGGTACATGGTACCTATTACTTTTACACTCAAATAGAACTGATTTGTTTTAATATAAGGAGGGTATCGTAAACCGATACCCTCCTTTTTTATACCCCTATCTCCCAATGGGGATATATGATAGAGCTTCTTTTAATTACGGCCGATAGCATTTTTTAGAGCGAGGATAAAATCATTTATATCCTCTTCAGTTGTGTCCCAGCTTGTCATCAGCCTGTATTCCGAACGTTTTTCATTCCAGGAATAAAAAAAATATTGTTTCATTACCTTTTCTGCAACGTGGGCCGGCATGATCACAAAAATCCCGTTTGACTGTACTTTCTGGGTTATGCTGATCTGCTTAATCTCGTTTAACCTACCGGCAAGGATCCTTGCCATTTCATTGGCATGGGAAGCACATCGTTTCCACAGGTCATCCCGGAAATAAGCAATATATTGAGCCGCAATAAATCTCATTTTTGAAGCCAGATGCATACCCTGTTTCCTTATATATTTAAAATCAGGAGATAATCCTTTCCTCAGAAAACAGACAGCCTCCGCTCCCATCATCCCATTCTTTGTACCTCCGAATGAAAGAAGATCAACCCCAGCATCGGTCGTAAAAGCCTTGAAGGGAAGATCAAGCGATACAGCCGAATTTGCCAGCCTGGCTCCATCCATATGAAGAAGCAATCCTTTTGAATGAGCATAATCGGCAAGCCGGATAATCTCCTGTACCGAATAGACTGTACCCATCTCTGTAGATTGCGAAACTGATATGACACCTGGCTGAGAATGATGTTCAAAATCAAATCCATACATGTATTTTTCAACCATCTCCGGATCAATCTTCCCGTCAGGTGTATCCACCGTAAGAACCTTGCAACCGGTAAATTTCTCAGGAGCTCCGCATTCGTCCTGCTGGAGATGCGCCGTAGCTGCTGTGATTATCGAATTCCATGAACGCGTAACCCCTGATATTCCTAGAACATTTGCAGCTGTTCCTGTAAATACAAAATAAGTCTCGGTATCAGTACCCAGCTTTTCCTTAAAAAATCTTTTTGCTTCTTCAGTATATATATCTGAACCGTATCCTATAACGTGACCGGAATTAACCCGGGCAAGTTCCCTGAGAATTTCAGGATGGACCCCGGCATTATTATCGCTTGCAAACCCTCTTTTGCTTATCATTTCCCTTCTATTTCTTTTTCCTTCTGGCAAAGAACAGCATTGACAATCCGAATATGAGCATAATAATGCCCATGATAATATTCACATTGACTCCGAGGGATTTCTGATACATTTCACTATCAGAAGCTGTGAAAACACCAAAAATTGTTATCAACACTCCCAGTATTGAAAACATAAGTCCTATTGGAATTCTTATATCTACCATTTTACTTTCCTCCTACCAGAATATAATGCTTAAAACAATACAGATTACACCAACAATGATTGCGAGGCCTGCCGGCTTTTTGTGCCATGGCATATCTTTATCGACCTCATGAGGAGTAAGGGAATACACCAACCCTGTAAGTTCTGCAACGGTTTTTTTCTGTTGTGTAATAAGTGATAATCCTACTGTAAGGACAGTGCTCACGGAAAATGCAATAATCGCAGTCCAGAAATTCTGAGCCATTTCAACAGGGTAAGTATGAATGTGTCCGAGCCATCCTCCTTTGAATAAAGTAGTCGCTCCGACAGGAGCTGTGAGTCCGTGATGCATCAGTGCAACAAGGAATCCGATCAGAAGGCCGGTAAAAGCAGCGTGCCCGGTGGTGCGCTTCCAGAACATCCCAAGAAAGATAACGGCAAACAAAGGTGCATTGATCATGCTGAAAATAGTCTGCAGGAAATCCATGATATTACCGAATTTGCTTGCGATATATGCTGAAGCTATGCTCAGCAATACACCTGCTACTGTTGCAACTCTTCCTACATTAAGATAGTGCCTGTCATCTGCCTCAGGATTATTCGTTCTCTTACGGATATAGCTCTGATAAATATCATAGGTCCATACTGTGTTGAATGCAGAAACGTTTCCGGCCATTCCTGACATGAATGAGGCAAGCAGGGCTGTAATACCAAGCCCGAGGACACCCGCCGGGAGGTATTGCTTTAACAGCATAATTATTGTATAGTCATAAATCGGCTTCCCCGATGTGTCCAGAGGAAGGACAAAATTCTTTGAAGGATCTTTGAAAAGAACCAGAGCTATTATTCCCGGTACTATAATTAGAAATGGGATGAACATCTTAGGCAGTGCCCCGATAAGCGGAACTCTTCTTGCAGCTATCTTCGATTCTGCGGCAAAAGCCCTCTGCACTATCAGGAAATTTGTACACCAGTATCCGAACGAAAGAACAAATCCAAGTCCAAACAGGATACCGAACCATTCAACACCCATTGGATTTTGAGTGATATTGGCGGTGTACTTCCAGGTAGTTGTCCAGGTATCCGGAGCGTAACCACCAGCTTGCGCAATTGGAGCGAGTCCGTCTTTCAAACCTCCCCATCCCCCAACGTCAGTCAGGCTCAGAAATACCAGGGGAAGCAGACCTATTACTATAATAAAAAACTGGAGTACCTCATTGTAGATTGCTGATGAGAGACCGCCAAGATAGGTATATCCCAGTACTATAAGTGCTGATATCCAAAGACTTAAATTATAATCCCAGCCCAAAACCTTCTCCATAAGAATAGCAAGGGCATACATTGATATTCCTGATGCAAGGATTGTCATCACGGCAAACAGGATGGCGTTCAATGCCCTCGTCTTCTCGTCAAACCTCAGCTTAAGAAATTCAGGCACTGACCTGGCCTTTGACCCGTAATAAAAAGGCATCATAAACAGTGCAAGGAATATCATGGCAGGAATTGCTCCTATCCAATAGAAATGGGTCTGTAACATCCCGTATTTCATTCCAGAGCCACACATACCCATCACTTCAAGGGCGCCAAGGTTAGTTGAAATGAAAGCAAGTCCGGCCACCCATGCCGGGATAGACCTCCCTGCTTCCAGAAAAGCATTGGCATTTTTCATATACTTCCTGAGAAACCAGCCAATACCCAGCACGAAAATGAAATAGATTATCATTATACAATAATCTATCCAGCTTAAATCAACTTTCATAGTTTAAAGGTTTATTGTTGAAGATATTTTCAGCTACAGTACGATCAATGTCACAATCTGTTTAGGTAATGGTAAAAATACATTTAAAGATCGGAATTTCTCCAGAACGACAGGATTATTTTATAGGATCCACCAAAGGGCATCTTATGCCCAGGGGATATATTTAAATCGCATGCTAATACTATATTTGCAGGATGAGCAATCTGAAGGCAAGATATTTTTTATTCATCTCTTTTAAGGGTACTTTATATCATGGATGGCAGGTTCAGCCAGGATCTGCCACGATACAGAAAGTCCTTGATGATGCGCTAAGCATCATTCTGAATGAAAGAATTAATACAACCGGAGCCGGAAGAACAGATGCCGGTGTTCATGCAAGGATGTTCTGTGCTCATTTTGACTGCTCTTTTATTGAACTTGATGCAGATAACAAGATATTATACAGGCTGAATGGTTTACTGCCAAAGGATATCTCTGTCTCGCGGCTGATAAAAGTCTTACCTGGTGCGCATGCCAGGTTCAGTGCGATATCAAGGACATATGAATATTATATTTCAAGGATAAAAGATCCTTTTACTGATGATTCAGCCTGGTATTTTCATAGTGATATAAATGTAAACAGGATGAATGAAGCCTGTCTTATATTAATGAAACACAGTGATTTTACTAGTTTCAGCAGACTTCACACTGACGTAAAGAACAATCTGTGCAGAATATACCTCGCACGCTGGGAGGAATCCAGGGATAAACTTGTCTTTACAATAAAAGCCGACAGATTCCTGAGAAACATGGTGAGGGCAATTGTAGGAACAATGATTGAAGTGGGTACGGGCAGGATTGATCTTATGGAATTTGAGGAGATAATACTTGCAAGGGACCGTTGCCGGGCAGGACAATCTGCTCCAGCTAAAGGATTATTCCTTACGGATATAGAATATCCTGATGAGGTATTTATAAAATCGAGTCCGGATTTATCAGAATAGCGGAGAATTCCAGATCTCCCATGACCTTTCTGCCTGAGAATAGAGCATTTTCAAACCTGTGATCACCCTGCATCCCCTCTCCTCTCCCATTTTCAGGAATTCAGTCATCTCCGGATTATAAACAAGATCAAAAAGTATATGCTTTTCATTCAGGAGATCGTATCTGATATCAGGTTTTGAACCGGTACTGGGATACATACCCAGCGGAGTAGTGTTGATAATGATATCAGTTTCGCTAATAATGTGATTATCAATATCTTGATAACTTATAACCCCGGGTCTGGGTGTCCGTGATACCAGAGTTACTTTTAATCCTAATGATCTGAGTGTATATGAAACGGCTTTCGAGGCTCCTCCCGTACCGAGTATAACAGCGTTTTTTAAGCCGTAGATCAGAAACGGTGAAACTGAATCTCTTATCCCGTCAATGTCGCTGTTAAAACCATAAACGGAAAGTGATTTTCCTTTGCGCTTAATTTTCAACACATTGACAGCCCCGATTTCATCAATATAAGGCGCTTTGACATCTACATACTTCAAAATTTCCGTTTTGTAAGGTATTGTGACATTAAGACCGCAAATATCAGGATTCTTAATCAGCAGATCCGGGAATGAATCGATTGAATCAACCGGATAATTATCATAGGAACAATCGCTGATATTTTCTTTCAGGAACTTTTCCGTGAAATACTTTTTTGACAGGGAATGAGTTAGTGGATATCCTATGAGACCGAACTTCCGCATGCATTTATATAGAAAATGTCAGGATTATCTGAACTATCACTTACCTTTCAGTTTATCAGGCAGGAACTGGAAAAAAGTATCACCACGCAGGCCAAGACGGAGTGATTCAAGAGGGATTATCTCATTAGGTGGAATATTACCAAGGTTCACATTAGTACCGAAATGTTTGATGAACCATGCCTGCTGAGATTTCATTGGGGCCTCCCATATGACGTTCTCAAGTTTCACATTTTCAGAAATAGCATTTATGATTTTACTGTTAACAGATCCATCCTCATTATAGATTCCGGTCGTTCCGGATTCTCTTGCTTCAGCTATTACTTTTTTTGAACCGGCATCAAGCTCAGATCTCATCATTGCCACCCATTCTTCCGGAGTATAAACAACTTCTTTCTTTTTTGAACCAACTTCGGATATTACTGATCCGCGCCTGGCCAGCCTGTTTATAAAATCCAGTTTTCTGGAATGTTCTATTTCAAAGGAACCATCAGATACTTCAACAAGGTCTATCTCATATTCGTCGAGGTACTTGACAAACTCACTGAACATATCGCGGATAATAAAGGCTTCAAAGAGTGTACCTCCGAAATAGGGAACCACACCTGCGTTCTTGTAAATCCTGATCTTTTCTTTCAGTGCGGGAGTGATAAGTGATGTTCCAAATCCCAGTTTTACAAAATCAGTATATTCACTTCCAACTGACATAAAGTCTTCGGCTTCACGCACACTCAGACCTTTGTCCATTACCATTGTAAGTCCTGAATTACGTGGTTTACCGGTACGTTCAGGCAGGAACGGGAGAATGCTTTTCATGATAGAATAGGTTTCTGTAAAAATCAAAGTATAAGGCCTTGATTTTTAAGCAATTTATTTATTTTTCTGGTTAGAATTTCTTTAGGGAAGAGATCTGAGTATTCCCTGAAATAATCCTTACCTGATTCAAGTGCCAGGGACAGATGTCTGAAGGCTTTTTCAGACTCGGATACCTGAAGGTAACAGGCAGCAAGAAGATAATTTATGCCTGCGATGTTACCGGTTACCTGATAAGCGTGTTCAAAATACGGGATAGCCTTGACAGCAAGATTCTCCTTAAGTATTATTCTTCCAAGGTCAGCCCAGGCTTCATCATAGTATGTATCGATTTTCAGTGCTTCCCTGAAGCAGCTCATTGCAGATTTTAATTCTCTTTTAATATAATGAGCTTTACCAAGAAGATACCAGTATTCTGGATTTTCATCATCAAGTCGTACAGCTTTCCGGAAGAAGATCAGGCTATCTGCCACATTACCTGAATTGAGTTCAATCACGCCCAGACCGAACCAGGGGTCGGCATATTCCGGAGCCAGGTCAATTGCATCCTGATAATATTTCCTTGACATGACATAATCGTTAATTTTTTCATAGCATTCCCCTAAATATGTCATAGCCTCGAAGCTATCAGGTTCATTTTCAAGATATTCCAGATATACCGGAATAGCGTCGGCATAGCGTTCCAGATTACTTAGGATATTGCCTTTGTTAAAGAGGGCAAAAGTATTTTGTGAATTTATTGCCAGGGCAAAATCGTAAGCTTCCAGGGCTTTGTCAGATTGGTCAAGTTTGTTATAAATAATACCAAGGTTATACCAGGCGCTATCAGAAAAGGGTTCCTCCTCAAGGTATTTCAGATAATAAATTATGCTATAGTTATAGTTTTCGATCTTCTCATATGCGTATGCCAGGTCATAAAGGTGTGCTTTGAAATCAGGTTCCATCTCTATAAGCTTAAGCATATAAGGGATCATTTGTTCGTAATAGTTAAGATTCTGCAGGACAGTCACAATTGAAAAAAGGATATTTTCTGTTTCATCAGAATCGAGGGTAAGGGCAAAATCAAACATTTTTCTGGCACCCTGTATATCCCCGAGCATTCCGAGTGCAGTGCCTTTCACTATATATACTTCATGATTACCGGGCTCGATGTTCTCGAGTTTCCTAAGCATTTTAAGCGTCTCAACAGCCCGTCCCTTATCAAGGAGTACCCTGGCTTTTCGCAGTTGAATTGAAACTGAATTCGGATGCTGCTGGGAGGCCAGTGTAGCTGCCTCAAATGCTTTTACCGAATTGTTATTATCTATGTAATAATCTATTATAGACTCAAATTCAATAACATCAAAGAAATACTTTTCGTTATTCCTTCTCATCCTCTCATACTTCTGAACAGCCTGCTTTATCTCCTCCTCCCAGTGATATCCAAACTTATCATCTTCCATCTTGCTCATACTTATCACACAAAAATAACATTAATTTCAAGAAGGCGGATCTGAGTAATATTCAATTATCAACAATTTAACATTTTTTTAAACTTCTAATATTCAATTTGATACAAGATCATTATTATTTTTTTTACATAGCACGCAACCTCCCCGGGCATATTCTCATCTACATTCTAGATTGATTAGGTTTAAACCCTATACCCAATATACCCTAGAATTAACCTAAATTCTACCTCAGAAGGACCGGGCATTCGCCCGGTTTTTCATTTAAGTATTTTTTATTAATATCTTTGTAATTAACGTATATGCCTGTTCACAATGAAAAAACCATCAGTTAAAACTCTGCAGGTACTTTTTTATGTGATATTTTTCTCCTTATGTATCACTTCATGCAAAAAAACAGAGAATCCTGTAAAGTTCCCGAAGGGAGTATTTCCTGATTCTACTATAATACTTGATGATCTCAACTCTCAATATGATGATCTTGAAATTACCAACATTGATCTTGTAATAGAAGAGACTGATCCTGAATCTTATCTGTTATTCGGGAATATAATGTCAATAATTTCAAGCAACAGGACCTACACCGGTGAACAATACGACCTGATACAGGGGCAGTTACATTTTAACTGGGATCAGACCACCGGTGAATTCATTGTAGAGACAGGTTCTGAGCAAAATGCTTTTCTTTCAAAGCTAATAGATGCTGCCAATACAACAGGTGATGACCTTGGTCCTTACAGGCGTGTAAGTACAGTTGATGGCTATGAATATATGATCTTATCATCAGTAAATCAAAGCGGGAATATGGATTTCTATTATTTTAAGAATCAACCTGCTAACGGATCAAATCTCCCTGCAATTTCCGGGCCATACCCTGTCCAGCTGCTTAACACGGGGGCTGATGATGCCTATCTGTGCATGGATACAAATATGGACACTGTATACTTTTCAACTAATATTGGCGGAAATTTCGACATATATTTAAAAAGAAGGCCGGCAGAGACCAATCTGACAACATGGTTCAACTCCACCTATGAACCATCTGTACCGGTTGACAGTATAAACAATTCATCTAATGACAAATGCCCTATGGTTTGCAGGGATATAATGGTTTTTGCATCTGACCGTCCGGGAGGTATAGGCGGATATGATCTCTATTACTCAAAATTTGAAAATGGTAAATGGAATTCACCTGTTAATTTTGGTCCTAAAATCAATACACATTACGATGAATACCGGCCTGTGATTGGATCTCATGCTGATTTTTCAAATCATTTTCTTGTTTTCTCCTCCAACAGACCCGGGGGAAAAGGCCTGTATGATCTCTATTTTGCCGGAGTTAGTATTAAGTGATCACTAATTTCAGCCGGTAGTTTCCTGCTTTCTTTTAGCAGCAATAAGTGTATTCCTGAGAAGCGAAACTCGTGTCATAGGACCTACACCTCCGGGGACTGGAGTAATAAACGAGCACTTTGGAGCAACATTAACAAAATCAACATCACCTGCAAGTCTCCATCCCGATCTGGTCCCGGGAGCTTCAATCCTAGTTGTGCCAACATCTATCACTACAGCTCCTTCTTTTACCATTTCAGCCTTAACAAACGAAGGTGATCCCAGCGCAGCTATTATTATGTCAGCCTCCTTCAGGATATCTGAAATGTTCCTTGTTCTGCTGTGAACGACTGTTACAGTGGCATCCATCCCTTTCTGGGACAGTAATATACTTACAGGTCTTCCTACTATGTTACTACGCCCTATAACGACACAGCTCTTTCCGGAAGTCTCGATTTTATATCGTTTGATCAGTTCAACGATCCCGTAAGGAGTCGCCGGCAGATAACCCGGCAGTCCCGTTACCATTTTCCCTATGTTGACCGGGTGAAACCCATCAACATCCTTCAATGGATTGATCGATTCAATGATCTTGTTTTCTGAAATCTGGTCAGGAAGGGGTATTTGTACTATGAAGCCATCGATATCATCATCGCTGTTAAGTTCCGCTACCTTTTCAAGAAGGATATTTTCAGCTGTTGAGGCGTCATAAGTGATGAGGGTGGAGCGGAAACCAACTTCCTCACAATCTTTTACTTTATTTGCCACATAAGTATGGCTTGAAGGATCGTTACCGACAAGTATTGCTGCCAGATGAGGTATTTTCTTCCCTTCTTTTTTAATCCGGTCGACCTCATCTGCAATTTCTTTTCTGATAAGTGAAGCAATTTCTTTACCGTTAATAACTATATACATGATTTCTGATTATCTTCTGTTTAGAAGCCTGGCAGGGTTATTGCCTTTTGTCATCATCTTCATCATTTTCCTCGTCTCGTCAAATTGTTTCAGCAGTTTATTTACATCCTGCACCGTAGTACCGCTTCCCATGGCTATCCTCTTTCTCCGGCTTCCGTTAAGCACAACCGGATTAGTTCTTTCCTCGGGTGTCATACTTTTTATAATAGCCTCAATGCTTTTAAAAGCATCATCGTCAATATCAAGGTCTTTTATGGCTTTACCCACTCCAGGTATCATTGCCATAAGGTCCTTGACATTTCCCATTTTCTTGATTTGCTGGATCTGCGCAATAAAATCATTGAAATCGAACTGGTCCCTGGCAATCTTTTTCTGCAGTTTTCTGGCTTCTTCAACGTCGTATTGTTCCTGGGCTTTTTCAACAAGAGAAACGATGTCGCCCATTCCCAATATCCTGTCAGCCATTCTCACCGGGTAAAAGATATCGATGGCATCCATTTTTTCCCCGGAGCTTACGAATTTGATTGGTTTATTCACAACTGACCTGATTGAAAGTGCTGCCCCACCACGGGTGTCGCCATCCAGTTTGGTCAGTACAACACCATCAAAGTCAAGCCTTTCATTAAATTCCCTGGCTGTATTGACAGCATCCTGTCCTGTCATGGAATCGACCACAAACAGGATCTCATGAGGATTGACGGCATCCTTTATTGAAGCGATCTCCTTCATCATCTCCTCATCAACAGCAAGGCGTCCAGCTGTATCAATTATAACTACATCATTCCCGTTCATTTTTGCTTCCTTCACGGCATTCCTTGCAATCTGAAGAGGATTAAGATTACCTTCCTCGACATAAACAGGGACTTCGACCTGCTGTCCAATTATTTTCAGCTGCTCAATAGCAGCAGGACGATAAACGTCACAGGCAGCCAACAAAGGTCTTTTACTTCTTTTAGCCTTTACCCATTTGGCCAGTTTACCGCTGAATGTTGTTTTTCCGGACCCCTGGAGACCTGCTATAAGTATAATGGCAGGATTGATTTTGATGTTTATATCAGTTTTATCTCCTCCCATCAGCTGGGCCAGCTCGTCATGAACGATTTTTACAATCATTTGTGACGGATTGACCGACTTAAGTACTTCCTGTCCAATGGCCTTTGCTTTGACATTATCTGTAAACTGCTTGGCTATCTTAAAATTGACATCAGCGTCAAGCAGAGCCCTGCGGACTTCTTTCAGCGTTTCTGCTATATTGATCTCAGATATCCTCCCCTGTCCCTTAAGTATCTTAAAAGACTTCTCAAGTCGTTCACTTAAATTCTCAAACATTTAATTATAGCGTATTATACATTTAGTTTATTACATCCTTTCAGGCATTTCGATCCCCAGGAGCCACATACCGGTGTGCAGGATATCACTTGTAACCTTTGACAATGCAAGACGGAAATTCCGTATCCCGGCATCCTGTTCACTGAGAATCGAGAAATCATGGTAGAACTGGTTGTATTCCTTTGCCAGGTCATAACAATAATTTGCCACAAGAGCAGGGCTGTAACTCTGTGCCGATTCCTTAACGATATCCGTAAACCTTCTTAGGAGTTTTACGAGATCAACTTCTTTCTCCCCTCCTTTCAGATCCGACAGTTGTGATGGTTCATATTTTACACCCATCTGTTCACCCTTTCTGAATACTGACAGTATCCTTGCGTATGTATACTGTATAAATGGCCCTGTATTACCATTAAAATCAATGGATTCGGCAGGATTGAACGTCATGTTTTTCCTTGGATCCACTTTTAGGATAAAGTATTTCAGAGCCCCAAGTCCTATTTTCCTGAATATTTCCTCCTTTTCTTCATCGGTATAATCCGAAAGTTTTCCAAGCTGAAGGGATACTTCCCTTGCAGTTTCTTTCATCTCAATAATCAGGTCGTCGGCATCGACAACTGTACCTTCCCGTGACTTCATCTTACCTTCAGGGAGTTCAACCATCCCATATGAAAAGTGATATAATCCATCTGCCCACGAATAGCCCATCTTCTTAAGAACTGCCTTAAGTACCTGAAAATGATAATTTTGTTCATTACCAACAACATACAGGCATTTATCAAAATTATATTCCTTATGCCTGAGTACAGCGGTTCCAAGATCCTGAGTCATATACACGGCTGTCCCGTCTGAACGAAGCAGAAGTTTCTGATCCAATCCCTCGGCGGTCAGGTCAACCCAGATGGAGCTGTCTTCATTTCTGTACAGAACATTGTTCTCGAGGGAAGACAATACAATTTCACGTCCGATCTTATATGTTTCAGATTCGTAATATATCTTGTCAAAATCGACTCCGAGGGCCTTATAGGTTTTGTCAAATCCCTCGTATACCCATGAATTCATCATGTGCCAGAGATCTATAACTTCCTTGTCGCCTGATTCCCATTTAACAAGCATTTCCCTTGCTTCCCTTATCAGCGGAGCATTGTTTTTAGCTTCACCCGGTTCGACACCTTTTGCCATCAGCTCTTCAGCCTGGAACTTATACATCTTTTCAAAAAGTACGTAATATTTTCCAACCAGGTGATCACCTTTCATGCCTGACGACTCAGGTGTTTCTCCATTGCCGAATTTTTGCCAGGCCAGCATTGATTTGCAGATATGTATGCCCCTGTCATTCACAATGTTTGTCTTTATAACATTATGTCCGCACGCCTGAAGTATCCTGAAAAGAGAAAATCCGAGCAGGTTATTTCGTATGTGTCCGAGGTGAAGAGGCTTATTTGTATTTGGTGAAGAGTACTCGACAAGGATAGTTCCAGGGTCAGATACGCGGCAACGACCAAGCAGATTTTCATCCTTTGCCAATTCACGAAAATAGGATATCCACCATTTTTCTGATATCTCAAGATTCAGGAATCCTTTTATTACATTAAATCCTGATATCTGAGAGCAGGACGTCTTCAGGTATTCACCAAGAGTTTCCCCAGTCTTTTCAGGAGTATTTTTTGAAAAACGCAGCAATGGAAAAACTATCAATGTAAAGTCGCCTTTGAAATCCTTTCTGGTTTCCTGCAACTGAATCAGATCATCCCCTATATCAGCGTTATAGAGCGCCCTGACACCCTCTTTTATCCTTTCTTTTAAAAAGCCCTCCATACTTGGTATATTTACAGGCAGCAAATATAATATTTTAATATCTGGCCTCCATAATAATGCGCAAAACCTGTCCTGTTATTCGAAATAACGGCTCAAGATATATTAATCAACAATTTTTTTTGACAATTGGGGATTTCTTTTTGATGAAAATTATAAAACAAATGAAAAGTTATTATATTTTTGGTTTAGGATTAATAACAAAGTTTCGTAACCATATTATTGTCAGGTGGAATTGAATAATGTATATATTGAGTCCACAGTAAAGACTCCTCAAATAGATCTTAACCATCTGACAGGGGAACTAATATTTTCCGGCAAATCTATTCCTGAGAATCCTGCAAAATTATACGAGAGCATACTTGAATGGGTTCAGGAATATGTGAAGAAACCACGCCAGACCACCAATCTCCGGCTAAACCTTGAGTACTTCAACACTGCTTCAGTGATCTGGATAGCAAAAATAGTGAAGGCATTATGTTCCATGAAGCAGCCTGAAAACACCCTTATTATACATCTTTATTTCGATATAGAAGAATTCGACAGTATGGAAACCGAGGATGTCAAGGAAGCTCTAAGCCCTGTCCTGGATATGGTCGGCACTCCAACAATCAGCCTTGGAATAAAAATATATGGCACTGACGATAACGGTGGCATAATCAAGGAATCAATGGTCCTGGTTTAGATTGTCTTTTCCCAAACAAATCCTTACAATATTCTTTATCTTGTTTTTTTGGTATAACTTTATTACTCCAAACTGTATTATACCATGCGGACAATAATTATTGTATTGTTTTCAATATTAAATATCATGGAAATATTCTCACAGGGCAAATCCGTTGACAGACAACCGTATGCAGCAGGCAGGTTTTACTCTGCCGATAAAGAGACACTTAATAAAGACATTTCTCAGCTTTTTAATGATTGCAGGAAGACATCGGAAAATGCTGAAGTAAGGGCAATCATTGTTCCCCATGCAGGCTACGTTTACTCCGGCAAAACTGCTGCTGCAGGTTTTTCTGTAACGCCAAAAAACACCACTTATAAAAATATTTTCATTATTGGTTCCAGCCATGTTATTTCTTTTCAGGGAGCTTCTGTTTATAATACCGGCGATTTTATAACTCCTCTTGGTAAAGCTAAGGTTAACCGTGAGATAGCAGATAAACTCAAGGCTGAAAACAAGGTCTTTCAGTTCCCTGTTGATGCTCATCTCAGGGATCATAACCTGGAAGTCCAGGTGCCGCTGATCCAGTATTATTATACGAATACACCAGCAATCGTTCCAATAGTAATTGGCACCGACAACACTAAAATCATAAAAGAAATTGCAGAAGCTCTTAGACCATGGTTCACTCCGGAAAACTTATTTGTAATAAGCAGTGACTTCTCACATTATCCGTCATATAAGGATGCCGTTGAGAATGATAAACGAACTGCTGAAGGAATTTTGACGGGTGATCCTGACAAGTTTCTTGCAGCAATCAGAAAAAACACTGCAAAAACGATCCCCGGACTATTAACAAGCATGTGCGGATGGACATCGGGACTTTGCATACTTTATCTTGCCCAGGATAATCCGGATCTGAAGTTTAAAAGAATTGATTATTGTAACTCGGGCGATTCACCATATGGCTCAAAAGATGAAGTTGTTGGTTATAATGCCATATCACTTGTCGATATATCAAAAAGAACCGCCGGAGGAGAATTGAATTCCGGGGAGTTCAGATTTACAAAGGAAGAAAAAGACCTGATGTTCTCAATTGCAAGGAACAGCATACATACAATGCTGTATGAGAAGAAACGGATCACTCTTGATGAAAGCAGGATGCCTGAAGCGTTGAAAAACAAATATGGTGCCTTCGTGACACTTAAGATCAACGGAAATTTACGAGGCTGTATAGGCCGTTTCCTGTCAGAGGATCCTCTTTATGAAGTAATAAAACAGTCTGCCCTCTCATCTGCCTTTGAAGATCCACGTTTTTCACCTCTTACAAAAGCGGAATACGAAAAGACCGATGTCGAAATAACTGTCCTGGGACCAATGAAAAGGATTAAAAATATAAATGAAATAATACTGGGGAAACATGGTATCTACATTAAGAAGGATTTCCGCACCGGGACCATGCTGCCACAGGTTGCAATCGAAAACAACTGGACCGTGGAAGAGTTTCTTGGTTATACTTCGAGAGATAAAGCCGGCATAGGATGGGATGGCTGGAAAAATGCAGAACTTTATATATATGAAGGACTGGTTCTTGAAGAAAACGGAAAGTAGTTATGTACCATGTTAGCGGAACAGTTATAACTGTTTCACTCCTTTACCTTTTAAGCTGGCTTTTCTGCAAAACAGGAATCTATTCAAGAAGCCTTCACAGGAAGATATGGAACAGCGTGCTGGCAGTATCTTTCCTGTTCACTGCTCTTGCCGGGATTTTCACTGCTCTTCAGATCAATTACAAGTGGAATATACAGTTCATAGATTCAATTCTGAAATGGCATGTTGAAACAGGGATCTGCCTGGGTGTAACCGGTATATTTCATTTCCTGTGGCATCTCTCCTACTATAGAGAGCTCTTTTCAGGGTCAAAAAGTTCTGAAGCATCCGTCAGTATTCCTATAACGGACCCTTCCGTGATAATCCCCAACTTATTTGTTATAGGTTTTATAAGCACATCCGTGCAGATCCTGTTAATCAGGGAGTTACTTAATATTTCAGGAGGTTACGAGCTTATCACTGGGGTCTTTCTTGCTTCCTGGCTCATTGCATCAGCCTTGGGAGCTCTTTTTGCAGTCAGGTCGGAAATAAACGATATAAAGCGGATCAATTTCATGTTTTCCATTACCCCGCTGATCTCCTTACTGATGATGATCCTATTATCACGGTTATTCCTGGAGACCGGAGAGACACCCTCGCTTTTAACTAGTATAATATTTACAATCCTCCTGCTTATCCCCTTCTGCATCACTTCAGGATTCACATTTGTTAAGCTGCTGTCAGCTGCGAAAGCAGCTAAGGGATTGAATCCCGGCAAATCTTTTTCTGTAGAAACAACAGGCGGAATTATTGCCGGCCTCCTGCTGTCGGTGCTTACCTCAGGACTCATAAATACATACAAGCTATTGCTCCTTATTATCCTTCTGAACCTTTCGTTTGTGATCCTGACTTTTTTTACGAAGAATGCCAGGATAAAATTCTCCCTGAAAATACTGTTCATTACTATTGCCGGTATTGTAATATTTTCTGATCCGGATCAGTTCTTCAGACAGCTGCTCTTACCAGGGATTGAAGTTCAGGAAACAAAGGATTCTCCCTATGGGAATATTACTGAAGGTGAATATTCCGGAGAAAAGAGCGTCTATTATAATCAGAGACTGCTTTCGTATAATGACGATGTTACGGAACGTGAAGAAGACATTCATTATGCAATGCTTCAGAAAGAGAAACCTGATAAAGTACTGCTGATCTCAGGATTTCTTCAATCACGGCTAAAGGAACTGCTTAAATACCCATTGAAAGAAATACATTTCATAGAACAGGATCCTATGCTTGTCAGTACCCTGATAAGGAAAGATTCAGTCCTTGATAAACGGCTGATAATTGAGAATAGGGATGCATTTACATATATTAAGAAAAGTAGCGGACAGTTCGATGTAGCTATCCTCTTACTTCCACCTCCGTCAACTCTGTCGCTTAATCGTTATTATACCCTTGAGTTTTTTAAACTCCTGAAAAAAAAGCTTACACCTGAGGGTGTTTTTATGTGTTCACCTGGTTCTGCTGACAGTTATCTGAATCAGGAATCCGTTAATCTGTATTCTTCAATATTCAACAGCATGTCGGAAGTATTCAGGCATGTAATACCTGTTGCAGGTAACAAACTATATTTCATCGCCTCTGATAATGATGTTTCTTCGAACATTTGCTTTCTGACTGAGGAAAAGGGCATCAGGAATACTTATGTCGGCCCTGATTACCTTGATGATGATCTTATAAAGAAAAGATCTGATGAAATTCTTTCAACAATCGATCATAATATAAGAAAGAACCGTATCGCTTTTCCGATAGCCTGTTTTCATTTCCAGTCATTGAGTTTCAGCAGGGATCTAAGTGAGAAGGGCACTGCCATTGCATTAATATTACTGCTCTTCGCACTACCGGTGATATCTGTTAAAAGGAATAACCTGATAATGTATTTCAGCGCTTCTGCGCTTGCAGGATTTGAGATAATTATACTTCTCCTACTCCAGCTGGCTGCAGGTAATATGTACCAGCTTACCGGGCTGGTTCTCGCTTCGCTGATGTCGGGTCTTGCTCTTGGAGCCGGAACGCATCTGTCTTTTTTACAATCCCTGTCCCTGAGGTTAAAATCGTTTGGTCTTCTTTTATTTTATATTTTAACTGCTATATCATTCAGTTTTATTCTTCAAATCAGGGGAATCTTTATTCCGGTTATGCTTATTTCGATTATCACAGTTCCACCTGCTTACCTTACAGGACATATATTCAATGAATTAACTCTTCGACAAAAATCAGATTCAGCTTCAGGTTCAATATACAGTGCTGATCTCATAGGATCTGCATCAGGTTTTATACTTATTTCAATTGTGATGGTACCTGCTTTTGGTTTAACGATCTCAATAATATCGCTTGCAATGCTTATTTTTGCAGGGATTATTTTTGGAAAACTGCAGGGATAAAATGATCTTTAAGAAGTTGGTCCGATGGGAGAAAATGATTTTGATCAAAGTAAACGTTCATTTCTTAAGAAGTGCCTGGCTTTCTCGGCCGGTCTTGCAGCTTTTCCGTATCCCTGTTCATTGAATGCCTTCTATTCTGAAGATGAGTCTGTTAAGCTGAAAGAAGCATTATTTCAGGAAGAGACTCCGCGAGGTATTATGTGCAGGATATGTCCCAATGAGTGTGTCCTTAAAGAAGGTGAAATAAGTCAATGCAACAACAGGAAGGTCAAGGGCTCAAGGTTATTTACGATGGCTTTTGGTAATCCTTGTTCAGCCAATATTGATCCTGTAGAGAAAAAACCCCTTTATCATTTCTTTCCGGGTACCCGGGCATATTCAATTGCGACTGCCGGATGTAATCTTGCCTGTCTGAACTGCCAAAACTGGACTATCTCCCAATCAAGCCCCGACAAGACAAGAAATTATGATCTGATGCCTGAAAAGGTTGTAAATGAATCTGTAAAAAATAAATGCCGGTCTATTGCCTATACCTATTCCGAGCCAATATCCTTTTATGAATATGTTTATGAGACTTCTTTAATAGCAAGAAAATCAGGAGTTAAGAACATTGTTAAGTCAAACGGATATATCAACGCTGAACCTCTTAAAAAATGGTGCAGTGTCATCGATGCAGCCAATATCGACCTGAAATCATTCAATGACAGTACATATCTTAAATTATCAGGAGGCAAGCTCCAACCGGTACTTGATTCTCTAAAGATTTACAGAGACTCAGGTGTATGGCTGGAGATAACACATCTAATCATTCCCAGGTGGACCGATAAAACTGATGAAATAGGAAGAATGTGTAAATGGTTAGGTGAGAATGGTTTTAAAGAAACACCCCTTCATTTCAGCAGATTCTATCCGACTTACAAACTTGAGCAGCTTCCTCCGACTCCCGTTGATATCTTAAGGAATGCCGCTAAAATTGCTTCCGGTGAAGGAATAAAATATGTATATATCGGGAATGTCCCTGGAAATGAGATGGCTGACACCAGGTGCCCGTCATGCGGAACAATTGTCGTGTCAAGACAGGGATTCACAGTTACATCGAATAATCTGACCGGCGGGAAATGCAACAAATGCGGGAAGAGTATTGATGGTGTATGGAGCTGACAGGCACAATAAGACCAGCATGAAACATTCAGAAGCAAAAATACGTATTGAAAAACTCAGGCAGGAGATTGAAGAACACAATCATAACTATTATGTTCTTAACAATCCGGTCATCTCGGATTTCGAGTATGATCTTCTGTTGAATGAACTTGAGACCCTTGAAAAGAAATTCCCTGAACTTGTAACCGATGATTCTCCGACAAAAAGAGTAGGCAGTGATATTACGACCGAATTCAGGCAGTATGAGCACCAATACCCAATGCTATCGCTTGGTAATACTTATAATGAAGATGAATTAAGGGAATTTAACACCCGGGTTGAAAAGGCCAATCATGCAGCGGCCGAATATGTATGTGAGCTTAAATTTGATGGTGCATCAATAAGCATAACCTACAGAAATGGATTGCTTTACAGGGCGCTGACCCGGGGTGACGGCACCAGAGGTGATGATGTAACACTGAATATCAAGACCATAAAGAGTATTCCCCATAAGATAACAGTTAAAGGCATCCCGGAAGAATTTGTTATGAGGGGAGAAATTCTTATGCCGATAGAGGTTTTCGAAAGGCTTAATGAAGAAAGAAATAAAGATGGGCTTACACCATTTGCCAATCCCCGGAATGCTGCTTCCGGCACTTTGAAGCTGCTTGACTCAAGAATTGTTGCTTCACGGCATCTTGACTGCCAGTTCTATTTTTTACTATCAGAGAACCTCCCCCACGACACTCATTATGATAACCTTATGGAAGCTGCACGGTGGGGATTCAGGGTTTCTGACAGTATTAAGCTTTGTAAAAACATTGAAGAGGTCATTTCTTTCATAAATTACTGGGAATCTGAGCGTAAAAAGCTTCCTTTTGAAATTGACGGAGTGGTAATCAAGGTGAATTCACTCACTCTGCAGTCAGAGCTTGGCTATACCGCAAAATCTCCGCGCTGGGCAATTGCATATAAGTATAAAGCAGAACAGGTTACAACAAGATTATTATCAGTTTCGTTTCAGGTTGGCCGGACAGGTAATGTAACTCCTGTAGCAAATCTCGAACCTGTTTTACTGGCCGGATCGACAGTGAAAAGAGCTACCCTCCATAATGCCGATCAGATAAATCTTCTTGATCTTCACCTTGATGATATGGTTTATGTGGAAAAAGGCGGTGAGATCATACCAAAGATAGTCGGCGTTGATCATTCATCAAGAGCAAAGGGGAGCAAACCGGTAGTATTTATTAATACGTGTCCGGAATGTGGGACCCCCCTTGTTAGAAACGAAGGAGAAGCAAATCATTTCTGCCCGAATTATCTCCATTGTCCGCCTCAGTTGAAGGGCAGAATAGAACATTTCATAAGCAGAAAGGCAATGGATATCGATGGCCTTGGTGAAGAAACCATTGACCTCCTGTTCAGTAAAGGACTTATAAGGAATTACGCCGATCTCTATGAGCTCAAAGCAGAACAACTTGTGCCGCTGGAGCGGTTGGGGGAAAAATCGGCTGGTAATATAATAAGAAGCATCAGAGCGTCTCTTGAAACACCCTACCACCGGGTTCTGTTTGCCCTGGGAATAAGGCATGTCGGTGAGACTGTCGCTAAAACAATTGCATCCCGTTTTCCGTCAATAGACGATCTAATGAAAGCTGATAATGAACAACTTAAAAGCATAAGAGAGATCGGACCAAAAATAGCTTCAAGCATTGTTGCCTTCTTTTCTGATCCGGATAACATATTAATCATCAACAGGCTCAGATCCTTCGGAATAAATTTCTCGGGAGATAAGAAGACAGATATCACCGGAGACAAACTAAAGGGGAAATCGATCCTTATATCCGGCGTTTTCACTAAACACTCCCGCGAAGAATACAAATACTTAATCGAAAAAAACGGCGGAAGGAATGTATCAGCATTATCAGGAAATACATCGTTTATACTTGCCGGAGAGAATATGGGACCTTCAAAAAGATTAAAAGCCGAAGAAGCAGGGATACCTCTTATGAGTGAAAGCGAGTTCCTGAAATTAATTGGTGAAGAATAATAGCGATGATTTAATGATGTAAGCAAAAAACAATTAGGTTTGCAAAATGGAATTTTTTGAAAATACGAGACTGAAAATAGGAAATTCATTTCTGGCTAAGAAGATGGAAAAAGCCAGGAGAAAGACATATTATTCAGAGATCAGCCAGGTTAAAAATATAGGTATTGTATGGGATGCATCAAAGACAAAGGAATTTGGCTTTTTGTCGCGCTTCCATCAGAAAATGCATGAAGAAAGGAACATTGAAGTAAAGATCATTGGATACTATCCGGGCAAAGAACTTCCCGACCAGTACACTGCACTAAGATATCTGTCGTGTATCAGAAAAAATGAGCTGAATCTGTTATATACACCTGTATCTACTGAGGCCGATTACTTCATTAAGACAAGATTTGATGTCCTTATAGATATTAATTTCGAGAAGATCTTCCCCTTATATTACATTACATCATTATCGGTTTCCAGTTTTAAAGTAGGAATATATGATTCAGTAAACAACAGTTCAGTTTACGATCTTATGATAGAATTGAAGAAGCCCTATCAGGTTGAGAAATATCTTGACGAAGTAATACACTATCTGGAAATGATAAAATCCGGATCCTTACAAGGTTGATAAATAATAAATATGAAAAGGTTCAAAGGCACAGGTGTAGCAATAGTCACACCTTTCAAGAATGATTCCAGCATTGATTTTTCGGCTTTAGGCCGTATTGTAAATCATGTCATTAAAGGAGGGGTCAATTACATAATCGCCATGGGTACGACAGGTGAAGCGTCGACTCTTACAAAGGATGAGAAGCAGGCTCTGTTATCTTATGTTATTGAAGCAGTTGATAAAAGAATTCCTGTTGTCGTAGGTATCGGAGGTAATAATACTCAGGAGATAATCAACTGCATAAGAGAGATGGATCTTGATGGAGCAGATGGTATTCTGTCGGTAGCTCCTTATTACAACAAGCCGAACCAACGAGGCCTTTTACAGCATTTCAAAGCCATAGCAACCTGCAGTCCGCTCCCTGTAATAATCTATAATGTACCCGGAAGAACATGCAGTAACATTTCTTCTGAAACCTGTATAGAATTAGCCAATGAATGTGAAAATATTGTAGGTGTCAAGGAAGCATCCGGAGATCTGACTCAGATAATGAGAATAATAAAAGGTAAACCGGAAAACTTCCTGGTGATCTCCGGTGATGATATGCTTACACTGCCTATAATTGCTGCAGGTGGTTCAGGAGTGATCTCTGTCCTTGCCAATGCATATCCGGCTGAATGCAGTGAAATGGTGAACACTGCGCTGAAGAATAATTTCAAGGCAGCCCGTGAAATTCATTTCAAATTCATGGAATCTATAGAATTGCTGTTTGCTGACGGTAATCCGGCCGGAATCAAGGCATTCCTCAGTGCAATTGGTTTATGTCAGAATAATTTGCGACTTCCGCTGGTTCCCGTTAACAAGACTGTCCTCTCACGGATCCAGAAAGTAGTTGAAGAACTCAAATAACAATTAATCAGGCATTTGGTCTGGACTGCTGATCCCCGGCAGCCTTTTGTGCCCCATGGCAATGCTTGTATTTTTTACCGCTGCCGCAAGGACAGGGATCATTCCTTCCGACTTTCTTATCAACACGAACTGGTTCGGTCTTCCTGTCCTTGTCAGGACCTGCAGCACCGGGACCTGATTGGATAGTATCTGTCCTTGAAGTTCTGAGGTTTTCCACCTGCCTTCGCCGCTGGGCTTCTTTTACCTGATCCGGATCCTGGATGGGGATGTAACCTTTCATCAAGGTACTGACAACATCCTTATTTATCTTGTTGATCATGTTCTGGAACAACTCGTATGATTCAAACTTATATATAAGAAGAGGATCCTTCTGTTCGTATGTGGCATTCTGTACCGATTGCTTCAGTTCATCCATTTCACGAAGATGTTCTTTCCATGCATCATCGATAGTTGCCAGGACAACCGTTTTTTCATAGGATCGGGCAAGTTCTTTTCCCTCTGATTCTGCAGTTGCTTTGAGATTTGTTACAACCTGGAACACTTTAACACCATCAGAGATTGGGACTACCACATTATCATAAGCGTGTGACATTCTCTCATATACATCCTTAAGGACGGGATATGCCTGTTGTGAAATGCTCTCCACCTTTCTTTTATATGTTTCCAGGACTTTGGAATATACTGCCTCAACGACCTCATCAGAAGTACTCTTGAGAAATTTCTCTGAAGGAACGGGGGAATCCATTGAAAACGACCGTATCAGGTCAAAATCAAAGTTTTCGAAATCACCTGCCTTATGATATGATCCCACCATTGATGTTATCACATCATACATTGAGTTTGCAATGTCGACACTCAGCCGTTCTCCGAGAAGAGCGTGCCGTCTTTTCTTGTAAATAACTTCCCTTTGTGAATTCATCACGTCGTCATACTCGAGAAGTCTCTTACGTATTCCGAAGTTATTCTCCTCAACTTTTTTCTGGGCTCTCTCGATTGATTTTGTGATCATCGGGTGCTGGATCATTTCCCCCTCTTTCAGTCCCAGGCGGTCCATTATTCCCGCAATTCTTTCTGACCCGAAGAGTCTCATCAGCTCATCCTCGAGGGATACAAAGAACTGTGAGGAGCCGGGATCGCCCTGTCTGCCTGATCGTCCGCGTAACTGTCTGTCGACTCTTCGTGATTCATGCCTTTCGGTTCCGATAATAGCAAGTCCACCTGCTTTTCTGACCTCTTCAGTAAGCTTTATATCAGTGCCACGGCCGGCCATATTTGTAGCAATCGTTATTGTCCCTGATTTACCGGCTTCAGCTACTATCTCTGCTTCCCTCTGGTGCAGTTTGGCATTGAGAACGTTATGCTTAAGACCTTTCATTTTGAGCATTCTGCTCAGAAGCTCGGAAATCTCCACAGACGTAGTACCAACGAGCACTGGTCTTCCCTTACGATTCAAATCAACTATCTCATTTATTACTGCATTATATTTTTCTCTCTTGGTCTTATAGATGATATCTTCTCTGTCATCTCTGATAACAGGTTTATTTGTAGGTATGACAACAACATCAAGTTTGTAGATATTCCATAACTCACCTGCTTCCGTTTCAGCGGTCCCTGTCATACCGGCAAGCTTGTGGTACATCCTGAAATAATTCTGGAGAGTTATTGTTGCATAGGTTTGTGTAGCAGCCTCAACTTTGACGTTCTCCTTTGCTTCAATAGCCTGATGAAGTCCGTCGGAATATCTTCTCCCTTCAAGAATACGTCCCGTCTGCTCATCAACTATCTTCACCTTATTATCCATCACAACATATTCCACATCCCTGTCAAAAAGGGTCCATGCCTTTAACAGCTGGGTCATTGTATGGACACGTTCTGATTTAACAGAATAATCAGCCAGAAGTTCATCCTTAAGTTTAATTTTCTCCTTTTCGGTTTTGCCTGATTTTTCCAGGTCGGCTATCTTGGAACCAACATCAGGCAGTATGAAGAAACTTGCATCTTCCACGGATGTTGAGATAAGATCAAGGCCTTTTTCGGTAAGTTCTATTGAATTAGCCTTCTCATCAATGACGAAATAAAGTTCATCCGTCACTTTCGGCATCTCCTTGCTGTTATTCTGCATGTAAAAATTCTCAGTTTTCTGCAAGAGTGTTTTATTGCCTTCTTCGCTAAGATATTTTATGAGTGCATTATTCTTTGGCAATCCTTTAAATGCCCTGAGGAGAAGCATGCCGCCCTCTTCGTTTTTGCCCTCAGAGATAAGGCGTTTGGCATCAGCAAGTACCTGTGTAACAAGTTTCTTCTGAGCATTTACAAGCTTGTCGACTTTAGGTTTAAGTTCATCAAACTGCTGGGTATCGCTTTTTGGTGTAGGACCGGAAATGATCAAGGGTGTTCTGGCATCATCTATCAGAACGGAATCAACCTCATCAACTATAGCATAATGATGCTTGCGCTGCACAAGGTCTTCCGGATTTATTGCCATATTATCTCTCAGGTAATCAAATCCGAACTCATTATTGGTCCCGAAGGTTATGTCAGCATAATATGCCTTTCGTCTGTCTGCCGAATTTGGCTGGTGTTTATCAATACAATCAACAGTAAGGCCGTGAAATTCATATATAGGCCCCATCCACTCGGAGTCTCTTTTTGAGAGGTAGTCATTAACTGTAACAATGTGAACGCCTCTTCCGGCAAGGGCATTGAGGAAGACGGGCAGAGTAGCAACTACAGTTTTTCCTTCACCGGTTGCCATCTCTGCTATTTTCCCTTTATGCAGCGCTACACCTCCGAAAAGCTGAACATCGTAATGGACCATATCCCAGATGATTTCATTACCACCGGCAATCCACCTGTTTTTCCAGTATGCCTTATCGCCTTTTACAGTTATGCTTTCCCTTTTAGCCGCCAGATCCTTATCATATTGACGGGCGGTTACAACAAGTTCATCATTTTCCTTAAAGCGCCTCGCAGTCTCTTTCACAATAGCAAAAGCAACCGGTAATAATTCATCAAGAATAGTTTCAAGCTTTGAGTCTATGCTCTTCTCGATCTTATCTATCTCAGTATATATCTCCTCTTTCCTGTATACATCCTCTTCAGATTCAGCTTTCTCCTTAAGAGATCTTATCTGGTTCTCATCTTCTTCGATACGGTTATGGAGCTCTTTTTTCAACTCCAGGGTTCTGTCTCTCAGTTCATCATTAGTCAGATCTGTTAGTTTTCGAAATTCAGCATGAACCTTTTCGACATAAGGATTTATTTCCTTCATGTCCCTCTCATATTTGTTACCAAGGAACAGACCAAGAACTTTATTAATAACGCTCATCGTTTATTATCTTATTTTCCTGAAATAAAACGCAAAATTAGTTTATTTTTCAGATAAATAGTGCCTAAAAGAACAGCACGCAAAAAAGAAAGCTTCAGTGAATATTTCATGACACCTCCACATTCATAATACTGAATGCACACATCAAAACAGTCAGATAAATTACCTTGTCAGGATATACTTTAAAGTCCTGATGCCGTTATAACGGTGCAGAACAATAAGATACAGCCCTGTGGGACAATCTGATATATCAATTTTGATTTCGTTGCCGCCTTCGGAGATATCTTCCTTTACCAGAGATCCGACCGAATTGAAGATACTGTATTTAAAAGGTTTCATGTCTGCGCCTCCTGACTGATTAATAGTTATGTGACCTGAGCCGGGATTAGGATAAATAACCGGAGTCTGATATTCTATCTCCTCCACTGCGTCAATGACCGGTCCAATATGAAAATCTTCGATTACCCAACCCCATCCATGTGCATAAGGATCAGAGAATAATCTGAAACGGATCATCATCGGATCACCATTGGATATATAGGATGCCACTTTTGGGAATATATAATGCATAGTCATCATTGATCCGGTACCGACATATGTGGAATTATCTCCATCAACAGAACTGTTATATGCTTCTAACCAGGAGTTATTTATTCTGCTGTCGTAACCGTCAACCAGCGGGAACCAGGTTTTGCCATAATCCTTTGAACCTTCAACAATTACATAATCATAGAAATTTGATGACCAGAAGTCATAACCATCTTCACCCGGTTCAACAAGCACAAGCTCCTTAAAGCTAATTATCATTCCCTGGTCGTCATAAATTATTGGGGTCCTCAGCATAGCTGTGTAACCAATGCTGTCTCCTGTTTCTTCAGGGCTTTCATAAGGATGCGGTGTATGAATTCCAAAATTGGTGAATCCTTTGGGCTTCAATATTTGCATTCCGTCAAAGAAGAAATCCGAGGAAGCATTAAGGAAGCTGGTCGTGTAAGAAGTTTGTGCATTATTAATATTCTCGATCGATGCAGTAAAGAATTCTCCATCACTTGGGAATACCTTAGTATTGGGAACCTTGGCTTTATCAATGGCTATTATCCTGTAATTAAATGTATCTCCTCCTCTTAAGGCAAATGATTCAGTGTTAATAACGTTACTGTATTTGTCCTTTCCATTGGTTTTTAGGCCTAGTGAGTAGGTTTCACCCTGATTAATCCTGTACTGAACATAAACTGTGTCAACTCCGATATTGTCAGAAACACTTAAGTCAAAGAATATTGAATCGATCGTCTCGAAGTAATATTTCTGAGGTGAGTAGGTAATTACCGGTTTTACTGTATCGACGCCGATGTAGGTTGAATAATGGAATTTTTCGATATATGAAGGCAGCCTGTATATTCTGGAAAAATAATCCTCTGTAAAGAGATAATAGTCGAATCTGCTTCCGTAGTAAGGTATTGCAAGCGTGGTTGAATAATTATCCCCGGATTGTGAAGAAAGAAAAACTGTATCTCTAAGTGCCGGATTTTCATAACCGTTAAAAGCATAGACAAGGGCCACCCTGTCGTGCTTATAGATAGTATCTGACCTTATTTCAGCTGAAATTGTTATTTGTGAAAGATCTTCTTCGGTATCATTAATCTCTTCATGAACAATCCTGGTGTTGATCCAACCCATGTCGCCGAGCATCGACATTATTAATTTACCCGGATCATGAATGGCTTCCCCGAGGTCAATGAAGGGAGTCATGAGCTGATCAATTTTAAGAGTTTCCTTTTCGTCAAGATGTGCAATACTTGAACCGGGATCAAAAATTGCCGGTGCATAGAGTTTGGCCCGTTTTCCTGATGTATAGTAACTCAGTAATGGACTGTTAAAGTACAACTCTCTGCTTGTAAACTGCTGGTTTAATGCAGGTGAAGGATTCAAGAAGTAAGTTGTATCTGTGAGTTTCTTCCCATCCAGACTTTCAACGAATGTATCGTATATCAGAGGTATTGAATTCAGACCGTAGGAACCGGTCCATTTTCCTTTTGTCATACTGTCAACAAAACCAAGCCCATGTATCAGCTCATGCAAGACTACTGTAACCATGTCGTATTTCGAAACGGGAGTAGTTCCATCTGTACCGTAATACCAGGCAGCAGAACTGTTGAAAGTCAGCTCAATATCAGCTTTAGCATCTCCGTTATAATCTTTCCCGGCTATTTTTTCACCAAGAGCCACAGGATAATAGGCATACGGATAAAGTGCGTCAATACCCCAACCCGCCAGGAAAGAGCTTGCAAAGGAGTTTGCCAGAACTGACTCATTTGTGAGATTTGCCCATGTTGCTTTAATCCTTATTAAGGTACCTGCGGGTAATATTGATTCAAGAATAGACACTGCATGGTTAAAAGCAGCTTTCGGAGCGTCAGGGAAATCAATATAACTGACAGAAATAGAAGCGCCTCTTTTCGATTCTGCCTTACTAAAGAATTGAGCCGGAGGAGGTATAAAAATCCTATTAACTTTCTTACCAGCATAACATACTGAATATAAAGGTGTCGGCTTCCCGGGATCCCGCATATTATATGCAGAAATATTCCCGGCAAGGCAGGCGCTTAGCAAAAGAAGAAAGAACTTTTTCATTCAGTTGCTGCAGTAACCCCCGGCTTTGCCCTCAGACTCATTATATCTCTGTCGAACTGATAGAGGTTATTCTTCCCTCCTATGCTCAGCTTATCAATTATGGCCTGAGCTGAAGCTTCCTCTTCATCCTGTTCGGTAACGAACCACTGCAGAAAATTATGGGTATTAAAGTCCTTCTCGGCAAGGGCAAGATCAACTATTTCATTAATACTTGATGTGACAAACTGCTCATGTTTGAGTACCTCTTTGAACATATCTTCTACACTTTTATAAGTCTCAGGAGGTTTTTTAAATGATGAGATAACAGCTTTTCCACCTCTTTCGTTAATGTACTTAATGAACTTCAGCATGTGCAGTTTCTCTTCCTCAGCCTGAGCGTATAACCACTGCGCCACTCCTGAAAGACCTTTAGTTTCGGCCCATGAAGCCATTGCAAGATAGAGGTTAGACGAATAACCTTCTCTTTCTATCTGCCGGTTACAGATATCTTCAACTTTTTTCTTTAACATAACTGTAGGTTTTAATATTACTCCAATATAACAAATGTTCTAAAAATAAGTTTCGTCCTGGTTCAATACTTTTTTTAACTTATATCCAGATTAAAAGCTTTTCTGAATTCTTTCAGATCCGGATATTTTGACTGAAGGTAATTATATTTCTGCTCATCAGTATATAATATTTCATTATCTTCGGAAAGGTCAACTGATGTTTCAATCTCAAGTTCATTTACTTTGAACCTGCTATGCAGGAAACCGGAGAGCTTCTGTTTATAATTCTGAATAAAGATATCTTTCTGAGCCGCGTTTGTTAAGTGAATTTTAATTGTATTATCCTCTTCCAGATCAGGTTTCACTGATTTAAACATGCTGATAATCCTTGGGCTCTCACCTTTCAGATCATTAATAAAATCCTGCCATGCAGCTGAGAGAGAATCTGCTGTAAGATCTTCCCTTGATTCTGCATTAACCGTGATATCATTATGAACACTTGCTTCTTTTTGTGCACTATTTTCCTTTGGTTCATCTGAGGCCGATATGACTTCACGGATAGAAAAAGATCTGACTTCTTTTTCGATATGAGGCTGATGTTTCGATACAATCCGGGGATTTCTTTCCGGAGCTTTTTTCTCCTGATCTTCAGTCTGGCGGACAATTTCTGACTTCGAGGGAACAGGTATTACCTCGTCGTTTGAATTCAGCTGTCCGGCTTCAGGCTTTTTTTTTTCCTGATCTCCGTTTGATTCAGAAGTGATCCTGCACATCTGAATTAATGCCAGTTCGACATGAAGACGCGGATTCTTACTATTCTTATATGTGATGTCGCAATTGCTTCCTATCTCAAGAGCTTTATAAAGGAAGCTCACAGGGCATTCGGCCGACTGTTGTGCATATCTCTGTCTTACAGAAGGTGTTGTTTCAAGCAGACGCAAGGTCGATTCGTCTTTACTGACAAGAAGATCTCGCAGATGACTGTTCAACCCAGATATAAAATTATGCCCGTCGAAACCTTTCTCCAGGATTTCATTAAATGTTACCAGAAGAGTTGAGAGATTATTTCTCAATGCACCGCCTACTATTTTGAAATAGTATTCATAATCCAGTACGTTAAGATTCTCAATGACATCCTTATATATAATCTTCTTTCCGCACAGGCTAACTAACTGGTCGAAAATTGACAAGGCGTCCCTGAGTGCACCATCAGCTTTCTGGGCTATTATATGAAGAGCTTCTTCCTCTGCTGATACTGATTCATTCTTAGCCACATAAATAAGGCGGTTCACGATATCCTCTATTTTAATACGGTTAAAATCGAAGATCTGGCATCGTGAAAGTATTGTAGGTATTATTTTGTGTTTCTCAGTAGTAGCCAGTATGAAGATTGCATGGGCCGGAGGTTCTTCCAGTGTTTTCAGAAAAGCATTGAATGCTGATGAAGAAAGCATATGAACCTCATCAATTATATAAATACTGTATTTGCCTATCTGTGGAGGGATCCTTATCTGATCATTGAGGCTTCGGATATCTTCAACTTTATTGTTTGATGCTGCATCAAGCTCATGGATATTAAATGACCGCAGAGTGTTGAAAGACAGGCACGATTCACATTCATCGCACGGATCGCCATTTTCCCTGATATTGGAGCAGTTAATTGTTTTTGCAAAAATCCTCGCACAAGTGGTCTTTCCAACTCCGCGAGGACCACAAAAAAGGTAGGCCTGAGCCAGATGGTTACCTTTAATTGCATTTTTCAGGGTGTTGGTAATAGCATCCTGACCCACTACCATACTGAAAGTGGCCGGACGGTATTTTCTTGCTGAAACAATAAAATTCTCCATGTGCCCGCTTGTACAACCCGGTTGATTAACCTTACAAATATAGTTAAAAAGGTATCAGTAAAAGAGTGGGATCTAAAATTACGCATGCTTTCCGGCTCCGGGTTAATTGTCACCGTATTAAGTAATAATTTTCAGTCGATTATTTTTTGATTAAAGGAAAAAAATTGTACTTTTGCGAGCCAATTTAATTAAATTATTAAGAGATAAACTATGTTAAACCATTACGAAACCGTTTTCATTGCAACTCCCGTTTTGTCTGAGAATCAGATGAAGGAAGCGGTACAGAAGTTCAAGAAGATCATCACCGAGAATGAAGGTGAGATCATTCATGAAGAGAACTGGGGCCTGAAAAAACTGGCCTATCCTATTCAGAAGAAATCGACAGGTTTTTATTACCTTATTGAATTCAAAGGCGAAGGAACCCTTGTTGAAAAGCTGGAAGTCCAATACCGTCGTGATGAGAGGATCATCAGGTTCCTGACCTTCCGGATGGAAAAGTTTGCAGTTGAATATGCTGAGAAAAAGAGGAAACAAAAAGAAACAGTAAAAGCAAAGGAGGAATAAGAGATGGCACAGAATGAATCAGAAATCAGATATTTAACACCTCCTACTGTTGAGGTTAAAAAGAAGAAATACTGCCGTTTCAAGAAGAATAAGATCAGGTATATCGATTATAAGGATCCGGAATTCCTGAAAAAATTCCTGAATGACCAGGGTAAGATACTGCCAAGAAGGATCACCGGTACATCGCTTAAATATCAGAGGAAGGTTGCAAAAGCTGTAAAAAGAGCCAGACATATTGCACTTCTGCCATACGTAACTGACTTGTTAAAATAAGGAGGACATTAAAATGGATGTGATTTTATTACAGGATGTTCCAAAGCTTGGACAAAAAGATGATATGGTGCATGTGAAAAACGGGTATGGCTGGAATTATCTTATCCCGAAAGGGTATGCAATTGCAGCAACCCCTTCTGCAAAGAAAATGCATGCTGAGAATCTTAAACAGAGAGCTCATAAGGAAGAAAAGATCAAAGCTGAGGCCCAGATGCTTGCTGAAAAAATGGCCGGACTTAAAGTTGTTGTCGGTGCCAAAACCAGTTCTTCCGGAAAGATATTCGGTTCAGTAAACACTATTCAGTTAGCGGAAGCTCTTAAAGAAAAAGGATTTGAAATAGACCGGAAAAGCATTACACTGCCTGATGATCAGATCAAAGAGATCGGGACCTATAAGGCAGTTGTAAAGTTACACAGGGAAGTAAAGGTTGAGATCGATTTTGAGATAAAAGCCGAATAAGCGGTTAATTGTCTGAAAAATATATGAGAGGGTGTCTGATAAAGTCACCCTCTTTATTTTACGGCAATTGTCTCAATTTCGACAAGTGCGCCAAGCGGAAGCTCTTTTACGGCGAATGCCGCACGGGCTGGCTGATTTTCAAAATAGTATTGACCGTAAACCTCATTCATTGCTTTAAAATCAGCCATATCTGTGAGGAAACAGGTCGATTTCACAACCTCTGCAAAACTATAGCCTGCAGTTTTAAGAATTGCATCAATATTCTTAAACACCTGCTGAGTCTGAACTTTGATGTCACCTTCCACAAGCTTTCCTGTGCGGGGATCAATAGCCACCTGACCAGAAATATAAAGGGTATCATTGATCTCGACAGCCTGACTGTAAGGACCAATTGCTGCAGGGGCATCAGCAGTTTTTATTATTCTCTTCATATATCAGTATTTTAATAATTATCATGGTAATCTTTAGTCCTCTGGTATTTAAGATCTGACAATACAGCTGCCTTGACCCTGATTGTGAATTCCCAGCTTTTCATTGTGCCGTTTGGGATCCAGCTGAAGCTCATGTTCCAGCAATGAAGGTCGCGAACAACCGATATCTGGGTAGTTGTTATCTCTTTTGCAATGAAATCATAACCTGTACGGTATGTTATATCCATTTTTTTTGTCAGGGCAACGTGCCCATTGAGCGAAAGAAATTGTGACAATGTTGATTTTATGCTTTTTGAATAGTCAACTCTGTAACTTACATTCATAGACCATGGGACATCAAATTTCATATATCCGTAATCGTCATAAATATCTGTGGCAGCTGTCTGACTTAAGGAACCGGCAGCGCTTGCCTGATCGGCCTGTGAAAAAGATCCCTCCGGAATCCGCGCCGGAACCTGCGCAGCCGGCCTCTTATTCTTCCCTTCAAAGAGCCGGTCAAGGCTGAAATCAATGCTTGCCGACACATTGGTAAGACGCATAAGCTTTTTATCAGTTGAAAAATAGAAAGATCCTGTTTGTCTTCCATTCTTATCCAGACCATAAAGTGAAAAAGAACTGCTCCCTGAAATACTGATATTCTTAAACAAGGTCGTGCGAATCACCATAGAGATTGGGCTCCAATTCATAGAATCAGCAAAAATATTATATGAAGTGTTAATTCCGAAATTATCTATAATATTTACTTTCTGTGGTTTGCCTGTTGTATCTCCGCGTTCAAATACTTTTGCTTCAAGCAGGTTTGTCAGACTGAAAGAGACGGCTCCGTTTCTCTGAGATAAAGAAGGTGTTCCATAAATACCGCCCTGGAAAATTGAATATTCTTCGGTTCTTCCGGTTGTATCAGCCTGTACTTTCCTGTACATTTTTGTTGCAAGCTGCCTGATATAAGGGATATAACTAAAAGATACTGAAGGTTTAATTACATGGCGAATAGCCTGGATCCTGGCATTCGGATTTGTAAACTGGTATATACCAAAGATCTGAGGGTTATACCCTGTGCTTATCGATGGTTTCAGGGCATGTCCATAGAAAAATCCCCTTGTTGTATCAATAACTACTGTTGGGTTGACAGCTCCGGTTAAAGGGTTGACAAAATAAGGATCCCATGTTTTATTTATTTTCTGAGTATAGATAACACCCTCATAAGAAACCTGCGGGGAGATTGAGAAATTATTGAAAGGTCTGAACTGAAGACTTAATGGCACTCTGTGCGAAAAGCCATTCTGCATATTATTCCAGACCTTAGATGTGAACAACAAGTCATTTCGGGTGACGATCCTGTTATCAAGTTCTGCTGTATATTGTAACTGCAGGTCCTTATACCATTTCCCCGATCCGGCCTTGCCGACTCCCCTGAAAGGATATATTCTTGATGCACTGAAACTCACTTTAGGCAGATTAAGATTTACTATATCCGTCTTGGTATTCTGACTATGGTTCATACTCATCGAAAGGTTGAAAGGAGTACCTGTCCAACTTTTTGAATAGCTGATGCTTGATTGCTTTGTAGTTGTTATGAATTTTTCTATTTCGTAACTATTATTCCTGTCAAATCCTGATGAACTCATATCCACGCTAGCGTTGAATCGTGATCCAGGCCTTGCCTTTGAATCCTGATTGAAGTTCCATCCCAGGCTGTAGTTTGTAAAAGCTTTATAATCCGCCAGCCCTTTGTGTCCTGAAATGTTTTTAGCATAACTAAATGAAAAATTTCCGGAATATTTATAGCGTTTGTTATATGAAGTCTGGGCTGTAGCCATCCAGGTACCGTTTGTATAAATGCTTCCCTTCAGAGTCAGATCAAAATAATTGCTCAGCGCAAAATAATAACCTCCATCCGTAAGAGCGTAACCCCTGCCCTCTTCATAATGAACCTTTGGCATTATAATTCCCGATTCCGCACTCTTAGTCTGGATCGGGAAAAATCCGAAAGGAAGATAGAGTGGCAAGGGTATTCCTTCAAGGACCAGATGCCCGGGACCTGATATTATTTTCTTCCCCGGATATACCTTTGCTTTTGGCAGGCTTATATAGAAATGAGGGATCTCAGCATCACATGTTGAATATGTGCTTCGGTATATATTCGATGTTCCATCATCAAGCATTTTTCCGATGGAGCTTCTGAGCAATCCTTCATCCTGCTGTGTAACGATGACTTTGACGACTGCAACTCCCGTTTTAAAATTATACCTGAGGGTATCTGTTTCATATTTTTGCGATCCTACTTCGAGAACAGGTTTACCACTGACTTTCCCGGTTGAATCCGGAAGGCCTACAGCAAACACTTCGCTTGTCTCCATGTCAAACTCAATTGAATCGGCAGTGATTTTAATATTGTCATAATTAACAACAGCCTGATTAACTATGGTGGCTTTCTTATTTATCACATCGTTCTTGATATATCCGGCTGAAGTATAGGTCACCTGTTTTTCCAGGGCATCAGAAGATATACGTTTAAGTCCCCTTATTGTATCTGTAACTACCGAATCTCTGGCGGTCTGAGGCGGATTTTGAATAAGCTGATCGTTCTGTGACAATAGTGAGACTGACCGGACCATCACGAGGAGCACGATAACTAACCGCTTTAAATTAAAAAAATACAACTTAAATACTATTTTTGTATAGTTTTTGTGTGACTTCATGATGTCAGCGGCAAAACTATTAAAAAAACATGAACTTAGGATGCGTATAAATATTAAAAACGGCAAACTTCATACCATTAATATATATGCTACATATCTTCTTTTTACCCTTGTACTTATTTCAATTACTGCACCTGCAAGACCATTGCCCGTTCCTAAGAATGAAGGAAAATGGATCATAGTAATTGACGCCGGTCATGGAGGAAGGGATCCCGGAGCCCTGGGCAGGTTCAGTAAAGAGAAGGATATTAATCTGGCAATAGCTTTAAGAACAGGAAAGTATATCGAAGAGAATCTTGAAAATGTTAAGGTTATCTATACAAGAAGGAATGATTCAACCTTGAATCTGTACGATCGTCCTGTATTTGCAATAAAGAACAAAGCTGATCTTTTCATTTCAATTCATGCCAATTGGGCAAAGTACAGCAGTATTTCAGGAGCAGAGACTTACGTAATGGGTATTTCAGGCAGTGAAGAAAACCTTGAAGTGGCAATGAAGGAAAACGAAGTTATCCTTCTGGAAGATGATTATACGACACGATATGAAGGATTTGATCCAAAATCGCCGGAGTCTTACATCATTTTCACCCTTATGCAGAATGTTTTCAAGAAACAGAGTATTGATCTTGCTTCAAAGATCCAGTCTCAATTAATTGAAAAGGCGAAAAGAAAAGACAGGGGGGTGAAACAGGAACGGTTCCTGGTACTTTATAAAAATACAATGCCAAGCGTCCTGATAGAAACAGGTTTCATGACTAATCCAGAGGAGGAAAAGTATCTGAATTCTGCCCAGGGCCAGGATTATCTGGCTTCAGCCATCTACAGGGCTTGCAGGGATTATGTAAATGAAATAGACCGGATGAGCGGGATCTCGACTAACCGGGAAGCTGAAACCGAAGAAAAAAACACTGTGACGGCTGTTCCATTAAAAGGGGAAATTATCTTCATGGTGCAGGTAGCTTCAGCTTCATCCAGGAAAGAAATAAAGCCTGAAAATTTTAATGGGATCACTGACATACATGAGATTCCTTCCCATAATCGTTACAGATATGTAACAGGGTCTTTCAGTGATTATGATGATGCAGTTAAGCACCGGAGAGATATTGAATCAATTTTTCCCGGTGCCTTTGTGATAGCGGTAAAAGACAGCGAAGTGTTACCTTTGCAGCAGGCATTGGATGAGAAAAAGAAAAAATAAAACCTAACAACAAAAATGAAAATATCAAACGAAGTCAAAGTTGGTGCAGTTGCCCTGGTTACTATTGTTGTATTTATCTGGCTCTTTAACTTTCTGAAGGGTAAGGATTTTTTCAAAAAGACAGTGAATTATTACTCCATATATGATGAGATAGGAGGTCTGGCAGAATCGAGTCCTGTTGAGATAAACGGATACAAGGTGGGCGTTGTACAATCGATTGACTTTGTTGATGCTGAGACAGGGCGGCTTTTGGTGGTGTTCTCTGTCAACAGGGACTTCAGGCTTCCTGTGAATACAGTGGCTGAAATAGTTCCGGTATCAATTATTGCAGGAATGAAAGTACAGTTCGTTTATGGTAACGGACCAGGCTTTTATGAATATGGGGATACTATTCCGGGCAGGCTTTCCGTCGGGTTACTTTCCAAGCTGGAGACTGAATTAATGCCCGTGAAAGACCGGGTGTCAGAACTAATCTCTGTTCTGGATTCAGTCATAAGTTCTGTCAATGATATAATGGATCCGGAATTCAAGAAAAACCTGAATGGCACAGTAGCAAACCTTAAAACCACATCTGGAAGCATCAGCAATATTATCGGATCAAGGGAAAAGGAATTGAAGGAGTCTGTTGAGAATCTGACCCGTTTCACACAGATGCTTTCAAACAGTTCCGGAGAGATAAGCAATACCTTCAATAATCTCAGTGCTATTTCCGACACGCTTGCTGCAGCAGATATTTATTCATCCATTAGAAATTTAAAGAGCACCCTGGAAAATACATCCTCTATACTGGGAGATATTAATAAGGGAAAAGGAAGCGCGGGACAATTGCTGACAAATGATTCCCTTTACAATAATATTTCTCATAGTCTTGCAAGTCTGGATGAACTTTTAAAGGATCTCAAAGCTAATCCAAAGAGGTACGTTCACTTTTCTATTTTTGGTAAAAAAAATATTCCTGCCGAATAACTCAGAATTAAAAAAATCAGATTATCTTGATACTGAAAAAGAAAACAGAATCAAGGTCAAAATAATACGCATTTTAGAATCTGATTGTTGAATTTTGAGCAGGAGTTTATAATGAATTGTAATCCACTTATTAACTTAAAAATAAATAATTAATTAACTTATAATCAGTAATTTATATTTATAATAAAAAATATTTGCTATAAGTTACTGATGGTTAAAAACATATAGTTTTTTTGAAAAAATCAAGTGAAAAAAATTTTTTTTTAAGTTTTTTTTTTACAAATATTGCTACTTAATTTGACCTTATAAAGATCTTAGAAAAACGACCAACCTAAATGAATAAAACACATCATGACGTATGGAATAACTGTCTGCAGATAATTAAGGACATTATCCCGTCTGTCAGCTTTAAAACATGGTTTGAACCGATCGTTCCCCTGAAGCTGGAAAACAATATACTTACCATTCAGGTACCCAGTCCGTTCTTTTACGAGTACCTTGAGGAACAGTATATTGATATCCTTAGAAAAACACTGAGGAGGGAAATTGGCTCCGATGCAAAGCTGGAATACAACGTTGTGATGGAGAATGCCAATTTTTCTGATGGAAAGCCTTACACAGTAAGGTATCCGTCAAAATACAAGACAGACCTGCATAACAGGCCGGTACAGGTTCCTTTCGACGTTACTCAACCTTCAATAAAAAATCCGTTTGTTATCCCGGGGATCAAGAAGCTCCATTTCGATCCAAAGCTTAATCCCGATTATAACTTCAATAATTTTGTTGAAGGCGAATGTAACAGACTGGCGAGGTCAGCCGGTTTGGCTGTAGGAAATAATCCCGGCGGTACTGCATTCAATCCGCTTATGATCTATGGTGACTCAGGTCTGGGAAAGACACACCTTGCACAGGCTATAGGAATTCTCGTGAAAGAAAAGCATCCTGATAAAATTGTCCTCTATGTAAATTCCAACAAATTCCAGACGCAGTTTGTGGAATCGGTCAGAAATAATAACAAGAATGATTTTCTCCATTTTTATCAGATGATAGATGTTCTCATCCTAGATGACGTGCATGAGTTCGCAGGAAAGGAAAAGACACAGGATACATTTTTCCATATCTTCAATCATCTTCACCAGTCAGGTAAACAACTGATACTGACGTGCGATAAACCTCCGGTTGATCTCCAGGGCATGGAACAGCGTCTGCTATCGAGGTTTAAATGGGGACTCCAGGCTGATCTTATGCGCCCCGATTATGAAACACGGCTGGCCATACTAAAGAAAAAAGCCTATAACGACGGCATAGAGCTGCCGGAAGAGATATTCGAATTCCTGGCATTAAATATCTCAAACAATATCCGTGAGCTCGAAGCAGTCCTTATCTCCCTCTATGCACAATCAACACTTAACAGAAAAGAGATAACTCTCGACCTGGCTAAGATGATGGTTGAGAAACTTATAAGTACAACCCGGAAAGAAATTACAATTGAATACATCCAAAAAATCGTCTGCGACTATTACAAGATACCAATAGAACTTATCCAGGGTAAAACCCGAAAAAGGGAGATAGTCCAGGCAAGGCAGGTTTCAATGTATTTCTCCAAGAGCCTCACAAAGGCTTCGCTTGCAAGTATCGGATCTCATATAGGAGGAAAAGATCATGCAACTGTCCTGCATGCATGCAAAACAGTAAACAACCTTATTGATACCGATAAACATTTCAAGAACCAGATAAATGAAATTGAGAAGAAATTAAAAGTCTGATTGATGGACACTAAGTTCTTTTCTGAAAAATTTTTTGAGAAATATGGGAACAGGAATAATAATCCTGTTCTTTTTTTCTCTCCCGGACGGGTCAACCTTATAGGAGAACATACCGATTATAACGGAGGGTATGTCTTCCCATGTGCGCTGAACTATGGAACCTACCTCCTTATAAGGAAAATAAACGATAATTTTCTAAGGTTCAGCTCCGTCAATTTCAGCAATGACGAGGAGACAGAGCTTCAGCAAAACATTGCCAGGAAAGCAGGTAACTGGAGCAATTACCCCCTGGGAGTGATAAATGAATTCCTTAAGAAAGGAATAAAACTGAGCGGGCTTGAATTGCTTTTTTATGGTGATGTACCAAATGGTGCAGGACTCTCTTCCTCTGCATCAATAGAAATGGTAACAGCAGTGGCTATAAACGACATATTCAGCGCCGGTCTGGAAAGACTTGAGCTCGTGAAAATGAGCCAGAGGGCCGAGAATGAATTTGTCGGCATGAACTGCGGAATAATGGATCAGTTCTCTGTCGGCTTTGGGAGAAAAGACAATGCTATATTCCTGAATTGTAATACATTAGACTATGAAAATGTTCCTGTAAATCTGAATGACTGCATCTTCATAATAACCAACACAAATAAAAGGAGGGGTCTTACCGATTCAAAATATAATGAAAGAAGGGCAGAGTGTGAAAAAGCTGTCGGACTGCTGCAGGCATACAGATCAATAAATAACCTGAGCGAATTATCTACAGACGAAATACCTGTTCTTGAAAAGTATATAACTGATAATATCATCTTACGACGCGCGAAACACGTGATCAGTGAGAACGGAAGGGTGCTGGAAGCGGTCAAAGCATTGAAGGAGAATAACCTGGAAAGATTCGGCGAGCTTATGAACTCATCTCATGATTCATTAAAGAATGATTATGAAGTGACAGGGACAGAGCTTGACACTTTAGTTTATGAGGGAAGAAAACTGCCGGGAGTTATAGGAACAAGAATGACCGGTGCCGGATTCGGAGGGTGCACCGTGAGCATTGTAAAAAAAGACAGTTCAGGAGAATTCATGACACGGCTGGCAGAATCCTATTACAAAAAGACCGGACTTGTACCGGATTTTTATCTTCCTGAAATAGGTAATGGAGCCGGCAAAATTGACCCTATCGTTTCACCCTGAAATTTCTGCTGTCGATGTCTTTGACACATCTGAAACCTACTGTTTCACTTCTGTCAAATCCTGGTGAGACAAGAAGCATTATCTGAGTTCTGTCAAGCGGTTGCGGCCCGCCCTGGATATACCATGTGCTTGATTCCGGATTGAAATAGCTCCCGCCTCGTATTACTGTGAAATAACTCGTTCCATTGAAATACATATCATTTGTTATCTGCCAGACATTCCCAACAAGGTCGATCACTCCATAAGGGCTCTGGCTTTTAGGAAATGCATCGACCGGAGTGGGTCTGCCAAAAGCATTATTGCAGTTTGTAGCATGGAATTCGTTACCCCAGGGCCATTTCCTTCCGTCAGTGCCCTGAGCAGCTAACTGCCATTCATCTTCGGTAGGAAGCCTTTTACCGGCCCACCTGGCGTATGCCTGCATATCTTCGTAACTTAAATTCACAACCGGGTACCTGTCCTGCCCCTGTCTGAAAGTGCCTGATTCCCAATGCCTCAAATAACGTGAAGTATCAGAAGGCATGTATCCTGAGCTGATTATGAATTCGTAATACTGGGCATTGGTAACCGGGTATTTATCAATAAGAAAACTGTCAACTCTTACTGAATCGCGCTTTAGTGCCGGATACGGAATAAAATCCTCTCTTGTTGTCACACCATAGGAGAAAACAGCTCCCGGCACAAGCACCATACCTGAGGGAATTCCCACTGCTCTTACAGTTTCTGAGGAACGGCTCACAAGCCATGGTTTACCTCCTTTAAGAGTTAGTATGTTTTCATCTTTAAGTCTTTTATTTTCAAGAAGCTGAATTACTATTTTACCTTCGTAATAACCGAAAATATCAGTTACACTTACAGCGGTATCAGCCGGAGCCCTGAATTCCCTGGAGCTTGTTTTGTAAGAAGGATCTCCCTTCCAGATGATTACCCTGCCTGCTCCGGGGCTTTTAATTATCAATGAATCACCTGATATTTGAGATCTGAGCAATACCGGAAATTCAGCTATGCAATCGACAGAACCTTCTTTCCTTGTTCCGGTGGCTGATGCCGGCCATCCTGTTGCTTCAACATATATCGATGCAGTTGATGAACTAAATCCGGGCGTTATATTTTCATGATTCCACAAGGACACATAGTGTTTACCTTTAACCGCCGGTATTTTAAATACTTCACCACTTATCCCTTCAGACCTCATATTCAGAACTGTATAAATACTTTTCTCTCCTGATCTCCAGCGGTTAACATATACCTTATCGGCTGACGTTTCAATAAGAGGGGTCCAGTTCTGATCAAGGAAAGCATCATTATTCTGTCTGAGGATAAAGGTTGTTGATGCGAGGAATTCAAGATCTTTTATGTAATTCTCATCTCTCCCACCCGGACGGAACATATTAAGTTCGGTCCCATAACCATTAAAGAAAGCAATGGCAATCTCGCGATGGTTAACATCTTCGCCTACATCACACACTCTGAATATCGAGAAATCAGGTTTTATAAGCTTATTAAGATTAAGTTCAGGACTGTAATAGATAGCGTTATGAACCCGTCCGGAAATAATACCCGGCATGTCCTTTACCACTGCCATTCCCTCGGAATACATAATGACTCCTTTTCTTACGCTGTCAGCTGCTGCCTGTATCTCACGGCTGGAATTTCCCATGATGTCAAGGACTACACCATCAGCTTCAATTTCTTTAATAACCGATGCCATCCCCCTGAGATGATCTTCACTTCTTGTACTTTTATCCCAGGGATTATAAGCAATGAAGAACTTTGTCCCGTATGGATGAGTCATTTTCACAAAGTTACCGATCTGGGTAAGACCGCCCGGAAGATCCTTATACATATCCCACTGGTTTCTCCTGTCAAGTCCCAGTCTCGGCCAGGTGGGCCATATACCGAAAACATCTATATTGCCAAAGTACTCCATTCCTTTCTTCAGAAGATCGGCATAAGTGTATTTACCAGTCTTCCTGTTATAAAATTCCCTGTCCCAGGCCATTGAAAGTATTATTATGTAACTCTCTCTTATCCATGCAAGATCCTGCCTTTCATACAATGTATTATCAAATTTTTCCAGGTCGTAGAGGTACCTGTCCCTGAACATCAACCGCAGTCCCTCCTGCCATCCACCTCTGAAAATATCGGCATTGAATGAATACCTGACCTTCGACCCTGGCGGCATAGTAGTTTCATAACGTTTTTTCTCAGCCCCTTCAGTATTTCTTCTTCTGGTGAGAGCACATAATGAAATACTGTTCCCTGCTTCAAAAGATGAATATCCCAGCTCCCAGGCATTATCAGGAAGGATTACACGAAGAGGTTCGAAACCCGGACGGAACAGTCTTGCCCTGGCAAGATCCGAAGGGCCGTAACCGGTAATGTAAACAGATGACATGTCCTCCCCAAACGGAACAATATTTGAAAGTGTTACAGTGTCTGATCCAGTATTTTCAAAGATTATCTCTCCAGAAAAACCGTTGGAAGCAACACCTGGAAAGTTCGCTTTAACCGACACACTATTATTAACGTTCTGGGAGAAGACACCCTCCTTGTGACTGGCAGCAAAATCGGCTGAAGTAAAGTATTTCCCTTTTATGTTGAAGCTGAATAAGGGGCGGGGGTTACTTAAATAGAGAATTGAACTGTCAGACAAGGTAACTGAAGTTACCCTGAGTCCCTGTCTCGCGTCGATACCCAGGCTGCTTATTTTCTGCGAAAAAGCATTTTGACCTGAAAAAAGCAACAAAACAAGGAGAAATACGTATTTATATAATATAGCCTTGTTATAATATGCCGGCACTTTGTGCATAGCCTGGTAAATTCTAATATGTATTAAAGATAATGAAATAAAAATTTCTGACTTTTCATGTTACAAATAATAACACTGTCTGACTTGAAAAATTGTATCTACTGGTTGTTGAAAATAAGTTAATATAACTTAAAATGATGGTTTTTTTATTTGATAAATAGTTGTAATTTTAGGAACCAATCACACATTAAGGTGATCATGTCTAAGATAATCAGGATATTAAAATATATTTTTTTGTTCATCCTTCTTGTGATGGTCACAGGTTGTGCTCCTGCCAAACAGAATCCCTACCTTAAGAAGAGGCAGAGTGCATCAAGGGTAAATGCATCACAGCTGGGAAGAAACAGGTATTATTTTTCCAACGGTTGCCAGAAAAAGCTGATAAAGAATTATAAGAAGAGGGCAAACCGCGATTAATCTTCACATTCAATAGAGAGCCCATCATAGGCAAGGTATATGCCATTCGGCAGTTCTTCGGTCACTTTGCTGTGCAATCCCATCTGATGGCTAATATGTGTTATATAAGCTTTCTTTGGGGATATCTCCCTGATGAAATCCAATGCTTCCCTCAAACTAAAATGTGAAATGTGTTTCTCCTTTCTAAGTGCATTGATAACAAGATATTTCACTCCTATCAGCTTCTCCTTGCTCTCCTCCGGAACATAATTAGCATCGGTTATATAAGCAAAGTTGCCTATTCTGAATCCATAAATCTCCAGATGCAGGTGTCTCACACGGATAGGTATTATTTCGATACCTCTGAATGTAAAATTATAGTCGGTCACCGGATTCAGTCTCATCCTTGGTATTCCGGGGTACTGGTATTCAGCAAAAACATATGAAAATTCCCTTTTTACAGCCTTTTGCACCCTGTCTTCGGCAAAAATATCGATAGCATCCTGGCTCTTATAATTAAAAGCCCTTACATCATCCATTCCTGCAATATGATCTTTATGCTCATGTGTCAACAGAATGCCATCCAGTTTCCTTATGTTTTCCCGAAGCATCTGCTGGCGGAAATCAGGTCCGGCATCAAATAAAAGGGTTGTACCGTCCTTTTCAAGGAGAAGGGAAGTTCTAAGTCTCTTGTCATGAGGATCCTGAGACAGGCAGGTCATGCAGTCACAGGCAATAACCGGAACACCCTGAGATGTACCCGTACCCAGAAAAGTTATTTTCACTGTTCAGTTATTTGCAGACAAACCTATATTAAAAATCACAAACAGCAAACCCGTACATCATTTTTTTTAGCAGTACCAATATGCTTATTTTAATATATTTGATGAATAATATAATCAGGTGAAAGGAAGTATCTATCTAATTCCGGTTACACTTGGGGGCACTGAGGCAAGTGCCGTTATACCGGATAAAGTTCTCGAAATTACAAGGGGATTAAGGTTCTTCATTGTTGAAGAAATAAGAAGTGCCAGAAGATTCCTAAGGCTGATTGACAAGCAGTTCCCGATCGATGAATCGTGGTTCAGGGAACTGAATGAGCATACAAAGGAGGAGGATATTTCAGGCTACCTGGAACCGGTAATGCAGGGGAATAATATAGGATTAATGAGTGAATGCGGACTTCCGGGCATTGCCGATCCCGGAGCCAGGCTTATCTCGACTGCCCATCGTAAAAGAATAAAAGTAATACCTCTTTCCGGGCCGTCATCAATCCTGATGGCCCTTATTTCATCAGGTCTAAATGGTCAGCAGTTCACTTTTAACGGATACCTGCCGGTAAAACCTGAGGAAAGAGTCATCAGACTTAGGGAACTTGAAAAGAGAGCCAGGGAAGGGTATGCTCAGGTCTTTATGGAAACACCTTACAGGAACCAAAAGATGTTCAATGACATACTAAAAACATGCAACCGTGATATGCATCTCTGCATAGCTTCTGATATTACCTTGCCCACTGAATCCATTATTACAAAGAAACTATCAGAATGGCAGTCTGATCTGCCGGACCTGAATAAGAGACTTGTGGTTTTTGTCCTTCAATAGATTAGATTGCCAGAGGCCTTACAGGAATCAGGATCCGTTATCCCGTAATCCGGAATCATTTTTTACTGGGGATCCTGATCTCGTAAACAAGCGTTGATCTTGGCGGTATCTTTTTCCCGTCACCCTTTAGTCCGAAAGCAAGAAAAGGCGGCAGGATAAATGTCCCTTTCCCGCCGGGCTTAAGCATTCTCAATGCCTGGTTCAGTCCGGGTTCCATCTCACTTCTTCCGAGTATCAATTCCCTGGGACCAAGTTCGGTTGATGAATAACAGAGTGTGCCATCGATAAGAAAACAGTCGTACTCCATTATAATCCGGTCATTATCAGTAAAATCAGATCCCTCTCCCGCAACTTCAATATAGTACCACAATCCGGAAGGTGATTCTTTCATTGGCAGGTCCCTCCTGTCTATGTAACTTTCAATTCTCTCCCGGTCTTTCTGAACCAGGTACCTGTTCATATCAGCAAGCTCTTTTTTGCCAGGCAGTTTACCTTGATATACGTTCCCGGATTCTGACCGGCATGAAAATGCAGTAAGCGATACTGCCAGTATCAGGAATATGATCAGCATCTGTTCCTATTTCTTATTAAAACGCGTGAAATTTTCCTTCAGTACCTTCAGGAAATATTCAATAGTATTTTCAAGCGTATCATTGTATTCTCCTCCCGAAGCATTAAGATGTCCCCCACCAGAAAAGAATTCCGAGGCAAATTCATTGACCGGGAAATTTCCTTTCGACCGGAAAGAGAGTTTGATATGAGTTTCTTTTTCAATAAAAAGAGCAGCAAACCTGATACCCCTGATTGACAGGGGCATGTTCACGAACCCTTCTGTATCACCTTTTACGTGGTTAAAAGCTGCAAGATCATTCATCGTGAGATATATGTATGCTGTCTGATATTCAGGTATTACGGTCATTCTCTTATTAAGTGCAAATCCCTGTAGTCGCATCCTGTCCTCAGAGAAATTATTGTAAACAAGGCTCAGTATCTTATCTCTGTCGATTCCTGCATCAAGGATATCAGCAATAATTCTCAAAGTCTGTCCCGAATAATTGCCGTATTCAAAATTCCCGGTATCAGTTATTATACCTACATATATTACTTCAGCAATTGACTGATTCATAAATTGTTTGCTGCTCAACAATGAAATCAGCTCATAAACCAGTTCTGAAGTGCTGCTTTTTGATGGATCTGATATTGTTATATCAGCAAAAGGTCTCGGATTGAGGTGGTGATCAATTATCACTTTCGTTGCCTTAGAGGCCATAAGCAGATCCTGCATCTCACCCAGTCGTTCGGGCTGGTTGAAGTCAAGCAGAATAACAAGGTCTGAATTGCGGATAAGGTCTCGGCAATGATCGCGCTGACGGATAAAAATGTTTATGAGATCAGCGCCCGGCATCCATTTCAGGAATTCCTGAAGATTGTTTGGAGATATCATTTCCACATTCCGGCCGCAGCTTCTCAGATAATGGAATAACGCCAGCTGAGAACCGACGGCATCGCCATCAGGATTTATATGGCATATTAGCAATATATTATCAGAGGTTGAAAAAAGTTTCGATAATTCCTTTGCATATTTCAATAAATCTGCCACTTTTGCTATCCGTTTTAAGGCTTCAAAGATAAGCAATTATCCTGAAGACAAACACTGCATTACCACTACAAAACGAAGCAATATGAATGGCAATTACACCTTTGCAATAATAAAACCGAATGCTGTCAGAACAGGAAAGACAGGGCCCATCCTTTCAATAATCAATGAAGCGGCTTTTGAGATTGTTGCCATGAAAATGACAAGGATGTCACTTGAGCAGGCTAAGGATTTTTACAGCATCCACAAGGGAAAACCCTTTTTTGACACTCTTGTTGAGTTTATGTCATCAGGTCCTGTTTTTGTGATGATACTTAAGCATAAAAATGCTGTCGAAGAGTTCAGGAAACTGATTGGAGCCACAGATCCTGAAAAAGCTGAACCCGGAACGATCAGAAAATTGTTTGCCGTATCAGTTACTATGAATGCCATTCATGGATCTGACAGCGATGAAAATGCCGTCCGGGAAGCTGATTTCTTCTTTTCTGAGTCTGAAAGATATTTTTAGCCTGATTAAACTTTTATTTTCCTCCGTTGTTCTTTGTTTTTAAGTTTTGGAAATAGTTTTAATGGAAAAAAAGAGCATCAACTTTTCGGACCCGAAAACCCTTGAGAAGTATTCTTCAGCCTTTACACTCTCCGATATGGAGATTTTTATTTTCCCGGAGTTATTCTACCCGCTCGTATTGGCAAATATTATGTCCCCGATCATATGGGAATGGAGAAATGACACCTGGTTCAGTAATTTTGAAAAGAAGAGTTTCAGCTATAAAACAAACAGGATCAAACAGTTCATAATTCAGAACTATGCATTCAATCTTGATCTTTCTACCTGGGGACTCACTACAAAGCCAAGGGAAATAGCACGTTTCAGGGATTTTTTTGATATCGACCTGCTCAGGAAGTCTAATGCACTTTTCGGATATGAGGGTGACAAGTATTATTTTGATATCGATATAAGGAAACATTTCGGACTTGATAAATACAATTCTGATGTTATTCCCTACTGGAAAACAGAGACAATTGAAGCGATGACTGCTTTCAGGCATAAGGAAAATTTTGCCACCGGCGCCGGAGAATGCGTTTCATTGTCTGCACTTTATGCAGCGGCCATGTTTGTCGTGGGGAGAATTCCTCTTGAAAAAATATTCCTGATGGCCACTCCCCTCCATTCCCAGAATTTCATACTTGAAAAGGATGGCCTGATAACAAATAATCGCAGGATAGTTACGAAGAATATGTGGTTCAACGGAACTTCACTTTCTGAAAAGGCACGAAGGGCTCTGAAGAATGAGAAGGTTACTATTGTGTCGCATATCTCAGGGTACATCCATTTGATCTACAAAGATGCCACGATAGACAGGAATGCGTACGAAAGGTTTTCCGCCGGTCTCCGTGAGTTTCTTGTATCGGATCTCACAAGAGCTATTTTCCTTAACTTCCTGAGGTTTCATTCAAAATACAAATTCCTTTTCCAGTTCAGATGTGAATGTTCAGGAATTTTCAGATATATATCTCTTGAAAAGATCTTTGAATATGAGCATACAAGCAGATACAGTATATCGGATGATACCAGGGAGCATCTCATAAGGGAAATTGAAGGCGATGAATTTCATCTTAGTCCACTTCCGGACAGGATCATATTGAATGAGGTAGAAGAAATAATTGAAGAGAATAAAGGAAAAGGCCTAAAAGCTATTGAAGATCAGATCGTAAGTTCAAACAGCCAGATATCTGAGTTAATACTTCATGAAATGTTTATTGACATTTCAGATTTCCTGTACACTGATCCGAACCTTCCTGACAGTGACAAGAACTATGTCAATTATAATGTTCCCGAAATATCAGTAAATGACAACCGCAAGGATATCATAGATAAGATCACTGAAAATGCCAGGGACTCTGAATTATCACGCTTGACTCTTTATGCATACAGGCTGATGGATAATATTGACTGGCTGCCTTTTATAAAAGCTGCTGTTGAAAGGAATCCTGTATGTTTTCAGGATCTTAACGGCAAGAGCATTCAGGAGGTCTTATATGTTTTAAATGCCATGACGGATGAGTCAATTTATGATGGACAGAGGCTTGCCCAGCCTGATGAGGTATGGAATTTCCGGCGCGGTGATGGTATTGAAAAAGCTTTGCTGCTGGCTGATTATATTGTGCAAAAGGATGGAAAAGCTGATATTGTTATAACTATTGAAAATCACAAAGTCAGACTGATCAGCAACGGGAGCGAGTACCGTTTCAAATCAAACAAATCGTTTAATAAAACGATAGAAATAAAGAGTAACGACATTAATTCACCGCTTACCCTGATAGTAAGATAATATTTTATTTCAGCACTATATCTTTTATAACTTCCTTCCCTGCTTTCTCATTCAGCCTGTCCTTGAGAGCATTTCTGAGCATCAGCAATTCATTTCTCACAACTGAAGAGCTGAGATGCACATAGAGGATCTGATCTTTTATGTAGATCTTCTTTGTTCTTGATGAAATGGCGCGGCCAACCATTTCCTCCCATGAACTTATAAGTCCGACCTCCGAGAGCTTATCCCCAAGCTTCATCTCACTTATGTAGTCCTGCAGAGCTTCTGCAAGAGATATGGTCTTACTTCTTCTCATTCAGATATTTGCCATTGTGGATCTTTTCACCGACCTTATTATTTTCTATTATAAAAAGCTTATAATCGGTATTATGTGTTGAAAGTATTTCATGAAGCCGGTTCTGGTGTGTATCTGTTATAAAGATCTGACCGAATCGGTCACTGCCAACCAGTTTTATTATCTGTTCCACACGTTCCCCATCGAACTTATCGAATATATCATCAAGGAGGAGGATCGGCGAAATGCCTGATTTCCGTTTTATATAATCAAATTTAGCAAGCTTCAGTGCGACAAGATAAGATTTCTGCTGACCCTGGGAGCCGAGCGATCTGACGGGCCAGCCATCCATCCTGAAAACAAGATCATCCTTATGGATCCCAAGGGTTGTGTATTCCAGATAACGGTCCTTTGCCACTGATCTCACAAGAGCTTCCTCATAGTTACAATCAGCAAGATGCGACTGGTATGCAAGTTCTACTTTCTCTCTTGTCGACGAAATACCTGAATAATGTTCCTGGAACACCGGTATAAGTTCGTTGGTAAGCAGTTCCCTCTCGTGGAAGACATATTTCCCGTATTTTACCAGCTGTGAATCCCAGATCGTTAAGGCATCATTATCGAACTGTCCGGTCGATTTAAACTCTTTAAGAAGCTTGTTTCTTTGCTGCAGGGCTTTCGTATATTGCAAAGCCGAATCGAGATACTCAATATTATACTGGCTTATTATCTTATTCATGAATCTGCGTCTCTCTTCGCTTCCTTCCGTGATAATGGCACTGTCGGCAGGCGATATCATTACAACCGGATATTTTCCTATATGGTCAGACATCCTTTGATACTCCTTGCCGTTCTTTTTCATCACCTTCTGTTTCTGCCTCTGAAATGCGCAAAAGATATTGTCCTCTTCATCATTCTTTATAAAAGTCCCGCTTATGATAAAATAATCTTCACCGTGACGGATACTTATACTATCAATATTGTTGAAGAAACTCTTGGTAAGTGAAAGATAATGTATGGCATCAAGTATATTGGTCTTGCCCACTCCGTTATTTCCCACAAAACAGTTTATCCTTGGGGAGAATTCAAGATCAGTCTGTTCGTAGTTTTTAAAATTCGTTAAAGATAGCTTACTGAGGTACATATGTTAAATAATTACGGTGCAACGGTGCAACGGTACAACGGTGCAACGGTGCAACGGTGCAACGGTATGGCGGTGCAATGCAATTGCTGTATCAGGGATCAAAGTTAATAATTGTGAGAATATTTATTCAACAATCATATTGGAATATGGATCTATCAGAATCTTAATAATCAGATATCTAAGATAATGCAAAAAGAATCATTTAACTAAGATTAAATAATTGTTTCATAATAATCTGAAATAAATTACTTTTGCGGTGGAAAAAAATAAACAACGATCAGAATAGATATGGCAAAGAAAATTAAACAGGAAAGTCCTCAAAGCCTGAAGAATGTTGAAGAAACACTTTCAAAAACAGAACAATTTCTAGAAAGTAATTACAAACCCCTCCTTATAATACTGGGGATAATTGTGGGATTAGTTGCGCTGTTCTGGTTAGGCAGGATGTATCTGACAAGCAGGAATAATGAAGCGCAGTCGCAGATATACCAGGCTGAGAGATACCTTGAAATAGATTCGCTGAATCTTGCTCTTAACGGCGACGGGAATTACCTTGGATTCGTTGACATATCTAAAGATTATAAGTTTACAAATACCGGAAATCTTGCAAGGTACAGTGCAGGGATCTGTTATCTCAGGCTTGGACAATACGAAGAAGCGATTGAATATCTCAATAAATACTCAAAGAAGGATAAAGTTCTCGGATCCCTTGCGATCGGAGCTACCGGAGATGCGTATGTCGAACTTGGTGATACAAAAAAAGGTATAGATAAATATATGGAAGCTGCAGAATTTGCAGGCAACTCATTCAACACGCCCCTTTTCCTTATGAAGGCTGCGGAGCTTCATGAGCTTGAAGGCAGGTATGATGAAGCGCTGAATCTGTATCTGCGTATCCAGAATGAATACCCCGAAAGCACAGAAGGTCAGAGCATTGAAAAGTATATAGCCAGAGTGAAGCTTCTTAAAAAGTGAAATGGCCACAACCAATTTGTCAGTATATAATCCTGATGATATTCCTGATGCCGGTGATATGAAGTTCGGCATTGTGGTAGCTGAATGGAATTATGATATAACAGGGAAGCTTCTCGATGGTGCTGTTAAGACGCTCCGGAAGCATGGCGCATCGAAAAAGAACATTAAGGTGATACGCGTTCCCGGAAGCTTTGAGCTTACATCGGGGGCTAAATTGCTTGCCGAAAGTCATAAAAAACCTGACGCCATAATCTGTCTTGGATGTGTTATCCAGGGAGGAACACCACATTTTACATATATCTGCCAGAGCGTTACCCAGGGCATCACACAATTAAATCTGGATTATGAAATCCCTTTTATCTTCGGAGTCCTGACAACAAATAACAGGGAAGAAGCTGCTGACAGAGCCGGAGGTAAATACGGCAACAAAGGAGATGAGGCTGCTGTTACTGCTATCAAAATGGCTGCACTGTGCAGATAAGTTGCCTGGCCCCCGTTTTCCCTAAAGAATAATTCGAACTATATAATTCTCATTTATAGTTAATTAAATGTTACTATTATCTGAAAACTTTCTTTATCAGGTAAGAAGTATTATTGTAGTTTTGGGTAAGTATTCATAAAATATTATGAAGAAGTACAAAAAAGTGCCTGTCCGTGATGTCCTTGTCATGCTGTCAGGATATGCACGAAGCAGGATCATCGCTCAGATAAAATCGGTAGCATTTATAATCATTTACCTTGTTGTATTTCAGATCCTGATATTACGAGTGCCCTTAAGTAACGCGTTTGGGACTGCCGGCGGCATTGCCCTGGTTATTTTTGGACTTGCATTCTTTCTGGAAGGACTTGTGTTGGGATTTATGCCACTTGGTGAACGGGTGGGTGTCAAGCTGCCTGCCCGTGTCGGCATATTTGTAATATCAATATTCGGACTGATCCTCGGTTTCGGAGCTACCCTTGCCGAGCCGGCGATCAGTGCATTAAGAACAGCCGGATCGACTGTTAAAGCGTGGGATTCTCCATTACTTTACATGATACTTGAGCATTATACAGAATGGCTGGTGTTATCAGTGGGTATTGGAGTAGGTGTTGCAGTTGCCCTGGGAATGTTCAGGTTCTATTTTAACCTGTCAATAAAACCTTTCATCCTTGTAATAATCCCTGTTCTGCTGATCCTGTCAGTTTATTTTTCGTTTGATACAAATCTCAGTAAAGTTATAGGTCTTGCATGGGATTGCGGGGCAGTTACAACAGGGGCTGTCACAGTTCCTCTTGTACTGGCTCTTGGAATAGGAGTTTCAAGGGCCGCAAGCAAGGGAAAGGGAACAACAAGCGGATTTGGTGTAATACTGCTGGCTTCAGCCTTACCTGTCCTGGCTGTAATGGTTCTTGGGTTTATACTTAATTTCAAAGCGCCCGGGCCCGTTGATGAAGTCAGTTTCTTTTCACCGGAAGGCAGAAAAATGGCGCTGGCACTTTTCAACAATGAACAGATGATCAGGCGCCATGCTTTTACCAATGGAAGCGAAGCAGGCAGACGTGCTTTTTTTGCTGACGATAAGGAATACAAGAGGAACTTATTATCATTGCAGGAGGATCAAAACAGCAGGATTGCCCTGATCGGCATGATGCCTGTTGAAGACTGGATAATAAACATAGCTTCCGATTCTGAAAGGGAATTGCTTTCAGGAGTTAAGATAACAGGAAAGGGAAAACTACCCTCATTCGGCAGCACTTTAGCTACCGAATCTGTCGCCGGTATCAGGGCAGTTATTCCTCTCTCACTTTTGCTTGTCATCGTACTTCTTGGATTTCTGAGGGAGAAATTAAGATACAAGGATGAAATTGTTCTGGGCATAATCTTCACATTGATCGGAATGACACTCCTTACATCAGGAATAAAACTCGGACTGGCTTCACTGGGAGGTGAGGTCGGTGCCCAGCTTCCGAGGGCTTTTTCAAGTGAGGAAGAGTTCATCGACCGTGTGGTTATAAATAACTTTGACAAGGATCTTCTGTATTATACAATAGAGCCTGACGGGACACAGAAAACTTATTTTAATTTTTCTGAGAACGGCAGGATAAGACCAGTAGAATTTCATGAGGAACTTTTCGATGAAGCAAGTGGAAAATATGAATACATTATAACCCGCCCTCCCCTGTTCGGAAGCAAACTTTCCGTGCTGGGAATAATTCTTGTGCTTGCTTTTGCTTTCGGAATGGGCTATGGTGCAACAATGGCTGAACCTGCATTAAGTGCCATGGGTATGACTGTTGAAAGTATAACGGTCGGTACCATCAGGAGGACGCAGATTGTCCAGGTGGTATCATTCGGAGTGGGAATCGGAATGGTTGCGGGCCTTTGCAGGATATTATTTGACCTTCCGCTTGTCTGGCTGATAGTCCCATCTTATATATTGCTCATCGCTCTGACTCTTATCAGTGAGGAGGAATTTACATCAATTGCATGGGATAGCGGAGGCGTCACAACTGGTCCTGTTACAGTGCCTCTCGTACTTGCCATGGGTTTAAGCATCGGCGGAGAGCTGGAAATATCTGATGGTTTCGGAGTCCTGGCCCTTGCTTCGGCTTTCCCTATCCTGACAGTATTGCTCTTCGGAATTTTTGCTCAGGCAAAACAAAGGAGATCTATTCTTTCAACTCAAAATTCACCTGAAAATGAGTAATGACATCCCTCCGTTAAAGGATAAAGTATTTTCACCTTCAAGGACTGTATGGAGAACTCAGATGTCGAAGGGACAATATACCCCTCACCGGGTAAGCCGTATAACCTGTATTGTGAATGAATTCCTGAGTGAAAAATTAGCTGATTTTCTCAATGGTCTGGGAGTAATAGTCTATATTGAAAACGGCAGGATCGCACGTAAAGTGATAAAATCAAGACAATTCGGACTCCCAGGGGAAATAACAACATTGAGAGATTTCCCGGTTGATGTTTTCAGATTTACGGTCCCGAGGGAAAATTCGAAAGATGTCTTAAATCATATTATCGATATCGGTGCATTGGATGTACCGGGACGTGGGACTATATATTCTCAGGATTTGATGGAATTCTGTAAAGAACCACCTGATATCAACAGGGACTTTCTGGCGGAGATAAAATGTAACGACTACGGAGATATACTACTGCATAAACTATCTTGCGTGGTGTGTGTACTTTCGGAACCGGGAAGTGGTGAACTAATGGCTAAAACTGCTCTGGACCTGGGAATATGCGTACCTCTTGTAACCTTCGGTAAAGGAAACGACATCCGTGATCAGCTTGGACTGATACGTATAACAATTTCTGCCGAGAAAGAAATAGTTCGTCTTGTGATGCCTGAACAGGATTCTGAAAGTATAATCAGGATACTTGTTGAGCAGAGCCGGCTCGACAGACCGGGACGCGGTTTCATATATCAGACACCAGTTTCAATGGGGCTTCTTGATACATATCTGAAAATAGGGAAACAAAAATATGCTGCAAGCATAGAACAGATAATAGCTGCAATTGACCAGCTCAAATCAGGAACAAGCTGGAGAAAAAGACTTGACGCCGAGCATCAGGAAAAGAGAACCGGGAAATCATTGTTGCCCCAGGATAACTGCGAGATCTCAATAATTTCTGACGAGGACAGAATAGAAAAGCTCCGGGAAGCCTGCCTGAAAGTCGGAGCGAGAGGAGCTATATCAGCAAGAGTAGTGCCTCTTACCGGAAAAGGTGAAGAAGAAATAACATCAAATATGATCAGAAGCGCGATCAGTGTCCCTGCAGATATTACTGATAATGTGATCGATATACTTCTTGAGAACAGTACAATCAAAGATGATACAACAGACCGGATACAGGTTCTCGATTCACCGGCAGCTTATGTCCATACTATTTAGTTCCTTATGCTGCTAATTATCCTGTTAATCAGATCAATATCACCTGAGACATAATTTTCTGTAAGGACAATAACTGCACTTGCTCCATTTATTAACAGTCATAGTAAAGGGCTCACCAATATTGAATATTTTCTGAACTGTTAAATTAAGATAAGCAAGAAATTCTTCCCTTAAATCGTGATAATCACTAACAATACTATTCCTGCCGATCCTGAGCTTTTCGGAGTCTTCTGATCCAGGGTTCTTTTTCAGCTTATAGACTGAGGGCACAATTATCAGATCCGGCTTATTTGTCAGATACGTCTCACAATAGAGAAGTGTCTGCAGCCAGGCATCCAGGTTTTTATCCCTGTTATCTTTAAAAAGTTCGCTCACTGAATTCACTGAACCGGCAACTTCTCCGGTTTTATAATCTATGATCCTTATTACCCCACTCTTCTCATCTATGCGGTCAATCCTCCCTCCGATCATTAATTTCAGATCTCCTACATCATTTTTTAATGTAAGAGGGAACATATGCAGATCCTCGAATGATATTATTCTGATAGGAGAAGCTGCCTTGTCAATCTGAAGTATCCTTTTGATAAACACAGATATCACATTTCTGATAATCAATTCATTACCTTTTGCAAGAGAATGATTATCAAACCCGAAATGACGAATAATATTATTGCTTATCAACGAAGATATGAGTTGCTTATCTGAAGACAGTCTTTCAATCTCTTCAATATCAAGAACTTTCCCTATATATTCTGAATAAAGGTCCTTTATTGTGGAATGCAGAAGAGTTCCCACTTTTGCATGATCAATTTCTTCGGTGACCTTTTCTCTTTCCTCAAGTCCGCTGACATACCGGTAATAGAATTTCATCCTGCAATTGAGCCATGTATTAATTGCTGAGGGTGATATATATCTTCCGGTACCTTTCCCGTTTTCCGAAAATCTTGAAATCAGTTCCTGATTGTGATCGTCGGTATGTAAAACAGAGTCGTTTACAGAAGCGGGATTCCGGATCTCAAAACTGACAGTTATTACCTCCGGAGCAAGTTTTTTTTCATATTTCATTTGTTGCAGGAAGCGGCTCATTTCTCCACTTCTGAGCCCCTCTGAACTGGAATTATAAACAAATGTGACATTCTCGGCTCTGTGAAGCAGTCTGTAGAAATGGTAGGCATATATTGATTCCTGATGATTCAGAGAAGGCATTCCAAAACCTTCCCGTAATGCAAAAGGAACAAATGACGATGCAGCAGTGACTGAAGGAAGTACTCCTTCATTTACTGACAGTATTATAAGGTTTTTAAAGTCCAGTGTACGCGTCTCAAGTATTCCCATGATCTGAATTCCCGATAACGGTTCTCCTGAAAACGGAACAGTCTGGTTTCGTAACAACCTGTCAAGTATCCTGGCCCATGTCTGAACCGAGAGCTTTATTTCGGGGCTGTTCACGATTTCATCAAGCCTGTTTAGCGAAAGTATTATCCTGTAGATAAATTCATTTCGAACATTTCTTTGAAGGGAGATACTTCGCATATCTTCATCCTGATTTTCAGCGACAGATAAAACCATTGCCAGGATTTCCTTAAGGTAGCCGGAAAGGTCAGCCGGGCTGTCTGCTTTTCTGAAAACAGCTGAAAGAACCTGAGAACCTGATAATCGGTCAGATGTTATCCATAGCAAATTCTTTTCAATGATTTCATTCAGTAACTCATTTCCTTTGCCATTGTTCAGCCTTACTATTTCGCCATTCTTAAGTATCCTGACCACTTCCCTGTGACTGAAACGGGTGATCCCACTTTCGGTCCGTGCGTTCATCTGAAGATCAAGAAGCTGCCTGACAAGCAGATAAATAGATGTTTGCCGCAGAGGATAACCCATAGTTATGTTAATATCATTGACTCCCTCAGGAATACTTGATAGTGCAGGTACCAGGAGGTTTTCATCGGCAAGAACGACAGCGGTCTGATATGCTTTCGCAGATCCTGTTTCACCAAGTTCCTGCAGTATACGATCAAGCAATTTAACCTGTGCTATATCAGAAGATGTATTGATAATACGTCTTTTTGACTTCTCAGCGCCGGAGGAAAGGAAGGTATCGTAGCTCCATTCTGCCGGCATGTCATTACCGAAGGTTTTTATGTTGTCGCGGAGAAAATAACCTGCAGAATTAAGGTTCTTCGCTTCAATGTATGAATTATCGTAATCCCAATAGAATCTTGCCCTTCCCTCCTCCTTCAACACCTTCATAAGCTTTATTTCGCAATTATTAAGTGCATTGAAACCTGCAAAATGGAAAGTTGACCATTTATTCGCCGGCCCGTTCATTCCTTCCAGTTTCTCAGCAACATCCCTGAAGATCATCCCTTCGTATGCCAGATTTTTCTCCCTGAGAGTATTCCTGAATTCAGCATAGATATCGTTCAATAATGTCCATACACCCAGAAATTCAGATTTCTCACGTGTCAGTTTTGTAACATCAGCGTTGACCCAGAATCGTTTGACTATTTCGGCCTGCTCTTTTGTCAGACCGCCGAATTGTTCATCAATCTTTTTAAGATCCCGTACATTAGTGAAAAGCTGAGAGGCATTAACGAGATATTTATCCACATCGTCAAAATCATTAAGGAGCATATCACCCCAGAAATAGAAATCATCAAAACTCTCAGAGCTTTTCCTGATTTTACTGTAGACTTTGTAAAGCTCAAACAGTAGTACCTCATTTTCAGCCAGTTGCAGGTCAGATAATGAATAAAAGAGGTCGTTGATTGTCAAAGTTGCCGGTGCCCATACCGGGTTTTCAATCAATTCTGCAAGGTATTTCCTGAAAAAAAGACCTGCCCGCCTGTTAGGGAACACAAGGCAATGTTCATTCAGCCGGTTGCCGTAACCGGAATAAAGTGTTTCAGCTATCTGTTCAAGAAAGTATTTCATATTAAGTCAATCCTTATATAATCTTCCCTGCCAGGTATCAAGTTCTGCCAGACGCTTTTCGATCATGATCCCGATCTGTTCGGCTCTGATTTTCCCCCATGGTATATGGGCAAGGAATCGTGGAGGAGCTTCACCTGTAAATCGTTCCACAACTATGGCAGGGTTTAGCGATTCAAGGAATTCAACAATAAAATCTATATAACCCTGCAGTGAGAACTGAAAAAAATCATCAGGATGTTCAATAAATTCTGATTCGATTAAAGTACCTTTCATTATTTGCAACTGATGGAATTTCACAGTCGTCAGGGGGAGCCCTGATATTATTCCTGCTTCGGCAAGCATTTCCTCACGCGATTCACCGGGCAGACCAAAAATAAAGTGGGCACCGGTTTTAATGCCTTTCGCTGCAGTTCTTTCAACGGCATCAACGGCTTCCTCAAATGAATGTCCGCGATTAATTCTCATCAGTGTCTTGTTGTAACATGATTCGATGCCGTATTCCACTGCAATATGATGAGTACCCGAGAGCTCCTTCAGATAAGCGAGCTTCTTCTCATCCATGCAATCGGGCCTTGTCCCTATCACAAGTCCGGCTACCCCGGGATATCTCAATGCTTCCTCAAATCGTCGGCGCAGAGTCTCAAGAGGAGCATATGTATTTGAATATGCCTGAAAATATGCAAGATATGAGCCGGCTTTTCGGTACCTCCATTTATGGAACCCTATTCCTTCGCTTAATTGTACTGTAATTGATTTTTCAGGCCTACAGTATCCCGGATTGAAAGCATCATTGTTGCAATAGATACAACCACCGGTGCCCCTTGTACCATCGCGGTTCGGACATGTAAATCCGGCATCAACGGATAATTTCTGAATTCTTGTACCGTAAAGCTTTCTGAAATAATCTGAACAGGCATTGAATCTTCTTTCATGGCCCCATGGGTATTTCCGTTTATTCAGTGAAGCAGAGGACATTATACAGTTACAATTTTATTATTGTCTACATACCATATAAATGAATCGATGTTTTTATATCCCATTTTTAAGAGGATTTCTCTGTATTCCCTGAGCTGACCTGCATAATGGGCATTCTCCTCTCCAAACTTAAAATCGATCAGAACAGTCCTGTCATTTCTCAGAATGATCCTGTCGGGCCTTCTGGTTTTACCCGAAGGTAGAATGATCTCTGCTTCCCGCATAACTCTGTTGCCTTTATCAAACCATTCAGAAACGGGAAGAGATGAAATAAGTGACATGATTTTTTTCTCAAGGACATCAGATTCAGAAACGGATAATTTCCCTTCAATGATGAGTCTTTTAAGTATCCTTGGGATATCTTCTTTTTGGTCAATACCTTCGAATACCTCATGCATGAGTTTACCATAGTTTATCTTCTGCCTGATCTCTTCCTTTCTGAACAGAAAATAGTTTTCACCATGCAGCCTGAGCCTTAAAGAATCAGGTTTCTTGCTCACCTTATAATCCTTCAGTATTATCTCATTTCTTATGGCAGGTCTTACAGTGGCAACTGGCATTTTTCCCAGTTCAAATAACTTTTGATCATCATTATAAAAATTCCTGAGTACAATGCCACGTTCTCCTGCAAGGTTCTTATCGCTTGCAAAAGCATTCCTGATAAGATCAGAAATGGAATTCCCTGATTTTTTCTGTATAGCGGGCAGGAAACCATATAATGCATCTGTTGCCCTTGTCATTGCAACATATAAAAGATTCAGATTGTCGAGGTAGGATGAGCATTTTTCAATGTAATATTCTTCAGCAAAAAAAGTATCAGCCAATCCTGGGGAATACCTTACCGGTACGAGTCCGAGATCATTAAAAGGAGGCTTGTCCGGTCTTACCCACAGAACCGGCTGCTTAAAGCTGCCATGATCAAGTTCCCAGGACAAAAATGGAAGGATAACAACTTTAAATTCAAGCCCTTTGGATTTATGTATAGTAAAAACCCTTGCAGCATCCTGATTATCGGGAAGTATCACGGATTTTGAACTGCCTGTCATCTCCCACCACTCAAGAAATGTGTCAAAGTCAGTGGTCCTGCTTCCCGGGAAATTAATTATCAGGTCCTGGAACGTATTCAGATAAGCCACATTAAAAGGACTATCTCCAAGATCAAAATGCTGAATTATATTTTCGACAGCGTCAAAAAGGTTGATATATCTTGTTCTGTCGAGGAATTCCGGGGTTCCGGCAGGATAATATTCTGTGGATTTGTCTTCCCGGCTCCCTTTATATAAGGGTACGGAACCAGCGTTTTTCATTCCCCTGGAAAGCATAAAGAACCTCAGCATTTCAGCTCCGGCAATCTGATCATCAGTGTCGTTCAATAATTTTATAACAGCAACTATAAAATTTATTACATGAGAATTTGAAAGCGTGAGTGAATCATTCGATACCACATTATAGTTGAACCTTGTTTTATCCTCCGTTGTTGTATTGCTGCTGTGATCCACCATCCTTCGCAATACTGCTTCTCCCTCTTTTCGTTCCCTCACAAGAATCCCGATATCCGAGGCGCTGTACCCATAACTCTGGATTTCCCTGATCACATCCGGCAATTTTTCGAGAACTATATCATTAAATGACCTTTTATTTTTACTTTTTTCATCCCCGGAATCGTCCTCACTGCTATCATGTTCATTATCAATAAACTCTAGTCTAACATATCCACCACTGCCTTTCCTGGGATCGTCCTGTACTGCTTCTGAATACAGGTCTGTGAAACTGAAAGGGAGTTGATTTTCCGGAAATGATTCCTGTATCTGAGCCGGGATAAGGGAAAAAAGAGAGTTATTGAATCTTATTATCTCTGAAAGGCTTCTCCAGTTTGTAGTAAGTGGCTTACTCAGAATTCTTTTCTGATCGACATCCTCTTCTTTCATTCTGCCCAGTATCTGCCAGTCACTGTTCCTCCACCTGTAGATCGACTGCTTTATATCTCCTACGACAAGGTTGTCATATCCTTCTCCCATACTGTTATTAATGAGGGGATAGAAGTTCTTCCACTGGAGGATTGATGTATCCTGGAATTCATCGATCATGTAATTCTCATAACGGTTACCTATCTTTTCATAAATAAAAGGCGCCTGATCCCCCCTGGTTATAAGACTTAGCACCTCTCCCGCATCTGAGAGCAAAAAACTATTTTCTGAAGTAGCGGTCAGACGAACCTCATTAAGTACATCTGCCAGAATACCAAGAGTGTAAATATTTGATTTAATGACTCTTGCTGTCAGGTACCCGGTCCTGTTCTTCTCATAGAAGGCTAAAGCTGCTTTTAAGGTTTCCTCCAATCCGCTCCTTATAGCATTCTGTAACTGAGTAGACGGAGCCCCGGTCGACCATCTCGGAGGATCCTTCATAATCTCCATTACTGCATTTAAGGGCGGATCAGTCCGGCCTGCAATGAGACTTCTTATAAAAGCCGGTATACCATTACCTTTCCGGTAAAACATCTCTTCAGTCACACTGTTTTGTGAGAGAATATTTTCGCACTTTTTTCCAAAATCCACCAGACTTTGTTCGAACCGGGTGATGAAAGATGATATATTCGTAATATATCCCAGGAGGAATTTCTTGTCTCTGAGCTTATCAACATCATTTTCAGATAGTATCTTGAATTTCTCCCTGAAAAGTTCCTCCGACAGCCTTACTATTCCCTGCTTCAGGTTCCAGTTTTTCTCCTGTTCAAGATTAGCCATCACATATTCCCTCAGCCATTCCTGAAGTTCCTGGTCATCTGCTGAAGAAGCAATCATTTTGTCGATTGCAGAAGAAAGAATCTGGCTGTGATCAAGCTCTATATTGAATCCGGAATGCAGCCCAGCTTCCCTTGTGAAAGACCGAAGCACTTTCTGGAAGAAAGCATCAATAGTGGATACAGAGAATCTCGAAAAATCATGCAGGATACTCTTAAGGATACTGCCTGCCTCACGCCTGATAATATCTTCTGATCTGCCAGTTTCCCTTACCAGATCAGGCAGATATTCCGATTGCTTCCCTGATGCAAGATTATAAAGCTGCTCAAGGATCCTGCTTTTCATTTCAGCGGTGGCCTTATTAGTAAAGGTTACTGCCAGGATCTTTCTGTAATTATTCCCTGGTTTGAACAGTTGTGACAGATAGATCCCTGCGAGTCTGAAAGTCTTGCCTGATCCTGCTGAAGCGCTGTATATGGTAAGAGTGCCTGTTCCCATGCCGGACTAAAGTTAGTATTTTTCGATATCTTTGCCCAATGAAACGAAGGGTTGTGGTTGGATTATCGGGCGGAGTAGATTCCAGTGTTGCAGCATGGATCCTCAAAGAACAGGGTAATGATGTAAGAGGACTATTTATGAGGAACTGGCACGATACTACAGGATTGATCCAGAGTGAATGTCACTGGGAAGATGACCTTATGTTTGCGGAAATGGTTGCCAGGAAGATCGGTATACCGTTCCATTTTGTCGATCTCAGTGATCAGTACAGGGAAAGAGTTGTCGAGTACATGTTCTCAGAGTATGAGAAAGGAAGAACTCCCAATCCTGATGTACTGTGCAACAAGGAGATCAAGTTCGATTCTTTTGCCGAAGAAGCAAGACGAATAGGAGGAGATTTTGTTGCTACGGGGCATTATTGCAGAAAAGAGCAGTTTGAGAAAGACGGAAAGACTTTATACAGATTGCTTGCCGGTACCGATGAAAACAAGGATCAGAGTTATTTTCTATGCCAGATCAGCCAGGAACAGCTTGCTTTCTCGATGTTCCCAATTGGTGATCTGAAGAAGCCAGAGGTACGTCGTATTGCAGATAAAATCGGGCTGGCAACAGCTCACCGGAAAGATTCACAGGGGATATGCTTCGTAGGTAAGGTTCACCTGCCGACGTTTTTACAGCAGAAACTGAAAGCTAAAGAAGGTAAGATAGTTGAGATAGCATCTGAAAGCGGTATCAGGACATGGGATCCGGGATTCCCTGGCGAAAACGTCACGGAAGCACTCCTGATGGAAATGACTGAAAATCATAAGTTTGAAAATATCCCGGGGAAAATTGCAGGGACCCATAACGGGGCGCACTTTTTTACTATCGGTCAAAGAAAGGGGATTAACATAGGGGGTTATAAGGAACCTCTCTTTGTGATAGGTACAGATGTAAGATCGAATATCCTGTATGTCGGGGAAGGTCAGTCACATCCGGGATTATACAGGAAAGGGCTTTTCATCAGGAGAGATGAGATACACTGGATCAGACGAGATCTTAAGATGAAAAATGAGGAGAGCA
>ENA-UOWE01000233-UOWE01000233.1-activated-sludge-metagenome-genome-assembly--contig:-NODE-233-length-82784-cov-88.517956_pt1 | contig 82784 bp, 70 predicted proteins | sample MGYA00249841_ERZ761562 | MGnify/ENA primary metagenome ERZ761562 (study PRJEB28883, sample SAMN05720200) | activated sludge metagenome | isolation source: Anaerobic digester | place: Japan... | reverse complement strand
TGCCGAAGTCCACGCTCCCGTCGCGCACGCTGACGACGATGTCGGTGGGGCGTTGAAATAAAACGCTCACGCCGGGCAGCGCGGGGATCGTCGCCGCGTACTGGCGGGGGTTAGGTTTGTACACGTGCAGGCCACATGCCGCGAGAAAATTTACCGCATCCTCGGCCAGACGGCCTTTGCTGGGTAACGATAATCGAATTTCGGTTCGTTCGGGCATAACTCCTCCTGATAGTCTGATAGTCGTTAGTCGGATAGTCAGATAGTCGGATAGTCAGATAGTCAGATAGTCAGATAGTCAGATAGTCGAGAATCTAAATCCGTTATAATCCGTTCAATCCGTTGACATAAAAAAGCCCCCCGTAGATTCGGGGGGCTTATGCTTGTCGGTGCGCTTAACTTTTAACCCATACGCGCAAACAAACCTCCCGAATCGGGTGGTGTTGACGTATGGTGATGGTGCTTGGCTGTACGTATATTCATAGAACCCATTTTAGCAGGAATAAGGGAAGTGTCAAACAATCATACATGCGCCCAAATAAAGGCCCTGTTGTGAGTCAGTTAGCTTGAAAAAAACCTCTATTGTACGGTCAGCGACTTGGAGAATTCCCACATATCGGCCCCGTTTGCCCAGAGCACCCGTACGCCGGTTGACGCATCGTATAATCCCAAACGCAAAGTCGCCGGGCCGGCGTAAGGACGCTGCCAGGTCAGAACATGCGCATCCACGAGAATTTCCCCGGCCAGCCAGCCGGACGTCGGACGCAAGCCATTTACCGGCTTGCCGTCGTGCTGCGCGACGATGTTGCCATCCGCACCGACCAGATGGGTGAAAACGGTGAGGTCTTGCCACGCGGCATCCTTTCCGGCGCGCCAGATCAGGGTGACGGTAAACGGTTCACCAGAACGTAAAACGAGACCCGGCTCGATATCCATGCCAGGCAATGTCGCCACATCGCCGGCTTGCGCGTCAACGGGATAGGTCACCGGCGGGACAACAAAGCTGCGCTCGCCCACATGCAACGTTACCGCGCCGATCTCGACCTGCCGATCATCGCCGACCGCTATCACCGTTGCCGCGCCATCTTCAGCATCCGGCGGAACAAGGACGGCACTGTGTTCCAACAATGGACGTCCTTCCGGCAAAGCCGGCAATCCCTCGAAAAGCATCGTAGACGCCAGATCGCGTTCACCTTGCCGCAATACCAGCCGCACGCCGGTCGGATTGACGCCATCCGCCGTCACCTGCCAGCGTGAAGTGACGTAAAGGATTTGCCCCGGATAAAGCGCGTTGGCGGACAGTGTTGCAGTGTACAGGCGCAGGCCGGAAAGTGTCACCGGCGCCGTTTCCGCAGCACCGGCAGCCACCCAGGGCGCGACGACAGGGGTAACTTCACCCAGGGCGAGCGCGGGAACCGGCGGCGCACCCTCACGCACCAGCGATACCGGGATGGCATCCTCGGTCAGCGGATAGACTCCAACTTCCAGGCGATAGGCACGCGGCAACAGCCCTGCGGGCAAGGGAATGAGATGGTATGTCGTTACCGGCCCGGTTGACCACAATTCGGTTGTGCGCAACGCGCCATCCAACAACCGCGTATCTGCGCCTGCCACCAACGCACCGTTTTGGGCATACAGACGCAACGCTACCGCGTAGCGCGTGGGAGCAGGCGCGCCGTCCCAACACAAACTCACCGGCAACGCTGCGCCGCTCACCGGCATCGTGAGGAAAGCCGCACCGACCAGACAGGGAGATGCCCCTTGCACACAGGCGGCCGGAATCGGAGCACAATCCGGCAGTACGGGCGCCGCAGAAAGTACATAACGTTCCACGAAGACGCCGTGGAACGTCTCACGGCCTTCAAGCCACCCACCCCACGCCAGGTTCGCCCGCACCTGCCCGCGTGGATCGAGGGCATTGCGCTGATAATCCAGCAGATAGACATGGGAATTTGAGCGTACCACGTCACGCAACACCGCAGCAACGGCGTGATCATCCGCCGGAGAGGGCAAGTTGACCAGATATGCCGCACCAACATCGTACTGCTCCAGTGACCAATCCGTATGCGGTGCGAAGGCCCCATCGCCGGGAAGAGCCACGGCGCGAATGTAAGCCGCAGCCCCCCGCACATCGCTGCGCGCATAGGCCGGCTCGGTGAGATAGGCACGCAACCCCAAGAGACTCGTCGTCAATATGGTAGCAAGAAGCGCGACGCGCACTCCGCGGGGTACGGTACGCGCCGTCGTCAACGCCGCCGCAAGCAACCAGCCCCCCATCACAAAGGGCAAAACGTAACGCGGATGGGATTGTGGACTGAGAACCCACATCAGCGCAGCGGTCAGCAAAGGGAGTAGCCAAACGATAACAAGCCGACTCGTCGAATGGTCGGGGAGTCGGGTAGTCAGATAGTCGAGTCGTTGGGTGGTTCGCCGATTTGCCGATTCGCCGATTCTCAGATTCGCAACAACCAACGCGATGAGCAATAAACTTCCCAGTAGCACCGAGGGGCGCGTCAAAAGTGGATCGGTCATCGCTTCAGGAAGGCCAACGGTGTGAAAAATCCCCAACAAACGCGCCAGATAGGCCGCTGGAATCGGCTCGTCAAGAACATTGCCGAGGCCGGCCTCGGTTTTTAACCCCGCAGCCCCTGTGAGCAGCACCAACGTCACCCACGGTGTGGCCAGAAGCGCCGTGAGGGCAACGCTGAACAGCCATCGTCGCCACGCGCGCCGGTCTTTGCTGCGAATGAGGCGCAGCAACAGCACAAAGTTCGCCCACACTACAGCGATCACGCCGGCGTAGTGGGTGAGAACGAAGGCAGTTTGGATCAGCGCCAGGAGCAGTGGATTGTAATATGCCGCGGGCTTCTCGGATGAAGATTCAATAGTTACACAACGCGCCCGTTGGGAAGAAATTCCACCGCCGAGATCGCTGAGGGCGCTGAGTTTTCTAATCCTTCTCTGCGCTCTCAGCGCACTCCGCGGTAAAAAAACTGAAGATGCAGGCCATACCTGCGCCAGGAGCGCGAGCGCCAGCAGCGGCAGGAAGGCATAGGCGCGCACCTCCTGCCCATAGATGACGAAAGGTGGGGCCAGCGCCACAAGCAACGCCGCAGCCCGTCCGGTGCGCCGATCCATCCGGCGGCGGATAAAAATGTAGACGGCTGCCGGAAGCAGGGTCGCACCCAAAGACGAGAGATAACGCGCGGCAAACGGCGTGTGTCCCACCAGGCTCACCCATACTTTGAGGGCAAAAAAGTACAACGGCGGGTGAATGTTTGCCGCGCGATCCGCGATAATCTCCGCCCATGAGGAAGTCGCCAGGTGCAGGCTGATCCCCTCATCCCACCAGAGCGATTGTGTGTCTAAGGTGGTGACGAGAATGGCGAAAATGAGCAGGCACGGTAGAACGGGACGTAAGCCGTCAAAATTCGTTCGATCCGTCGAGAAAAGTATCACGATTTCCCCAGGCGCGCGAGTTCCTCATCAACAACACTGTCGTCAAGTTTCTTGAACAATGGACTGGGCTGGCTTAGGGGACGACCCACGGGCAGGGTCTCGAACGCCCAGCGTCCACGGGCAGGTGTCGCATCATAGCGCAGCACGGGATAACGTTGCCCCTCGGACTCGACCTCCTCGATATACTGATTGCCGAAAAGCTGATCTGTGTAACCGAGCAGCTTGTGCAGCTTTTCTGCCGAGAAGGGCAAAAACGGCGCGAGCAACACCTTGAGGGCATTGATCACTTGTAGCGCCACGTAGAGCGTCGTCCCGCTCGCCGCGCGATCCGTCTTAATCTGCGCCCACGGCGATTTAACCTCCAGGTAACGGTTCGCCTCGCGCGCCAGATTCATCGCCTCGGCCAGCGCAGCGCGGAAGCGCCGTCCCGCCAGATGTGCGCCCACCGCGTCAAAGGCGGCCTGGGCTTTCGCCAGCAACTCGCGGTCCACGTCGGTCAGCTCACCCGGCTCCGGCACGGCGCCGAAGTGTTTATGGGTGAACGACAATACACGGTGCGCCAGATTCCCCCATACGCCCACCAGTTCACCGTTGTTGCGCTGGACAAAATCATCCCAGTAAAAGTCGCTGTCGCTGGTTTCGGGCATCACGACGGTGACGTAGTAACGGATAGCGTCTGCGTCATAGCGTTCCAGCAGGTCAGACACCGCAATCATATTTCCACGACTCTTGGAGAACTGTGTGCCCGACAGGTTCATGAACTCGTTGGCGGGCACGTCATAGGGCAGGTTGAGACGCTTAGCGGGATCATCTTCATACAAACGTTCCACCCCCATCAGCTCTGCCGGCCAGATGATGGCGTGGAAGGGGATGTTATCCTTGCCGATGAAGTACACCGTCAACGCCTGCGGATCGTACCACCAGGCCTTCCAGGCTTCAGGCTCGCCGATAAGCCGCGCCCACTCGATGCTGGCGGAGAGGTAGCCGATTACCGCCTCGAACCAGACGTACAAACGCTTGCTCCCATAGCCTTCCAGCGGCACGGGAATGCCCCACTCAATATCACGGGTGATGGGCCGTCCCTTGAGGCCGCCTTTGGCGTAATTCAGCGAGAAATTGAGCACGTTGGGGCGCCATTCTTCTTTACCGGTTTGCAGATATTCCAGGACACGCGGCTCCAACTTCTCAAGGTCGAGGAAGAAGTGCTCCGTCTCGCGGATGACCGGCGTAGCGCCGTCAATTTTGCTGCGCGGATTTTTCAATTCCAGGGCATCCAGCAACCGCCCACAGTTATCGCACTGATCGCCGCGGGCATCGAGATAACCACAATACGGGCACGTCCCCTCGATATAACGGTCCGGCAAGAACTGCTGCGAGACCTCGGAATAATACTGCTGCTGTTTCTGCACATACAGATAACCGTTGCGCAGCAAGGCCAGGAAGATGTCTTGGGCGACGCGATGATGGTTAGGAGTATCGGTGTGGGTAAACAAATCATACGAAATGCCGATATCGCGCTGAGTGTCGAGGAAACGGCGGTGGTAGCGCTCGAAGATCTCCCGCGGTGTAACGCCTTCCTTATCGGCGCGCACGGTGATCGGTGTGCCGTGCGAGTCCGAGCCGGAAACCACCAGGACATCGTTGCCAGCCAGGCGATGGTAACGCGCGTAAATATCGGCAGGCAGATATGCACCGGCAATGTGGCCGATATGCAAGTCGCCATTGGCATAAGGCCAGGCGATGGAAACAAGGACTTTCTTTTTGTCGTTCATCTCACTCCTCCTATAAGATAGCCTCAACGAATTGAACGGATGTAACGGAGAAATCCGTTAAATTTCGTTGAATCCGTTGAGAGTATAACTGAAGATAGAAATAAGAAAACCCGCCAGCGAGGCTGGCGGGTTTTTGCCGTGTTCCGTGCGTCACGGACCGTTGACGCTTATGGGGCCTCGCTCCCACAGCGCCACGGCATGGAACGCATCATCATCACGCCAACACCATAAATTGTCATCGCAAATAATCCTTCAAATCGCGGCTGCGACTCGGATGGCGCAGACGCCGTAAAGCCTGTCCTTCGATCTGTCGAATCCGCTCGCGGGTCAGGCCGAATTTCTGCCCGACCTCTTCGAGGGTGTAACTCCTCCCATTATACAACCCAAATCGCATACGCAAAATGCGCACTTCGCGGGGGCTGAGGGTCGTCAAAGCCTCTTCGATGCGATCCCGCAACATGCCTTGATAGGCGGTATCGGGCGGCGTAGGCGTGCGGTCGTCTTCGATGAAGTTGCTCAGCTCGCTGTCATCGTCTTCGCCCACGGGACGCTCGAGGCTCAACGGTTGCCAGGAGACGCGCATCATCCACTGGACTTTGCGCGGTTCCAGGCCCATTTCTTCTGCCAGCTCTTCTGGCGTGGGACGGGTACCCCGTTCCTGCTCGATCTCTTGCGCCCGCCGATACAAGCGGCGAATCCGGTCACTCATGTGCACCGGCACGCGAATGGTGCGTCCCTGATCGGCAATGGCGCGAGTGATCGTCTGGCGAATCCACCATGTCGCGTAAGTGCTGAAGCGGTAACCGCGCTGATACTCGAACTTTTCGACAGCCTTCATCAAGCCCAGGTTGCCCTCCTGAATCAAATCCAGGAACGGTACGCCGCGCCCGATGTACTTTTTGGCGATGCTGACGACGAGGCGGGTGTTGGCACGGATTAAGTGATCGCGCGCATCAATGCCTTCATGAAGGATTTCTTCAAGGCATGCCCGTTCATCCGCTGTATAATGCCCGTCATTTTGCAACAGACGCTGTGCCTCACGCCCATGTTCGATCTTCTTCGCTAAGGTGACTTCCTCGTCATTCGTGAGCAATGGCACGCGCGCCATTTCCCGCAGGTAAAGTGCAACCGTGTCATCAACCCCAATCCCGTCGAGGCCGTACATATCGCCATCCCAGGCCTCGACTTCTTCATCGGTGAAGTCATCAAAAGAGGGTTCTTCCTCGATCCCTGCAACTTCTGCTTCATCTACATCATCAACGTCAGGCTCTTCGTTCGCGTCTTCGGCCTCTTCGGCCTCTTCGTCCACAACCGTTTCAATCTCGATACCCGCTTCCCGCAATTTTCCTACGATAATATCCGCCGGCATTTCGTCTTCCGCCGTTCCCAGTGTTTCCAAAACATCCTCTATTGCCAAAAATCCCTGAGTTGCAGCCTTTTCCAAAAGATCCTGAACAACGTTCATAGGCCTCCTTCGAAAATGTCAACGGACGAAACGGATTGAAAAGGACAATCCGCTAAAAATCCGTCCAATCCGTTGGCAAATTTTCGCACTTGCATGGTGTGCGGTAGTATCGGTGTCTCTTCAATAAAAAAACAAACCGGTAGTCTTTAGCCCAACCGTCGGATGGTTCACTCAACGGCCAGAGTCAAAGTATCCACGCCTGTTGACCGCTCTGGTAGCGGTCAATTCAGTCAAGGTTTATCAGTTTCGCCAACTAAAGTGCGCAACACTTCCCAACGTGGGTCTACAGGTGGCGTATTATCACAGGTACACTCGCCAAGGTTGATATTTCCGCCACAGTTGGGACAAATGCCCTTACAATCCGGCGAGCAGATCGGTTTAACCGGCAACCCAAGCCAGGCATATTCACCGATCAGCGGTGCTAAATCGGTCCATCCATCCTCAGCAACACGCACGGGCCGTTCAGGGGTCAGTTCTGCTCCGGGGAGGCTGATGGTATCCTCTAGCTCGATGACCACAGGTGCGTAAAAGGGCGTCAGGCAGCGGGTACATTCGGTTTTGACCGAAGCGTCGAGTTGCCCCTCAACCAGAATCCCGTAAGCTACACGTGTAAAATGGAGTTTGCCCTTTAGAAAACCCAGGTCGAGGTCATCAATGATGGTGTTGCCGATGTCGAAAACGGCGGTTTCACGACTGCCCGGTTTGGCGTGAATAAGTTCGGAAAGATTGACCTTTATCATCGCACGGGTTCCTCCGATACCCGTCAATAGTGACATTATAACATAACTAAATCTATACGTCAAGATTTTGTTAAAAAATGGGTGCATTTCAAGACAGGGGCGACTTTTACCCCAAAGAGCACAGAGGCCACAGAGTTATCAAAGATTGTTCTGCGCTCTCGGCGAACTCTGCGGTTAAATCAAAGGTTTATCTGGCTTTTTCCCCACGTTGAAATACACCCATCTCACAGCTTCGCAATTGACATCTGAGGGCAACCTCTTACAATACACTCCTATCAAAACTTATGTCTCCGTCCGCGAGGGACAGCGGGTTCATCTGAACGATCCCGCAATGGCACAAGTATAAGAAAACGCCTTGACTTTTACCGCGCTCGGGCGAAGATTGAAGATAAATTTAGCCACCCTATTAGGAGAATATTATGCCACGACGACGCAAACCCAACATTTTGTTAATCGGCATTGACTCGCTGCGCGCAGATCACATGAGCTGCTACGGCTACCACCGGCTCACGACGCCGCACATTGACCGCTTCGCGCAGGGCGGGACGCTGTTCGAGCGCACCTACAGCGCCTACATCCCCACGACCAGTGGCTACGGCTCGATGCTCACGGGGATGGATGTGTTCAGCACACAGATGGTGGCACTGCGCCACAAGGGGCCGCTGCGCCCGGAAATCAAAACGCTGGCGGAAATTGTCAGGGAACAGGGATACAACACCACTTGCGTTGGTTTCAAGTGACATTGACCTCGTGGGCTACGTCCGCGTGCTGCACGAATACGGCTATGCCGGACCGCTGGATTTGGAGATCATCGGCACAAAGGGGCAGGGCTACACCCTGGAACAGTGCATCGCCATCGCCGCCGAGTCGCGGGGGCATATGCAGGCCTGCCTGCAAGCCTGCGGGGCAAGATAGAGAGTTTTATCAGCAGATTGAGCAGATTAAGCAGATTTTTTTGTTTGCAAACGAAATCTGCTCAATCCGATTAATCTGCTGACAGAAAATTCATCCGCGCTGGCGTACCGTCTGTATCCCCCACGCCACGCCGAAACACGCCGTACACGTCAGCACAATCGCCGCGCCGGAGGCGACGCCGGTGTAGTACGAGAGATACAGTCCCACCACGCCCGATGCCGCTGCGATGACCGCCGCCAGCGCCATCATCGGCAGCATGCGCTTGGTGAGCAGGTAGGCCGTCGCCGCCGGGGTGACGAGCATGGCGACCATCAACGCCACGCCCACCGTTTGCAGCGACACCACAATCGTCACGGCGATCAACACAAGCAACAGGGACTCAAAAAAACGCGCCGGCAAGCGCATCGTCGCCGCGAAAATGGGATCGAACGAGAGCACCAGGAATTCTTTGTAGAACGCCGCCACTATCAGCAGAACGACCCCACCGAAAATAGCGATCAACGTCAGATCGCCCCACGAAACGCCGAGTACGTCGCCGAACAGGAAGTGCGTCAAATCCACGGTGTAACTGCGCACCGTTGAGATCAACGCGATGCCCAGGGCGAACGCGCCGGCAAAGATAACGCCCGTGGCAGTATCCTCGCGCACCTTCGTCTTCTTGCTGATCGCGCCGATGCCAAGCGACGCCAATACCGCCGTCCCCAGCGCCCACCAGAACAGCGGCCCGCGCGCCCCTCCGCCGACGAGATAGCCCACCGCCACGCCCGGCAGAATCGAGTGCGCCAGCGCATCGCCGAAGAACGCCATCCCGCGTAGCACCACGTAAGTCCCCACCACGGCGCAGACGACGCCCACCATCACCGCCGCCAGCAGGCCGCGCACCATGAAGGGATACTGCAACGGCGCAATCAACCGGTCGAGCAGGTTAATCATTAGCGACGATCCCCTCCACAACACGTATCGCCCACCGCCACCAGGCCCCCGTCGAACGGCATCAAGTGCAGATGCCCGCCGTAAGCCACCATCAACCGCTCCGGCGTGAACACCTCCGCCGGTTTGCCAAAGCCGAGCAACCGCCGGTTCAGCAGCATCACCCGGTCGAAATACTGCACCGCCTGATCCAGGTCGTGGGTGGAGAGCATAATCGTCACGCCGCGCGCGCGGAGGTCGCGGAGCAACTGAAAGATGCCCTCCTGCGACGGCGCATCCAGCCCGGTGAGCGGCTCGTCCATCAGCATCAGCTCGGCTTCCTGCGCCAGCGCGCGGGCGATGAACATCCGCTGCTGTTGCCCGCCGGACAGCTCGTTGATCTGCCGGTTCGCCAGGTCCGCGATGCCCACCAACTCCAAACATTCATGTACTTGGGCGAGATCGCGTTTACCCGGGTGCCGGAACAGCCCCAACTGCCCAATCCGCCCCATCAGCACCACGTCGCGCACCGTCACCGGGAACTGCCAATCCACGGCGGTGCGCTGCGGCACGTAGGCGATGCAGATGTGGCCCCCCGGCCCCTGTCCGTAGACCGTCACCGTGCCGGCGGTCGGCGCGAGCACGCCCGCCACGGCCTTGAGCAGCGTGCTCTTGCCCGCCCCGTTCGGCCCGACGACGGCGACCTGCTCGCCCGCGTGCAGATCGAACGTCACGTCGTCCAGCGCGGCAAGCCCGTTGTAGCGCACCGTCAGCCCGGAGACAGCGAGGATCGGCGTGCCCGGCTGGTGCGGTGCGTGGTGGCGGGTGAGCATGGATTTGAAGGGGGTGGTGAAGGTGGACATCGTCAATGGCTCAAGAACTCATCTATGGTCAAGCCAATATCTTTCGCAATCTGCCGTAACAGAATTGGGGAAATATCGCGCCCACTGTGATACGGGACGGTTGTACAACGCCCATCTGGATGCCGATATTAGACCTGCGAACCGCGTTGCCGCATAATCACAAATCCAAGTTGCTCCAGAATCTCCATCACTTCCCGTGGTTTCAGGACTGGATACTTCTTCCCCATATCAACCAACCATTATTGTTTGCGTCCCGACGAATTCAGTCTCCAGAATTGGCTGGCCGTCCTCTAATAACATATCCAGAACCTCGTGCAAGTTGGCATAGAGTTCGTCTAGCGTCTCACCCTGGGTATGCGCTCCAGGAAAATTAGGGACATAACCAACATACAAGCCGGTATCCGGGCATTTTTCTACAACTGCGGTGAAGAACAACATTGATGCACCTCCCATATTCAAGGAACTGCTGTTGAGCCGACTTTTTTACGCTTGATCTCGGCAACAATATCATCCAATGTCAAATCGGCGAAGAACGTCTCTCGCTCTTCTGTATAATTGCCATACCCGGTCGTAAACTGGTTGACAAAGCGGATCGTGTTCACGATGCCGATTTTTTCGCACAATATCCGCACAGCTTCTTGCGTTACTTCAGCTAATGGTTTCACTTCGACAGCAATTGATGCACCTCCACTCAAGGCCAAAAGAGTGTCAATCTAACAAGCCTGACAATTCCAATACCCGTTGCGACCACTGACCCGACACGTTGGCGACATGCTGTCGTTGGGCGTGATCCGGCCAAATTTCATCCCAGGCGCGCTGCCAAAGGGATAACTGCACTTGCAATTCCACCAATTCCGCCGCTGTGCTTACGTCGGCTTCAGCCGCAGTCCACTCGATAAAAAACTTGCTTTCTTCTAACGAACTGGCGACAGCGTCTCGATTCACGTCGTGTATTGCGAACGACTTTACCCGACCTAAATTGGCAGCAATACCGCCTAACCGAACGGGCAAATCGTCCCGCAGATAACGTTTTTGAATAGCATCCCAATTCTTCATCATTTTCCCAATACTCAAAAAATATTTCACTGTCCCAAAACCCACAAATTACACTGGCATTAACCCTGCTAGCACAAACAAGTAACTTACTCTCAATGATTCAACGACAATCAACCATTACCCAACCGGCTTACTGCTTTGTAACTATGGGTAGGTAGATTTTATGAAATTCAATATCAAGAACGAATAGCACTCTATATGAACCCCCATTCTGCGTTGAAATGATAAGACTGCCCTGATAGATACCGGGCGAGACACTACTCAAGTCAACTTGAGCAGAAATTTCTTGAGAACCATTAGCAACAATATCAAAACTATCTGGAATAATCAGTAAATTGCTTGCTGGGATTACTCCACCCAACTGATCTGATAGTTCTGTGCAGGTTATTGCAATCCCATTTATGGGGTATTGACCACCTGTTTCAGAAATGGTGAAAGTCAATTGGGCCAACGTACCAACAAGATCGGCTAAAGTAAGATAAAAAGGAGCGGAAACAAAAGGCGAAGGAATTGGTGGGATTGCTGAAAACTCAATGTTCCCGTTATTATCATTTAAAGTTATCTCTACCCTGTGGACTTCGCCTGATGCGATTGGTTGGGTAAAGAGTTCAGAATCTGTCACAATTGAATTTTCCAATGTCTCAATCAGTAAATTGTATGTTGTGCTTACCGAACCTTCTAACCTGACAATATAACGGTTTGAATTTGATAAAGGGTAGTTAATGGTTATTACTTGTTGTACATCATTTTCTGAATAGTTGCTACTAGGAATGTAAGGAATGAAATCCTCAATGTTACTTGCTACCAAGTTTTCTTCATAGTCCGATGACCTAAATTTGCCATTAGCGTCGAATACACTGAATACAACCGAGGGCGATGAGATTAAAGAAACACGCAAGATTGGCAATGTTCCTCCTGTGACATCGGACATCTCTGCGAAGATTTGACTTAACCGCCCGTGTCCTTGATTATACAAATCATAGTAGCTAGACCAATTATGCTCAAGTGCCAACCCGGATGGATTGCCCGAATATGTGCCTGTGGCGTCTACCATTTTGAGTGGACGGCCATTACTATCTACTCTTGAGATGATATTTACATGGTCAGATATACCATCACCATCTGGATAGTCTTCTCTAGGCCAGTCAAAAAAAGCTATATCCCCTATCTGGTATGGTTGAGAATGTTGAAGTAATTCTTGATTGTAGGTGAAATATCGTCTCATATCCTCCGCATTCCGAGCAGTTCCATACCGATATCTATTCGGATTTGTCTGAAAGTCCTGAGACAAAGCTGTTTGAATATTGAAAAACACACTTGCCCTGTAAGCGTCCATTGCGAGATCGGTACAAACGCCATTATAGAAACCATGATAAGACCCATTACAACCAACATAAGGCGATGCACACCCTCTGTCAATGTTATATGGCATTCCTACATCCAAGCGCGCCTCATAGACAGTAAAGAAGTCTTTGTTTATGTAAACTACATACGAACCAATATTGTTATCATTGATAGTATCGTTAACAGCCAGTATCAGCTCGCCACCCTGTTCAACATTTATAGTATTCTGCGTTCCAATGAAAAACCATTGCCCATTATTCCCAATTCGCCCAATTAAAGCTCCAAATTGGGCAGCGGGCAGTAAGCACTCTGATGTACATGGGTTACCGTTACCATCGGGGTCACTCCAGGGATGGTCTGGACTCTCGGGGTATGTGTTTACGCTTCCAGAAGCAGAAATTGTTATTATGTCGTTTTCCATCAGCATTAAATTGGATGTGGTTCCGGTTGAGTATCCAGGTATATGCATTCCTACAGCTATCATTCCATTACCAAAAGGTAGTTCACTCCAACTCCAATTGAGACCATTATCATCAGAACAACGCGCCGTGAATTCGTACTTCCCCGTTATTAAGTTATCGAGAGTGCCTCTATATTTGTCATAATTGTCAACATCACTTTCGTATTGCATTACCTTAGTCCGAATACTGTCCCAAGGGCCACCAAAGTAAGATACAGGACTCCAACTAATTTCACACTGAATGCCTGCTCCTCGTCCAGGGGTATCTGTTGTGCCCACCTTGTAGACCAGTATATAGATATCCACTGATGACCCATGAGAAACTACAGTAACACTTCCACTTTCAGGCAATAACGCCCCCACCCAATCAATAGTGAGTGGAGAGAGCTGCTCTGCATTAGAGAGATACGTCTGGCACAATACTAAGACGAGAACAGAAACAATGCTTACAATTAAATAACCACGAAGCTTCATGACCGTCTCTCCGTTGATCTACTGTAAAATTTAGTATGTCACTGCTAATTAAGCTAGCTGGCATATTTACCAACCAATTGAGTATGCTAATTACCTCAACCCCTCCACAATCTGCACAACATTGTACCTCACATAGCTCAAATAGCTATCCGCCTCGCCGCCCGGCGCGGTGAGGGAGCCGGTGTACAGGAACACCAGCCTGACACCGGTATCCTCGGCGACGCGCTGTGCGAGGGCGGGATTGACGGTGCTGCCGACGAAGACAGCTTTGACGCCGTAGGCGCGGATGCGGTCTTCGAGATCGGCGAGATCGCGCACGGAGGGCTGTGCAGCGGTGCTGTAGCCGGGAACGACGGCGCCGATCTGCTCGAAGCCGTAGCGTTGCGCGAAGTACGCGAACGCCTCGTGGTCGGTGACGAGTTTGCGGTTTTCCGGCGGAATCGCCGCCACTTGCGCGCGCACCCAGGCGTCCAGATCACGGAGTTGGGCGCGATAGGCATCGGCGTTAGCCTTGTAGTCAGCGGCGTGGACGGGATCGTGCAGGGCGAGGGCCGCTTCGATGTTGTCCACCCAGCGCAGCACGTTGTTGGGATCGGTCCAGGTGTGCGGGTCAACGCCTTCGTGATGATGATCGTCGCCCGCGGGTTCAGCTTCGCCTTCGTGGTGCTCCGCCTCGATGAACACAATACCCTCGGAGACTTCCACCACCTCCGCGTCGCCACCGGCGTTCTCCAGCAGCCGTTCGAGGAACGCTTCCAGCCCCGCGCCGTTCGCAAAAATGATGTCGGCGTCCGCCACTTTCGCCAGATCCTGCGGGCTTGGATCGAAGGTGTGCGGGTCTGCGCCCACCGGCAGCAGCACCGTCAGGGCGATGGCGTCGCCGCCCACCTGCGCGACCACGTCCCCCACAATCGTCGTTGTGGCGACCACACGCAACTTACCCCCCTGCGCCGCCGGCTTCCCCGCGCACGCACTCACCACCGTCAACACAACCGACACCGTCGCTAACCATAGCCATCGTTTCATACGCTCATACCCTCAATGTCAACGGATTTAACGGATTTTAACGGATTAGGGAGAGAAAAAATCCGTTTCATCCGTTTCATCCGTTGACAAAACTTTGCTCATTCTTCAAGGCCGTGCGCCGCCAACAGGGATGCGTTGGTCAGGATGTCCGCCGTTGCGCCGTCGGCGACGATGCGCCCTCCGTCCAAAACGATGGTGCGTGGGAAAAGCTCCCGCACCATGTTCAGGTCGTGCGTCGCCACGAGCATCGTCTGTGGTAACTCGCCCAGCAGACGGATAAAGCTGCGCCGTCCGCGCGGGTCAAGGCCACCGGTCGGCTCGTCCAACACCAGGATTTCAGGGTCCATCGCCAACACCGTCGCCAGGGCCACGCGCTTCTTCTCACCCATGCTCAAGCGATATGAGGAACGTCCCGCGAAATCCGCCATGCCCACCAAGGCCAATGCCTGCGCCACGCGGGCACGCACCTCGACTTCGGGGAGTCCCTGATACAGCAGGCCAAAAGCCACGTCGTCGAAGACCGTCGGCGAGAAAAGCTGATCGTCGGGATTCTGGAAGACCAGCCCCACCCCGGCGCGCACCTTTTCCAGGTTCTCCTTGCGCATTTCCAGACTGCACGCGCGCACTTTTCCGGCGGCCGGCGTCAAAATGCCGTTGAGGTGCAGCAGCAATGTGGACTTGCCCGCGCCGTTCGGTCCGACAAGCGCGACTTTCTCACCCGGCCCGATCCGCAAGGAAATGTCGTGTAAGACGTGCCGCCCGTCTGGATAAGCAAACGAGAGATGTTCAATCTCAATTGTATGATGCATAGTTGATCATCCCCACAATAAAAATCCGGCCAATGCTAAAAATGTCAACAATGCCAATCCCATACCCAACACCATCCACTGCCCTGCTCTCAGTGGCGGACGGGGCAGCGCACGCACTTCACCATCGTAGCCGCGGGCGAGCATCGCGGCGTAGATGCGGTCGGCGCGGTCGAAAGCGCGCAGGAACAGATTGCCGACCATGCCACCGGTGACACGGGCGCGCCAGATCAAACTTCCCCCCACCCTGCGTCCCCGTCCATCGTGCGCCGCCGCGCTGCGCGACTCCCGCGCCCGCAGCAGGCGCAGCGCCTCATCCGCCAAGACGAACAGATAACGCCACATCAGTCCAACAATCGCCGCCAGCAGCCGGGGGATTTTCAGCGCGCGCATCGCCAGCAGCAGATCGGGGAACGGCGTGCTGCCCACGAGGATCACCGCCATCTGCACCGACAACCACGATTTGAACGCGATGCCGGCAAAGCGCGCGACCCCTTCCACGGTCAACGTGAGGGGCAATGACGCGGGGAGGGTCAGCAATGGCATCCCGGTCGTCGTGAACAACGTCGGCAATGCCACCAATGCGAAAGGGAGCGCAAGCAACGCCCGCGTGAGGACATACCCCACGCCCAACTCCGAGAGCAATGTCGTCGCCAGCGACAGGGCGCACAACACGATGAAAATCGGCCATGCGCCCGGCGGCGTCAATGCCGTCGTCACAATAAAGGCCAGCGTCAGCCCCAACTTGACCCGTGGATCAAGCCCGTGGACAACGCTGGCCCGCGGTCGGTATGGATCGAGGGAGTGAGTGTACAAGAATACCTTTTTCTGTCAGCAGATTTAGCAGATTAAGCAGATTTTTTGATAAGCTAAAAGAGAATCTGCTAAATCTGCTGATAAAAAACACTACGCGCCGCTACTCTGCGCGCGATTGCGACGCCAATAGGCCACGCCCACCGCCGCACCGAAGACGATCAATGCGCCGATGATGCCGGCCAGGATTGTCGCCAATGTCTCGTTGGAGACGCCCGGCAACACGTAATCCGGGATGATCTCGAAGAGCGGGCCTTGCGCCCGGTCGAGGAAACCACGCTGCTCGGCCACCCACTCCAATCCATCAGGGTGTGTCGAGGCCAGTGGCGAGAGAATCGCCAACGCGATGGCAATGACCAGTCCGCCGATCCACACGGCTTTGCCGCCCACGTATTGCCGCTGCTCCGTTTCCAGCAGATCACGCCGCGCCGCTTTAATGAAGACTAATGTGCCCGCCGTGATCAGTCCTTCGCCGACGCCGATCAGGGCGTGGATGCCCGCCATCGCCGGGATAGCGATGTTGGCGGGGGACGAACCGGACAGCGCCAGTTGCAGCGCGCAGGCCAACGCCGCCATAAAAATCGAGAGCCAACCGGAGATGAAACCGTTGACAAACAGCCCACCCGACCATTTCCCCAGGAGTTTGCGCAAGGTGCGTTGGGTGAAATAGGCCACCGCCACGCCGATAATCCCCATATTGACGATGTTCGCGCCCAACGCCAGCAGTCCACCATCCTGGAAGATAAGCGCCTGCACGCCGACGACGCACGTCATCACCAGAATCGCCGCCCAAGGGCCGATCAGAATCGTGGCGATGGCCGCGCCCATCAGGTGGCCGGATGTGCCACCCGTCACCGGGAAGTTGAGCATCTGTCCGGCAAAGATGCAGGCCGCCAACACGCCCATCAGCGGGACTTGCCGCTCACCCACATCTGCGTTGACGCGCTTGAGCGCGTACCCAACCACCCCAATGGCGATCAGCCACAACACGACGGCGACGCCAACCGAAAGAAAACCATCAGGAATGTGCATTGGAACCGGTGAAAAAAGCATGTCATCCTCCGTAAGTTGTAAGCTAACTACACACTCTTTATTGTCAGCAGATTGAGCAAATCAAGCAGATTTTTTGATAAGTCAAAGGGGGATCTGCTCAATCTGGTGACAACAGTCTCTTGCATAACACGCGGCGCACAGGCCGGAGATGGTCAAAGCCACCGTATCGGCGACGAAGCCTGAAGTGGCAGCTAAATGCGCGATGAGCGGTTGCAGCTCTTCCAGTGCCACCTGCGAGACTTTCCCACACGCACGGCAAACCAGATGGTGGTGAGGTGCCTCAACACCGAGGTGTTCGTAACGGCGTATCCCGTCACCGGGGTCAAAGGTCGCAACCAGGTTAAACTCCCGGAAGAGGTCCAGCGTCCGGTAGACGGTCGAAATGTCCACACTGGCACTGAGGGCATGGACACGCGCGTAGATTTCCTCGGCGGTCGCCGGCGCTTCAAGCTGATGCATCACCTTCAACACCAGCTCACGCTGCGGAGTAAGTCGCAAGCCGCGCTCATGAAGCTGACGCACAAAATGTTCTTGGCAGGACATTATTGCATTTCCTTGTAGTTGCAATTGATTGCAAGAAGCATGATAACAGCATCGAGGAAAAACGCAAGTGTGGCGCAGTCTGAGGTTATAGGGCAAACTATGGTATCAAGCGGTCAACGTAGATAACGCGCCCGCCCATCACGCGCACAAGCGGCACGCTCTTGATGGGGTTGTGAACGGCATCGAAACGCATTTGCCCGGAGATGGCGTCGAAAGTCAGCGTTTCCAGCGTCGCTGCAACTTGATAGGGGTCCGCATTTCCGGTCTGCTGGATGGCCGTGAGCATGAGGTTCATCGCGTCATAGCTCAAAGTCGCCACGGTGTCCGGCGGGGCAAGATAGCGGGCAGTATACCGTTGGATCCACGCGGCAACTTCAGGTCGCGGCTCGGCAGCAAAGTAATGGGTGGTGAAATAGCTGCCATCTGCGGCGGATAAGTTCAAATCCGGCGAGTCCCAACCATCACTGCCGATGAGCGGCTGCAGCAAACCAAAGGCGCGAGCCTGCTGCACAAGGCGGTTCATCACGTTGTAGTAACCCGGCAGGTAAAGGAGATCAGGGGCCGCGTCACGCACATCCTTGAGCACATCGTAGTAGCTTTCGGCATCCTGATCGTAGGTGGCGCGGATGACCACTTCACCATCGCCATCCTTGAAAGCCTTTTCGAAAGCATCGGCAAGGGCCAGGCCGTACTCGCTATTTTCAGCATAGAGAATGGCCACCGAGTCTGCCTGCAGGGTCTCAAGGGCAAATTTTGCCGCCACGGTTCCCTGCACCGGATCAATAAAAGGGACACGGAAAACCAACGGGCGCACTTTCCCCTCAGCCCCCAACGTCAACTCGGGGTCCACAGCGGTAGGGCTGATCTGCAAAGCCCCCAACTTTGTAGCCACCTGCGCCACACCTTCTGCAGCGTCACTGCACACCGCACCGACAATGAAGCGTATTCCCTGTCCGGTGATTGCCGTCTCTGCGGCTTTACGGGCGGTCACATAATCACACCCACTGTCCAACACCACCGCCTGCACGGATTTTCCCAGGACGCCGCCGCGTTGATTCCACTCCTCAATCGCCAGCACCGCACCATCGCGGGTCGCGTTACCCAATGCCGCAAAATCGCCCCCGGTGGGGGCAATCACGGCAACCAAAAATGTCGTATTCTCCCCCTCACGCGCGCCACAGGCAGAAAACGCAAACACCAACGTCAGAAGCAGAATTGCCCAGGTTTTTCTTCGCAAATAAGTCTCCAGGAGATGGGTAAAGAGAAATGAGTAAAGGGCAAATGACAGTTGTAGCGCGAGTTGACGACTCGCGCTACAATATCATTTGTGAAAGCCTGAGGTTTCGCCTTATCCGCCACCCAGGTAGGCTTCGCGCACGCGGGGGTTCTGTGCCAGTTCCTGCGCCGAGCCTTCCAATTCGATGGCCCCCGTTTCCAAAACATAGCCACGATTGGCAACCGAGAGCGCCATGTGCGCGTTCTGTTCCACCAGCAACACCGTCACCCCTTCGCGGTTGATCTCGCGGATGATGTCGAAGATTTCTTCCACCAGGATCGGCGCCAGGCCCATCGAAGGCTCATCCATCAGCAACAGTTTAGGTTTCGCCATCAACGCACGCCCCACGGCCAGCATTTGTTGCTCACCGCCGGATAGCGTCCCACCGGTCTGTTCGAGACGCTCTTTGAGGCGCGGGAAAAGCTCAAAGACGTGCTGCATGCTCGCTTCGATCTCGGCTTTGTCTTTGCGAGTAAACGCGCCCATCTCCAGGTTCTCGCGCACGGTGAGCGGCGCGAAGATGCGCCGGCCTTCGGGCACTTGAACGATCCCCAGCGGCACGATGTCACTGGCGAGTTTACGGGTGATGTCTATGCCATCGTAAACGATAGAACCGCTATCGGCAGACAGCAAGCCGGAGATCGCGCGCAGCGTCGTGGATTTGCCTGCGCCGTTTGCGCCGATGAGTGTCACGATTTCTCCACGCTCAACGTGAAAAGAAACGCCATGCAGCGCGCGAATTGCGCCATAGGATACATACAGGTTGTTGATTTCTAACAGCGCCATGCGTCCCCCCTACTTGATTTCCACGGCCTGGCGGCCCAGGTAGGCCTCGATCACATGCGGGTCACTGCGCACCTCGGCGGGCAGGCCACGCGCGATGATCTCGCCGAAGTCCATCACCGTGATCCACTCGCAGATGTTCATCACCAGACGCATACGGTGTTCAACCAACAGGATGGTCAGGTCAAAGCGGTCACGGATGAAATGGATCAGTTCCATCAACTCGTCAATTTCCTGAGGATTCATACCGGCTGCCGGTTCATCAAGGAGCAACAAACGCGGGTAAGCCGCCAGCGCGCGCGCAATTTCGAGGCGACGTTGTAAACCGTAGGGCAGGCTTCCCGCGATGTCGTTGCGGCGGTCACCCAGGCCGAAAATTTCCAGGAATTCCTGCGCCTGCTGTGCCATTTCAGCCTCTTTTTCACGGAAACGGCGCGTGTGCAGGATAGAATCCATCAGCCCATAGCCGGCATGCGGATGATAAGCAATACGCACATTATCCAGCACCGTCAGGTTGGCGAACAGGCGGATGTTCTGGAACGTGCGCGCGATCCCCATCTGGATGATCTCATGGGAAGGCAAGCCCAACAGGTTGACACCCTTGTAACGGATGTGCCCTTGTGTCGCCTGGTAGACGCCCGTGATGAGGTTGAAGATCGTCGTCTTGCCGGCGCCGTTCGGCCCGATCAGCCCAACCAGTTCTCCATGCCGCAGTGTCAGGTCGAAGTTATACACGGCGCGCAGGTTGCCAAAGAAATGCGTCACCCCTTCCATTTCCAGAACGACGGGGCGCGCTTCCACTTCGGGTGAAAGACCGTCCGGACGCCCTTTCATGCGCGCACCTCCTCTGTCGGCGTGGTAGCCACCTCAGATTTCGGCGGCAAGGGGGGCAGAACCCGGCGCAGGAAGGGGATTTCATAACGGCCAAACAATCCTTCAGGGCGCAGCAACATCATCAGCAACAAGACCAGGGGATAGACGACCAGCCGCCATGTCTCAAAGCCCTGCGGCAGGTAAAGGCGTAACACCCCCTCAAGCAGGAAAATCCAGAAGAAACCGGTGATGATCGTGCCGGTCATGCTGCCCAACCCGCCGAAAACGACGATGATCAATGGATCAAAGGACTTGATAAAGTTGAAATTTTGCGGGTGCAAGAACGCCAGGTCGTGCGCACGGATGCCACCGGCCAGCCCGGCGAAGACGCTGCCGAGCACAAAAGCCAACACTTTTGTCGTCGCAACGTCAATGCCCACCAGTTCCGCCGCGCGCTCATCCTCACGCACCGAGACAATGGCGCGCCCTACGCTTGAATGGAGAATGTTGCGCATCACCACAATCACGAGCATCAACGAAGAAAAAACCCACACCCAGGTCGTCCAACTGGGAATACCGATCATCCCACGCGCGCCCTTCATCTCCGGGAAGGGTAAGAGGGTATCGGTGTTATCGAGCAAGACTTTGATAATGATGGTAAAGCCAAGCGTGGCGATGCCGAAGTAATCGGAGCCAAGTTCGAGCACAGGGATGCCGAACAGGAAGCTGGCGATGCCCGCGAGAGAAGCTCCGCCGACAAGAGCAATGAAAAAGACCACCTGTTGAGACACTGCATCAGGAAGAGCGTGAAGTCCAGCGGCGATGAGCGGACCAAGCCACGGCACCAACAGCGTCACAGCGACGACGAAGGCCAGGACGGTCGCCAGGATGTAAAAGGTGAAACGTGCCATGACCGTCACGCCGTAGAAACGACGCAAGAAAGCCGCCACTCCAACATACAGCCCCAACGTCAGAAGCGAACCGAACAACACCACCACGATAGCCGAAGGGTCACCACGGACCCAGCGATAAGTGATGTCGGCGGATGTATACGCGCCGATCGCGTAAAAGCCGTATTGCCCCAACGAAAACTGTCCGTTGAACCCATAGATCAGGTTCAACCCCAGTGCCACCATAGAGATAGCCGCGCCCCAGAAAATGATGCCGCGCCAGTAGTCATTCAGGAGGCCGGCACTGAGCAGCACCTGAACGACCACAAAGACCAGCAACCCACCGGCGATGAAATAGACATTGGGTTTACGGAATCGTTGCATCATGATTGACCTCCTCGTTATACCTTCTCCGCCGGCGGCTCGCCGAAGATCCCCTGCGGCCATACCAGCAACACCACAATCAGCAAGGAGAAGGACACCGCATCACGCATCGGCGTGGAGATAAAACCGGCCGCCAGCACCTCCGCCTGCCCCATAATCAGAGAGCCGACGAAGGCCCCCGGAATACTGCCGATGCCACCGATCACGGCAGCCACGAAGGCTTTCAGGCCGGGGATGATGCCCATCAGGTGATGGACCTGCTTGAACGCCGTCGCATAGAGCACACCCGCGGCGCCGGCCAGGCCACCGCCAAGCGCAAAAGTCGCGGTAATGACACCGTCTACGTTGATACCCATCAAGCGCGCCACAGCTTTATCATACGCGGCCGCGCGCATGGCTTTGCCGATCCGGGTGCTGCTTACCACATATTGCAGCAACACCTGCAGGAGAATCGAAGCCCCCATGATGACCAACATCACATTGGACACCGAAAGGTCCCACACTTTGCCACCCATTTCGATTCTGCTGCCGGTAAGGGTAAGGAGCGCGGCCATAAAACCGAAGAACAGCAAACCAAATTGAAGCAAGGGATGCCGGCGCCACGTTTGCGCCCGCATATTACCCCGGCGTATGGCAAGCGTAAATCCGATGCGCAATGCCACCGCAATCCCAAACAACACCCAGACGCCGATAATCAGGACAGGAGAAATCATCCCCCCGCTATACACACTGACCTCGAAGGGACGCGGATAGGTGATGTAGTTATTGGTGAACGCAAAAGGCAGGGCGCCAAAATACTCCAAAAAGAAAGAAACCCCGATGGCCGTAATCAGGGCGGCAATGCGGGGTTTGTTACGCAGGGGTTTGTAGGCAAAGCGTTCGACCACCACGGCCAGCGTCGCGGAAAAAAGCATGGAAACCAAAATGACCGATAGGGTGCCGACCAAAATCACCGCCCCCTCCGAGATGCCCGGAAAGACCCAGGCCGGCCAGCGGTGTAACTGCAAAGTCCCGATCGTGTAGAAGCTGGTAAAAGCACCAAACATAAACACATCGCCGTGGGCAAAGTTGATCAACTTCACGATGCCGTAAACCATCGTGTATCCCAAAGCAATGAGAGCATAGATAAATCCTAGTTGCAGACCGTTGAGCACCTGTTCTACGAAAATTTTAGGGCTTTGCGCAAATGCCCGCCCCAGAACATAGATCACCAGTAATCCCAAAAGCACGAAGAATCCCTGGCTAAAGCGATTGAGCATCATCCCATTGTGACGTTGCACCATCGCACCATTCTTAGCCGAGCGTGAGATCATCTGTGCCATTCTTGCCTCCTTGAAGCATCTGAACATTAACACGTTTGGAACGTTGACACGTTGAAACGTTAAACAATCATTGAGGGGCCAGGGCATATATGACCGCCCCGGCCCCTCACAAACTGCTACGCCGAGGGAATTGTCAGGCGTTAGGGAGCGACCGTGTCAACGTAGTTGACTGCGCCGTCTTTGACCTGCAAAACCACCGCAGCCTTCACCGGGTTGTGGCTCGTATCATACGAGACGCTGCCGGAGACAACATCGAATTTGCCGGTCTCCAGGGTCTTCGCCACAGCGACAGGATCGGCCTTGCCGGTCTTGTCAATTCCCTGGAAGAGGATGTTCGCCGCGTCATAGGCCAACGCCGCCAGCGCGTCGGGCGCGGAGCCATACTTGGCCTTATACTTGCTCACGAAGTCCTGCACGACCTTACGCGAGTCCTGATCGGAGAAGTGGTTGGTGAAGTAGCCACCATCCACGGCCTTGCGATCCAGGTCGGAGGAATCCCAACCATCGCCACCCAGCATCACGGCGGTAATGCCCTTCTCCTTCGCCTGCGCAGCGATCAGGTTCACGGTGGAGTAGTAATCCGGCAGATAGAGCACATCAGGGTTGGCGTCCTTCACTTTGGTCAAGATCGCGGAAAAGTCCGAGTCATCGCTGGTATAGGTTTCTTTCACGACGACTTTGCCACCACCGGCCTCGAACTCCTTGATGAAGACCTCCGCCAGGCCACGGACGTAGTCATTACCCTGGTCGAGGAACACCGCAGCCGTCTTGGCGCCCAGCTTCTCCAGGGCGAACTTAGCTCCCACTTTGCCCTGAAAGGGGTCAATGAAGCAAGCGCGGAAGATCGTGGGCTTGGTGCCGCTCTCCCCCACCGTCACAGCAGGGTTGGTCGAGGTGGGGCTGATCTGCAAGACCTTCTTCGCTGTGGCAATTTCGGAGATAGGGATGGAGGCTTTGGAACACACTTCGCCGATGATGAACTTGACGCCGTCCTGGTCAATGACCTTGTTCGCAGCGCTCACCGCCGCTTCAGCATCACATTGGCTATCTTCGACGACCACTTCGATCTTCTTGCCGTCAATACCGCCATTGGCGTTCCATTCCTCGACCGCCAGCATCGCGCCATCACGGGTGGATTGCCCAAAGGTTGCGACATCGCCGCTCATAGGGGCGAGAATGGCGACTTTGATGGTACCGCCGCCGCCGCCGCATGCAGATAGGGCCAACATTGAAACCAACAAAAGCATCAGCACAAAAAAACGGGAACGCATCTCACTCCTCCTTAAACTAAACATAATGTGGGATAAAATAAAGGGCTAAGGACGACTAAAGGACAAAATTCCTTAGCTGGGCCGAATACCATCTTTGCACAAAGCCTCTTGATAGAATCGTTCCATGCCACCTCCCTAGCTAGGTTTAGCCGGTATTGGGCTTCAAACAACAAGACCCTTATCACCGATGCTGCTTTCATTTTACCGAAAACCCAAAAGGTGTCAAACGACCGGCCTATGAAATTACAAAAATCACATCACCCCTCGCAGATTTGACGGAATGTGAATGTTTACTATAATGATCTTTAATATTTGCGGGTTCAAGGGGATTTGGCCAGGGATCAGGGACTGGGGACTGAGGATTAGGGTCTGGGCAGTATCCTAATCCCGAATCCCTAATCACTATTTTCAAGGGGGTTGAGCATGTCCAATCCACGTACACAATTAATCGTTTTATTGGTTTTACAAGCCATCGCCGTCATCATCTATCCACCGGCTTTCTTTCAGAGCGCACCGCAAGCCGCGGTTTTACCGCCGGCATTGTTCATCCTGTTTGTCGCTGCGCTGGTAGCGATAAACAGCGGCTGGCTCTCCCCTATCGCCGGGCGAAGCTCGCTGATCTTCGTGCAAGGCGTCAACATCGTCGTGCGTCTGATGATGTTGCTGCCTAACCTCAAGGACGCTTCCGGCGCCTGGAACTGGCTTTTGTTTGTCATCCAGATCGTAGGAATTGCGCTGTCATGGTACACGATCACCCAGATCGAAAAGCTCCCACCTAATAGGCTGCTCCTCAAAGCCAAATCAGAAGTTTGACAAAGTGCCGGTTTGCGTTACAATAGCCGTTGCCTGGGCAAATGGGCCGCAATGCTGCGGCCCATTTGTTGACGCAGGCATACAGAAAGAACGGAGGAAATCAAGCATGGAAACATTAGAATTGCGTGCGACCCCACGTACCGTTGTCGGGAAACAGGTCAACGCGCTGCGCCGCGAAGGGATCGTTCCTGGGGTCATTTATGGGCATGGCATTGAACCTATCCCCGTACAATTCAACAGCCGTGAGGTCGAAAAGGCCATTAGCAAAGCCGGCACCAGCTCCACCATACAGGTGTACGTTGAAGGGACACAAGAGCCGTATCTGGCCATCTTCCGCGATGTGCAATACCACACGCTCAAGCGTAACGTGATCCATCTCGACCTGCAGGCCCTCAACGTCCGCGAAGTCGTTCGCGTGCCCGTCTCGGTGGATTTGGTCGGCGAGTCACCGGCGGTGAAGGATTTTGGCGGCGTCTTGCTGCACATCCTCAACGAGTTGGAAATCAAAGCCCTGCCGACGGCGCTGGTTCCCGCCATCGAAGTTGACATCAGCAAGCTGACCGCAATCGGCCAGTCAATCACGGTTGGCGACATCACGCCGCCGCCGGGTGTGACCATTCTCAACGCGCCAAATGACATCGTAGTTCAGGTCATCTACGCAGAAGAGGAAGAGGAAAAAGAAGCTGCTACTGCGCCGGCCCCGGCTGAGGTCGAGGTCATCCGCAAGCGTCCGGCGGCCGAAGAAGCTTAGTCGCGGCTATAAAATCGCCGTCAGGATAACCCGGTATTACCGTTCAGCCAGAGCATCCCCTGCTCTGGCTGAATTTTGGACAAAAAAAAACGGGCCGGAGTCCCTTTCTCCGGCCCGTTTTTGATATGGCTTAATCCTCTTCGTGCTCGATCTTGGCCTGCTCGATGATCTGCTGGGTCAGGTGCGCCGGCACCACGTCGTAGTGCGACAATTCCATTGAATAGACGCCCCGCCCTTGCGTGATGGCCCGCAGGTTCGTCGCGTATTGCAGCATCTCCGCCAGCGGCGCCGACGCCGTGATGATGGCTTTCTTCCCCGATTGTTCCATTCCCTGCACACGCGCGCGGCGCGTGTTGAGGTCTGACATTACCGCTCCGGCAAACTCTTCAGGCACGGTAATCACGAAGTTGTAAATCGGCTCCAACAACACCGGCTTCGCGCCCTGGAACGCCTGCTTGAAGCCTTCACGCCCGGCGATCTGGAAAGCGATGTCTTTGGAGTCTACCGGGTGTTCCTTACCATCGGTAATGGCCACAAGGACATCCACAATCGGGTAGCCTGCGATCACCCCCTGCGACATGACCGACTTGATCCCCTTCTCAATGGAAGGTTTGAACGAGCTGGAAATGCGCCCACCGAAGACCTCCCATTCATACTGGAAACCGGCGTCACGCGCAAGCGGCTCGATCCGCATGTGCACTTCGGCAAACTGTCCTGCGCCGCCAGTCTGCTTCTTATGGCGATACTGGGCGGTGTTCGTCGCAGTGATGGTCTCTTTGTACGGCACCTTGGGGACGCTGGTATCCAGCGCGACCCCAAAGCGTGTCTGCATGCGCCGTACCGCCGCCTCGACATGCGCATCCCCCATCCCGGCAAGAAGCGTCTCGCGGGTGGTCTGGTCCTGATACCAGTGCAGTGTGGGGTCTTCTTCACAGATACGGGTCAGCGTCGGCCCCATCTTCGCCGTATCGGCCTTGGTCTTGGGAGAAACGGCCACGGTATACAACGGGTGCGGGAACAGTGGCCCCCGCATGGTGAGGACGTGATCTTTGGAGCACAGGGTATCGCCGGTCAAAGCTTCACTCATCTTGGCAGCGCCGCCGATATCGCCGGCATGCAGCCGCTCCACAGGGATTTGCTCCTTACCGCGCATGACAAAGATCTGTCCGAGACGCTCTTCGGTGGCCGCACGGCTGTTGTATACCGTATCCCCGGAGTTCGCCATGCCGCCATACACCCGGAAATAGGTGAGCTTGCCGACGTAGGGGTCTGCCGTGGTCTTGAAGACCAGTAGAGCAAAGGGTGACAGGTCACTGACCGCGAGTTCTTCTTCACCGGCCGGCCCTTGAGCGGTAAAAGGCCGATCGTCGGGCGACGGCACAATCTGGACTAACAAATCCACGAGCGCGCTCAGGCCGATCAGGTCGCTGCCGCCGGCGGTCGCCAGCACCGGCACATAGCTGCCCTCGACGATGACTTTGCGCAGGCCGGTGGAAATCTCTTCGGGCGTCAACGGCTCATCCGCAAAATACTTCTCCATCAATGCCTCATCGGCTTCGACTGCCGCTTCGACGATCCTGGTGTACAGTTCATCAACCTGCGCGGCCATCGCAGCGGGGACAGCCGCCGGTTCACTCTTCGGCCCCATATATGCCTTTTTCTCCAAGACATTGATGACGCCTTTGAAGTCGGCCTGTGCCCCGATGGGGAGCAGCATGGGCAGGAATTGAGCATTGAAGGTCTCGGACAGGGATTTCAAAGCCTTGTCGAAATTGGCGTTTTCACGATCCATCTTGTTGATGAGGACGACTTTCGGCAATTTTTCCTCATCGGCATAGCCCCAGGTCAGTTCGGTGCCCACTTCGACGCCGGCGGACGCATCCACAAAGATCACTGCCGTATCGGCGACACGCAGCGCGCTGCGCACCTCGCCTACGAAATCGGTGTACCCCGGCGTGTCCATAATGTTCAGCTTGTAGCCGTTCCACTCGACGGCCGCGACGCCCAGGTTCAATGAAATTTTGCGGCGAATTTCTTCGTCGTCGTAGTCCATAACCGTGGTGCCATCCTCGACCTTGCCGCGACGATTCGTGGCCTTGCTCAAAAACAACACGGCCTCCGTCCAGGTCGTTTTACCGGAGCCGCCGTGCCCGATCAAGGCAATGTTACGAATTTTCTGTGTTGTGTATTCTTTCATTGTCTTAAAACTCCTCCCAAAATGCGCAACTCGTAGACAAACAAAGACGGCCTGGAGGCCGTCGTTGTGACGCTGATGATACCGAGGCATATTGTAAACGATTTTAGTACAAAGTCAACGTCCCCACCAGGGCCTTATCATTCTGAGAAACGCGGATCTGGCGATCCGCTCGAAGCCAAATGAAGTTGCGGCAACGAGAATGATAAAGCCCCGACGTTCCCACACGCCAAGTCATCTATCAGCCTGGAGTAAGGATTTATAGCACTTTGCGCCGCATGGAGATGCGGTATAATGTTCGGACGTATGATCAAATTACTGATTGTGGACAATCATGATCTGGTGCGTGAGGCCCTGCAAAAGCGGCTGGCGACTGCCGTGGGATTAGAAGTGGTCGGCAGCACGGGGCGTTATGAAGACGCGCTCCGACAGGCGCAGATGCTGGCGCCCGATGTGATCCTTATGGAGATTAAGGCGCCGGAGGGTCTGCAAACGTTACAGACGCTGCGACGGATGTACCCCGAGTGCGCCGTGATCGTCCTGACCTCATACCCCGACAGTCAGGAGGAAGACCAGGTGCGCCAGATGGGGGCAGCGAGTTATTTGTTGAAGACACTCGACACCAAAGTGCTGGTGCGCGAGATTCGCAATGTGGCGCGACTTGTCAAAGGCGAGGCGCTACCTTACTGAAATCGTTCCCCCTGTGGGAGTCCCCGACCCCACCACCACCTGAACGTGGCGCAAGTTAACAGCTTGCGCCGCGTTATTTAAGGCAAGAACGCGCCGAAAACCTGATTCCCCAACAACCGTCCACGCGCACTGAGTCGCAGGCGCACGCCATCCCATTCCACCAGACCCGCCGCAGACAATCGCGCGAGCGTATCCCCATAGGCTTCATTAAGGCCCACAACAAAACGCGCCCGAAACTGTGCGTCGCTCACTCCTTCGGCAAGGCGCAGGCCCAGCATTAAGATCTCACCGCGTTCCAGAGATGGCGCGATGACTTCCACATCGGTCTCTGGCCAATACCCGGCCCGCCCCATCCGCACATACGCCACGGGATGGCGAGGGTTGCTCCAGCGGCGCCCGCCGAACCAGGAATACGCCCCCGCCCCCAGGCCCAACCACGATTGGTTGCGCCAGTAGACGAGGTTGTGCCGGCTTATCCACGGTCCAATGGCTTCGGTCACACCCCCCGGCGGCAAAGCCCACACCGCCGGAGGCGAGGATACCCCTCGCGCCCAGTTGGAAATCTCGTACTGCCAGTAGCCGGCCCGGCACAAAGCCTCTGAGGCATATTCATACATATCCGCCGCCAGGTCAGGATCAGGTGCAGGCAGCCTGCCGGCGTCCACAGCCTGCGCCAAAGGAGTTTCCGGCTCCAGGGTCAAGGCATAAAGGGAAAGGTGCTGAGGTTCGAGGGCCACAACGCGCGCCAGCGTGGTCTCCCAGCGCGCCAGTGTTTGTCCGGGCAGGCCGTAGATCAAATCCACACTGATGTTATCGAAGCCGGCCTGCCGTGCCGCCTCAACCGCGCACACCGCGCCATCCCAGGTGTGCAGACGCCCCAGCATGCGCAATTCATCATCGTGCGCCGACTGTACTCCCAAACTGAGACGGTTGACGCCTCCAGAACGCAAAGCGCGCAAAGTTTCCACGTCCACCGTACCCGGGTTGGCTTCCAGGGTGATCTCGGCATCGGCGGCGAGACGGAAATACTGTCTTGCATCACCGATCAGCGCGCCGACCCATTTGGGCGGCAGTAGCGAGGGCGTTCCGCCGCCGAAATACAGGGTCGGCGCTTCGCTCACCGGGAACAATGCCGCCCGGCGGCGCATCTCCTGACGTAGCACGGCCACATAATCCGCACGCAGAGACAATAAATCGCTGTAGGTATTGAAGTCACAATAGGCGCACCGCTGAAGACAGAACGGTACGTGGACGTAAAGCGCGACTTTCACCAGAATTCCCTGTTTCAATGTTCCAACGTTCAAACGATTCTTAAGTGACCACACCCTGCGTTAAGCTAAGGAAGAGGCTCTCCAGTGTGTCCTGCTCCTCAGTATACGAAAGCACGGCAAATCCCATGCCAACCAGATCGGCGAGCAGTTGTACGATGGCCTCCTCCCCACCCTGCAAGGTGACCAGCAGTGCGTGTGGACCGCCGTTTCTGCCGGATGCCGGAGCAGATTCCACCCCAAGCACCTGCGGGTGACCCGCAAGCCATGCCTGGGCATCATCTGCCGGACCAAGAAACGTCATGCGAATGCGGCGGTGCGGACGCAGCCGTGTGCGGATTTCGTCCACGGGGCCGGAGGCAACCAGCCGTCCCTGCTCAACAATCCCTACATGGGTGGCTACATCGTCCAGTTCCCGCAACACGTGGGAGGAAAGGAAAATGGTCTTGCCCATCTCCTGAAGCGCGCGGAAGATTTCACGCAGCTCGACGCGCGCCCGTGGATCCAGGCCCGCGGCAGGCTCGTCGGCGACGATCAACGCCGGATCATGGACCAGTGCGCGCGCCACGCCGAGACGCTGGCGCATCCCCCGTGAGAGTGTCCGCACGGCGTCATCGCTGCGGTTCGCCAAACCGACCAATTCTAACAGGTCGTGCACCATCGCAGTGCGTTTGTCGGCGGGAACGCCGTAACATCCGGCGAAGAATTCCAGGTATTCCCGCACCAGCATCTCATCGTAGAGGCCGAACTCATCAGGGATAAAGCCCAGCAGACGGCGCACGTCGTGCCGTTGGGTAGCCACGTGGTACCCCCCCACGCACACATCGCCACCATCAGGGCGCAACAGCGTCGCAATGATGCGGATGGTGGTCGTTTTGCCGGCGCCGTTCGGGCCAACAAAAGCGTAGATCGCGCCCTCCTCCACCGTAAACGAAAGATGGTCTACGGCGGGCCGTTTGGCCTTGCGATAGGTCTTGCACAGGTCCCGCACTTCAAGAATTGCCGTCATTGTCTCTCCATCGGCGTCTCAAGAGCAAAAGGTGCTCCCAGGAATGGTTTGTGGGATTCGACGTAAGCGCGTTTGGCGGCGCGCCGCAGCTTTTTGAAAGCCGCCTCGGCATGCGTTGCCGCGCCACGGTCGGGATAGCGCCAGGCCGCGAGCAACGCCACCGGCAGGCGTGAGCGTGTGTAACGCGCACCACGCCCGGCCTGATGTTCCGCCACGCGCCGGGGCACGTCGTTGGTGATGCCGGTGTAGAACGAGGCATCCCCACATTGCAAAACGTAAAGATACCACATCGTCGGACAGTCGTCAGTCGGATGGTTGTGAGTATAACTTGAAATGGTGGGAATGCCAGTAAGCAAAGACCCTGATGGAGGGTTCCATCAGGGTCTTTGCTCACACACACGTGATCGGTTGTGGAGGTCGCTCAAGCGTGTCTTGGGTTTAGGTGAACCACGGACTGCGTCCGTGCATACCTCAGCATTTTGCAGATCAGAGCGCCCCACAAAAGCTCACGTAACGTGTTACTCCTCGCCGCCTACGATTGTGAATGTCCGCTCGTTGGGCGCCGGCTGCCAGTGCCACGCCACCTGGGGTTGCGCGTTTCCGGGCAACGTCGCCTGCACGCCATACCCCGGCAACGATGGCGATACAACGATCACCGGTGGGGTCACTGCCGGCTGGGTACGCCCAGCCGGCTGGCGATGTTCCTCACGCCGCCAGACAAACAACGCCAGGCCGATGGTCGGGACCATTGCCGCCACGCCGCATGTCAGCCCTACAAGCAGTGCCAACGCATCGCGGCTCAGACGCTGGGTGACGACGACCACACCCGTGATGGCCGCAATCCCACCGAGCAACCCGAAAAACCGCCCCAGCCGCATGCTTACAGACTCACGCATTTGCGTTTCCATCTTCATCTCCAATCAAAAATCAAACCACAAAGGACACTATTGAAATTGCCAGGGATGCGCAGATACTGCGTCCCGTAGGGACGCTTGAATCGTACTGCGAAGGCATTGACGCAATTCGTCCTCGTCAATGTAGGCCACCTGAAAACGAATCGGCGTATCGCCGCCGCTGATGGCAAGAAAGTCGCCCCGGCCATTGAGCAGGTGCGCATTCGTGCCTGCGCGTCCGCTGGCAACCCGCGCATCGTCCGCCGAGACAACCCTGCCCACCAGTCGCAATGGGAAATTTGCCCGCATCAGGCTGCTGAGGATTGCGGAAGATGGGTGCTGCGTCGCCGCGATCAAATGGATGCCCGCTTCTCGTCCTCGCTGCGCCAGCCGGGTGATGGACTCGGTGACGGACTTCTCACCGAGCATAATCAGGTCCGCCAATTCGTCTATGAAGACGACGATGCGCGGCGTGCTGCTCCCTACCCCAACGTCAGGGTGCTCGCCACGGCGGTCGCGGATTTCCATCATACGCACCAGCGAATTCAGCGCCTCGACCGCCTCCGCCAGATCGGTGACAGGCGGGCGAGGCAGATGCGGCAGACCGGCCAATGTGCCAAATGTGCGGCCCTTCGGATCAATGCACAGCATACGCAGCACGTCCGGACGATGAGAAAGTGCTAACGAAGCGGCCATCGTCCGCAACAGCACCGACTTACCCGATCCGGTTGTCCCGGCGACGAGAATATGCGCCACCTCCGGCGCCGAGAGCCGCGCCAGCAACGGCTCGCCGGCATCGGTAAGACCGAGCAGCACCGTCGAGATCGGCAAGGGACGCACTTCATCCAACAGCGTCAACAATGAGACAGAGGTGGGATTGGGGTTCGAGAACTCCAGCACGATGCCTTCCTCGCCCCGCTCGATGGTGAGCGAAGGGACGCGCATCGCCAGGGCCAGATCGTCCGCCAGGTTCTTGATGGATGAAAAGCGGGTGTTCGGCGCCGGGTTGAGGAAAAAACGGATCAGGCGCGGGCCGACCGTTCCGCCGGTCACGCGAACCGGGGCGCGGTGGGCCGCCAATACTGCTTCGACACGGTCGGCCTGATATTCAAGATAGGGGCGCAAGGAACGTGGCACTTCATCCTCTGCAATATAGAACTTTTGTTCTAATCATAGCAGAGAATGTGGTTTTTGTCAATCCCCAAAATACATCAATTCAAGGCTTTATCATTCAATGACCTCAACTGGCTTCGAAATGAACGGTCAGCCCCGAGACTTCGATAAACTGACTGTCCGGGTCGGCGAGTTCTGTTGGCAGGACGAGGCCTTCCAACGGTGAAACGGGGATCAGAAACGGGTCAACGAGCAGCAGAAACAGAACAACACCAAGAACCCACAAGACGATTTTGCCGACTTTACGCATACGTGCGTCCTTTATCTCAATGCAACCTTATCCAAACCTACGGCCTATTATAATCTCGATGCACGGCAAACCAAACTTGAATTTACGCGCAGCCCATATACAATCCGACTATCTGACTGACGACTACCCGACTGAGGAGTTTGCAATGCCCAACAGGAACGACACAACCATCATCCGTGAGTTAGCCGCCCGCGTGGCCGAAATCGCCGCATTGCCGGTGCAGGAAGAGAAGCGCGCGTTGTGGCGGCAACTCAACGCGCTCAAGCCATCCCGCCCAATGGTGATGATTGACCAGGTCTGCTGGAACGAGATGAACATCAATGACGAACTGACCTTGCGCTGCGAAGACCCGGAGTGTCGCGGCTACGAGGAATTTCTGCGTCGCACGCTCTACCAATGGCGGCACTTCCCGGTGGATATAGTGGTGGAACCGTTCATCCGCGTCCCCAAGGCGATCAGCAACACCGGCTTTGGGATTGACGTCCACGAGGCGACCGTCGCCACCGATCCACAGAATGACGTGGTGGCGCACCGGTACGAGAACCAATTCAAGACGATGGACGATCTGGAAAAGATTCAAACGCCGCGCATCAGCCACGATCCCGTCGAGACGGAGCGCCGCCTGTCTGTGGCGCACGAGCTGTTCGACGGGCTGCTGGAAGTGCGCGCGTGGGGCGCGGACCCGTACCTCTCGCTGTGGGACCCCATCGCCACGTGGATGGGGGTAGAAAATGCGCTGTACGCCCTCATAGATCAGCCGGAGTTGATGCATGGATTGGTGGGGCGGATGACGGAAGGCTACCTGAGTATGCTGGATCAGTTGGAGAGCCAGGGGTTGCTGTGCGGCCCGCAGAGCCTGATCCACTGCACGGGCGCATACACCGACGAGCTGCCCGCCCCCGGCTACGACCCGGCGCGGCCCCGCACGAAAGATATGTGGATGTTCGGCCTGGCACAGATGTTCGCTGCCGTGTCACCGCGGATGTTCAAAGAATACGAGGTGGACTACGCCAGCCGCATCTGCGAGCGATTTGGCCTGGTGTACTACGGCTGCTGCGATCCGCTCGACAAGAAAATGGCCCAGGTGCGCATGATCCCCAACGTCCGCAAGGTTTCGATGAGTCCGTGGGTGGATCAGGAACGCGGCGCGGCGGAGATCGGGCGAGACTACGTGTTCTCGCGCAAGCCGAACCCGGCGCTGCTCGCCTGGGACACGTTCGACGCCGAAGCCGTGCGCGCGGATTTGACGGCGACACGCGACATCTGCGCCCGGCACGGTTGCCCGCTGGAACTCATCCAGAAGGACATCAGCACCGTGCGCTATCAGCCGCAGCGGCTGTTCAAGTGGGCGGAGATTGCGATGGAGGTGGTTGGGGGATAAGCTGAAGGCCGCTGCCAGCTCGCGGGTCAGGGCCATGGGTGACAACATTTCATCATCCATGAACAATCACCAACTAAACATGCACTTCCATCATTCCAAGATCAATAACCGCTCCAACGCGCAACAAAAAGTCCAAGCCAACAATGCCATCCATCTCGAAACCGTAATTCATAGCGCCGACTTCAATCTCGAAGTCGTCTACATAGATGTCACCGACGGCTAATCGCTCCAGCCTCTTCGAGAAAACAAATTCTGTTCCTCCGACACCATGAATACGATGTACCGCATCATCAGCAGCATATTCCAGACCAATGTTCAGCAATTTATCAATCGAGAAGACAGTTCCGGCAGATCCCGTGTCCAGCAGGACATTGTCCAACTCAAGGCAATGATCGCGATAAAACAATTTTACAGCAATGTAAGGCAAACCATTCTGTAGACGTATCCTCATTGTATGCCTCGCACACCTAGCCACCGACGTTCTTTAATATCCAGCTTCTCACGGCTTGTATGGAAGACATACAACTCGCGCTCAGGTGCCTCTTTGTGAAGTTGCAGATATGATTTCATCGCCGTCGTCGAGTCTGGGAATGTACCAATTACAGCCAACTGATCGAGAATACGCTGGTCAGCCTCTGAGTGCGCTTTTATGGCCTCAACTAACAACCACTGTTGGGGATAATGACTGCATATCTCCTGCCATTGCATAACACACCTCCACCAGAACCCACCTACGAATCTTCACGCATCCTCACGAATTAGAAATACAAAATCCGTGTGAATTCGTGAAGATTCGTAGTGGGAAACAAAACACCTCTCTATCTCAACGTCACCTTCACCGTCACATCCTTCACCTCAGGCGCGGGCAGTGGGACGATGTTGCCCTCCACCGGCTTGCCGTCCACCACAAGCGAGACGGTGTTCCCCCCACCCTGGCGCTCCACGGTGATGTGGTACGTCACACCGCGGAAGATGCGCGTGGCGGTGAAGCCTTGCCAATCCATCGGGATGACGGGCGCGATCTGCAGGCCGTCGTAGGATGGACGGATGCCCAGAATCCACTGCGTAATGGCGACGTAGTTCCACGCGGCGGTACCGGTGAGCCACGAGTTCTTCGCCTCACCGTGACGGGGGTTGTCGCGCCCGGCAATCGTCTGCGCGTAGACGTAGGGTTCGCAGCGGTGAATCTCGCTGATGCCCTCGCGCGCGGCGGGACAGATGCGCTTGTAGTAGTCAAAGGCCTGATCGCCATGCCCGACAATGGCCTCCCCAATCATGATCCACGGGTTGGTGTGGCAGAAGATGCTGGCGTTCTCCTTGAAGCCGGGCGGATAGGAGCTAATCTCGCCCAGATGCAGGTAGTAGCGCGAGTAGGCCGGCTGTTGCAGGACGATGCCGTGTTCGGTAGCCAATCGTTCTTTGACCGAAGCCAGGGCGAGTTCCGCTCGACCGTCATCCAGCCCCAGCCCCGCCATGATCGCCACACCCTGCGGCTCGATGAAGATTTGCCCTTCCGCACACTCATGCGACCCGACCTTCTCGCCAAACGCATCGTAAGCGCGCAGGAACCACGCGCCGTCCCACCCGTGCGCCCAGATCGTCTGTTCCATCTTGGCAGCCGCGTCGAGGTAGAAGTGGGAATGGCGAATGGCAAATGGCAAAACTTGATTCGCTGATTCGCTGATTCGCTGATTCACTTTATCACTGAGCGCCGCCATCTCCTTCGCTGCGAGGACAAACAGAACAGCGATAAAGACAGATTCCGCCACTTTGCCGTCTTTCTTGAGCGGTGCAACCTGGAAAGATTCACCCGGCTCGTCGGAGAAGATGTTGAGGTTCAGGCAGTCGTTCCAGTCGGCGCGACCGATGAGGGGCAGGCCGTGCGGGCCGAGGTTGTTCAAGGTGTAGTTTATCGCCCGCTCCAGGTGTTCGGCGAGCGGGGTTTCGGTGCCGGGTTTGTTCTCGTAAGGCACCGGCGCGTTGAGGATATCGAAATCGCCGGTCTCTTTGATGTAGGCCACGACCGCCAGCGGCAGCCACAGCGGATCGTCGTTGAAGCCGCTGCCCACCGCGTCGTTGCCGCGCTTGGTGAGGGGTTGGAACTGGTGATACGCGCCGCCGTTCGCCAACTGTGTCGCCGCCAGATCGAGGATGCGCTCGCGGGCGCGCGCCGGCACTTGATGCACGAAGCCGAGCAAGTCCTGGCTGGAATCGCGGAAGCCCAATCCGCGCCCCACCCCGGACTCAAAGTACGAGGCCGAGCGCGACATGTTGAACGTCACCATACATTGATAGGCGTTCCACACGTTGACCATGCGATTCGTCGCCATATCCGGCGTGTCTACCTGGTAGATGCCGAGGATGCCGTCCCAGTAAGCGCGCAGGTCGGCAAAAGCTGCGTCCACGGTCTCCGGCTGGAGATATTTGGCGATGATCGGCTTGACCAAACGCTTGTTGATGATCTGCGAATCCGGCGGATCGAACTTCTGGTCGCGCGGATTCTCCTGGTAGCCAAGCAAGAAGATGATACGGCGCGATTCGCCGGGTTGCAGCGTGAGTTTGACGTGGTGCGAGCCGATCGGCGCCCAACTGCGCGCTTCGGAATTGGCCGATTCGCCGCGCTCGACCACAACCGGCTTGTCCCAGCCCCGGTACGGGCCGAGGAAGTCTTCGCGGTGCGTGTCGTAACCGGCCAGCGGCGCGGAGCAGGCGAAGTACGCGAAATGGTCGCGCCGCTCGCGGTATTCGGTTTTGTGATAGATCACGCCATCTTCGATCTCCACCTGCGCGATGTTGAAGTTGCGCTGATAGTTCGTCGCGTCGTCCCACGCATCCCACAGGCAGAACTCGATCAACGAGAAGAGCGATAAATCCGCCACCGTATCACGCTGGTTGGTGATCGTCGTAGACCAAATCTCCAAATTCGCCCCCAACGGCACAAAATACAGCGTCTTTGCACTGATTTGCTGATTCGCCGATTCGATAATCGTGTACCCCATCCCGTGGCGACAGGTGTAGCTGTCCAACGGCGTCCGCGTGGGCTGCCACGAGGGCGACCAGAACGCGCCTGTGGCATTGTCGCGCAGGTAGAGATAACGACCCCCGAAATCGAGCGGCACGTTGTTGTACCGATAACGCGTAATCCGCCGCAGCCGCGCGTCGCGGTAGAACGAATAGCCGCCTGCCGTGTTGGAAATCAGGCCAAAATACGCCTCGCTGCCCAGGTAGTTGATCCACGGCAGTGGGGTGTCCGGTTGGGTGATTACATACTCGCGGTTTTTGTCATCGAAGTATCCGTAACGCATAATACACTCCTCCTCAACATAAATGGTTTTACTTCAACGCTTCCGGCGGATCACTCCGCCGGTCTTGAAGCGCCGGATTGTGATCCGGCGCAAGCATTTTGATCAGCTAACAAAGCTCCGCCATCACCGCCGCGACGCCCGCGCCCTTCTCGAAGGCATAGCCGCATTGCGCCAATCCGGTTTCGAGCGCGCCGATCGTCGCCAGCAGATCGCCCTGGGTGACGGCGCCCATGTGGCCGATGCGGAAGTATTCGGCACGGATCGCCGGATGCAGGCCGCCCGCCAGCATCACGCCCGCCGCCGTGACCTTCGGCAGCAGATCGCCCGCGCCGATGCCCGCCGGGAAGCGCGGCGCGGTCATCGTGTGCGCGGCGATGTCGGTGGAAAGCGGCACCTGCCCCAGGCCCAACGCCGCAATCGCTGCCTGGCACGCCGCGCCGATGGCCCGGTGACGTGCGAAACGCGCTTCCATACCTTCCTTCAAAATGAGGCCCAGGCTCACATTGAGCGCCGCAATCAGGTTGACCGCCGGGGTGCCGAAGTAAGCAGGCTTGCGCGCTTCGTAGGCTTCCATCACCGGCAGCCAGTTTGTCCAATCGGCGTAGAAGTTGAGGACGGGCTTGGTGCGCGCCTTGAACGCCGCCAGCGCGCGCGGCCCGGCGACAAGCAGCGCCAGTCCGGGCGGCGTCCCCACCGCTTTCTGCGACGCCGTGAGCGCCACATCCACGCCCCACTCGGTCATCCGCAGTTCCTCACCCGCCACCGAGCAGACGCCATCCACGACGATGAGCGTGTCGTACTGCCGCGCTAGCGCCGCCAGCGACTTGACGTCGGTGAGTACGCCGGTCGAGGTATCCACGTGCGTCACCGTCATCAGTTTGAAGCGCGCGGTTTTGAGCGCCGCCTCCACGTCCTCCAACGCCGGGCAGCCACCGACGGGCGCACGGACGTGCGTGACCTCCGCGCCGTAACGCTCCAGCAGCGCCCCGTAGCGGTCGCCGAAGTAGCCGGTGTTGACCACGAGCGCCTTGTCACCCGGCTCGATCAGGTTCGCACCGGCCAAATCCATCGCCAGCGTGCCCGATCCCGCTACAACGAAGGGCTGTCCATCGGGACAAAGGAACACCTCGCGCATCCGCTCCAACGCCTGCCCGAAGACTTCGATGAAGTCCGGGGCCACGTGGCTCGTCGTCGGCGCGCCCAGCGCCGCCAGCACCGCAGGATCAAATTCGATAGGACCGGGGATCATCAGTAGTTTTCGGTCTTTCATAGGGTTCTCCTTGAGATAGTCTGGTAGTCGTTAGTCAGATAGTCGTTAGTCAGATGGTCGTTAGTCGGATAGTCGTTAGTCAGATGGTCGTTAGTCGGATAGTCGTTAGTCAGATAGTCGTTAGTCGGATAGTCATTAGTCAGATAGTCGTTAGTCAGATGGTCGTTAGTCAGATAGTCGTTAGTCAGATGGTCGTTAGTCAGATGGTCAGAACGTCATCGGGAATAGAACAAAAGCAACATCTCGAATTCCGTCAGGGTGACAGAGTGTGTCTGCGTCAATCGCTCCTTTCATACATTCCGTACTATAAGCGCATTATAGCCAACTTTTTCACTTTGAGAACACAGGCTATTCACCCTTGACGCAATCGAAAAACACCACGGAGCGCCACATTGCCACTGAGCTTAATCTACAACAAAGTGCAGACTTGTTCCTGTGGTTCTATTGGGAAACAACGCGGGTGCGGAAATGGCCGAACTGATCTCCGTGATCGTGTGAGTTGACAACACGCGCCACAAATATCTCGCCTGTTGTGATCGGTCTCCAAATCGTGCCCACCTTAAGCCCAAACCAACGGTGACACGGTCAGAGACCGGCCACAACGGCTTCTCTTCCCCAGGAATCAGCCCCCTTCCCTTACATAAATCGCCAAACGTGATACAATGCCTTTATCGTTGACGACGGTCCAACCATGAGATTAAGGCTATCGCATTTGACCGCTTCTGGCAGCACTGAATACGGCCTAAAACCTTCCTTAAAAAATACCGCTTTAGTGGCACAACAGACGGCACGACGGGACAAGGTTTCCCAAATGCGATAGCCCAAGCCATTAACCTAAGGAGGCAGTATATATGACCGACGAGATTGAGTTTGTTTCCAATTACAACGATTTGAGCAACGAGAGGGGGTTCCAATTTGAGTTTCTCTGCAACCGCTGCGGGACGGGGTATCGCACACCTTTCCAGGCCTGGACAATGGGCACGGTAGCGTCGGCGATGGATACGGCGAGCAGCTTGTTCGGCGGCATCTTCGGCTCTGCGGCTAACGTCGCCGAACGCGCCCGCTCGGCAGCCTGGCAAAAAGCACACGACGAAGCCTTCCAACAGGCACTGGAAAAGATTCGTCCCAACTTCATCCAATGTCCACGCTGCTCGGCCTGGGTGTGCAAAAAAAGCTGCTGGAACACCAAACGCGGCCTGTGCAAGGAGTGCGCGCCTGATCTGGGTGTCGAAATGTCCGCAGCTCAAGCCAGTCGCTCCGTCGAAGAGGTGTGGGCACACGCCGCCATGGCCGAGGAAGACAAGCATTTAGGTGAAGAAAACTGGCGGGAGACAATTGTGGCTTCGTGCCCCAAATGTCACGCGCCTCTGGCAGCTAATGCGAAATTCTGCCCGGAATGTGGGACCAAACTTAAAGTCAAAGAACGCTGTCCCCATTGCAACGCAGTGCTGACGCCCGGTGCAAAATTCTGCCCCGAGTGCGGCGAAAAGGTATAACGTACCCCCGCAGAACCGCCCGATGAATATCATCGGGCGGTTTCTTGCGTTAACCATCAGCCGATTGAGCAGATGAAGCCGGTTATGGCGACACGCTGGAACCGGGTGGCGTCTCTGTCGGTGTGGGCGTTTCTGTCAGCGTCACGGTGGGTGTTGGCGTTGGGGTCGCCGTGAGGGTAGGCGTCGGCGAGGCCGTAGGAGTCGGGGTCACCGTGAGGGTAGGCGTCGGCGAAGCGGTGGGTGTGGAGGTTGGCGTCACCGTGGAGGTAGGCGTCGGCGAGGCCGTGGCTGTAGGAGTTGGCGTCCCCGTGGCAGTGGGAGTCGGGGTATTCGTAGCGATGTCTCCCACCCGTTCGAACCATACTTTAACCAATGCAATGCCACCGTTTTCGTAGTATTCAACACGCAGGGTATGCCGTCCCGTTCCTAAGGTCACGTTGACGGCATAGGTTCGATCTCCCTGGCTGATGTGCCACTCGTCCAAAATTTTCGCATCATCCACGAAGATGCGTACCCCATCGTCGGCAATCGCCGAGAAACGATACATCCCCGCCGTCATATCCATGCTGCGGGTCCAGCGTGCCGAGAAATTATCCACCGGCAGGCCGGGCGTGGGTGCATTGTATTGCCAGTTGAAATCTATCTTGGGATCGTTGCGGATGAAAACCGGATTGCCGGTCAGGGTAGCGTTGTTCCAGTACTCCGCCTTCCAATCCGGGAACGCCTGTGATATTTTCTCCCACGTCAAGCGCAGACGCGCCTGTCCGCCGGCTTCGTAGTATTCCACACGCACCTTATGCTCGCCGGCGACCATCGGCATTTCCACGACCTGTTCGCGTTCTGCGCCGTCACGCCACTCGTCAACGATGATCTGATCATCTATCCATAGGCGCGCGCCATCGTCTACCAACAGGCGGAAGCGATAGGTTGCCGCCTCGAACGTCAGCGTGCGCGTCCAGCGGGCCGAGAAGTTATCGGCCGGCAACCCCAGGTTAGGCGCCGCATTGCCCCAGTCAAAATCCAGTTTAGTGTCGTTGCGTGTGAGCAGCGGGCTACCTTGCAGCGAGCGGTTGTTCCAGTATTCGCCTTTCCAATCGGGGTAGACGGTGCGTTTTTCCCAATTCAGACGGATAACGCTTTGGCCAATAGCCTCATAGTATTCTAAACGCAGCGCGTGATTTCCTGCCGTCAGTGGGAGATCAAAAGTGACGATGCGCGCGGCGCCATCACGCCACTGATCCACGACCAGATTGCCATCCACGTAGAAGCGCGCCCCGTCATCTACGGTGATGGAGAAGCTATAGGTTCCGCCTTCAAAAGCCAGGCTGCGCGTCCAGCGCACCGAGAAATTGTCCGCTGGGATACCATTGGCGGGGGCATTGTTACCCCAGTCGAAGTCTATGACAGCGTCGTTGCGCACCAGAGCCGGCGAACCGGAGAGGTTGACGTTGGCGAAATATTCGCCGCGCCATGCCGTGATATCGGGTGTCGGCGTAGGAGAAGGTGAAAGTGAGGGTGAAGGTGTCGGCATGGGATTCGGCGTAGATGATGGAATCGGGGTGGGCGACAGCGTCGGCGAGGGTGTCTGTCCCGGCACAGGGGTAACGATGCTCAAGGGTGCGCTGGCTTTCGCATTGCTATTGGGAACTTGCACCAGCACTTCTACGGTCACATAGTCCTTCCACCTTTCCGCCAGGGTGAAAGTCGTGGTGAAGGTCCCATCCGCTCTAACCAGCGATGTGGCAACCGGTGGCAGGACATTCTGGCCGGTCTTCGAGTCCACCAGGATGATGTCCACGATCACGTTGGGTGGCCAGTCCGCCCCCCGGACGGTGACCGCCGTTCCCGGCGCAACAGCAGACGGTGACATGCTGAAAGTAGGTGTCTTGGCAAGAGGAGGCAATGTCGGTGTGGACGTGGGCAAGATGTCACCCCCGCGTAGTGCCAGCGCCAGCATCACACAAATGGCAATAAAGCCTATCACGACAAAGGCAATGACGAAATAAAACCAGCGTGGGATTCCCGGCGGCGGCAGTGGATCGTAGGATAACTCCGGGCCGTCTTGCATGGTAACCTCCTTCGGAAGTCATGGGAACATTATGGAGTGTCCGAACATTGGAACATTGCAAGAAACCTTCTCTGAAAATAATCTGACAGTTGTTAATCAGATAGTCCTGCGACCATTTTCATTATCGGGGCTGTACCACAGGTTTGGTTACGCTACTTCCATTATACTTGCATATTCATATTTTGGGACGTTGATTTCGGGAATTTTGTTCCTCAGAAATCAATTTATGTCTAGAACCCACGCTTTTTATTCACCTGATTGCGCAACGGGAAGTCCCCGCGCCGAAAACGTTCCAGGTTTTCACAGAAAATGTCGAGGATGTACTGCGCCTCGAACTGCGTTCCGCCGGCGGCGTGCGGCGTGATGAGCACGTTTGGCATGTCCCACAGCTCGCTGTCGGGCGGCAGCGGCTCCTGCGCGAAGACGTCCAGCGCCGCGCCGCGCAGATGCCCACGTTTCAACGCCGCGATCAGCGCGGCCTCATCAATGATGCGTCCGCGCGAGATGCCCACAAGCAGCGCGCCGGGCTTCATCTGCGCGATCTCCGTCGCGCCGATCATGCCGTCAGTTTGGGACGTATAGGGAACGGTGACGACCACATAATCGGAGAGGTTCAACAGTTCATGGAGACGCTCCAATCCCCACAATGCCTCGACGGTATCCGGCTTCGACAGCGGTTGCACATCCACGGCGATAACATGCATCCCAAAGGCAACGGCACGCTTTGCCACCGCGCGCCCTACCGAGCCAAACCCGATGATGCCCAGCGTGCTGCCCGTCAATTCCAGCATCTTGGGACGTAATTCGCCGAATGCCCACTCATGTTTTTGCTGCTTGAGCACAGCATCTTTAATGCAGCGTGTGAACGCCAGGATCATGCCGAAGACGCTGTCAGCCAGACACGCGCTGTGTGTGCCGACGGCGCTGGTCAGAATCACGTCGCTCATCACCAGTTCGGGAATCGCCAGGTAGTTGTTGACACCCGAACTGGGCGACTGTACCCATCGGAGCTGCTTCGCCGCGAGGAACGTCTCGCGGTCCAGCCCGCCCATATACACATCGGCGTCGGCAATCATCGCCGGCAGCGCCTCGGGCCTGTCGCAGTACGCGAATTCCACGTCAGGATACTTCGCCTGCAAATCAGGAATAGCCTTCTCCAGCCCCATCAAATTCGTGCCAATCAAAACCTTCATCGTCCAAAACCTCCTCTTGAGATAGTCTGGTAGTCGTTAGTCAGATAGTCCTGCGGTCGTTAGTCAGATAGTCTTGCAGTCGTTAGTCAGATAGTCTTGCGGTCGTTAGTCAGATAGTCTTGCAGTCGTTAGTCAGATAGTCTTGCAGTCATTTGTCAGATAGTCCTGTGGTCGTTAGTCAGATAGTCCTGCGGTCGTTAGTCAGATAGTCTTGCAGTCATTAGTCAGATAGTCCTGCGATCATTTTCATTATCGGGGCTGTACCGCAGGTTTGATTACATTCTTTCGGGAAAAACGCTAATTCGTCTCCGCCGCGCTAACCGCCGCCGCGCCGGTGAAGTCAATGGCATCAAACTCCTCGCGGGCGGCCTTTGTCATAAATCTGAGGTCGCTGGCCAGCGCCAGGAATTGGAAACCCTGGCGGATACGCAAGTTGAGTTCCGCCACATTGAAACAGTGTTTGCCCGCCGCTTTACCCGTCTTTTTCGCCGCCGCGAGCACGGCCTGGATCGCCGCCTCGTGGACTGTGCCGGGGCCGGTCTCGCTCGGAGACACGCCCAGCGACAACGCCAGGTCGTTCGGTCCAATGAAGCAGCCGGTGACCCCCTCCGTCGCCAGAATCGCTTCGGCGTTTTCCACGGCCTGCGCCGTCTCGATCATCACCATCACGGCCAGGTTGTCATCGGTCCACGTGCGGTAATCACCCTCGATGTACGCCGCGACACGGCTTCCGGCAAAACTGCGCTGACCTTTGGTTGCATAGCGCATGTTGCTCACCACCGCCCGTGCGTCTTCCGCCGTATTAACCATCGGTACGACCAACCCCAGCGCGCCGGCGTCCAATGTGCGCTGAATCCAGATCGTGTCATTCCAGGGGACGCGCGCCATCGGCACCGCGCCGCCCAACTGCACCGCGCGGAAGCAATTGACCATCGTTTCAAAGCCGACGGGGCTGTGTTCCACATCCACCACCAGCCAGTCCCATCCGATCTGCGCCATCATCTCCGCGGCCACGGGTGAACACAACGAGAGCCAACTGCCCACGCTCGGCTGCCCGCTACGCAGTTTATCAACGATCGGGTTAGTCTTGATTTTGTTGATGCCGATGCTTGCCATGGCTCCTCCCTTGAAAATAGCGTTTGTAGGGCAAACTGTCAGTTTGCCATTGCCGCAAGCTAACAGCCTGCGCTACGTTTTTAATACTGTTAGTTTGCCGTTACCGCAAGCTAACAGCTTGCGCTACGTTTTAATACTGTTAGTTTGCCATTGCCGCAAGCTAACAGCTTGCGCTACGTTTTTAATACTGTTAGTTTGCCGTTACCGCAAGCTAACAGCTTGCGCTACGTTTTTAATACTGTTAGTTTGCCATTGCCGCAAGCTAACAGCTTGCGCACGTTTTAATGACGAATTTCTGTGAAAATGACACCCGTGGGGCAAACTGTTAGTTTGCCATTGCCGCAAGCTAACAGCTTGCGCTACGTTTTAACGACGAATTCTTGTGAAAATGACACTCGTAGGGCAAACTGTCAGTTTGCCATTGCCGCAAGCTAACAGCTTGCGCTACGTTTTTAATACTGTTAGTTTGCCGTTACCGCAAGCTAACAGCTTGCGCTACGTTTTAATACTGTTAGTTTGCCATTGCCGCAAGCTAACAGCTTGCGCTACGTTTTTATCTTGCTGGCGGTTGAAAGTATACATCCCTTTTGCAAGTTGAGCTACTCTACGCGGTTTGACAGAACACGCGCAGTCACATACAATCGGACTACCTGACTAAAGACTACCTGACTATCGGAGACCAATGACCACTTATCACATTCCATACAGCACCACCACCCTCGAATTCGACCTGCTCCCCGGTATGCGCGGACGCCTGGTTGAATCCAAACACTTGCCGCCCCTGGACAACGTACCGGCGGCAGTTGAGGCGGCGTTGGCCCAACCGGTCAACGCCCCGCCGCTGCGCGAGCTAGCCCGGCCCGGCGCTACCGTCTGCATCGTCTTCACCGACGCCACCCGCGCCTGCCCGGATTACCTGCTCATCCCGCCCATTTTGCGCGAGCTGGAACAAGCCGGGGTGCGCGATGAAGACATCACGCTGTTGTGCGGCATCGGCATGCACCGCCCGAGCACGCACGCGGAAAAGGTCGCCAAGTTGGGGCAGGCTGTGGTCGATCGCTACCGCGTCATTGATCACGAGCCGCAAAATCCTGCCGCGCTCGTCGAGCTGGGCGAGGTCAACGGTATCCCGCTCTCCGTCCACAAGGCCGCATACAACGCCGACCTGCTCATCGCTACGGGGATCGTCGAGCCGCACCAGTACGCCGGCTATTCGGGTGGACGCAAAACGGTCGCGGTCGGCGCGGCGGGTGAGGCGTTGATCGCCTACAGCCACGGCCCGCGCTTCGTGGACGATCCCAACACACGCCTGGGGCAAATCGAAGGCAATCCGTTTCACGAGGCGATCACCGAGGCGGCACTGCGTGCGGGTCTGCGCTTCATCCTCAACGCTGTGCTGGATGACAACGGGCGCGTCGTGTGTGTGATGGCCGGCGAGCCGGTCGAGACGCACCGGCGGCTGGTGGAATTTGCGCGGGCGCTGTACGAGGTCGCCATCCCGCAGCAGGTGGATGTCGCCATCGGTGGGGTCGGCTTCCCGAAGGACGCCAACCTCTACCAGGCCAGCCGCGCGCCCTCGTACCTGCACTTCGCGCCGACGCCAACCGTGCGACCGGGCGGCTACTACATCACACCCGCGCGCTGCCAGGAAGGTGCCGGCGAAGGGGTGGGCGAGCAGCGCTTCCTCGCCGCGATGCGCGACGCGCCGGACGTGCAATCTCTCCTCAATGACGCGCGCGCCAACGGCTACCCACCCGGCGGTCAACGCGCGTTTGTCATGGCAAAAGTGCTGGAACAATGCCACGTGATCATCGTCGGCAGTGAATGTCCAGACATCGTCGCCGCGTGCAAGATGATTCCCGCGCCGACTATGGATGAAGCCCTGCAGATCGTCGCCGCCGACCTGGGCAGTGACCTGGACGTGCTCATCGTCCCACACGCGCTGCTGACGTTACCGATTGTGGGAAAACGTTAGCCCATTGGAACGTTTGAACGGATTTTTACCAATCCGTTTTGTCCATTGAACCCGTTGACATTTCCGAAGGAGTCATCGCATGCACAATCAAATCAAAGCAGAACTCGCGCGTGGGGAGAGCAGCATCGGCACGTGGCAGATGATCGGGCATCCGGTCGTCAGCGAGATTTTGGCGCAGGCCGGGTTTGACTGGGTCGTATTGGACATCGAGCACGGCATCTTCGATTGGCCATCAGCGTTGGGGCACGTGCAGGTGATCCAGGGACATGGATGCCCGGTGTTGTTCCGCCTGCCGATCAGTGCGCCGGAGCAGTTCAAGTGGGCGCTGGATACCGGCGCGGAAGGCGTCATCGTGCCGATGATCCGCACCGTGGAGGATGCGCGCCGCGCAATTAGCTACGCGAAATATCCGCCGGAGGGGGAGCGCGGCATCAGCATTGGGCGCGCGCACGCTTACGGTGCGGCCTTCGACGACTACGTCGCCACGGCCAACACCGAGACGCTGGTGACGTTGCAAATCGAGCACATTGACGCGGTGCATAACATCGAAGGCATCTGCGCGCTGCCCGGCCTGGACGTCGTCTTCGTCGGTCCCTACGATCTCTCCGGCACGATGGGGCTGATGGGTCAGGTCACCCACCCTGACGTAGAAGCGGCGATGGCCCGCGTCGTGCGCGCCGCGCAGGATGCGGGTGTGGTGCCGGGACTGCTCATCGTGGATCCGAAGCCCGGCGAGGTGGCGCAACGCATCGCGGAAGGCTTCCGCTTCATTTCGATCGGGCTGGATACGAAGATGTTGATTGATGCCGCGCGGGAGATGGCGGTACGATGGTAAGTTCAGTGCGTACCCGAAGTTTTTTCACGAACAACCACCACAATCGGCGCATCGAGTCCACCGACGGTTTTCCAGTTCATAATCTTCCCCAGATAAATATCTCGAAGTTGCGCGGAGGTCAAATTTTCCACGTTAAATCTCAGGCAGGCACGGTTGGAGATTGAGCCTAGCACTCTCCAATAATGTGTCCTATACCCTGAACTTGCTTCATGTCGTTTTTACAGTATAACAGAGGCTATACCGGCCAATTGGGGAGCGTACGATGTATAATTTGATTCCGCACTTCGTCCATGAGCATTTCAACCGAGATGAACGCTCAGGGCAGTTTACCGCGGCCACGCTCTTCATTGACGTCACCGGCTTCACGCGGCTGACCGAGATGCTGATGCAGCACGGCAAAGAGGGTGCGGAAGTCCTCACGGACGCCCTCAACCGCATTTTCAATCCTCTGGTCCGCGCCATCTACGCGCGCGGCGGTTGGGTGGCCAGCTTCGCCGGTGACGCTTTCCTGGCGATTTTTCCGCACCTGGACGATCCCCAACAGGCGCGCGGTGCGGCATTGGAAGCGGGCGCCCAACTCCTTGCCTTTTTGCGTCAACATGGCGTCATCGCCACCCGCTACGGCGACTTCACCTTCAACGCGCGCGTCGGACTCTCGGATGGGATGGTACGCTGGGGCATCCTGGGCACAAAGGCCGCCGGTGCAGACGCCAACAGCCATCACACTTATTATTTTAGCGGGCCGGCGGTGCTGGGATGTACCATCGCGGAAAGCCGGGCCGAAGTAGGACAAATGGCCGCGGATCAACACATTTGGCCGCTATTGACCGCCATAGCCAGAGGACGTCCACACGGCGATTGCATCCTCATCACCGAATGTCTGCTCCCGCCCGGCACGCCGACCGAAAGCCCGCCGCCCGCTTTGCCGCGCGAGGCCGCGCAACCGTTTGTCCTCGATACTGCAATCAATCTGATGACCACGGGTGCGCGGGCCGAATTTCGCCAGGTGGTCAGTATTTTCGTTTCCTTCGACTGGACCTCGGAGATGGAGTCCTTGTTGAATCCCTTTGTCAGCCTGGTCCTCAACACGGCGACCGAACACGGGGGATATTTCAACAAACTCGATTTTAGCGACAAAGGCCCGATGATGCTCATCCTTTTCGGCGCGCCGCTTGCCCATGAAAACGATCTGGAGCGCGCCGCCGATTTCCTCGCCGCACTGCGCGAACAGACCGCCGCCACGGCCTTGCGCGCCGTCCGCTGGCGCGCCGGTGTCACCTATGGCGTTGTCTACGCCGGCATCATCGGCAGCGCCGAGCGGTGCGAATACACCGCCATCGGCGACGTGGTCAACCTGGCGTCGCGGCTCACCACAGCCGCGCCGTGGGGTGAGATTTACCTTTCCGCCCCGGTCGCCGCCTGTAAAACACTCAAAACTGCCTATCTGGGCGCCCATTTCTACAAAGGCTTCACACAGCCACAACCCACCTATCAATATGTAGGGCGAGAGACTCGTGAGCCGATTTTCTTTGAGCAACCGATGATCGGACGGCAAGAGGAGCTGGAACAACTGCTCGCGGCAACGCAACCCTTGTTCAACGGGCGATTCGGCGGCGTGATCTACATCATCGGTGAAGCCGGCATAGGCAAATCACACCTGGCGCATGAGGTGCAGCAAGTTCTTCTGCGCCGTCATGCAGTGACGTGGTTTACTGCCCAGACCGATCAAATCCTCCGTCATGCGTTCAATCCCTTCACCTACTTCCTCAAACGCTACTTTAATCAGCTTCCGGGCGTTTCCGACGCCCAAAACAAACAACGTTTTGAGGCGCGGTACCAGACGCTGCTCGCCACGTTGGAAGCCCGCCGGGCAACAGCTCCGCCCGGCTTCCAAGCCGAGGCGCTCGACCGGCAAATCGCGGAACTCCGCCGCGTGCAGTCGGTGCTCGGCGCCCTTGTAGGCCTGCACTGGCCCGGCTCACTCTATGAGTCGCTGGAGGGAGGGTTGCGTTATCAAAACAGCCTGCTGGCGATCAAGGCGCTGCTTCTGGCCGAAGCCCTCCTCAAGCCCGTCGTGCTGCTCCTGGAAGATTTGCAATGGCTCGATTCAGCTTCTTATGACGTGTTGACAACGCTCTGCCGCAACGTCAGCGACTATCCCCTGCTCATCCTGATTACCGCGCGTTACCTCGATGACGGCAGCCCGCCGGCTTTACCGCTGCCCGCCAATACTCCCCTGCTGCGGATGGACCTGAAGGCGTTATCGCCGGCGGAGTTGCGTCAGTTGACCGAGGTAACCCTCGGCGGCGCAAGTGACGAGGCTTTGTTGACGTTGTTGCAAGAGCGCACCCAATCCAATCCCTTCTTCGTCCAGCAATTCCTGTATTATTTCAAAGAAAATGCCCTCCTCGAACGTGCGCCGCACGGTGTCTGGCAGCTCAAAAGCAGTCTATCGGCGGAAGTGCCCACCACCATCAATGCCCTGCTGATTGCACGTGTGGATCGGCTGGCACAAAATGTCAAGGAAGTCGTCAAAGCTGCCGCTGTGCTGGGGCGCGAATTCGACGACCGTGTGCTCGCCTGCATGCTGGCTGCCGACATCACCGCCGAGGTGCGCGCTGCCGAACAAGAACAGATCTGGTCACGGATATAACGTCCTATGACAACCTACCTGTTCAAACACGTTTTGCTACGCGATACCGTTTACTCCATGCAGTTGCGCACGCGGCTGCGCGAGCTGCACACGCGGGCCGGTGAAGCCATCGAAACCCTTTACGCCGAAAACCTGGCGCCCTTCTACGCCGATCTGGCCTATCACTATGGGCAGGCCGAAAACCCCGACAAAGAACGCCATTATGCCCTGCTGGCGGGTCAGCGCGCGGCAGAGGAATACGCCAATGAAGAAGCTCTGCGCTTTTTGACGCGCGCGTTGGAACTGACGCCACCCCGCGACAAAGCCATGCAATATGAAATCCTCAGTGCCCGTGAGCGGGTCTACGACTTGCAGGGCGACCGTGAGGCCCAACGTCACGACCTGCAACTGCTCTTTTTTGTAGCGCAGGGCGAACAAAAAGTGGACGTCATCTTGCGTCAAGCGATGTACGCAGAGCAGGTCGGCAACTACACCGGCGCTGTGGAAACCGTACCGCGTTGTGTCGAACTGGCACAACTCTATCACAAGCCCGCTGCAGAAGCCCTCGCACACCTGTATTGGGCGCGCGCGGAATGGCGTCAGGGGCACTATCAGGAAGCCATGCCCCTGTTTGAAAGAGCACTTTCCCTGGCACGCGAAAACGGCCTGCAAGACACCGAAGCCGATTGCCTGCGCAATCTGGGGAACGTGCATTGGTCGCTGGGGCACTATTCCGAAGCCATGCATTACTACGAGCAAGCTCTACCGCAATACCGGGCACTCAATTACAAACGCGGCGAGAGCGCCACGCTGAATAACATCAGCATCGTGCTTGTGGATCAAGGGGACTACGCGCAAGCGCGCGCCTATAGCGAGGCAGCGCTGCAACTGAAAACGATGATCGGCGACCGCATCGGCGCGCGCATCGCCTACAGCACACTGGGCAATATTGCCTGGCACTTCGGGCAATTAGCAGAAGCGCGCCAATACTATCAAGCCGCCCAAAGGCTCAGCGAAGAGGCGGACGATCCACCGGGGCGCTGTGAGGACCAGGTCAATCTGGCGCGGCTGGCTTATCGAGAAGGCAACTACGCCGCTGCCCGTGAACATAGCCAGCAGGCGCTCACCCTGGCACAGGGATTGAACGATGTCAACATTCAAGCCCATGCCCTGCTCTGCCTGGGCCATGCAGCGCTGGAAATGGGCGACTACGCCGAGGCAGCAACCGCCTACACCCGTTCCATCGAGCTGCGCCGTGCACTCCACCAGGAGCATCTGATCGCCGAACCGCTCGCCGGCCTGGCGCAGGCATGGTGTTGTCAAGGCGACCTGGCGCAAGCCCGCGCATGTATTGAAACACTGCTGCCTTTCCTCTCCGAGGATGCCGTCCGATCACCCGGCACCCTGCAAGGTGTCCATGATCCTGCGCAGGTTTACCTGACGGCCTACCGCGTACTGCAAGCCCTCAACGACCCACGCGCCGATGCGCTGCTCAAACAAGGCTACGCCCACTTACAGACGTGCGCCGCCCGCATCAGCGACGCCGAGCTGCGCTGTCAATTCCTGGAAGGCGTGACACCGCATCGCCTCCTTGTGGAAGAGGCCCGGCGTCTATCAACCGATCAAGCATAAGACGATACGTGTCCGGCTCAGGGAATCCGGCACACCAAAGGTAAAAAGATCTGCTGCCACGCAAGGGGATGCACCACCACCGGCCCGTGAAGCGTTCCATCGCTTTGGCGGGTGACGGCTTCCAGCCAGTACAGGTATGTCGTGGCCGGCGCCGCGGGGCCGTCGGTGAAAGTGTACGTGGCCCCCAGCGCCTCGCCCGGCACCTGCGCCGGAATCAGATCGGCGTTGAGCCGTACCTTTGGCGCGTCGGATGACACGGCCCGGTACAAATTGAACCCCACAACCTCCAACTCGCTGGCCGTCTCCCACGTCAGTACCACCGCACCCGCCGTCGGTTTGGCGGAGAAATCGGCGACCTCCACCGCCGTGGCTTCTGCAGGATAGACGTTCACGACCGTTGCCAACGAGTCGGGCATATTGTTGGCCGGGTTGCTGTCGCGGGCGCTGGTTGTTATCTCGACAACGTTGAGCAACGGTCCGGCAAACGTCGCGCTGACCGTCGCGGTGATGGTGATGACGCCGCCGGCCCCCGCCGTCAGATCGGCCACATCCCACACCAGCGCGCTGCCGGAACGGAGGGTCACGGCAACACCGCTCGATGTCACCAGCGGATTCAACAAAGCTGACGGCAGGGTATCTTCGATGACCACGTGATGCGCCGTTGCCGGTCCGGTATTCGTAAAGGCCAGCGTGTAGATGATAGTGTCGCCGGCCGGAAGCGTATCGGCACTGACGTTCTGCGTCACCTGCACATCGGCAGACAAAACATTCAGCGCGGTCGCCGGGTCGCCGAAGAGCAGGTAAGTATCAATCTGATCTCGATACCAACCGGTGTGCGTGTAGAGATACAGCTTGCCTTGCAATGTCGCCGGCCCCAGTTGAATAAGATCATCGAAAAAGACGGCAGCAAACAAGCCCCGGTTGAGATAGTCATGGGCTAAAGCCGTGCCCATGCCGGTCGCCGACCAGGCAGCAATGGCGCCCGCGTTCGGGGCGCGAACAAACGCCTCGGCAGTGGATGAGAAATCCGAGCCTGGGCCACTGGGGTAGATATAGTAGCCGTCCCAACAGGCCATCACCACCACAAAAGGCAAACGTCCCGCGTTGTTGAGCGCCGCGACGTCCGTGCGTCGGAACAACTGCTCGGAAGCCCAATAGGAGCTGGCGCCGTGGCCGATGTAGTTGACGATCAGTTGCCCGGCGTTGATGGCGCCGATGATCGCACTGCGGGCGGCGGTGACGTTGGTATGGGTGCGCCCATAGTAGACTTTCTGCACCGTATATGGTGCGGGTGTGTAGCCGTTGGCGATGGTGTCGGAATAGCTGTAAAAGTCACCCGCCGTGTCGGGATTATCGGAGACAAACAGCACATTTTGATTCCAGGTGCCGGGCACCGGATTCTGTTCGTAGGCGATAATCTTGTTGACGACGGCCTGCGCTTCGGCGCGCGTCTTGACCGGCAGACGGCCCAGGTGCATATCGGGGAAGTTATCCGCACCGCTGACGCACACATAGCGATTGTCGGCGGCCACTTCTCCCAGCCAGGGATCAACATCGGCCAGGAACGGCGGAATGTAGTTCGGTTCGCCACGCCCGGTGTAGTTCTTGAAGTCATAGTTCCCATCGCCGACCAGCAGAACGTAGGCCGGCGCGGGCGCGCTCCAATGAGCGTAAGCATAAGCCAGGAACGTCTGGATGGCCACCGGATCGAAAATGCCCGCGTTGAACACGTCGTAAACATCTTGCACGTCCACCACCAGCGTGCGCAATCCCTGCGCGGCGCGGTAAGCCGCCAGCGGCTGCACATCGGTATAGAAATTGCGGTGGGTGATGATGATGTAATCGGCGCCGTTGGAGGTGGCGCGTAGATCCGGCAGTTCGACGGCGGTGATGTCCAGAACATGCCGGAACTGTGCCGGCGTCGTCATGATGTAGCGATGAGCGCGTTCGATCGTCTGTTCAAAGCGTGCAGTGTAGAGATCGCCATCGGGGTCTACGGCCACGTTGAGTATGCGCACCGGCAGCGTCGGCGTGGTGATGTCGAGGGCTTGCACGGTGGCCGTCGTAAAGCCGGTGACGGTATAGGTCCATGAACCGGCAGCATCGCCGTTGAAAGTCAGATAATCTCCCGTGACCATGTAAGCGCGGTCGTACTCGATCTCAAAGTAGTTGACAAACACATAGTCGGTAGTAATCCCCATATCCATCGGCGCGTACACGGTGATCGTATTGACACCGCCGGCGAGCAGCGAAGCCGGGACATCCACCGCGAAGGCATATTCACCTCCCGTCGCCCAGGTAGCGTCAACAATGCGCTGACCGTTGAAAAACACCTGAGTATGGTGCTTCGGGGTGGCATCGTAGCTTTTGAAGAGGCCGCGCACCGTCGCCGTGAGCGGGCCGGTGACCGGCGCGGCGAGCGTGGTGGTAAAGTGAGCGGTCGTCGGCGACTTGGCCAGGATGGCGCTCCAATACCAGCGATCGTGGTCTGGGCCGCTGGGTCGCGCAGATTGGTATAGCCGGTTACGCTCAAGTCGCTGGGTGGTACGGAAACTCGACGCCGGCACGCCATTGCCCGTCGGCGTGCCATCCACTTCAGCCATGCGCAATCCCGGTGCGCCTCCCCAGGTGAGCCAGTACACATTGACATCGGTGTACAGCGTGTTCACCTTCTCCCCATAGAAAATGATGCGGTCCTCCGGGTCAAAAACGCCGTCCTCTTCGCCGGGAACGTAGAGGGCGACTTCCATACCTTGCGTATGGAGTGCAAAAGTACGCGGATCGAGGGTGGCGACGGGAACGCCGGCAGCTTCCAACTCGGCGTAGGTCACCTCATAGAGGCCATCAACATTGACCGTGAGCTTATACTGAGGCTGAGAGAGTCCCGTCAGCGCGGGTTGTTGCAGTGCGGCGGTCATGCGGGATGGCGGTGTTTCGCGCCATTGCCGGGACGTGTCATCGTTCAATATCAGTTGCGCCAGCAGTGGATCAAAGGGATCGGCCGGATGCGCGGACGCGCGTGGGATGAGGGTGCCGGTGACTTCGCCGGCATTGCCAAAGTGCACCTGCACGCGAATCCATCGGTAATGCCTGACCACACCCGTCACCGGATTGTACTGAAAGGGATGAAAGCGCACCTGCGCCACCCGCCGGTCGCGGATCAGACCGGTTGTGGCAATTTCAGCAACCTCCGCCGGATAAAAACCATCTGTAGCGTAAGCCATCGCATCGGGAACGGCGGCTTCGCCTTTATACGTGAACGTGCCCTGCGGGTCAATCTCGTAAATAGGCCGCGCCACCGGACAAAGCGTATGTACACCGGGCAAGGTGACGACATCGGCGCTCAATACAGATAACGTCGGTTCCGCATGGGGTGGCAGCCCCACCAACGTCCCCACCGCCGGCAGACGCGGCCAACCGGCCCTATCCATCTCGCCATAACCGGCCACGTCAAGCGTCTCACAGGAGCCATTGGCAGAGAGCGCAGCACGCAGGCTGAAATCCGGCGTAGCCAGTTCCAGCACCACGCCCTGCGGTGTCGTCTCGATGACTTTGACGGGTGAGACAGCCATCAACTTCCCCTGGAACGGAAGGGCAGCTTCCAATGCAGTTGGATGTGATTCCAGGCGAACGCCCTCAGCCGCCGACGGTCGCGCGAAGGCGGGAGCCGGCCAGAGCAACGTCACCACCACGGTCCAGAGCACCGCCCTGCTAAATAGCTTCATCATCCCTCCCTCCTGATTCGTTTCCAAAACTCTGGCGAAGGCATTTCTACCTTCGCCAGGTGCAGTTGATGATTTACGTCATCGTTGGATCAGCACAGGATTTTTCTTACCAAATTCTAACACAATAGGCGGTGCAAGTCTATGAAATACCATGCGAATTGTGGTCGAGTTTTCGTGTGGAATGTGCAAGTTAGAGGAAAAGCCCTATATATTCAGTACCTCCTTAGGTTGGCTTAGGATTACCTATGTGATGTATGCTCTGGCCACCTTTGCTGTGGGGCGGCGGCATTTGAGCCAACTCCCTGTGCCTTTGGCCGGGATGGGAATCGTGGTCTATAGGGTTCATCAGCTTTCCTCTCGTCGTGGGATCAGGCATCGCGTTATTGGATGCCGCCCTTTGTATCACGGGTATGGTGGTACGCACCTATCTCGAGGACAGGACATTGCGCCAGGAGTTAGCCGGTTATGCAAAATATGCCCAGACTGTGCGCTACCGGTTGATATCAAGGGGGGTTCTGGCAAAAACTTCCGCGTTTAGGCCCATGAATACAATCCCAGTTCATCCGGGCTGATGTAATACCCTTGTAAACGCTCCACATTCCCTTGTGAGAGGACTGAAAGCATATCCCCCCGCCCTAGCAGGTTCTCCGCGCCGGCTTGATCCAGGATGGTCATCGAATCGTGATGCGAGGGGAGGCGGAAGGCGATGCGCGCCGGGAGGTTGGCTTTGAGGCTAGTCGTGACGATGTCGGCGCTGGGGCGCTGGGTGGCGATGACCAGGTGAATGCCAACGTTGCGGGCGCGTTGGGCCAGGCGCACCAGACGGCGCTCGAATTCCTGCCGTCCCGATTTATCCAGCACCTGCACCAGGTCGGCGTACTCGTCAATGACTACGACCAGCGGCGCCAGCGGCGCGTCGGGATGGCGGGCGTTGTAGTCGTGGATGTCGCGGCAGCGCGCGGCGCGCAGTCGCTGGGAGCGCGTCTCCAGCGTCTCCGTCGTCAGTTGATCCAGCCAGCCGATGGCGGCCTCTGCTTCGATGACCACCTGTCCGCCCAGCAGATGCGGCAGTCCCTCAAAGTAGACGAAATCGGTCTGCTTGGGGTCAATGAGCAGCAAGGTGAGCGCCTGCGGACCGTGACGATGGATCAGGCTGAGCAGCAGGCTGTAGAGAAAAATGGTCTTGCCGGAGCCGGTGCTGCCGGCGACCAGCAGATGCGGCAAATCGGCCAGGTCTGCGGTGATGACCTGCCCGGCGGGCGTCTTGCCCACCAGGAACGGCAACCGCCCCACCGGCGCCGGCGGCAACCCGGCCAGGGCCGGCAGCAGGGGCAGGATTTCCGGCTGCGGATGCGGCAGGTCAATGCCGACAAAGTTGGTGCCGCGCACGTTGTCAATCAGCGGTGGGGCCATCAGCGCCAGTTCGCGCTGCAGGTCGGCGGCAATGGCCTGGAGACGGCTCAGTTTTTCGCCCGGGCGCAGGCGCACTTTGAAGCGTACCACGCCGGGGCCGACATCGGCTTCATCCGGCTGGATCGGATAGACCTGGATGCCATAGTCGCGCAGGGCGCGGGCCAGGTTGCGCGCCTGCTGCTCGCGCCATTCGGCCAGAGGTTTTGACGGCAGTGCGCTCTCGGCCTCAGGGCTTGGCAGGGCGGATGGTTCCACCGCCCCCGGCGCAACGACAGGTGGCAGCGATACCGATGGCTCTGGCGCAGGCGGCTGCGGCGGCACATCATAAGCCGCGGCCCAGGTTTCGGCAGGGGCGGGCAAGTCCCAGGCTTCTACCAGGCCACGCAGCAAACGGCGCAATCCGACGCGGCCAAAGTGATGGTAGCGATGGGGCACGTGCGGCGCGTCCGGCGCGACCACGGCCGCCTCGCCCTCGTCGCTCAGGCCGGCGATGCCCAGCGAACTGTCGTGGCAGAAAATCCACGTGTGGCCGCCGATCTCCAGCGTGAAATCGCCCTGCGGCAGACGGCGGCGAAAGGCCTCCCACAGGCGCATCTGGCCGTGCTCCAGCGCCAGGTTGCCCACCACGGCACGGTAGAGTTGATCGTACCAGTAAGGCGCGTCCAGGTGCTTTGCACCCGGCGTCCAGGCCTGCGCCAGGCGATTGACGCCCTGCGCGACCTGTTTTTGCGCGTCGGCAGCCTCAACGGCAAAGTTGGACTCGCCCACACATTTGGTCTCCAACAATTCCACGTGCAGCGGCAACTCGCCGTTAGCCTCCGGCGGGATGGCGACAAAGAGCAGGTCCGGGATGCGCCCGTCGAACCAGTGGGCGAAATCGTCCAGGTAAATCCAGGCGGTCAACGCGCCGGGATGCTGCGCTAGATAGCGGCGCTCGGTCTCGTGCTTGGCGACGACCATCCCAATCAACTCATTGAGGTACGCTCCAGGCCCGGCTGCGCGCAGGACAATGTCGCCGGAGACCTGCTTGGCCTGCGCGACCAGCCGTTGCGCCACCTCGCGGCGGAATGTGTCGGGCGTGCCGGGCAACAGCGATTCCAGATTGGCGGTGAGACGGCTGGCCACAATGTCCCGCGCGCGATAGGACGACGAGACGGTCAGGTTGTGGCGTCGCTTGGCCCCTAACCCCAATGAGTAACGGATGACCTCGATCGTCTCCGGGAACGTGGCCTCCAGCAGGAAACGGTCCACGGTGGTATCATAGCAGGCCACCCAGTTGAAGCGGCGGTGCAGTTCGGTCAAGGGCTGCTCCCAATCCAGCAGCGAGACGCGCTGGAAAAAGTGCGGCGTCTGGTCGGCGGGCAGCGGCTTGCGCTCCTGCGCAGCCCATTGGAGGCGATAGAACTGCTGCAACAGCGCAGGTTGCGGCTGCGGGGTGAGCAGCAGCGCGCGGGTAAACTCGCCGCGTTCAAAGGGCGCCTGCTGAGCGCGGTAGAGCGGCCAATCGTTTTCGTCGGCGTTGGGCGAAGCGGGGCGCATCTCCGACTCCACCGCCTGCCCCTTTTCGGCCAGCACGTCGGGCAGGATGACCAGGTCGGTATCGTTCACCTGCCGAAAGAGGTCGTCGTACCCACATTCCAATACGCGCAAGGCCACCGGCGGAAAGTAACCGCCATCGGGCCGGGCGACAAATTCCTCGTGGGCCTTGAGCCACTCGCCAACGCGGCGATAGAGCGGCGCGCCGCGGTCGGCGCTGTGGACAACCACCTCCAGCCGCAAGGCCCATCTTCGGCGACGGGCCAACTTGTCCAGCCGCTCCACGAGCAGGCCGGGCAACGCGCCATTGCGGCATTGCACCAGGTAGATTTCCAGGCCGTCGCGGGCAAAGGGATAGGTCTCGATGTAATCCTGCACCACGCGCGCCAGTTCGGTCGCCGCGACCTCGGCTGCCTGCTCGCTTTCATCGTCGGAGACCAGGTCAGGATCCAGCCCGTAAGCCAGGCCTACAAGTCCCTCTTGCCGGAACAGTTCATAGCCCTGCATCTCGTGGACGGGCAAAAAGTAGGTGGGACGACGGTCCTTGCCCGGCAGGGCAAGCAGCGCCGGATAGCCCGCCGAACTGTAGGTGACGGTCAGTTCCTGGCGGAAGCGGCGCACGTCCACGATGGGCGCCGGCTCCGCCGCAAGCAACGCGCCGAGAAAATCCGCAAAGCGGCGGGCGCGGGCGCGATGCCAGTGCAGTTTGAGCGGATGCAAGAGCGGCATCACCGCCCATTCGTCAAAGGTCTCCGGGCCGACCATCCAGGCCTGCACCAGCCAGCGAAAGCCGTGCAGGATTTCCTGTCCCTGTTGCAGATGGACGGCGGCAGTTGTCAGCAACCCCTCGTAAGCCGAGAGTAAGGCATCCAGGTCGGCAGCCAGCAAGCCGCGCGTGGACGCTGCTTCCACGAAGGCAGCCCAGGCCTCTTCCAGGCGTGTCAGAGCCTGGTCAATGACGGTGAAGGTTTCTGGACGTGTGACGCGCCGGAGCGCATCGCGCAGCCCTGCGCCCAAGTCTGTCGCGTCCCGATACCACGCGCCCAGGCTGGAGAGGGGACGGCTGAGGTCGAGATCGCTCACCTCGTTGGGCGCGGGGCAGGTGTTGTAGACGGGAATGCGCAGGCGCGGCGCAAGGGTCTGAAAGAGCGGGCCGCCCCCTTGCTGTGCGGACAGGGCTTGCGCTTCGGCCTGCAGATGGGCCAGCGTCGCCGCTGCCGGCCCATCGGAGCGATAGTGCCAGATCAGTTCGGCGGTTGCCAGCGCCTGACCCTCGCCGTCGGTCAGCGTCACACGGAAAGGCAGGTTGGTCTTGATGACCTTTTCGCGTTCACCCTCACTCTCCTCCTCGTCCGGCGCGGACTCGGGCGCCAGCGCCCACAGGTCATCCAGTTCCCAGCGGATGCCCGGCATCGCCCTTTCAATGCCACCGTAGAGGGCGCGAAACGCCAGCAGCGCCTCGGCTTCCCTGGCGCCCACGTCGCGTCCCTCCCAGCGCACGGACAGGGTCGCCCCTGCCGGCAGGTCCTCGCGGGCAACTGTCAGGAATTCAACGCCCAGGTAGGTCACACCGGCGATGAAATCGGTGGTCTGGTATTTCTTGATGCTGCGCAGCCGCCGCAGTTGGTTCTTCGTGGCACGGGGCAGACTGTCGCCGTAATCGGTCAGGAAGCGCTCGACCGCCTCATCTTCCGGCTCGTCGCCGGCGGTCAGGTCGGTCAGCATATCCTGCGCCGCTTCGGGGAGGTCCTCGGGCGCGATGTGCTGCGTGGCGAGAGCATCTTGCAACGCCGCAGCGAGGGCCTGCATCTGCTCCGAGCGGCTCTTGCGGCGGCTCTTGTGGAGCACCGGCGCGACCTCGCGCCAGTCCAGCCCCAGGACGGCGAGCAACTCGCGGCGGTCGGTGATGACCTCGGTGAGGAAGCGGCGCAGCAGGGCACGCTTTTCCTCCGCCGCGAGACCGCCATAGGCCGCGTCGTCATCAAACTCGGCTTCGGCCAGGCGCGTCAGGTACTCGTCGCGCTGACGGTCATCCAGCAGTTCGCTGCCCAGGCGCGCGGCGCGTTGCACGTTGCGCAGCAGCGCGTCGCCTTTGGCCGTGTTGAGCACCTCGGCCAGTTCGCGGCAGCGGAAGAGGCCCAGCGCGGGCAGCGATTCGGCGATCGCCGTCTCCATCGTCGCGCCGGGGTGGGTGTGCAGGTAGGCGTCCAGGTCGCGCAGGAATTCGGCTAGGTCGCGCAGTTGTGGGGACGGGCGCAGGCAGGCCAGGAATTCGCGCAGGACACCGATTTGCTCCGGCGAGGGCTGGTAGGTCGCAAAGGCCGCGCGGATGAGATGCTCCAGCCCCTCGGTGGCCAGCAGGCTCTCGGTGACCGGGTAGACGTCCTTGAGGCTCTGCGCGTCGGAGGTGGGCCGGTTGAAGATGAGCACGAGCGCGCAGCCGGGCGGGACGTGGTTGCGGTACCAGGTGGCGGATTTGTCGGCTTCCAGCGCGTAGGCCTTGTAGCCGGGGAGCGGCGCGGTAGTGCGCACCCAGAGCGGCTGCCCGGCGAGCGTGTCGCCCTCGGCGCGGAGCCGCTCCAGCAGCGCGGCGTAGACGGCGTCGTCAAAGCCGTCCAGGCGGAAGAAGCGCCTCGCCGCGCCGCCGGATTGGGCGGCGAGGAAGGCGTGAAGAGATTGGGCGATTGTCTCAACAATGTTCATTTTACCTACCCTCCCACCACCGCCGTCGCGTCCGAGTATTCGGTCGCCAGGCCAGCGTGCTTCATTTTCTCCAGCAGCGCGGCGCGGTTGCGTTCAAAGTACTCGCCGTTGACGCGCTGCCGCTCCAGCAGGCTCGCCTCGCGCGCCTCGCGGACGCCCACGACCAAGCCGTAACGCTCATAGAGCCGCTGCAGGAACTCGTCATAGGTCATCCCGTCGCCGGGCGGGATGTTGGCCAGGGTCAGCGCCTTGAGCAGGTTGTCGCCCAGCACAAAGCGCGCGCCCGGCCCCTTGCGCGGCGCGGCCAGGCCGACCGCCTTGGCCAGTTTGCGGTGTACGCCCTTGAAGTTCTTGTCAAAGTCCTGCTGCAAGACCCCAATCAGAATATCGGCATAGCCCTCGCTCAGCGCCGTGCGGTCGGGATGTGCGCCCAGACGCCGGATGAGCGCGTTGACGCGGTCGGAAAAAGCGTCCCGCCGCCCTTTGGAAAGCCGCGGCAGGTCAAAGTGCGCGCGGGCTTCGGAGTCCAGCGCCGCGTAGGGATCAGCGCCTGGCGTCAGCGCATCTACCCACGCAGCGACCTGCGCGCGAATGTAGGCTTGGGCCTGGCAGATGATGTGCGCTTCCTGCTCGCGGAAGGCCGCCATCGAAATGGTGCGCACCACGCCGCCGTCCGCCCCTTCCAGCGCGTCTATCGGCAGGCAGGGACGGCATCGCTCCAGGCAACGACCGTCGCCGTGGGCGGATAGGGCCTGCGGATGCGCGCGGTGGTAGATGTACAGCGTCAGGTGAAAGCCCACCAGGTGCGCCAGCAGGTCCAGCGTCTCCAACGGGTCCAGGTCAGCCTGCAAAAAGGTCGCCACATCCTCGGCGATGCGCGCGTAGAGCGGGTAGTCGGGATCGGGAATCCAGCCCAGGCGGCCGGTTGGCGTGGGGTTGGAGTGGTCGCCCACCTGCTGCTGCCAGGTCTGGTCAATGATGGCGGCCAATTCGCCCAGGGCCTCGTTGCGCGCCTTGAGCAAGTCGCGCAGGCGATCGGCAATGGTCTGACGCAAAGCCGGCGCGTTCCGTGTGCCGGCGGAAAGGATGAGGTAATAGACCTCGCCGCCGCGGGCGAAAAAATTGCGCGCGTCAAAAGAGACATCGGCATCCAGTTGATGCGGGTGCAGGGCATCGGCGGATCGCTGCTCTCTAAACTTGGTCGCCCCTTTGCGCAGTCCCTCCCAAAAGAGCAGGTTGTGATGGGCCGGGAAAAGCGATTTGGCAAACCAGGAGCGGCTTTCCTCCACCGCCGAAAAGGCGCGCAGCAGGGAACGGGCCAGCATCAGCGGGTCCTCATCCGGCCGGATAGGTCCATCGCACAGTTGACGGAGCGCCGCCTCCAAGCGCTTGCGCGCGGCGTCGTCAAAAGGGTGGCGGGTCTTTTCCCAATCGTCGTAAAAGACAAAACGGCGCAGGCCCAGGCGGGTGAAACGGGCGTATTCCGTTTTGACTGAAGCCCCGTCTGTGTTGATACCCTGCCCCAATTCGTAATCGAATCCGGCCAACACGTTGAGGAACTCGAGCAGGTACTCCATCCAGTGCTGCCCCACGCGCAGGCGATGGCCCCAAATCCACGCGGCGACGGGATAGCCTTCACGTTGTTCTTCCAGGTAGCCGTAACGTTCCATCGCGTCTCTCCCGTGACTCAGATACGAATCCGCCCCTGGGGATCTACCCAGAGCGTGCGAAAGGTGTACCGGTTGCGGTCGGCGGCGAAAAAGTCCACGCGACCCGGCGGCTGCTCAACGGCAAAACGCGCCAGCAGCGTATCCTTGAGTTGGCGGATGCTCAGTTCGCACTCATCGGCCAGGATGTCCGGCGTGCTGCCCCGCGCGCGGCGCAGCAGGTACTCGAAGCGCAGCAAATCCACCGGCCAGGTCACCGGCTGGGCCTCCACGCCCGGCGGGGGATAGATGACCAGGCGCAGCGTCGTCAGGTCGCGGTCAAAGGCCTCGGTTTGCGCCGGCGCAGGTTGAAGCGCGATGCCATCGGCTGGAATCTTGACCCGCACCAGCGGGACGGGCTGTTCCACCGCGTGCGCATATTGCGAGGTGACGTAAAGCGCGTCGGCGTCGGTCAGGTAGAGGCCGGAAAAGGCGCGGTTGAGGCCCAGCACGATCTCGCGGCGATAGTGCGCCAGCAAGGCCGGGTCGCCGCCCACCAGCCGGAAGTATTCGGGCAGGTGCTGAAAGGGGAACAGGCGGTCGGCGGCAGCCGCGTCCTGCCATTCAAAAAAGAGTTTGCGGCGGCAGTGCGGCAACCAGCGCATCAGTGGATGCTCCTCCTCCGGCTTGGGCGCGGCGGCCCCACCGTAGAGATAGGCCATCCGCTCCTGCCCGAAACGCCGTCCGCCCAAATCCAACGCCGGCGCAAAGAGCCGCTCGTGTTCAGCCTGCGCGGCAGGATCGGCGGGCCGCCCGTTGATGATGAAATCGTCCACTTCAAAGACCGACCCCTGCCCCACGTTGAGGCGGCGCAGGTGGCGGATGACCACCGCCGTCGCGTCCGAATACTCGGTCGCCAGGCCGGCGTGCTTCATCTTGTCCAGCAGCGCGGCGCGGTTGCGCTCAAAGTACTCGCCGTTGACGCGCTGCTGCTCCAGCAGTCCCTCGCGCGCCTCGCGGACGCCCACAGTCAGGCCGTAACGCTCATAGAGCCGATGCAGGAACTCGTCATAGGTCATCCCGTCGCCGGGCGGGATGTTGGCATTCCAGATCACCGCCCTTTCCAGACCTATAATCTCCCTTTCCCGGCATCACATTCCGCACCCCGCCGGTGGGATTCTCCACATCGCCGGCGTAGCGCGGGATGACGTGGATATGCACGTGCGGCACGGTCTGCCCCGCCGCGCCGCCCACATTGACCCCGATGTTGTAGCCATCGGGATGGTAACGCTCGTCCAGCAGCCATTTCACGCGGTCTACCACCATCCAGCAGGCGGTTTTGGCCCTCGTGGAGAGGGCAAAGTAATCCGCCGTATGCTGCTTGGGAATGACCAGCGCGTGGCCGGGGGAGACCGGGTATTTATCCAGCAAGGCATAAGCTGTGGCCGATTCGGTCAGCAGTTCGCGCTCCGGCTCCGGCACACAAAAAGGACACTCGCCGGCCGGCAGTCCCTGCTGATTCAAATGCCGGTATTCGTAAATCTCGCAATGGGGGACCTGGAGAATGCTGCGGTAAGGGAGCACAACGTTGCACTGATAGACCGGCACACCGTGTCTGGCATGGATGCGAAAGCCGCTGCTTTTGATGTCGCGGCGCACGGCAAAGTAGGCACAACCGCTCGGTTTGAGCAGCTCCGAAACCGCCATCAACACCACCGCCTGCTCTTCGGGCAGCAGCACGTTCAACACATACAGGCAGAGAATGGTGTCGAATTTGCCCTGCGGATAGTCCGGCGCATAGTGGGGATCATAGCCCGTTACGGCAAATCCCTGTTGCCGCAGAAAGGCCACATCCACGCCGGTTCCACAGCCGAAATCCAATACCGCGCCTCGAATCAGGCCGCGCTGGAGCAGTTGTTTGGCGGGGTATGAGGGCCACTGACGCTCTTTGACGGTCAGGTGGGAATTGGGGTTTTGCGGCGAGCGATAGATCACGGCGTGTACCTCCAACCGGTGACAAAGCCCATATTGCGGGCGATCTGCACCTGCGGCGCAATCTCATTATAGAGTGCCTCCCTGAACCGGTCAAGCGGCAGAGCGCACAGCTCGTCCACCGTCGCGGTGCGGAACAACAGGACATAATCTTCCAGCAGGGTGTCGCGTCCGTGGGCGGCAACCGCCCGAAGCGCCTGATATTGCAGGCGCGCAAAATCGTCAAAATAGGTCGCAAGATCAGGGAACTGATCGCTTTTGGCGGAGTTGACGGCGCGTGTGGTGGGGATGATGTTCCAGAGCAAATCGTGCGTGACAAAGCGCCACGGCAAGAAATGGTCCAGCGAGAACCCCTGCTGTGGCACGGCCTGGCGGGAATAGATGCACACGACCGTCCCCAACCCGTCCCACGCCAGTCGCCAAAAGGTTCTGGCCTGGCTGAGATTGCGCTGCTGCGGCTCAAAGAGTTTGGCGGCCAGGTTGGGAACGTTGGGGTTGTTGCGTTGCAGGTAATTGACCAGGTTCCACAGGGCAAAGTCGCGCACGATAGCCAGATGTTGCGTCAGATAAGCCAGCCAGGCGGGATGAAGTTCGATGCCCTCCTGCGGCGTTGTCACAAACCGATAGAGACAGGGACTATCGTCATCGGCAAACCGCTCAGCGGACAGGCGGAGAATCAGGCCGTCCACCTGGCTATCCGGCCGACCGCGCAGCGCAGCGACGAAAAAGGGCCGCAGGAAGCGATAAGGCACAAAACGCCCCAGCGTCCTGATTTCGCGCCCTAAATCGGTGCCGGCTTCCAGATGCCGCAAAACCTGGGCTTTGACCCGCTCTTTGGGCGCATCCAGGGACAATCCGCTGATCGCGCCCAATTCCAACGTCAGCGCGCCGAGGCGATCCTGTTTGCCGAACGACAAGCGGAAATAGTTGGTGGGATACCAGACGGCGGCCACCATCTCTGCCAGCAGGTCGGTCAGGGGAATCACCGGGCCTTGCCCGCGCTGGACACATTCCAGGATCGCCAGCAACCAGTAGAACTTGTACGAGTTGGTGACGTTGCTGAAGCAAGCAGCCAGGTGCTCTACAGGGAGTCTGGAAGAAGGCGGCAGTTCCGGAGACATCAGACGCTCTCTCCACACAGCTCAAGCTTCTGGCAAGCAGATATATGCTACAGTTTTTCCCTGCACATCCTCAAAAACCACCACCACACTCCTAAACTCAAAATTCGATCCCGTTGGCAAAAAGTATAGCATGAACTCCAGGAAATGGTATCCCATCAATTCCAAAGCCTTGAGGCCATCGTTCGCTTCTTCCCCACAGCTACACTAACGCCTAATCCTTGATTAATCGGTGTTGTCCTCGACCAGCAAGACCAGATGCTTGCGGAAGCGAGTGAGGCCGGTGTAGATTAGCTCACGGGAGAGGGTGTGAATTTTTGATGGTGTAGATGCCGACAAAAAGCAAGCGTTCGATGATTAAAAAGAAGCGCACACTATAGAAAACAGAAGAGGACTAAGGTATGATTTACATAGTCAAAGGTTTAGATTTATAATTGGGAACATCATATCCTGGCTCGCTGTGCAGCCATAGACCATGATTCATAAGCACCAAAAGGAGTAGACGATGAAATGGCAACATAGTTGGCGATGGTTTGTGTTGTTAGCTTCATTACTTGGACTGGCGCTGATGCCTTTTCCGCGAAATACTCAGGCGTATTCACGATATTCCGCTCAGGCATCTTCAGGTACTTCTATCGCACAAATAACAGCAGGCCACGATACTCCCACAGGGCCGTATGTGCGGTTGATGGGATGGGAGTTTGACCCACTCTACCAATCAGAAGCGCCCTACCTTCCGGTAGGTTTGCGTATCACGGATTATGAGTCGGAAGAAGTCGGGTACTACCTGGTACAATTTCAGGGACCGATCCTGCCAGAATGGAAGGAATCCGTGAGCAAAACCGGCGCGACCCTGTTCGACTACCTCCCTGACTTCACCTTTATCGCGCGTATGACCCCAGCTGTCCGAAACCAGGTAGCAGTGCTACCCATGGTGCGATGGGTGGGCGTCTACCAGCCAGCTTACCGGGTGGAGCCGCTCCTCCTGGCCCGTGTGCAAGGCCGCTTGGAGATGTTGGAAAATCCCCGTGATTTGCGGCTGAGCATCTTTCCGGGTGAAGACCTGAGGATGATTCAGCAACAAGTCAAGGCTCTGGGTGGCACCGTGGTGGAGATCTCCGAGAACAGCTTAGGAACCATTCTACGGCTACAAATCGACCCACAAACCACAGAACAACTGGCATCTATCAACGGCGTGCGGTGGGTAGATATGCTCCCTGAGTGGCAGCTCTATAACGACAAGGCTACCGATGTGATGAATGTCCGCAGCGTATGGAACAATCATGGCTTATATGGCCAGGGTCAAGTTGTGGGAGTCTGTGACACAGGGTTGGATCGAGGTTCAATACTACCAGCTAACCTGCATGATGACTTTGAGAATGGCAGTGGCGCTTCCCGTGTGCTCCAGATCATTGACCGCGTTGGTGATGGGGGTAACGATGTTAACTCGGGGCATGGGACCCATGTTTGTGGGTCGGTGCTGGGTAACGGAGCACGCTCCGGCAGTACTCCCTCGTCACATACCTATCCCAACACCAGTTACGTTGGTATGGCGCCCGAAGCCCAACTAGTGATGCAGGCGGTGGAGAACAACTCAACCGGGGGGCTGGAGGGGCTTCCCAGTGATCTCAACACCCTTTTTCAACAATCATACAATGCCGGAGCACATATTCATACCAACAGCTGGGGCAGCGCTGAAGCAGGGCAATATTCGATAGATTCACAAAACGTTGATCTGTTTTCCTGGAACAACCCTACCTTTACCATTTTATTCGCGGCAGGCAATGATGGGGTTGATGTGAATACATCGAATGGCGTAGTCGATCTATCTAGCATAGGCAGCCCAGGTACGGCCAAGAACTGTATCACCGTGGGAGCCACGGAGAACAATCGTCCATCTCCCTTTAATTCGGGTTCCTGGGGTACATATTGGCCCAACGATTTTCCTAATGACCCTATCCGCAACGATCCGACGGCCAACAACCCGGTCGGGATGGCCGCTTTTTCCAGCCGTGGGCCGACCTCCGATGGCCGGTACAAACCGGATATCAGTGCTCCGGGGACCTATGTTGCCTCAACCAAATCGTCGGCGATGAGTGGCGCTTGCGGATGGGGAGACATCAATACCAATTATTGCTATATGGGTGGAACCTCGATGGCGACGCCACTGACAGCCGGTGCAACGGCGCTGGTGCGCGAATTCTTTACCGATCAGGGTTTGACTCCTAGCTCGGCATTGCTCAAGGCGACGTTAGTCAATGGCGCTACAGAACTCTACCCTGGCCAATATGGCACCGACGGAACCCGGGAGCAGCCCACTTATCGCCCTAATAACGTACAAGGCTGGGGGCGGGTCAATCTGGAAAACACTTTGTTCCCGGTCAGTCCACGGATGCTGGACACATTCGATTTTACGGAAGGCCTCCAGACCAACGAGTACGACACATTCAGGTTCAACCTGAGTGACACAAGTGAATCTCTCCGCTCTACGCTGGCCTGGACCGACTATCCGGGAACGCCGGCGGCTGGTGGCGGGCTGGTCAACGACCTGGACCTCGAGGTCACCGCTCCAAATGCAACCATCTACTATCCAACGAACGCGCAAAAGCGATCGAGCACGATGATGGGAATGTATGATACCGATCCAGCTTATTCTGTGAGTACCCGCAGCAGTCGTCAATATGCAGTTCGTTTCACACCTACAGCCTACCCTGTAAACCTCGAGCGGGCTGTATTTTTCGCCTATTCCGTGACTACCTTAGGCTCGGCCGACTATCCCATTAATTATACCCTGCGTGTTTATAGCGAATCGGGGGGCCTACCAGAAAGTGTGATCTACGGTCCAGTGACCGTGCGCGCCACGACGATGGGCTGGATAGCGGTTTCCATCAACCTCACGATCAACAGCGGCAGTTTTTACATTTCACTCCAGCCGAACACAGACCGTGGCTCTCGGCTTACCGAGGATGCCGCAGCCGGTGGAGAAAGGTCGTGGTATAACGCGGGGAGTTGGGCCTTGTGGCCCGGGCGCGATTTCAACATTCGTGCAGTGATGTCCAGACCGGATGCCAGCACCAACTATGATCGGGTCAACAACCTGGTCGGCGTGGACCTGGACACCCCGCCGCAGACCGGAAACTATACGGTCACAGTGACCGGCTACAATGTGGCTCACGGACCGCAACCCTACGCTTTGGTGAATTCAGGGGCAATTGCTTTTATCGGTGCTACCTCCTACCGACTCTTTGCCGGGGGCGATACAGCCGCGCGGACCTTTGGACGGACTGGCGTCAAGATGGATTTTGCGAGTGGCCCGGCTGGCAACGTCACCATCAACATGTCTAAAGACTATTCCTCGCATTCACCCACAGGCAGCGCCGTCTTTATGAAAGTCAACTGGGATATCTCCACCTCGATGGAGACGGGCACATTTGAAGCCCAACTTGTCTTTCACTATGATGATGCCGATTTACCTACCGGGATGACCGAGGTCGAGATTGAGGGCGCGTATCGTTACGACGGTGTCCAGTGGGTTGGCCCGCAAGGCACTGTGGATACAGTAGCCAATACCGTAACAGTGAGCAATGTTTCTGCTTTTTCCAATTGGACCCTTGGCCACGGCAACCCCACCGCCATCACCCTGTCTCGCTTTGAGGCCACACCTGTCGACAACGCCATTCTCCTGGAATGGGAAACCGCTCAGGAATTGAACAATGCAGGATTCAACCTTTACCGCAGCGAGTCATTCGACGGGCCGTGGGCGCAGCTCAATACGACACTCATCCCACCGCAATATCCCGGCTCGGTGCTGGGCGGCGTCTATGAATGGCTGGATACCCTTGTACGTCCAGGCAATGTCTATTACTATCGTCTGGAGGATATAGACATCTATGGTGTGCGCACCTTCCACGGGCCAGTTTGGGCGAATGCGGACATAAATCGGCATTATCTCTATTTGCCGTTGGTGCTGCGCCCCTAAGTCTTACGGCCAGGCTTGCGCATCCATTCAAGGAAGAACTGACGAAGCCCGCCCCGTCATACAGAGGGCGGGCTTTGCTGTGGTATTTGTGATCCCAATGTTACTTTCGTTTCCTGCGCTTGCTATACAGGCTTGAAACCATTACTGGTATCACAACTCCCCCCTTGCGACCAACCACTCCCCCTGCAACGCCACCACCAGCTCCTCCACCTGCCCCACATCCGGCGTCTCCGGCAGCGTCGAAGCCGCTTGTAACGTTGCCAACCGCGCCTCGTACTCCGCTGCCAATGCGAGCAGTTCCTCGTACTGCAGCAGCCCGTTCCGCACCGCCAGCAACCATTCGCGGTCAGGGCGGTAAACGTGGACTTCCCCGGTTTCCAGAATCTCCATTCCCATTCGTAGCAGCCGCAGCAGGTGCATCGCGTGCTTGGTATCGTAGCCATAACGCGCTTCCAGTGCGGCCCGCGCGGGATTGCGTTCTTGCCGCCACGCCTGGTAGTGATTCCAATGCTTGAGCGCGCTGCGATACACCCTTTCCGCATCGTGATCCGGGAACTTGTAACGCCCGCCGATATTGCGTCCGCCGTATTCTTCCTGGGTGGGCTGATGATCCGGCGGATTTTCCAGCCAACGGTGATGCCGTTCCAGGCGACGCAACTGGCTGATGGCATAGCCGGAAAAGGTCTGCCCGGCCTTGCGGGTGAGGAACAAGTGCCGCTGCGCGCGTAGGCGTTCGCCGAAACTATCACAGTGCAAGATATGGCGTGGCTCGACGTACAGCGCCTCGATGATGTTGGGGTTGCACTCCAACGCCAGCCGCGCGAACTTGACCAGGGCATAGACCACGGTATCGCGTTCTGTCCCGTGCGCCACGTGTTGCTCGAACGGCGTCAGCCCCAGGAGATACCGGCGCGGCGGGATACAGACGCCGCACGTATCCAGGTCACTATCAGCGTTCGCCAGGCCATACGCCTGACTGCCAATGACCACGCGGTAGATCAGATTGGTTTCCCAGAACGGTTCAGCCACAATCAGCGCCTCATACCAAACTCCGCCCTTTGAACTCCGGGTGCTTGTCCAGGAACTTCAGCAGGCCGTCTTTCAGCGCCGTCCACTGTGCTTGCGCGGCCCGCGCCTGTGGGGAATCTTCGCCGTAATTCGCACAGGCCGCATCGTCGGCTTCCCCGGCCTGCACGAACTGGTTCAGCGTGATCGGTGACGTGTGCATGGGCGCAGTTGTATTGTCGCTCACTGCATTGGACGCAGTAAGGCGCGGCCTTGAATAGCGGCAGCCTCTTGGGAGCCGTGCTGGACGCCGGGCCGGCGACGATGCGAAACATGACGACGCCGTTTTTGATTTGCAGGTCTTCGGTATGACCGAGCAAGATGATGTTAACGCTCATTGCCGGATGACCTCGCTGGATGTAATGTTGATCCAAGTGTAGCACAGATTGACGAAGCAACAAAAAAAGTTCGCAGACGACGCGTTGCGTATCACCTTTTCCGGGTGTCAAGGAATAACCAAATCGATCCCCACCCCAAGGCCCTCTAGCTGCAATCCGCCAGCATCTTCAGGTACGACAAAGACAAGCCGCACCACCGGCCACGCCCCGCTAGAAGCATTGGCCAGCGTGTTTCCCTCAATGGTCTCTGATCCCCACACCCCGCTTTGCATAATCGTGAATTCGATGTCCAGCGCGGGTGGATCAAGGTTGAGCATATGGATGATGCCACTGGTCTCACCAAGAGCAAAGCCGCCGTCCGGCGACAAAGCCATTCCCCTCACGGGATAGGCGTGCCCCTGGTTGTCCGTCACTTGCATATTCTCCAGGTTGAGGAGTGCGCCTTTTTCCGGGCTACGCAACCCCAACTCAACCACCAAAAACACTGTCCCGGCTTCGGCCACGTGCGGGGCTTTGAGATCGCCAGGCGTGGCAGTGTAGGCACGCAAGGTAGATGCCGTGCGCACGGCTTGCACCTCGGCTTGCCAGGATGAACTTGAGGGTGGCGTGAACACCTGCTGGGCGCGCGATATGTCCAGTTGATAGATTATCACTGCTGTCCCTTGTGACTCACGCCCCAATGCCCACAACGTATTGTCGCCCCACGCCAGCGCCAGAATACCGTGAATCGGACTAGGAAAGGTCATCCTCACTTTACCTGTCATATCAACCACCGCAAGGGTCGAGAGAGCCGGCCCCCCTCCGTACGCTAGCCAAAGACGTTCGCCATCCCATTCCAGGCCGGTCACATTCTGCGCGAAGGCGAAGGTACTGAGGATGGTGCCGGACGTATCCAGCTGATATACGTTGAACTGGTTAGCGTACCACAAACTCGTGCCATCCCAGGCCAGCTCCTGGCTGATGTCGCCGCCAAAGATGCGGGCTGGGGTCTCGAAGGAACCCAATATGCGCGTCTCTATACCCTCAATTTGGAACTGGTAAATGCGGCCATAGTTCGTGGTGAAGACCCAGAAACTTGTGCCATCCCAGACTAAGCCTTTCGGAGTTACTTCTGGTGCTGCGAAAGCGCCGAGTGTGCGCCCAACAGTATCTATCTGGAAAATCGTCCCTGAATTATCCGCAACCCACAGATGCGTACCATCCCAGGTGAGACCTTCGGCGTGGTAACCAGGGGCCGCGAACTGCTGCACCACGCTGATGAGCGCCCCAGAAGTGGCGGTTGTCGCTTGGAGGGTGGTCTGTGGACGTGGTGTGGCGGTAGGAGTAGGAGTGGGAGTGGGAGTGGAAGGCAGGGCCGCCGTCGTGGAAGTTGCAGTAGGGATTGCGGTGAATGCAACAGCGGTGAACGTAGCTGTTGCATCCGAGACAGCCACAGTCTTCCCAGTTGGTTGTTGCGGTTGTAGGAAACGTGGCTGTCCGGTGCGCCACGCCACAACACCGTAAATGACCATCGCCAACATTGCAACAATAATGACAGGAATGAGCCAGGCCGGGCGACTTCGTGTCCGTCGGGGAGTCGGTAGGAGCAGCGTGGGCGTGGACAAGCTGGTTTGCAGAGCCTGCGCCAAGCTTTGTCCGTCGGGATAACGATCTGCCGGGTCTTTGGCCAGCGACTTGAGGAGCACCCGTTCAGTGGCTTCGGGCAAGGCCGGCGCGAGGGTGCGTGGCAGTGGAATGGGGTCGTGCAGGTGCTTGTACAATACCGCCAGCGGTGTGTCGGCAGCAAAAGGTACGCGTCCGGTCAGCATCTCGTATAACACGATGCCAAGTGAATAGAGATCACTGGCTGAACCAAGCTGTTCCTTGTCGCCGCGAATCTGTTCCGGTGACATATAGGCGGGCGTGCCGATGGTGCCCCCGGTCTGCGTCAGCGTCTGCGACGTACCGAGCATCTTGGCGATGCCAAAGTCGTTGAGCAGCGCGCGCCCGTCAGGGGTCAGCATAATGTTGGCCGGCTTCACGTCGCGGTGGATGATGCCTTGTTGATGAGCATAGTCCAGCGCCGCAGCGATCTGGCTGATGATGCGGCAAACCTCGTTCCAGTCCATCGTCTTCCCGACGATGCGCAGCGCTTCGAGGCGCTCTTTGAGAGTTTGGCCGGGGATGTATTCCATCACCAGGTAATAGCGATTGCCTTCCTCGCCGAAGTCGTAAACGTGAACTATGTTGGGGTGGCTCAGACGGGCAATTGCTTGTGCCTCGTGTTCGAAACGCCCCCGGAACTCCACATCAGTGGCCAGTTCAGGGCGAATGAACTTAAGGGCGACCTCGCGTTCGAGGCGAGGCTGGTAGGCCTTGTAGACTTCGGCCATCCCACCTTCGCCTAACTTGGCGATGAGCCGGTAGGCTCCAATGGTCTGACCTATTAATTCTGTCATACTCTCACCTGTTCTATTGCGCCGGTATAGAAACATATGTGTTGGGGTGAACTGGTATATGACCAAGCCAACCCTAAGCGGGCTAGGATTGAGCGGGGATTGATTGTTCGGGAGGCAAGAGTTTTCAAGGCGAGTTCGACCATCGACGGTGTGGACTTTGCCGAATTGCGCCCGCCTCTGTTATCATATCATGAAATCGCTGTTGATCAACTAAACAAAGAACACGAGATTGAATAACGATCAGGCATTCGGTAGGTCATTGCGCGCCCGGCAGTTTGCCGTAGAATTGTTATCAAGCTTCAACCCCATTCGTGTACGCACCGTGTCTTCACCTTTCGCACATCGCCACCGGGGGGGATGGTTCATTTCCTGCCTGAAATTGGTTTACACTTTTTGCAGGGATGGTTCATTTTCTGCCTGAAATTGGTTTACACTTTTTGCACATTGAAAAATTAGACCGGCTGAACAGCCTGGCTGGGACGTACCAGCTGGTCCAATACTTCCATCAGGGATAAGGCATCCGTCACTCCCGCCAGTTCCAACGGACTGTGGCCCGCCCGCTTGCCCCGCTCAAACTCGTGATGATTCCAGAAGAGTCGCCATGTAGCAAGCCACACCAACGAGGACGAAAATTGGCGATTCGACTACAAGACTAATGACTATGCGACTATTTTTGAAGGAGTTGTAACAACGGCAGCAACCAGCGGCACATCCCCCGATGAATCTGCAAGTACGGACGCAGCCAACTGTGCAGGGATTCCGCCAGACTGGAGGAGCGATGGAACAGACCCAGGATGTCCCATACCATGCTCACCACAGGCTGTAGGGCTATCGGGATGTCCGTATCGTAGGTGGCGATGGCCTGGGCCTCCTGAGCCTCGGCCTGGGGCAACGGGGTCTCGACCTTGAGACGTCGGCCACGACGACAGATGCCACCCCGCGCCTCCAGGTCGGCCCGCCGGGCACGTTCGGCGCTGTGGATGGCCTTGTAGGCCCTGCTTTCCAGTCGCCGCGTGAGACGATGGGCGTCTCGCAGGAGATGAAACAGGTCTGGTTATGAACCATCCCCGGAGACGTTTGCCGTGACCGCAGACGTGATCTCCAAACTCCGCCCGGCCGTAGCCTACCTCGGCGTTCCGCCCCGCCCACCGGCCGAATTGTGGAGGCGTGCGCCGGATGAGGTCGCGCTCAATCAAGCCTACCCCATCTTCGCGGACGTCCTCCCCCGTGTGGAACTCCTCATCGGCTATGAGGGCAACGCCTTTGCCGCGACCAGCGACGCCGTCACCGACCTGATCAGCATCACTGCCGTGCATCCGCTGCGCAAGGATGCGGTGATTGCACTGCTGGCGCGTTGCGGGGCAACGTGGAACCTTGTAGAGGGCCTTAATGAGCGGCAAGGGCGGCGTCGGCAAATCGACTACTGCGACGCTGCTGGCGGCGGGCCTACGCCGCACCGGTTGGCAAGTCGGCCTGCTGGATGCCGATGTCACCGGGGCCAGCATCCCCAAACTTTTCGGCATGCGCCAGCCTCCCCTGGCCGATGCGCAGGGTATTCTGCTCCCGGCGATGACGCACAGCGGTATCAAACTCATCTCGGTCAATCTGATGGTGGAGCACAAAGACGACGCCGTCATCTGGCGCGGGCCGTTGATCTCCAAAATGATCCAGCAATTCTGGAACGATGTCGCCTGGGATCAGTTGGATGCGCTGGTGGTGGATTTGCCGCCCTTGACTAATCTTGCCGTAATCAGACCTCCGTATCGTTCCCCCGCACTACGGCAATTTCCATAAACCCGGCCTCAATGCGCCAGCCGTTCAACCGCGAGCGCGCGACCAACGCCTCCAACTCCTCCGGCGTATACGACGAGCGAATCGAACCCCAGTAATGCACCCGGAAGTCCGCCGGAATCGTCAACCCGATGCCCCAGGCAAACAGACGCGGCCACCACGTTTCCAGCCGCCGGGAATCGTGAACGAAGTATGCGCCCTCCGGCTTAACCACGCGCGCGATCTCGTTGAAGATGGCGACCGGGTCTTCCCAGTGATGCAGCGAATCGTTGGAAATTACTGCGTCGAACTCGCCATCTGCAAACGGCATCGCATAGGCGTTCCCTTCGCGCCACGTGACTGCGCCGTTCAGCCCGGCGCGCTGTGCGTTCTCCGCCGCCAGCGCCAGCATCGCCGGTGAGAGGTCCAGTCCTACCACCTGCACACCGCGCTCACTCAGTAATCTGGCGACCTCGATGGCAACGAAGCCCGTCCCAGTCCCCACATCCAGCACCTTGCCGCCATCGGGGATGCCCAGCGTGGCGATCCGCAGCGCCAACTCGCGGTACTCCTGCCGCCGGAAGCGGTTGCTCCCCATAAACTCGTTGAAGCGGCGCGCGTCCGCCATTTCCGAAATAGCCTCACTCTCTGGAATACGTTTCATTGGATCCTCCTTGCTATACAATATAGAATATACAATCTTGAATAATAACTAAAAAAAGAGCGTCAGACGTAGACGCCTTGTTCCACCTGCTGTAACACGCTCCGCGTCCAGGCTAGTTCCGCCTCCATATACAGCCGTGAGTGTTCAAACACCGCACGCGCCTGCGCGGGAATGTCCGGATTCGCCATTTGCTCTTCTTGATGCTCCTGGATATGCTGTAAGACCTCTTCCACCATCGTTACGCGCTGATGGAGATAACTCTTGACCTCTTCGACCGGCAGCGCGTTCATGAACGCCAGCCCAACGTCTATGGCAAAGTACTGCCGTTCAAACGAAGTCCATACTTCGCGCAGCAGGCGCAGAAACTCAGCGCGGCCGGCCGCGGTGATCTCGTAGACTGTGCGCGAAGGCCGCGCGCCGTCTTGCTCCACACCGACTTGCTCGACGAAGCCCTCCTCGGCCAGTTTGCCCAGCGCGTAGTAGATGGAGCCGAAGGCGATGTTCGTCCAATCGCCCATATGCTCTTCGATAATGTGTTTGAGTTCGTAGCCGTAGAGTGGGCGCTCGCGCAGTAATCCCAGAATGACCAGCCGGGTTGTCACAGGTTTTATCCCCCTTATATTCTATGTTGTATATTATACATAGAATAAAAGAGTTGTCAAGAGGGTTCACAGTCGCCGTGGGTACTGGTGACGTCAATCGTGCCGCCAGGCAGGCGCACGAGCTGGTGTGTGAGGACCAATCCCAGGCCACTGCCAACGCCTGCCTGGTGGATGCGGGCGCGATCACCGCGCCAGAAGCGGTCGAAGATGAACGGAAGCGCCCTGCATTGTGCCCGGTGACCCAGCGCAGCGCCGTCACCGCCGGGTCAGCCACGATGATCTCCCGCACCTGCAGCAATGATTCGGCATCCAGCGAGGCATCCAAGAGCACGTGCATCCCATCACTGAGCAGGTCCCATCCGGTCTTGACGATGGCAATCACAATGAACAGCGCGGCGATCCGATCCAGCGGCACATTCACCCATTGCCCGACCAACGCAGCAAAGACGACGCCCGTGGTGAAAACGTGGGCGCGATATTCCAGCGCATCGGCGATCAAAGCGGGCGAGTTCGCCGCGCGTCCGGCGCGAAGTTCAAAAACGCTGAAGACCAGGGGGATAATCCAGGCAATGACGACGCCCGCCAGTGACCAAAGCGTCACGATGGGCGGCGAAGTGGCGGCGGAGAGCGCTTCGCGGGCGATTTCGTAGGCCGTGAAGAACGTCATCCCCGCCAGCCCCACGGCGATGACATTCTCCAATTTGTAGAGGCCATAGGGAAACTGCGCCGTCTTGCGAGCCGCAAGTCTCAGCCCGACCAGCACCGCGATGGCGGTGAGCAAGTCCACTGCATTGTGGGTGAGTTCCGCCCCCACCGCCAGACTGCCGGAGGCGCGCGCCACGAGCAGGTTGATACCGATCAGCGTCACGTTGATGCCGATAGAGTACCAGCCCCAACGTTCAACGTTGACGGGCGGCGCGGGTGAGGCAGCAGCGTTCTGCGTCATGATGCGTTGTCGAAAATCTGCTGGCGAAGACGCATCCACACTTCGTGTAGCGCGGCGCTCACCGGCCCGTTGCCGGCTGTGACCGGCTCACCGCGCGCCATCGCTTCGGTGACGGCGGGATCGTAAGGTAAACGTCCCACCAGCGGGATGCTCTGCGTGGCGCAGTAGGCGACAATGGCCTCCGCCTGCGCCGGACTGAGATCAGCTTTGTTGAGCAGCACCATCGCCGGAATGTTGAAATGCGCCGCCAATCCCAGAGCGCGCTCCAGGTCGTGCGCGCCGGAGACGGTCGGTTCGGTGACGATGAGCGCCATATCTGCCCCAGAAAGTGCGGCGATGACGGGGCAGCCGATGCCCGGCGGCCCATCCACCAGCAGCAGGTCGGCGGCATCGTCGAGCGCGCGCAAGCGCGCCATCTGCTTCACCAGTGTCACCAGCTTGCCGGAGTTCTCCTGCCCGGCGAAGAGGTGCGCGTGGTAAAGCGGCCCGTAGCGCGTCGCGGCGACAAACCACTGCCCGGCGCGCTGCGGCGTCATCGTGATGGCGTGGGCGGGGCACTCATAAACGCACGCGGCGCAGCCTTCGCAGGCGAGAGGGTCTACTGCGTAGGCGTCGCCTGGGTGCGTGCACACGCGCACTGCGTCGAAGCGGCAGACCTCGGCGCAGCGCCCGCAGGCGATACACACGGCGGGGTCAATGCCGGCGATTCTACCGCCGGTGAAGTCGTGGGTCTCTTCCGTAACCGGCGCGAGCACCAATCCTAGATTGGCCGCATCCACGTCCGCATCGGCCAGAACCACGCGACAATCCTGTGTCGCCAGGTGCGCCAGCGCCGCCGTCACCGTCGTCTTGCCTGTTCCACCTTTACCGCTGAGAATGACGAGTTGTTTCATGGTAGCTCCGCTATGGTTTTCCAGAGTTCCACCAGTTGTGTTTGATATTCGGGGTGGATGGCGATTAACGAGTCCCCGCGCGCGATGCCTTCAGCGATAGCGCGCTCTAGCGGGATGCGCAATAGGATAGGCAAACCCTCGGCGGCGCAGTAGGCGTCTACACCCCCATCGCCAATCCCGTCGCGGTTGACGACGACGGCGACGGGCAGGCCGAGTTCGTCGCGGGCCACCTGCACTGCCACGCGCAGATCGTGCAGGCCGAAGGGGGTTGGCTCGGTAACCAGCAACACCGCATCGGCTCCACGCATCGTCTCGACGACGGGGCACGAAGCGCCCGGCGGCGCGTCGAGGATGACAGGCCGGTCGCCCACATCCGGTGGGATCGCCCATGCTTTGAGCTGGCGGATTATCGGTACGGCCATGGCCTCGCCTACGTTGAGCGTCCCGTGGTAAAACTCGATCGTCTCTGCCCGGCCATATTCCAGTGTCCCCATCACGTTAAGTTCCTCGTGGATCGCACCTTCCGGGCATTGGCGTGTGCAACTGCCACAGCCGTGGCACAGTTCGGGGAAGACGAGCACCTGCTTGCCGATCACGGTGATGGCGTGATACTCGCACACCGCGGCGCAGCGCCCGCAGGTCGTGCAGCGCACCATATCCACCACGGGGATCAGCAATCCTACATCGCGTTGCGCGGTGATCTCCGGGCGCAGGAAAAGCGCGGCATTGGGTTCTTCGACGTCACAGTCCAAAAAAAGTGGGGCGGAAGCGGCATCGGTTGCGGCCAGGCTGAGCGCTAGGCTCACCGCCACCGTCGTTTTGCCGGTTCCACCCTTGCCGCTGGCAATGGCGAGTTTCAAAGTCCTACCTCCATTTCGAGAATCGTACCGGCCGGGCAAAGATGAACGATATCGTCCCCCATAACCTGGCGCAATATGTGATAAGCCTTTTCGCCGGAACAGTGGTTGAGATAAATCCCGTGTAGCGTCCCCCAGCCGTGTAGTGTGCGCGCAATGTGCTCCAGAGTGTCCGCGTCGGCGTTGAGCAGATGCGTGCCGCCCGCAATAGCCACAATCGGGGAGGCGAACAAACGCTGCACGTGTTCCAGTGTGTTGAGCAGCCCGGCATGGCAGCAGCCACACACCACCACCAGTCCCTTGGCGCTTTCGAGCACCAGAGAGAGGTCATCGCGGTAGGGATCAGGCGCATACGCAGTCCCGGCGAGGATTTCATGGTAAGCAGCATAGCCGCCTGGATGAGGGCGCTCGGTAATTGCGCCGGTGGTCCAGATACCGGGAAGAATTTGTTGCGGACGGTCGTCCAGCCGCAGCGCAAAGTGCTCACGCAGCTATGGTTCATCCACCGGCATGCCAATGGCGCGGCGCGTGGAATCGCGGCGGGAGAAACGCTCGCGCAAAAGATCGGCATTGGCGTAGAGCGGCAGTCCCGGGGAAAGCAACGTGGATAGAGCGGGCAAGCCGCCGGTGTGATCGTAGTGCGCGTGGCTGATCGCTACCGCCTTCAGCGTCGTCGCATCCAGCCCCAACGCCGTGAGATTGTGCAACAGCGCCGTACCGCTCTGGCCCGTATCAAACAACACGGGCCCGGCCTCGTTGACAATCCAGAAGGCCAGGCCGTGTTCGTGCTGTAGACCGCTGCCGGGCGGCGCGTTGTTATCTACGACACATGTGATCGTCGGCGTCATCCGCGGATCATCGTCGCGCCGCACTTGGGGCAAGTCCTGCTGGTGCAGGGCACCCCGACAATGTGCGGTTCGCGATGCCCACACGCCGGGCAAACGCAGTCGCCGCCCGGCCCGGCGGCCGTGCCGCCCATTCGTCCGGGGCCTTGTCCCTGCCCGCGTCCGGCGCCACCGCCGCGGTCACCACCACCGTGTCCTCGTCCAGTTCCACGTCCCATCATAGCACCTCCTGGTCTTGTGGATAAAAAGCGACCAACGTCAGTCGCGATTACAAACCCCGGTTGTGTTCACCACCTGCCACGCTGGCGGCGGCGAAGTTGTCGTCCGGCGCCTGGCACGCGACCGGTTGAGGTCAACGTGCGCCCTAACCCGGACGGTAGGCCGCGCGGGCGCAGCAACAAATGATCTACGGCTTGCAGTATCAGCGGTGCAGCTCCAAAATCAGCAATCGAAAACCCAAAGTCTACCCGTGCCCGTGTTCCACGCTTTCGGCGCAGGGGGCTGCACCCTGCAAATCCCCGCCCAGATAGCGGGCCAGCGATTCGCGCACGGTTCCCGCCGCGCCGGTCGCCGGTTCGATGCCATATTGCTGGAAGAAAGCCACGGCGCGCCCACCCATCCCGCCGGCGAGCATCACTTGCGCGCCCAGGCTGTGGATGAAGGCGGGGACTTCGCCCGGCTCGTGGTTGGGGTAGTACGGATTGGTTACCGTTTCGACGGCGCAGACTTCCTGCCCGTCGGTCTCGATCAGGACGAAATACGGGCAACGCCCAAAGTGCGGGCTGACCTGGGCATCCAGGCCATTCGCATCCAACACAGCAATTGCGATTTTTGTCATGTGAAAGTCTCCTTGTTGTTAGTCGGGTAGTCGTTAGTCGGGTAGTCGGCAGTGCCAAAAGCTGAGATCAACTGCGGCCGTGATGACGTCGCCCGCCGCCGATGCCGACGTGATCGTCGCCAGGGGTTTCCAGACGCGCTAACTGCCCGGCGTTGAAAGCGGCGACAACCTCGCGAACGGTCGCGCCTTCCATACGATAGGCCGGGACGCCCGCCGCCTGGATAACGCGAAAGGCGTTCGGTCCCAAGCTGGGCGCAATCACTGCGCTCACGTTGTGCTGTAAGACGGTCTGCGCCGCCTGGACGCCCGCGCCGCCGGGCGCGTCGAGCGCCGGGTTGGGCAAAGCCTCGAACTCCAGCGTTTCGGGGTCAACAAAGATAAACATTTGACAGCGCCCAAAAACCGGGCTGGTCGGCGCGTCCAAATCCGCGCCATTGGCAGGAATAACAACTCGCATCGTAACCTCCTCAGTGGTGGATGCAGAATCCGTCGCCAGGGCGACGCCGTCCGGCGCAAGTTCGGCGTGCAGCGCCAGCAAGTATTCGAGCACCTGTTGGGTGCTTTGGAGTTGCGCGATGCAGCAGGCTAAAGCCGCACGTCCTGCTGGGGCAAGCGCGTAGACGCGGCGCGGTGGGCCTTGCGTTGTTTCCTCGTCCATCGTGGACGTAATCCACCCCCGATCCTCCATCTCCCGCAGCGCGCGGTAGATCACGGTGGGGGCCAGAAAATCCAGGCCAAACTCGGCCATGCGGTTCAAGAGGGTGTAGCCGTGAGCCGGCGACTGTTCCAGCAAGAGCAACAGCGCCGGATCGAGAAATTGTCCCATACGGCGGTTACAATCTCGTCCACTGCATTGTTGGTGTTGTAGTCGCCCACGCGTGCGCATGATGTACCTCCAGTATTAGTATATCGTCTATTGGTAATTTGTCAATAGACTAAAAAGGAGTGTTGCAGTGGCGGCCGGGTGTGCGGCGTGGTGGGGAAAAGGGTGCTGGCGGTGGAGGGGTGAGGGGAAAGCTCCACTGTGCAGTCTATGAA
>ENA-UOWE01000231-UOWE01000231.1-activated-sludge-metagenome-genome-assembly--contig:-NODE-231-length-83708-cov-8.971657_pt1 | contig 83708 bp, 28 predicted proteins | sample MGYA00249841_ERZ761562 | MGnify/ENA primary metagenome ERZ761562 (study PRJEB28883, sample SAMN05720200) | activated sludge metagenome | isolation source: Anaerobic digester | place: Japan... | reverse complement strand
GCGGGTCGGCCTGGCGGAGGTGATCTATATCCTGCAGAAAGCTGCGGTGTTGCGCCAATAGGGTCCAGGGTGCATAACCGCCCTCCCGGAGCCGGGGAGACCGGGGGGAGGCGATCATGACCGGCAAACCGGGCCCGGTTATCTTCAAAGGAGAACCGGGCCCGGCTTTTTTTAACTGAAACCCGCATGACGGCCTGCCGTCGCAAAACAGGATGAAAACGGCGGGATGCGCTCCGCCGCTTCCGCAGCGGCCCCGTTAGTGATAAACCGTTGTAGATCAATAACATATACACGCATTTTCCAGTGAACGGCCGGTAGCTTTAGCTTCCGTTCCCGTCCGTATGAGGGAACTTTACCCCGCCTGATGTTACTATCTACCCAAGAGGAAGACCTTTTCAGAAAAGGTCTGTGACCTAATTCACACCTAACTGGTGACCAAGATCACACCGCGGGCGGAAAGAGTGCTTGCTTAATCCCGTCATCTGCCATAAGATGTGGGAAATTCCGGCGCATATGGTGCGCCGGGCCGGCCATGCGCGTCTTGAGGGTATCTTCGATAAAAATGTCCTTACCGGTTATGGAGGAACGATCATGAAGAACATGCAAGGGAAAAGTCACTGCCTAAGGATCCTGGCGCTCCTGGTCGGGGTCCTGCTTGCCGCCGGGTGGGCCGGCCCGGCCGGGGCCTTCTCCGTGGACGTGAAGAATTTCCATTATCAGGATTACACGGCCGCGCCGGGACCCCGGGTCATCAACAACTACAACTTCTCCGGCGGTACGGTCGCCGATAACGTCATCACGATTCCCGAGGCCTTCGTGATCAAGCCGGGGACGGAGGCGGGGCTTGCCTATGTCCTCATGCCGATCCCCGACGGGGAAAACGCCGTTACCGTCGCACTTAACACCGGGGAGCAAAAGGCGGTGCTCCAGACGGCAACCAAGGGGGGCGTGATCATGAACGCCGTCGGTGCCGGAACGCCCTTGGCGGCCGTCACGGAATACACCCTGGAAGTCAAACTCCGGAACTTCGGAGACATGACGGACCCGGCGAAGGTGTACAAGACCCAGATCGGGATGGGATCCATGACCGGGGGGCCGCACCCGGAATTCACCGCCGCCTGGCTGCCGGACGGGAGCCTGGCAATACAGGCCGAGATCTTCAACGACCTGACGGACAGCGTCGTCTGGCCGACGCCGCCCCAGGTGTACCGGGAAATAAAATTCGGTCTTACCCCCGCCGATACGACCATTGCCCTGAAGATCGTCGCGAGCGCCGCCACCGGGCGGATCGATTTCGAGTACACCCTCAACAACGGGACCCCTATCGGCTTCGCCACCTACACCATCCCCAACGGCGCCTCCTACCCCGGGTTCCCGGCGTATTTCCCCTATATCCATCTTCAGGCCAAGTACGACCAGGGAGAGGAAGCGTTTCACGTGTACTCCTTCCATGACGAAAACGGCTATTTCGCCTCCGCTTATGTGAACGACCCGGGACAGAACCTATACGGCGGCGTCACGGTGGCTTGCACGGGGTACCTCGGCACCACCCCCCTGGTTTTCGAAACCGGCAGCGGCCAGTGGTTCCTCCAGAATCCCGTCCCGCTCGGGATAGCGAAGCCGGTCGTATACCCCGCCTGTCATTTCGAGGCGGCAAAGAAAGCGGGGGGGACGGAGGTTCGGGACAAATCCGTTACCGGTTATGTGGAGCACCTCGTGACCGTCGTTTCACCCACCTCACCGAACCTGTCTTTGCCTCCGGTTTTCAGCTGGACATGGCCTGCGGAAGCGCCGGCGGTAAGCTGGTATGCCGTGGATGTCACGGACATTTCCGCTGTTCCGCCGAGCCGGGTCATGCGGGTGAACAACATCCCCGCCGCCCAGACGAGCGTGCCCTATACGGGCGCGCCCCTCGTGGCCGGCCATACCTATCACTATTCGATCATCGCCGGGGTCAACACCAACGGCGAGGGAAATTCATCCTTTAGATACGGCAACTTTACCTATACGGGCGGCGGGGCGACCATGTCCTACACCAACAAAGTCGTAGCGGCCCAGAACTATCCCGCCAACCCCGTGGCGGGCGCGACGGTCCAGGCCTTCGATGCCCTGACCGGGGCCGCCCTGGCCACCGCCCAGACGGGCAGTGACGGTTCCTTTACCTTGAGCGGCATTCCGGCGCAGAATGCCATGTATACCAGGATTACCGCCTCCGGGTTCGATTACCCCGTCTACAGCTCCTACATCCCCACGGTCATGGGGGACATCACCGGCCGCCGCCCCTACGGGCTCTTCACGGCGGCCGACGTGACGCCCTGGACACCCTGGACGGACAAGAGCGGGACCGGCGTTTTCATGGGCCGGGTGATCGATGCCACCCATCCCGACGCGCCGGTGCCGATCAACGGTGCGGTCGTTACCGCCTCCAAATCGGGGCAGCCCGACGTGACCTATCCGGTTTATTACCAACACAACGGCGTCTTCGTCACCGGCCCCGGCAAGTCCACCGGGCCTGACGGCGCCTGGTACATCTTCGGCGTTCCCCATAACGAGCTACTGGTCATTACCGTGGCCAAGGCGGGTTATGACTGGTCCTACCCAACCATGACCGCCCGGGCTTTCGGCGGGGGCATCACGGAGGAGTCGTTCTTCGGTACGGCCGCCGCGAACACGGTCGCTTTGAGCAGCCGGGTCCGCAACGTCGCGGGGGTGGGGATCGGTGATGTTCTGATCGAGCAGGTTGCCGCCGCCCCCTTGAACCTCACGAACAGCCTCCCCGACGGCGCCTTCTCCCTGCGCGTGCCTGTCGGGGCCCCCGTCCAGGTAGGGTTTCTGAAAGATCAATATACGCCCCTCTACAGTGCTTTCATGGTTTTTACGGCCGATTACGCGGATACCGTCGGGTTCACCATGTATCCCGCAGGACAACTGGCGGCGTGGGGCGTTGACGCGGGGAAAGGGGCCCTCCTCGGCAGGGTCCTGGACAACGCGGGCAACATTGTCGGCGGCGCCGTCGTAACCTACACGAGCCAACAGGGCCGGACGGACTACACGATCTGTTACGATACGGCCTGCTCCCCCGCGCTCACGGCTACGGACCCCGCCACGGGCATTTATGCCGTCAAGAACGTCGCCCCGGGCGACACGGTGAACGTGACGGCCCGGAAGGCGGGTTTGGTCTTCAATACCCGGGTGTTTCCCACCCACGCGGATAGTATCCACGCCGGGCCGATCATCGGCAGCGCGGCGCCTCAGAATCGCTTTGCCTTCTCCTCCACCGTCGCGGGCGATAAACTGACGGTCAAGGTCATGTATTCCCAGGAATCCTTCGCCGGGCTGGACCCGGAGTTGTACCGGCCGCGGATACTCGAACTATGGCCGCAATGGCAGCACGCCTATCTGCGCCTTGACGGCGTTCAACTTGGTCAGGCGTCGACAACGGCCGAGAAAGAGTTGACTTACACCACCAGGGTTACCCCGGAAAGCGAGGACTGGTCGGAGATGCGGGCCATTATCATGAGCAGTGTAAATACCAACCGGGTGGCGCCGGGGGAGGTCCTGATCCTTAATTTCACGATCCTGCCAGGGGGAGAGGGAGCGTTGCTCAGGTGGAACGTTAACAGGACGCAGCTCGCTCCCGAGGAAGCGCAGGGCTGCCTGGTGCTGATCAGCGGCGAAATTCCCGCAAGTTACACCGCCGCCATGTGGTCCAGCCACTCCATAATGGCCAATGGGGAGCACAGCTACTGGGTGGATGCGAACGTCAACGACCCCCAGGAGCTGATCAGCTCCGTTACCGCCACGGGCGACGGCATTTCCGGGAACCTGGCGCTCCAGTTCAACGCCGCAAACAAGCAGTGGAACTGGTGGTACAACGGCGCCACGGGCCGGCCGATTTTCGGAGCCACCCCGCCGGCCCTACCGCTGAACTACACGATGACGATAATGGAGAAGGGCGGCGCCGTGTTTACCAAGAACTTCACGATCAACGCCTTCCCGAACTCCTTTGCCACGGACGTCCTGCCGGCGAACGGCGCCATGGTGTCTGGCACGCCGGTGTTTTCCTGGTCGGGTTACGGGGCGGGGTACAAGTATTTTCTCCACCTCCAGAAGGCATCCGGTGAATATGTCTGGGGCAAGGGCGATGTGACCTCTCCGGTGACCTATGACGGGCCGGCCCTGACGCCGGGCGACTACGTCATCGGCGTCAATGTGCTCGACCCCAACGGCAACAAGTCCCTCGTCTATCACCAGTTTACCTACTCATCGGCATTACCCGCCCTCAAGGGCGACATCAACGGCGACAACGTGGTGGATATGGCGGACGGGATCATCGCCCTGAAAGTGATCGCCGGCGGCGCCGGCGAGGGTATCCGGGCGGGCTATGCGACCTCCGGGGCCGACGTGAACGGCGACGGGCGGGTCGGCCTGGCGGAGGTGATCTATATCCTGCAGAAAGCTGCGGTGTTGCGCACAACGGCAGGCTTTGTCTGCGGGGATACGGTCAACTACGCCGGGGAGTCTTATCCGACGGTCAAGATCGGCGAGCAGTGCTGGTTTGCCAAGAACCTGAACGTCGGCGCCATGATCACCCGGACGACCGCCCAGGGGACGTCATGTTCTTCGATCCAGAAGTATTGTCTGAACGACGAGGAATCCAACTGCGGTATTTACGGCGGGCTCTACAGGTGGACGCAGGCCATGTGCGGCGCCACGACGGAGAAGACCCAGGGCGTCTGTCCGGCGGGCTGGCATGTGCCCACGGATCCGGAATTTGTGACCTTGACCAATTATCTCGGTTCTTCCGCTTGTGCGGATTACCGTGACGGCGACAGCAACTTTTGCGGCGCCCCGGCGGGCGACCGGCTGAAGGCGGCGGGTCTCTGCCAGGGCCGGACCCCCTGCGGTGACTCCGGTTTCAATGCCCTGCCGGCCGGCCAGGCCACCGATTCGGCATTTGTGCTCTTCGGGGAACGCACCTATTTCTGGACCTCCAGTATGCATAGCAGTGAGGCCTGGAGGACGGATTTATGGCTCGACAATGCCGGTGTGGATGCCACTTACTTTTACAGTCCTTTCACCACGGCGAACTCCATTCGCTGTGTAAAGGATTGACGGGACGGGAAGGGGCGGAAGCCGCCTGACTTACTATTGAAATATCGTTTTCATGCCCCGTGGTCCTCCCCGGGGCATGAGTTTTTTTTGCGACTTCATCGCCGGTGATGCCCCGCTTTCTGCGGGTGCAGATAGACGTCGGTGGTGAGTCTGCCGCCGGTTTCCACTTTTCCGGCCGTGTTGAGCCTGTAGGGGGTGTTTATTTCCATGATTCCCCTGTCAGGCCGGAAGACCAGGGCTTCCGTTGTCAATTCCCGGTTGCCGGAGGCCACCCGGACATTTCCCTCACAGACGATGTCCCGGTGCTGGAAGCGTAATTCCGACCGGGCGGCGGTCAGTTCCGATGCCAGGCGCTCGCCGTTGAAGAGGCGGACCTTGATCGGGGCCACCTCGATGGCGCTGATGGTGTTGATGGGGACAGGAAATCCGTTGAAGGCCTCCGCGGAAAAGACAGCCCCGTAAGAAGGCCGCAGGGTAAGCGGCGACAGGGGCGAGGATGCCGGAGCGTTACGAATGGCGGATGAGGATCGTTTCGCTGTCCCGCCGTCGCTTTCCGGAGAGGCGGACCGGTGTCCGGGAAGCACGTTTGGGGATGACGGCGGGTCGGCATTTCCGGTGCGGCCCCCGGCGGCCCGATCCGGGCGGGTATCATAGAGGTCGATCCGGGCATTGTCCAGACGCGCCACATGGGTGATGCTGACGGTCAGGAAGCCGAGCTTCTTCTTCTCGATGACAAAGCTGTCCCCAAGCAGCGAGATTACCTTTCTCCCGTCTTTCATACCATAGAACTGCAGGTGTTCGATCCGCATCCGGTAGTCCGGCCGGTAATCCAGGATGTTTTGCCCGCTGCCGGACGCTTTCCCTTTGTTTTTCTCATAGTAATGATAACCGGCCGCGGCGGCGGTGAGGAAGCAGATTAGACCGATAAACAGTTGTTTTTTATACCTCAGGGCCCGCCATCGGGTTTCCATTTTACGCAGCATCCTCATCTTATGGAATTCACCCCTAATAACACCTATTGTTCCCCGGATGGGTTGAGGAGCATGGGGCTGCGAAAGCGTAACGGCAATCGCCGGCTGTTTCCATGAATGTCGCGGGTCCGGTAGGTTGCGGAGCCGCGACGTTTACTTCGTCTTCACCCGGTAAACCCCGTCCCAGTCATAAGGCGGCGGCTGTTCTTCCGCCTCCCGGCAGCGGTCCACGAAGATGCGGCACGGTTCGTCGTCGTCCACCTCCAGACCCGCGGCAAAGCAGATCCGGGCCTCCTCCCATCGTCGCTGCCGGTATTTCTCAATCCCCTCCTGGAAGTGTGCCCTTAGCTGTGCGGTCCGGGCGTCGATCTCCCCCTTCGGGCACAGCAGTTCGTAGATCTTTACCGGCTCGGTCTTGCCGACGACCCGGATGACGTCGATCTCCCGGAGCTCGAACGCCTCCCGGACCAGAGCGGCGGTATTCTCGCCGATGATGATGTCCGTGTGATAGACCTTGTTTACCCCTTCGAGGCGTGAGGCAAGGTTCACCTCGTTACCGAGGACGGTGTAGTTGAAGTGCCTCTTTCCCCCCACGTTACCGGCGACGACGAATCCCGTATTGATGCCGATCCGGGCCTTCAGGTCGATGCCCGTCGTCTGCCTTTCCCGTTCCGAAAGTACCGCCATGACCTTGCGCATCTCGCAGGCGGCCCGGCAGGCCCGGAGGGCATGATCATCCTGGTGTACCGGCGTCCCCCAGACCGCCATGATGGCGTCGCCGATATATTTGTCCACCATCCCCTCCCACTTGAAGATCACCTCTGAAAGTTCGCTGAGGTTGCGGTTGAGCAGGTCGATGAGTTCCTCCGGGGTGATTCTTTCCGAAAAGCTCGTAAAACCGGCCAGATCGAGAAACATCACCGTTGCTTCGGTGGTCTTGCCGCCCAGCTTCAACAGCTCCGGATTGGCGAGCAGACGATTGACCACCGGGGGCGAAAGATAGGTGGCAAAGGTCTTGCGGATGAAATTCCGCTCCTGCCAGGCCTCCCAGTAATGGAAAAAGGGGCTGGTAAGGTAGCAGGCGATCAGGGGTAGAAGGAAGAAGATTACCGGTATATAAAACGAGCCGTTGAAGAACAGGAGGAACGCGGCCCCGAGGATCACGGCCGTGATGGCGGCGAGAACCAGGACCCCCCGGAGGGGTTTGAGACGGATGAAAACCAGCCCGGCAAGAAGACTGATCAGGAGGCTCCAAGGCAGGTACCAGCCGGGGGGGCAGAGGCGGACGGCATTCCGGTGCAGGATGTTGGCCGCGATATTGGCCAGGATTTCCACGCCTGCCATGGCGCTCTTCCCCCAGCGGGTGAAGGGGACGGGGTAATGATCGGCCTTCCTGGTCTTGGAGTCGAAGCCGGTGTTGATGGAAAGGCCCACGAAGACGATTTTGTCCCGGAAAAAATCCCCGGGCAGGTATCTTTCCGGGTCGAGGGCCTGATAGTAGGAGACGGTACGGATCGTCCGGGCCGGGCCGTAATAGTTGATGTTCATTGCCTCTTCCCGGGGTGTTGCCGGCGGCGTCACGGATTGCGAACCCGGCGCTTCCCCGGAGGCACTGCCGGCGGCCCCCTGGTATTTCCGCGCCGCCAGCAGCGGGAAGGCATCCAGGCCGCTCCGGGCAAGTTCGAAACGGCGCACGAAGCCGTCGGGATCGAGGGGGAGGTTGGTGTAGCCTACGGCGGTGTCTTTCCCCGGCAGCAGCGGCAGGGGGCTGATGATGCTTTCCTGGGCGTAGGACTGGTCGTCCACCACGCTGATATCGCAGGCCAGCACAACGCCGGGGTAACGGGCGATGGCGGCGGCGAAGAGGTTGTCTTCCCGTGGGGTGGAAGGTTCGGCGAAGATTATGTCCAGGGCTACGACCCGGGCGCCGGCCCGGCGGAGCTCGTCGAGGAGGCGGGCGTGAAGGGAACGCGGCCAGGGCCACTGCCGTCCCACTGCCTCGAAGGAAGCCTCGTCGATTGCAGCCACGACAATTTCCCGGGGCGTCTCCAGGTCGCCCCGGAGGAGGAAATAGAAATCATAGACAAAGCGGTCCACGGCCTGGCCCCAGGGAGACAGGCAGAAGCCCGTCGCCGCGGCGATCAGGAGCAGGACGATCACTATTTTCAGAGGCATGGGGAATGTGGAGCCGCCCTTCATCTTTTGCCTCATCCCCTCCCGCTCTTTTTCATCTTGTCAAATATTGACGGTCAGCGTCAGCACAACCTCCCGGGACGGCCAGCGCCCCCAGGACGAGAAGTAGTCCGTCACCCAATTGAACCGGTGGTTGAAGATGTTGCGCATCTCCAGGGTTACGGCCGCCTTCTTCCGGGGGAACTCATAACCCAGCCGGGCATCGGTAATCCAGATGTTTTCATCGTCCCGATTCTGGGCGGAGAGGTGAATCCGGCGCCATCCCTGGGTCAGCCCGGCGGAAATCCCCGTGTGATGTACATACCGGAGGCCGGCGCTTGCCAGTTGATCCTCCCGGTCCGCTGAGGTCAGCGTTTCGTCCCGGACAGTCCGGTAGCTGTAAGCGAGGTTCAGCCCGAGCCCTTCCCGGAGGATCTGGTTGACCCTGGCCTCACCGCCTTTGAAACGTCCGTAGGCGGTCTGCCGGATGGTGCCGCCGCCCGTGTCGATGGTGCCGTAATCGTAGTTCTTTTCCGTGTAGAAGAATCCGGCGCTGAAAAAGCCGCTGGGCCATTCCCGTTCCCAGACCGCATGGCCTTCCGACATTACCGCTCCGGACTGGTTGTTCCGCATCGCCGGGATGCCGGCGACGTCCGTGGGGTCCAGACGGCTGGAGATGAAGGGCAGCAGATAACGGAAGGCAGCCAGGCGGATCGTGTCGGACCTGGTGGGGGTCAGGATCAGGCCGGCCCGGGGACTGAATTCATTGACCGTCCAGGCGGCGCCGCTTACGGAGTTGCTGTTGGTCATGCGATCCAGATAGACGGCCCCTTCGACGGTCAGCCAGGAGTTGACCCGAAGGGTGTCGCTCAGGTAATAGCTCTGCATGGCCGCCGGACAGTCGCGATAGGTGTTTATCCGCTCTTCGGTTTCCAGCAGCAGCACGCCCCCCAAATAATACCGCGTGTCCCTGAAGGTGAACTGCCCGCCGTTATTCTCTCCCCAGTACTGGTTTGTCCCCAAGGTGATCTGCTGTCTGCCGATACGATGCATGTACTGGGCCTGAGCCTGCCAGTACGGGGGGAGGTAGCGGTTGTCGGTTACCTGATCCTGGGCGATGTCGATGGTGAAGGGGAAAATCACCATGGAGCCATAGGCCGTGGGCGGTACCTGATGGATGACCCCTTCGCTTTTCAGGCGGGCCAGGTAGACGAGGAGGTGGGAATCGGGGTTGAAACGGCGGTGGTAGCCCAGCTCCAGCCGGGAGGTGCCGCTGTCGGTCCAGTTGCTCACCGCCGGGGGATTGTCGTATTCGAAGCGCGGGTAGAGCTTGTCTTTCATGTTGGCGCTCTGGTGGGAAAAGACACCCATGAAGCTGTCCTTCACCGTGGCGTCCCATTTGATCAGGGCGGCGACGTTGCCGGACCTTTCACCGTTTGTTTCCCGCCACCCGTCCGTCCGGTCATAGGAGAACTGGGCGCCGAAGGCGAGGTCGGCGGCGGGAATGGCGCCATAGGGAATGGCGGAGATGGAGCGTGTGCCGTCGCCGCCGATGGCACCCGTGGCGGTGGCATTGAGGGAGGGACGTTCGAAAAAGGAGGTGTAATCGTTAAAGGTGTTGAAACTGTTCATGTTTGCCGGCATGAGGATGCGAGCGAGGAGATATTCGTTCTGCATGGCCCAGGATCGGTCTGTAGCTTCCTGGAGCGAGCCGGCCAGGAACAGGTGGGCGGAGGAATTGGTGAAATCATCCTTGACGGAAGCGGTGGCCTTGCTCTTGGCCCATTCCAGGAGACCGAGCTGGTTGAACAGGATGGCCTGATCGACGTTCTTCACCGCCCGGTCGCTGTCCAGGAGAAACCGGGAGCGATACACCGCCCGGTTGTCGTTGAGTTTTATGGCCTGGTTGATGGCGCCGACGGCTTCGGTAGGGCGGTTCAGGTCCCGGAGGACGATGGCCCGGTAAAGCTCCGGAGTGGGATCGCGGGGATCGAGAACCCTGGCGACGTTGAGCATATCCAGGGCCCGGTCGTGGCGTTCGATCTGGTAGAGCATCTTGCCCCAGTAGGTCACGAAGAGGGAACGGCGTGGTTCCAGGAGAACGGCGGCACTCATCTCCTCGAAGGCGGCGGGGACGTCGCCGCGGCGCATGCGGGCCAGGCCCAGCCCCAGATGGGGCTCGCCGCTGCCGGGGTCCAGTTCGACCGCTTTCCGAAAAGCTGCCTCCGCCGCATCGGTGCGATTTTCCGCCAGGAGGATGAACCCGAGGAGGTTCTGGACGGCGGCGTTGTCCGGGGCCAGGGCGGCCGCTCTGGTGATGGTGTGTTTGGCGTCTTCGAGGTCATCCATGCCGAAGCGGAGCTGGGCGTACTGCACCAGGGCGGGGACGTTGCCGGGCGCTACGGCAAGGGCCTTTTTGACGGTGGTCAGGGCCTGATCGAGGTCGAAGGAGGCCTGGTAGGCATAACTCAGCGTGAGCAGAGCGGATGCCGACGCCGGCACCGCGGCTGCGGCCTGACGGGCCGCTTCCACGGCGGCGGTCTTGTCGCCCCGCATGATGTCCGTAACCGCTAAAAGCTGCCACGCCGCGGCATCCCGGGGACGCCGTTGGAGGATCTCCTCCAGGCGTCCCCGGGCCCGGGACAACTCTCCGGTCCGGACCATTTGCAGGGTCTCCATGACATCGGTGGGAATGCCTTCCGCATCATAGAGGAAGGGGAGGGGGATCGTCCACTGGACGGCGTCTTCCGGCGTCAGCAGGAGGGATTTCGACAGGGGCTGCCCCCGTCGGGCGATGACCTGCTCCCGCGCCCCGACCTCCAGGGCGCCGAGATCGTTACCGGCCTGCACCCGGCCCTCCAGAACCGTGAGGCTTGTCGTTTCATCGGTATCGATCCGGAGGTTCAGCTCCGTGCCCCTGATCGAGGCGGTTACGGTGGGGGAGTCGATTTTGATGTTGATGTCCTTGTTTTTGTTCCTGATCCAGACCTCACCGCGGTTGACTTCATATTCGGACCGGGCGGGTCCGGCGGTTGCCGGCAGGATGCCCCGGTGCTGATCCCATCCTGCCTTGACGGCCACCTTTTTGAGGAGGAAACGGCTGTTCCGGTTCAGTTGGAGCAGGGTTTCATCCGCCAGCAGCAGGGCGGCCCAGCCGGTGGCCCCGGTCTGGAGGACGTCGCCCGGCGCCAGCAGCTGATTGGCCCGGGCCGGTTGCCAACTGCGGGACCGGGCGCTGTATAGATCCACCTGCCCCCGGAGGTGCACGATCTTTCCCGCTATCTCCTGGGGTCCCGCAGTACAGGGGCGGGCAACGAATGCAATCAGAATTGCCGCTGCGAAAAGCATGGCTACGCGCCGGATCGGAATCCGGCTTGCGGTAACCTCCTTTGTCCCCGCTGCCCCTTGCCGAAACCGATTATTAAGCGATATTGAGCGGGTGGAAAGAACGGCGCTGAGAGCATTAGGCATGAAAAAAACTCCCCGATGAGGCGTTCTTCTATGGTGCCGGACTATATGTGCCGGCGAGCGTAACGGTGTATGTGACGTCGGTAGAGTAGGTAACCGTTCCGGTGATCGTATTGCCTTGCACCGTAAGATTTGCCGGCGTTGTGGTGCCGGTGAAGTTGACGCCGTCCGGCGAGGAGAGGGGAACGCCCAGCGGGAGATTGTTGGTTGAAAATCCATGCAGATACAGTTGGGTGCCCGTTGGGGCGGGGAGGGTAAAAGGCATGGTAAAGGATCCGGTTTGTACCGATTCCCCGTTCAGCGTCTTGTTCCATGTCCCCAGGCCGAGATAATGAGTGCTGCCATTAGGGTAGTTGGCGCCGCCGACGCGGGCGCTCATGAGCGTCAACGTGGAGCCCGTCGATGAATTCGACTGGACGGATTGTCTTTTGACCATCCCGACGCCCTTGGCAAAATAAGACAAATTAGTAGAGTAAGAAGTTCTGGACAGCGCCTTCAGGCAGTTGGTAAATATGCCCGCCGGCACGGTTACATCTTCCAGACCGAGAAAAACGGTTTCAGCAATATCCAACGATGCCGGCGACGCGGAATTCTGATAAACAGTGAAGGCGATTGCCCCGGGTTCCATGGTCCTGGCCCCAATTATGTAGGGTGGAATCATGACCGCTGTGGGAGCGGTGCTGTTGCCTGGGTTGTAGTAACCCAGATATTTAATATATTGGCTTCCTATGTTGTAATAAGCTTTTGCCGTCATGTTAGTTATAATCGCCATTGCATCGTTGCCGTTGAACGTTTCCCGGCTCACGTCGTATGTGTAAATGTTATTCTGAACCGTACCCCCGGTGGTTCCGGGATAATAGGTATAGTTATAGGTGTATCGACCATTTTCCACAAAAAAGTATTCGCTGAAATCGTAAGGACCGCCGGTGGTTGATTGGGGGCGGATTCCAGATGTCACCTGCAAGGCGTAAATCGCTTCCGGCAGACCTACGGCGCTATCGGCGTTGATGTCGCCCAGGGTTGCCCCATGGGATGGATATGCCGTGACCAGGAAAAGAAATACAATCAACAAAAAAGATGCCCTTTGCATAACTTTGCCCTCCTTTTTTAGGGATATTTTACCGAGAAAAACTCGGTTAAAAAACAAGCCTTTTTATGATGTTACATCCCACTATTATTGTTCTGTGTCTCCTGCGCTGAACCGATAGGTCGGCAATGGCGCACAAGGTGTTCAGTGCATCTTCTGTTCCGCCGGTTCGATGACCTTTACCGGCCCGAATTTCTGCTCGTATTGCTTGAGGTTGAAGGTAAGGGCGTCGATGATCCTCCGGACGTGCCCGGGACTGACGATCACCCGGGACACGAGATGGGTGCCGCTGGGCGACGAGAGGAGCCAGTCGAGAATGAACTCCTCCGGGCCGTGACCGATGAGCAAGGTATTGCTGTATCTGCCCCGGACAATCTCATCGCCGGTATTGATCTGGATGGATTGCTCCGGGTGGGGTTGATTTGCCATCATTGCCTCCTTCAAAAGTTGAAATATAAATAAGGGGATTCATTTGCCAAATATCGCCCTTTCAGGTTCGAATCTGCCGGGATTGTATTTGCAGCCGTCAAGAGGCATAGATTGTCGGAATGAAACAGCTGATTAGGAGGTCATGATACATCCGTATCCGATGCCGAAAACAGGGGATACCTCTGGGAAAGTATTTAATTTTATTGGGGCTTATTTTTAAGATTCTGCTGCGAATTCATATTATAATTGTGATTGCTTGTCAAGAAAATATTACAGAAAAAGTGAATAAGCTGAAGGCGGGCTGAACTTACGATCAGCCCGCCTTATATGAAGATTCAACAAAAATGCCTACCGAATCACGGCGGCCTTCTGGAGGATGTAGATGACCTCCTTGATGGTGATTTTTCCTTTGTCGTCGATCATTCCCAGGGGGTTGATCTCCGCTTCGACGGGCATGCCCGCCATGATCCGGATGGCGAGGATGGCGTCGGCCAGGTCGATGGCCCCGTCGCTGTTCAAGTCCCCGAGACCGGCGCCGGCCTGTCGCCAAATGGCGGATTCGGTCCAGCGGTAGCCCTGGGGGTCGTTATAGACCACATAGAGGAGATCGTGATCCGCCACCAGGATGTTTCTGTTAATCAGGTCATTCGCCCTGGTGCTGAAGCCGACCGTGCCGGTGAAGATCCCCGTGTCGTTTCCGGTTTCCTCGAGGGTCACGATGAAGCCCTGGGAGTTTTTCGTGCTCGTCGCCTGGACGATCACCTGATCTTTGGCGGTGGCGCTCTTGTTGGCCAGAGGTTCCTGGACGCTGATTGTCGCCCGGGTCAGGGTCCCCTGGTATGTACCTGAATTGAGGCTCAGGGGGCCGGGGATGAAGGCGGCGGCCCGATAGGCCTGGGTGGCGAAGGAAGGCGCCGCCGCGAAGGCCGTCTGCACCGCCGAATCCTTGAGGTCCATGACCACCACGTTCTTCAGGCTGTAGGGGCCGTCGAGGCCGCGGTTGGAAATGACGCCGCCGGGAAAGACGAGGACGAAGGTCTGGGCGCCCGCGGCCAGATCGTTCCGGATCAGCTCGCCCCGGGCGACGTACTTGCCGCCGCTATAGAGATCGGCCAGGACCTTGTAGCTCCCGGCGGTAATGATATTGACGCCCACGCTTACCTGGAGGGACTCATACACCTGATTGCCGTCGGCGTCCACCGCCTGGGCGCTGTAAGTGTCGGTGAGGGCGGCCGTGCCGGGGTTGGGATCGGCGACGTTCAAGCCCCCCGTGAAACCCGTGCCGGATTTCGTTGCGCCTGTGGCGGGATCGTAGCCGGTCCAGGATGTATATACCTTGTTGTCGGCGCCTACCACCGCCGTGGGCTGCCACTGGACGGTGTCTTCATGGGTGATCTGCCGGGGTTCGCTCCAGACCGGATTCGGCATATTGCCTGTGCTGGAGAAAAGGGCGGTCTTCCCGCCCGCGGCGTAGCCCCGCCAGATGACCGTGGCCTTGCCCGCAGCATCGACCACCGCCTTGGGATCTTCCATGTACTGCTCGCTTTCCGCGACGTTACCCGGCGTTCCCCAGGCGCCGCCGCCGAGGACGGAGTATTTGATGCTTCGTTTTTTGCCCGGTGCCTTTTCCGCCCAGACGGCGAGGAATGAACCGCCGGGTGCGGGGGCGAGGGAGGGTGCCCACCGTGTGGCCTCGCCGCCGGTGGCCAGCGCCGCCGGGGCGCTCCACCCGGTTTCCCCCAGTTTGGACCACATGATGTGGCTGTCGAGATTTTTGGCGTTGACATTGGTGCCGTTGGCCACCTTGTCCAGCTCGGTATAGAAGATCCCGTCGTCGTCACGGGCCCAGACAAGATAGATGTTGCCGGTGCCGTCGGCGGCCACGGCGGGCATTTGGTCCGCGCTGCCCGTAGCCGTCCCGGGGACGTCCAGGGCGGGGGAATAACCGCCCGCCCCGCCATTGGCCGTCGGATCATAAACGGAATACATCAGCTTCCAGGCCTTCCTGTTCATGGCCGCCTTGTCGGGGGCGGCGTTGTGAACCCAAACCGCGACGGATTTGTTTAGCGCCGGGTCGTAAGCCAGGCTCACCACCCCGTCACCCTCGGCGTCGTCGATCACCTTCACCGGCGTGCCCCAGGCGGTACCGTTCCACACGGCACAGACGATGTCCTGGGCCGCCAGGATGTCGTTGAGATTGTTCAGGGCTTTGTCTCCCTTGTTCGCCGTCCAGCAGGCCTGGGCGGTGCCGTTGCTCAAGAAGATCACTGCCGGGTCGGTTTCCCACTCGGTGTTGGGGCTGGCGTCGCCGATGATGGGTGCCCCCGCGCTCCAGGCCGTGCCGTTGTAATACCGGTAGAAGACATCGGGATTGGGCGACGGTTCTGCCGGACGGGTGTCGTCGATCCAGACGGACATCCGGCGGCCCGAACCGTCAGCCGCCAGGGAGGACGTGGCCATGAGACGAGGTGCGACCGGTTGCGGGGCATCCTCGAGGGGTCGGACAGCCGCCGGGTAGGATCCCGCCGCTGCGGGGAAGTTCCAGGGTCCGAGCTGGGTAGAGACAAGCTCCGCACTGCCCAGGCCCCAGAAGATCGAACCCTCCACCTTGATGGGCACCACCACCGAACCGCTCCAGGTCGTCGATGTGCCGTTGGCGGATGTGTACTTCATCAGTATCTTTATGGTTACGGAAGGAGAACCCGTGGCGGAGATCTTCGCCAGGCCGAAGACGGCGGCCAGGGAGATGGTGATATGCCCCGTCACCGTCGTTCCCGGTTCCACCGACACTTCCTCGAACTCCAACTGGCGGTTCAGGACGGCGCTTCCCTTGATGAAAATCACCACGTTGCCGCTCAGATCGACCGCCGCCGTCACCGGCACCCCGTAAATGAGGAAGGTCTTGGAGAAGCCCTTTTCCGGCAGGTCGAAGGAGAAGTCGGCACCGATGGTTCCCGTACCCCGGAGGAAGGCGAAGTTGGCGTCGAAATCACCGGAGAGACCGCCCTCCAGGCCGAATTCCTTACCGAGGATCTTCGGTTGACCCTTGATCGTCGCCCCGAAGGTGCTGGTTTCGTTCACCCGATAGGTGGCGTTGGCGGAAAATTCGATATTGAGATTGTTGTCGAGTCCCCCCAGGAATCCCACATCGCTGGGGACATAGTCGCTCCAGGCGAAGTTCGTGGGATAGTTGAAGGTGAAGTTGTACGCCCCGCCGTCGTCGCCGCTGAATTCCTTGACAAATGATTCGGGGTGGCAGAGGCCGGAGACCACGTTGACCCAGGAGGGCAGCTTGACGCATTTGACATTGTATTCCGCCTGCTGCTCGATATGGGCGCCGTCCTTGGTCATCTTCACCGTGACGAGAAGCTTTTGGGGCTGCTGGAAGGCCGCCATGTCGAAGGCCGCCTTGTAAACCTTGTTCGGCGTTACCACCGTTCCCGTAACCGACTGGCCGCCCATGGAGAAGATCACCTCGTCGATGGTGGCGTAGTTGGGCGGCGCCATATCGATGGTGAGGGTAAAGGTGTTTTCCGCCTGAATGTTGGAGAGGAAGGTGCCGAAGATATCGCCGTTGTCCGGATTGTCATACTGGGAGGCCGTGGCCAGATCGAGACCCAGACCCCATTCGGTGAACTGGGAGGCGCCGTAGGTAGAGCTGCAGGCCGCCCCCTTGTTCTTGTGATCGACTTTCACCTCGTAGGGGCGCTGCTGGCCCTTCTTCGTGCCCAGGGTCATCGACTCCTCGGCGTATCCCTCGGCGTTGGGGACCTTCCGGGTCTTTTTCTGGTTCAGGACGCCGCCGAGGAAGGCCCCCGCCGCCTCGCCGGTGATCTCGTATTCGATGTATTCGATGCTCTGGGGGTGCTGCCAGGCGATCCTCGCCTTGAGGGGTTTTTCCAGGGGCTTGTTCTTTGCCGGGTCCTCCGCCTCTCCGTACTGCCGGTCACCGTCGCTGATGACCGTATCCCCCCGCTTGGCCACACTGGGGCCGCCGGTAACTCCCTGGGGCGGGGCGGGCAGCTTTTGACCGGGGGGGAAGTTCAGCGGGACGGCGGCGACGCGGCTCATGTCGAGCTGGGAGCTGTAATCGTTGCAGGGCCAGGTCCGCTCGGGTTTGAAATCATAAACGAGGATCATGGAGACCGTCGTGGACTTGGGGATGGTGACGTTGAAGCTGAAAGCGAGATTGCCGTTGTCTGCAGTGAAGGTCTTCGTCCCCAGGAGCGTGCCGCCGATGCTGCCCAGATAGAGGCGCGCCTCGACGACGTCCTCCTGCTCGTTTCCCGTTCCCGAGGTATGGAAGGTCAAACCCGTGGCCAGCCAGTCGTCCACCTCGTTGGCCGTGAGGGTGATGTGGGTGATCGGGACGTTCTTCGCCCCGTTGGTATAATCGAATTCACCTGACAGGGCGCGAAATTCCTGGCCGCTCCAGGGATTTTGATTGCCTGCCCCCAGAGTCAGGGTCGGTTTCCAGAAATTGGCTGTGGCCACGGAGCAGGAGCCCGTCGCCGTGGCTTCGGTGGAGGCGCTCGCACCCGCGGCGGCACCGGTCCATTCCTTGAACACCCAGGGCTCCTTGGCCGTGGCGGTCACCGGCACCTTGCCGCCGCAGGCGACGGGGTCCACCTTGTCCGGAGCGGCCGTGCAGCCCTCCGCCTTGGCTTGGGCGGGCATCACCTCCGTGGTGAGGCAGCACTTGGTCTGCTTGGGTTGGAGCAGCTGGGTGTAGGAACCGTAGGAATAATCATTGCTCACGACCCTGTAGCCGGAACCTCCGGAGGGCGTCACCGTGACTTCGGCGGAGTGCGGGGAGTGGCACTCCGGGCCGGGGGAGAAGGTGCCCGACGTCGGGGTGTACCCGTAGGTGAGGATGCTGCCGCCGGGAACGGCCATGAGGACGATGGGGTCCCGGCCCTCGGGGGTGACGACCTTGATGTCGTATGCCTGCTTCGGGACGGAAACCTGACCGGCCCGCACGGGCGCCGCCGGGTCCGTAAGGTCGAAGGCCTCCAGGGAGGTCCCGTTTCCTGCGATCGAGGCCGCAAAGAGGGTGTTGCCGTTCATCCAGAGGCGCTGCGAGCCGCCCTGGACGTTCAGGGTGGTCTTGAGGACGGGGCTGGACGGCGTCGAGACGTCGTACACCTTCACCGCGTTGGTCCCGTCGGTCCCTTCGCCGGCGACGCAGGCCAGGTTGCCCGCCCCGGCGACGTCGGTCAGCTCGTCGGTGAAGAGGTTGGTCAGGCTCGCCCGCTTCACCGGCGCGGCGGGGCTGGCGTAATCGACGATCTCCAAGGTGTCGCTCTTCCAGTCGTTGTTGGTGTCGACCCCCAACAGGGCCGTCGTCCCCGCCATGGCCCGGGGCTTGATCGCCCCGGCGGCCGTGTATTCCGAAACCGGAATCATGGCCGCAGGATTGGTCACGTCCACCACGTAGGCCTTGCTGCCCATCGTTCCGTAGAGCCGGTCGGCCGAGACGGCGAGGGGGCGCAGGTTCTTCCAGCGGGCATCCTTGGCGAGGGCGTAAGGGGCGGACGGGTCGGCGATGTTCATGATCCAGAGATAGTCGGCCGATCCCACGTAGAGCCTGTCGCCGTCGGCGAGCAACCCCGAGGCCATGGAAGGGCTTTCGCCGGCGGCGCTGACCACGGCCTGTCCGCCCGTGAAGGCCACCCTCTGGACCGCCCCGTCCCCCATGGCCATGACGTAGGCGGGGCCGCCGGAGCCCCGGACGCGCGCCGCGCCGTTGATCTCCTTTTCCCCGAGTAAGGACGGCGACGCGGGGTTGGCGACGTTCACGAACAGGACCTTGTTGTCGGCGACGATGTACATGGTGTCGCCCGCGGCGTAGACCCCCTTGGCCAGCCCGGCGCCGCTGCCCGTGAAATCGGAGAGTTTGCCGGGATAGGTGGGGTCGCTCACGTTGAAGATCTGTACCCCGTTGCCCTCCGCGGCGCTGTAGACGCGGCTGCCGTCCACGTACATGGCGGGCCGGTTGCCGTAAACATTGCCCGAGTATTCCCCCTCCTTGACAGGGTTCAACGGGTCGGCGAGGCTGTACACCCAGAACTTGTTGCCGTTCTGGTCGCCGATGGCGTAGAGTTTCCCCCCGGCGACGGTGAAACCGTTCGCCGGGATACCGAGCCGCTTGACGACGGCGGGGGACTGGGGGTCGCTGACCCGGATCACCTGGATGTCCGGGACGCCCTGCTGCTCGACGGAGTGATACACATAGCCGCTGGAATAGGACAGGCTCCCCCCCCAGACCGTCTGGGCCTCGCACTCGCCCTTCTTTACCGGGGCCGCGGGGTCGGTGATGTCCACGACGGAAAAACGCGGGGCGTCCCAAGCGCTGATGAGATAAACGTAGTTCCCCACCACGGTCAGGAGGGCCGGCTCGTAGCCCAGCCCGAGGGTGCCGCGCTTGACGATCGTTTCCCCGCCCACGTTCCAGAGGCTGAGGCTCATCCCCTCGATAAGGGCCGCCAGATTCCCCGCCACGGCCAGATCGTCGCGCCAGCCGCCGATCTGACCCTGGGGGCTGATCGTCCAGTCGTCCGTGGTCTTGACGGCGACGAAGATGTCGTCGGCGTTGTTCTGGTCGTTCGGAACGAGGTTCGCGGCGCCGGACTGAAAGGCCACGGCCTTGGCGCCCTCGGCGATGGCGCTGTAGAGGTAGGCGCCGCTGTCGGGTTTGTCGCCGGAGGCCGTCACGTTCACCACTTGTAAGGTGTTCTCCGTCCTGTCGTAGACGAAGATGTTGCTGTAGGAGAGTTTCGTGTTGTCCGCCAGGAGGTTCTGGGCGCCCGATTTGAAAGCGACGTAGCGGCCGTCGGGGGAGATCACGGCGTAGTGACTGCTGTTGTCTCCCGGGACCCCTTCGGCGTTCTTCGTGATCAGGGTAAGGGAGCCGGCGGCGACATCGTAGAGATAGACCTGATCCTTCGTGTTTCCCGTCATGCCGCTCACCAGATTGGTTGCATAGGTATGGAAAACGACGTACCCCCCGTCCCGGGAGATGCCCGGGTAGGAACAGCCCTGGTTGCTCACGGCCCCCGCGGGGCTCTTGGACACCAGGGTCGTCTGCCCCGTCTGGCGGTCGTGCAGGAGGATCAGGTTGTAAGCGGAGTCGAGGGCGGGCGAGGTCAGGTTCTTGGCCGAGGAAACGAAGGCGATGTAACGGCCGTCGCCCGAGATGACGGGGTTGGTGCTGCTGCCGTCGCCGGGCGTCCCGTCCGCCGTCTTGGTGATCAGGGTGGTCTGGCCGTTCCGGCGGTCGTAGAGGTAGATCTGGTTCGTCGCGGTGGTCACGCCGCCGGCGAGGTTCGTGGCGTTGGACGAATAGGCGATGTAGTTGCCGTCGGCGGAGAAGACGGGCACATCATTGAGGGAAGACGTGTTGTTGCCCGGTGCGCCGTCGTTGCTGCGGCTGATCATGGTGGTCGTCCCCGCCACGGTGTCCCGCAGGTAGACCTGATATTTGCCGTTGGCGTCGGCGGCGAGCTGGGCGGAGGGGGAGCTGAAGGCCGCGTAACGGCCGTCGGGGGAGATGCTGCCTTGATACGTGTCCTTGTCGGTCACCTCCGCGCCGGATGAGGAGACATTGACCCGCACCGTCGTCCCCTTTTTGCGGTCCCTGAGGAAGAGGTCGTACTTGCCGTTCGTGTCGCCCTCGACCAGGTTGGTTCCCTTGGAGGAAAACAGGACGTAGCGCCCGTCCGGGGTCATGGCGGGGTATTGAGAGGTGGGGTAGGAACCAGAGGGTCCCGAGGTCTCCCGGCCGTCGTTTGTCAGGCTCACCCGCTCGACGAGCCAGGCGTGGGCGACAGGGCCGGCAATCAGGAAAAATAGATTGATCAGACAGAACAAAACCGGGATCAGGGGCTTTTTCATACGGGATCTCCAAATACGGTAAAGATCGTTTTTTGGTTGGCGCGGTGGCGAGTAGGAGCGAAACGAGGATGTAGGGCCGCAATTCCGGACTGAAAAAAATTCTAAATCCCCAGTTTTCGCTTGTCAAGGGGAATATGCGCGCCGGTGTGACCCAGTTCACACCTTACAGCGATTTTTTTATTTTTAGAAAAAACCGGGGAGAATTTCATCTTGACATTTCAAAAAATGGGTCTACAAGTAGTCCAAGAAGGTTCGTTACGTGGCTGATTTACTGTCGAAAAAAGCATATCGGAAACGACGCAAACAGTCTTCCTCCTGAACATCCGGACCTTTCCCGTAAACTTTTCGCCACCTCTCAACGTATAAGTTAAGAAGCGCCTATGAATGCTTTCCCGACACAGTTGAAAAAACGGCATTTCCCATCCATAGGCGTAGGCGCCGCTGTGACTGAAGTTGCACGGTGCGATGCAAACAAGTCTTTCAAAGTCAAATAGTTACTCAATCATTGCCAAGCATTGCCGGTCAAGGAGGTCGAGATGGGAATCATAAACAGGTTCTGCAAGGCTTTTCTCCTGTTGGTGGTGTTTTTATTCTGCAACCTTTTAACTGTTCCCGCGATAGCGCAGCAGATCCTCACGAGGATCACGATCCCTCAGAACGGCGCGGCGGACATTGCCTACAACCCGGCCCTGAACAAGATATATGTCAGCGGCGGCGCCTCCGGCGGTCAGGTGACGGCGGCTGTGGACGGGGCCACCTACACAGTGACCCAGATCGGTACCGGATCGGGGGCCGCCGTGGATATCGCCGGCAACCGGGTTTGGACGGCCGGGGTGTATGACGCCTCCATCCATGTTTACGACGGCGTCACCAATGCCTTGCTGACAACGGTGAACCTGGGCAACTGCCCCATCTACACCGCCGTGGATTCCTCCCGCCGGCGGGTTTGGGTGAGCGGCCAGTGCGGCGGCGGCAACGATCCGGTCTGGGTCGTGAATGCCGACACCTATGCGGTACTGCAGGGGCCGATCGGCAGCGGCGGCATCCTGGGTAAGGTAGTCGTCAACGGCGCCACCGGCCATACCTATATCAATCCCGGCAACACCCCCAAACGTATCAATGCCGCCTCCTTTGCCGTGACGACCACCGCCTTCCGGGCCGTGCTGGCCGCCAACGCCGCCACCAACAAACTTTACGCCCTGGACGGGACAAAGCTTCAGGTTATCGACGGCGCCACGGAGCCGGAGACGCTCGTGAGTTCCATCCCCCTGTCCTTTTCGCCCGGGGCCTCGTCAATGGCCGTCAATGAGGATCTCAACAGGATCTACATCATCAATCCCGCAGGAAACAGCGTGGAGGTCCTGGACGGTGCCGCCAACTCCTTTTTGGGGACCATCGCGCTGGGAAGCGGGGTAAGCCCTTACGGCGTGGCCGTCGATCCGACCGGCGGACGCATCTTTGTCCTCGCCGGCGAGGCGGGGGTCAACTACCTGTACGTCGTTCCGGATCTCCCCGATGCCCGGGCCGATATACAGGCCACGCTTGCCGCGGCCCTGACGGCTTACAATAACAAGGATCTCGATCTTTTGATGTCCTATTTCTCGCCGTCCTATCTGGACAACGGCAAGACATACGACATGCAGCGTCTCGATTTCATGTCTCAATTTACCGGGCCGATTTCCCCGCTGCCCACCCTCGCGGAGCGGATCGTCGTCAACGGCAACAGTGCCACGGCCTTCGTGCCGGGAGGGCCGGGGACGATGTATCTCATCAAGACGGGCGATAATTGGCTGATTTACGGCAATCAGCAGAAATACGGGGTGAAGGCCTTTTCTGGTTACGAGGCCGTCTCTTCGAACCCCAACAGCTTCTTCGTGGAACTGGAGGTCCAAGATCCGACGGACGCGATCCTGGGCGTATCCGTAACCGGGAACGGTCTGGATTCGCCGCGGTCCCTGAATCATGACCCGGTCACTCATCGCTGGGTATCCTGGGGACCGGGAGAGCAATGGAACATCCCCTTCGGAAACACCATGCCGACGGGACTCCCCTTCACCTATACCTTTGTGATAACTGACGGAACGGGCCAAATCACCCAAACCGCTCAGGTCAAGCGGTTTCTGACCGTTTATCCGGAGACGACGACGCCGGCGGCCAATACGATCCTCACGGCGCCCCCCGTGTTTTCGTGGTCGCCGGTGAGCGGTCCCTATACCTATGGCGTGGAGCTTAACGATGCTGCCTACAACCAGATATGGAACAGATTCCAAATTACCGGGACCTCCGTCGCCTACGACGGCCCCCCCCTGGCCGACGGCAAATATTACTACAACGTCATGGTGAGGGATGAAGACGGCAATTTCTCCATGGTCACCGTCAACTTCACCTACGAAGGGGCGTACGTTCCCTGGAGCACCAAGGCGTCGATGCCGGCGGCACGAAGTCAGGCTTTGGGGGCTGTGATCGATGGCCTCCTGTATCTCGCCGGCGGGTGGGACGGTCATGACACCCCTGCGCTCCAGGCTTACAACCCTGCCGCCAACACCTGGAGTACCCTTGCCTCCATGCCGGGGGGACGTTATGGTAGCAGCGGGGCTGCCGTCATGGATGGCAAACTCTACGTGCCCGGCGGCTGGACCACGAGCCCGGGACTGCCTAACGGCAACCTTTACGTTTACGACCCCCAAACCAACGCCTGGACCGAGAAGGCGCCCCTTCCCAATTCCCGCCTTACCGCCTGCGGCGCCGCGGGCGTCATCAACGGCAAGATGTACATGACGACGGCCTGCAACGGCTACAACGGGTATCGCAACTTTCTGGATGTTTACGATCCGGCGACTAACGGTTGGACAAGCCTTGCCGCTTCCCAGGTTGCCCACGGCTATCCCGCCTGGGGTGTCATCGACAACAAGCTCTACGTAGCGGGAGGACACACCGACAACGGGAGCATGGGCAATACCCTTGAAGTTTACGATCCCGCCACGAACACCTGGACGACCAAGGCCCCCCTGCCCGTCGCGGGTGTCGGCTTCGCCTCCGGCGTCGTTAACGGCAAGCTCTACGTCACGGGTGGGACAGACGCGCAAAGCAACATCCTACCGGACCTCTACATCTACGATCCCGCTACAGACATCTGGACAAAGAAAGAGGCGGCCGCTTTGCCGACACCGCGTGTGCATGCCGCCTCCGGTGTCGTCAACGGCACATTTTACGTCGCCGGCGGTCAGAATCCTGCTATTTCCCCGTCCCCCCTGGACGTTGTCGAAGCCTATACGCCTCCGGCGGCGGAAAGCGGCCTTGTCGCCTATTATCCCTTCAACGGCAGCGCCGACGACGAGAGTGGCAACGGCCACCACGGTGTCATCAATAACGCCGTCTTGACGGCGGACCGTTTCGGGAACGCCGGCCGGGCCTATCTTTTCGGAGCGACGGATGCCTACATCGTCATTCCGAACAGCCGGAACCTGAAATTCAATACCTATTCCCTGCTGGCATGGGTCAAGATCCTGCCAGATTCCATGAACGATGAGATGATGATCGTCGGGCAGCATATATGCGGATATGGGAACGGCTATTTCCTTGGTTTGTATTACGGCCACAGAATTAGATTTTACCCTTACTTGATTACTTCGGAAAGCTATGGAGACAACAAGTGGCATTTGCTTGCCGCCGTTGCGGACGGCGCTAGAATGAATATGTACGTTGACGGGCTATTGGTAAATTCCGCACCGGGAAGCGTCGGCGGCGGAGACCAATACGACGCCGATTTGACGATCGGGCGGTTCTTCAACGCCGGCACGTCTTTCAAAGGGGTCATTGACGACGTGCGGCTTTTCAACCGCGCCCTTTCTCCGGTGGAGATTCAGTCCCTCTACAGAGAAGGGGGATGGCAGGGTGAGCAGACGAACTACAACCTTTCCGCGGCCGTATCCGGTACGGGGTCGGGGTCCGTTACAACGGACAAGGGTGTACTCACCTGGACGGGCAACATGGGGACGGCATCTTACGTTGAAGGCGCGTTGGTCACGTTGACGGCTGCCCCGGCGGCCGATGCGACGTTCGGCGGGTGGACGGGTTGCGATACGGTGAACGGCAATCAGTGTGCGGTGACGATGAACGCGGACCGGCAGGTGGGGGTTGTCTTCAACGACCGCTACGGTGTTGCGGCCACGACGGGTCATTTCCCCGGCGATTACACGGTGGCTCTGAGCGTGACCGATCCCGGCGAGGCGGAGAGCATGGCGGCCTCGGTATCGGTGACGGGTCCGGGGATTGGGGACGCCCTGGCCCTTGACTATGATGTTTTTTCCCGGAGTTGGGTGGTTCCGGGGGACCGGAAGGTTCATCTTGGCGCCGGTGTTCCCGTTACCCCTTTGAGCTATGCCTTCACGATAACCCGTAAGGCGGGCGGTGTGGTGGCGAAGCAGTTGCAGGTAGCGGATTTTGTTCAGGGGTTTATTGCCGATCCCTTGCCGGCGGAGGCCCAGAAGGTGACGGGGGCCTTGACGTTTTCCTGGACGGGGATTGCCGGGAGCGGTTACGACTATGGTGTGGAGCTGTACCAAGCCGCCGGGGGGCGGATCTGGAGTAAGTACGGCCTGGCGACCGTGTCGGTGGCCTACGATGGCGTCCAGCTTGACAAGGGAGGTTATTACTACAACGTCGTTGCCCGGGATGCTCAGGGCAATTTCTCCATGGTCACCGTCAACTTCACCTACGAAGGGGCGACGGCGGGCTTGAAAGGGGACATCAACGGCGACGGCAGGGTCGATATGGCGGATGCGCTCCTCATCCTCAAGGCAGTGGTGGGAATGGAGGCGCCGGGCATCCGGGCGGATTACACGACCTCCGGGGCCGATGTGAACGGCGACGGGAAAGCCGGCTTCGAAGAGTTGCTATATATTCTCCAAACGTTGGCGGGACGGCGGGAATCCTCTGCAACGCCTTCCTACAAATGGAAATATTTCGGCATCGGCGATTGTTTCGGTCGGGACGTAAAGACGACGACGTCGGGGACCATCCCCGCCGGCGAAGCCTGCAGCGCCACGTTTACAGGGATGACCGCCGTCTGCTGGGACGGCGTCAACTACAAGAACTTCGGGTCGTCAAACCAGTTTTGCACGTATAAGGACCTGCCGCCGTCAACCTGCACCGGCGGCAGCAATCCCGGTTATATGTACGAATGTGTTTATGAGTGATCCGCTTGCCTGCTAAGGGCGGAAGTATGTCCCCATGAGTTCGCACCGGCCAAGGATCTTGCCGGCCATGGCGGCCTCGATATTGTCTTTGGTGGCCTCGCCCGCGGGCGAGATCGTAGCCTCCGAAAGGGCGTAAAGGCGGAAATAGAACCGGTGGGGGCCCGTGGACTGCGTCGGCTCGAGACCGCGATAGAAGGTGTTGTTCTTTTCCCAGTTGGTCTTCCCGTGCTTTGCCCCCGACGGGAGTTTCTTTCCATTCTCGGCCCCGGCACCTTCGGCAAGGGATGCCACGACGCCGGGGATGTCGTAAACAATCCAGTAGCCCCGGATGAGTTCCAGGTTGGGAATTTCGTCCGGGTCTTCCAGCAGAAGAACGAAACTCTTCGTCCCCGCCGGCGCCCCGCTCCACGTCAGCGGCGGGGACAATCCATCCTCGAGGTACCGCAGGGGGATCGACGCCCCGTTTTTAAAGGCACTGCTTTTCAGGACAAATCCGCCGCCGGTCCGCAGGCCCGCCGCGTGCTGCAGGGCAAAGAGAGACTCCGCCGGACCGATCTTCTCATCGCCGTTCACGTCCGTACCGGAATCCCGGTAATCCGTTCTCAGAGAAGAAGTTTCCCCGCCTCCGGTGACCTGGAGGGAGAGGACGGAATCAGCGAGCTCCACGGTGCCGTTCCCGTTGATATCACCTTTCTCGGCGGCGGTGAGATTGATCGTCCTTTTGAACAACCGCCCGCTTCCCTCGTCGCCGAAATAGACGGTATTGGCGTAGCTGTTCGGTCCCAGGAGATGGGCCGCACTCTTCAAGGTCGCCTTGACGGTTGCGGACTCCCCGGCGGGGATGGTGCCGCTCGCCGGGGTGAGGGCGAGCCAGGATGCGTCGAGGCCGGTGGTCCATTTAACCTCCCCGTCAGTGATGTTTTGCAGGGTGAAATCCACCGACGCGGGCAGGAACGGCCCACCCCATTTTCCCCGGAAGGAGTGTCCTTCGGCCGGGCTGATATAAAAGGGTCCGGGTGTCGTTTCCGCAGCTACGGTGAGGGGGACGCTCCGGGACGCATCTCCTCTCCGGTTCGTCTTGTTCATGAAGAAGATGCTGTTTGTGTAGGCTCCCGGCAGGACGCTATTCGTGATCATGTTGGGGGTTACGGTCACAACCGCGCTTGCCCCGGGGGCCAGCGTCCCCTCGAAGGGGATAACGTTGATCCAGCTCCTCTCCGTGTAGATCACCCAGTCGATGCTCTCCCCACCGGTGTTCTTCAACGTGTATTGCTTGCTGGCCGGCGTGAAGGGCCCGTTCCGGTTTCCTGAGAGGGCATAAGCCTCGTCGGGTGTCACGGACAGAACGCCCGGCCCCGAACGGACGGACAACTGGAGGGTGCGGGTCGTTGTGCCGGCGTTGTTCGTCGTATTGGTGAAGGTAATGGTCTCGCTGTAAGTCCCGACGGCAAGACCGGCGGCGTTGATGGCGACGGCGACGGTGACTGCCGCCCCCGGCGCCAGGGTTCCGCCCGTTGCGGAAAGACTTACCCAATCCCTGGTCTTGGCGGCTGTCCAGTTCAGGACGTTGTTGCCGACGTTGCGAAGGGTATAGTTTTTACTGGCAGGTACGAAGGGTCCCCCGGAATACCCTGCGGCGTTCCATGCCTGCGGCGGGTCGACATCGAGAGCCCCCTCCTCCTCTTGCGTAACGACGGTTATGGTTGCGGCGCGTACGGCCATAGGGACATAAGTTGCCGGATTTGTGGATTTGTTTTCGATTTGAAAGGTGAGGGTGTCGGTGTAGACACCGGCGGTCAGGTTCTTACAGTCATCCTTCAGGGAGGCCGTCACGGCGGTTTCATCTCCCGGGTCCAGGGTCCCGTTGGCCGGCGTCACGGTAAGACGGTTCTGCTCCGCCACCACCGACCAGTTGACGGTCGCCGTGCCGTTGTTCATGATACGGTAGGTCTTGGCGGTGGGGTAAAAAGGGCCGCCTGCGAAACCCCGGCTTTGGAAATCATCGGGGTCGGACACGAGCAGGCCGGCGTCGATGTTTTTGCCGACGAGGAGGTAAACCGTCCGGGTCGTCGTGCCGACGCCGTTGGTGTCGTTGTTGAAGGTAAGCGTATCCAGGTACTGATCCTGGGCGAGGTTCTCGGCACCCGTGACAGAGACCGTCACGACGATTTGCTCACCGGCGGGCAGGGTTCCTCCGGCGGGAGCGACGTTCACCCAGGACTGCGTCTTGGCGGTCGACCAGTTGACGGTCGCCGTGCCGGTGTTCCGGAGGGTGTATTCTTTCGACAGACTGGTAAAAGGCCCCTTTTCCTCGCCGCTGACAAAGAGGCCCGTCATCGGCGTTACGGAAATGTTCCCGGCGGCAGCGGTGCCGGAGATGGTAAAGTCACCGTCGTTTATGGCAAAAAAGGCGTTATCTGCCGCCTTGATCATGATCCGCCCCCGGGTGGTGCGGACATCGGGCAGGGTTACCTGGGCGGCGCCCGTGTTGGGGACCCCGGTTTTGAGGGGATTCGTGAAATCGAAGGTCTTTCCGCCGTCCGTGGACAGGAAGATATCGACGGCGGTGGCGTTCACAGGCGGCTGATCGGTGCCGGCCTTGTCCCATTTCACCTCGACGGCGCCGTTTAATTCGAGCCCCGCCGTCGGGTAGGTTGCCCGAAAGGGACCGGCGATGCCGTCCACGGTAACCTTTGTGGTCCCGTAGGCCACCCCGCCCCGGCCGTTACGGACGACAAGGCGGAAGTTCATCGTCCGGCCGATTTGGGGCAGGCGTTCACCGGGATCGCTGATTCCCGCCAGGATCGTCTCCAGACGGGGAAAGATCCGGGTCCCCGTCAGGGTGGGCCGGTAGGTGCGAAACAGGGGGGATTCCCCGTCATCGTGGGCATTCAGGGCCGCCTGCCTGCCGCTCCGGCTATGTTCCTCCCAGAGGTAGGTCAGGACATTGCCTCCCGGATCGGCGCCGGAGCCGGTGAGCATGAAGGGTGTCCCGCGGGGGATCGTGTAGGCCGCCGGCACCTGGACCGTGGGGATGGTATTGCTCCCTTCCAGGGTATGGCAGGTCCCCTTCTGGGATACATAGGCCTGGATCTGATCGAAGTTGACGGAGTGAAAGATGTTGTCCCCGTAGCTCTGGGTGTTATCCTCCGCGCACTGTCCCGCATAGGCCATGATCGTCGTTCCCGAACCGGGTTCATAGGCCGCATGGAGGGCGTACTGGTCGGCGGAGCAGTTACCGCCCCGGCCGTTGTAGGTATGATCGGCATTGAACTGGTGCCCCATTTCATGACAGACATAGTCCACATCGAAGGCATCCCCCTTCGGGTCTCTGGTACCCGTGAGGGCCCCCGCCTTCTTCCCGGTCTGGCAGGGTACCCCCAGCGCCCCGAGCCCTCCGCCGCCGAGGCTGAAGACATGGCCGATGTCGTAATTGGCATCCCCGATCGTCTTGTCCACTTCCGTCTGGTTTTGTTCGATGAGCCGGTTCGAATTGTTGTTGGTGAAGGGGGAGGTGGCGGGATCGATATAGATGAGCCGGTCGTTGTCGGCAACGAGGGTGAAATCGATGGCCAGCTCCCGGTTGTAGATCTGCCGTACCCGCTGGATGGTCGTCGCGATGGCGGCCATGGGTTTGGTCTTGTCGGTGCAGACGCCGTCGCAATGGTACTGGGCGTATTCCGGCGTGCAGGAGACGGCGAGGCGGTACTTCCGCAACTTGTCGCCCCCGGCGGCGGGGGCGGTCAGGGGCAGGCGGCCCGGTGAGGACTTCCCAGCGGAGGGCAGCCGGGCCGGATGATCCGTAAAGGCCTTGTCCGGCCGGTAATCCCTTTTGAAATAACTGGCATAGGAGACACCGATCCGGTAGGGATCTACATACCAGGCCCCCTCCGGTGCGAGGACCTGGGCGTGGAATCCCGCAGGTGTCCAGTCGAAGGCCACGGTTACGGTGGGGTCTTCCGCCAGATAGCCCATGAAGGTCCGGATGTCGGGAAACTTGGCTGCCAACTCCGGCGCCATTACGGGGGAATCCTCGAACACGACGGTCCGGTAGCTTCCATCCGGAGACGGTATGGTTATCCGCGCCTGTACCTGGGGCGCTCTGGCCGCGGTTGCCGCCTCCCGGCGCGGCGCCTGGTCGAGAAGGGATGCGAGAGCCGATGCATTCAGACGGAATTCCCGAAAGACGTCAGGCTTTACCCAGGGCTCCCGCCCGTCCGGCTCCGTGGACAGCGGGGACCGGGTGTTCAGCTCCTCCCATATCCCGTCCGGCGATGCGGCGGCCAGGGCGAGAGCGGGCAGGAGGGTAAATAACACGAACAGCAGGGTAAGAAGGATAATCATCGCCTTCCCTGCTCTTCTGATCGGGTGACCCTTTTCTGTGGCCTTTAGCGGGGAGCGTCGTAATAATTTACTGCCTGGCCGGTCTTCTTTTTTTTCCCCCCTGCTGCGGCGCATAAACGTCTCTCTGTTCATTTTTCCCTGGAGGTCTTCTCTATTTTTGTCGCTTCCGGTTGATTGTCTCCGGTATCGGGAGAATTTTCTCCCCATGCCGGTTCCACCGCCCTTATCATGCAGGTGGGGGCGTTATCCGTCCGCCCTCTCCGCCGGATTCGGCAAATTCGCCCTCCTTGCAGTTCATGTTACCACTTTTATTCATGAATAGGCAATCCATATAATCGATTCCGCAGCGGAGGACGGCTTTGCCGCCTCACCGGTCCTAACAGAGGATTGTAACTTCTTTGGTCGATTAGTTTCCGGGCATCTTTTCCGGATCGTCGTTGCCTGCCATGGCGAGACCGGCGGGTACCGACGCGGCACGGTGAGGTTCAGGATCCGGCCGGGGGTGGATTCCCATCTTCATCCTGCCGGCGGTCAAGTTCTTCCTCTTCCTCCTCCTCCCATTGTCTCAGTATCGCCGCCGCCCGGCGGCGTTTCCGTAAATAGCCGTAGAGGAAGATCAACGTGATGACGAACCAGAGGGTGACGGCACTGGTAATTATGGGAATCCACGAGACACGCAGATAGATGTAATCCCGCCATTCATCCTCCAGGACGAGCAGATGTTTCCCCGACATGCGTTGCAGTGCTCCCACCATACTCCCGCTGCTGCTGTAATCCTTTACGAAGCTCTGGAATGATTCCGCGCCGTAGGTGTTGATCAGAAAAGAAACAAACATGAAACTCTCCGCATAGGCCAGCTCCGCCTCCTCAGGGGGGGAGGGAAAATGTTCCATCAGTGACGTCAGGGGGATCATTCGGTTGGTGATTGCCGCCCGGGTAAGAACGGCCATGCGGGAAAAGTGCCACTCCGCCGCTTCGTACATGGCGATGCCTTCGGCCAGGAAGGTCGGAACCGGTCGCGGTGCGAGGGCGCGGCCCAGGACAATGTGGGTGAATTCGTGGGCCAGGACTTGGTGGTAATCGAGACGACCGTCTTTAATCGCCCGGGGTGAACGGATGATGATGAGGTTCAGCTCCGGATAGGCGACCGCCGCCGCCCAGAGAGGCATTTTTTTCGCTCCGGGCTGGAGACGCTGGAATTCTTCCAGGGAAGGGGCAAGAAAGATAAGTGTTTCCCCCCGCGGGTCATAGCCGACGTGGGCGATGATTTTCTCCCGGATCTCTTCGGCGGCGGCGGCGATGCGCCGGGCGAGTCGGTCATCCTGTCCCTTGTAACGGATGCGGAAATGCTCCGTAGCGACTGATTGGTAAGCAATATCTCCGGTCGCCGCCCCCGCCGGCCCCGGCGCCGCTGCCGCCTCTGCCGGTCCCGTCAAAGCCGCCGTCGCGACCACTGAAAGCCCTGACGCCGCTTCCGGTATCGTTGCCGCCCCCGTTGCCAGGACCGTCATGAACAGCAGGAAAACAGCGATGTCGATTAGAATTCTTTGCATGCGCTGTCCTGCCTTTTACAGCATTCAGGCCGTTTCCCCGGTGGCGATATTGAAATAGAGCTCGCCGGTTTCGAGATCGATGAGCATCAGGGAACTTGCTTCCGAGTCTAAAAGCTGCTTTGCCCCGCTCATGACGAGGGCGAGGGTTTCGTTTAGATCGACGCTTGTATTGATCCGTTTGGCAATCTCCATGAAAACATTGAACTTATTCATTTGTATGCTTCATGACTTCCAAGTAAATAATGAAATTACGCCACGGACAATTAAATATTTACAGCCCTTTCACCCGGGGGCCCCCCAATGACTGCATTATATAAAGCACCTCCGCCATGCCGATCCTGCCGTCGCCGTTGACGTCGGCGCCGGAGGCGGCGTAGTCGTTGCGGATGCCCGCCGGGGACTGCCCCGCCACAGCCTGGAGGGCCAAAATCAGGTCAACCATGGTGATGCCGCCGGTGCCGTCGATGTCTCCTTTTTGGTCGTCGGGGATGGCACTGTCAGGAGTCAGGGACAGCGCGAGGGTCGTGACCTGTCCCGCCGTGACTTCCACATCAGGCACCGTCAGGGGGAGATAGCCGGCGGCGATGACTTCGACGGCCGTCGTCCCGGAGCCGGTCAAGAGGGTGAACCCGCCGTTCTGGGTCAGGGCGGAGCCAAGACCGGCCAAAACGACGGCGTTGGCGATGGCGGTCTGACTGGTATTGCTGATGACGATGCCTTGGATTACACCGATGATGTCCGGGGCGATGGGTCGGTAAATCTTCAGTTCGTAACCTGTATCCGCCCCGAAGATTGCCGGATCGTAATTCCGGATGCGAACGTAGTAGCGGCCGCTTTTCGGTGCCATCCAGGTGAGCAGTTCTCCTTCCCCCGGCCCGCCGTCATCCACCGGTCCCGTCTCGAGGTTCCCGTCGTCACCGCCGTATAGTTCCAGCACGGCATCGGCCCGGCTGCCCGGATTGGCGACCTTTATTTCGTAAATCACGTCCTTTATCCCGTAGAATTGCACCCAGTCTTCGTCTCCGGCGGCATGGAAGTTGTGAGCCTGGGGTGTGGCGGCGTTAAGGGTGATGACGGAAGCCTGTCCCCTGTTATCGTCGGGTTCGTAGGGGTCGGGTCCCAGGGTCTGGGTGACCGTCGTGGTCAGGGGGAGGGAGATGTTCCCCTCGGCATCCCGGGCGTAAACGGCAATGGTATAAACACCGGCGGACGTCCAGGCGGCATGCGATCCTTCATAGCGTCCCGTTCCGGCGTTGAAGGTCAGCTCCACGGTGGGGAGATCCGTAACGGCCCCGGAAATGCCGCCGCCTTCCTTTTCCGGCGGGGTGATAACCGCCCATACCTTCGCTATCGTTCCCGTCGTCGTCACGTTCTGAACCCAGAAGCAGACGGTCTGGCCGCCCGTTACCGTTTGCGCCGGGCTGATCGAGCCGATGACCGGATCGTCGCCGGCAAGTGTTATCCCCCAGCCGATATGGGTGTTCAGGGCCGTGGCGCCGTCGGCCTTTTCGTTGAAGACGCCGTTGCCGTTGTCGTCAATGGCCGCCTCCTGCTTGTTGACAAGAAACGCCATGGCCTTCTTGGCGTGGAGAAAGGCGTCCCGGACGTTCATGCCGTTGGCGACGCGGCTCCAGAAGAACCGGGAAAAGGAGATGTTGCCCCCGGAGAGAAAATGGGCTCCCTGGTTCCTGCCGGCGCCGGCGATAAGGATCCTGATTTTGCCCGCGGGCGGTTTGAGGGCGGCAAGGAAGGACGCGGCCAGGGGGGCGTCGCAGACGACCACGACCTTACCGGGAATGGCGTCCTGCAGTTCGTCAAGCCAGGTTTTGAGCGATGCCGCCGGCAGGGATTCCGTGCCGTGAAGGGGGAATGATCCGGAACCGCCCTCCCCGATAAGATAGACAACCATATCCTGGGTGTTGCTTTTGGCCCAGTTGGCAAGGGCGTATTGGACATTGGCCAGGGTTGGCGTCCCGTCCACTCCGGCGGAGAATGAAGCGGAACTTAGAAAATAGACGTTGTCATCATTATATCCCTGAAAAATCAATGAGTTGTAGGCAAGTCCGGCGCTTGCTTCCAGGGCGGGCCACAAGTTGCCGGTCGGGTCCCCGGCGGCGATGATCACGGCCTTGCGGGCGGCCGGGTCGTTTACCGAGACGGTGGTGAGGCGGGGGGCGGAGGTGTTGCCCAGGCGATCCCGGGCATAGACGGCGATCTGGTAGGTGCCGGAGGCGGTGAATCCGGTATAGGACCCCTCATAGCGGCTGCCGCCCGCCGGTGTCATTTCCAGAGAGGGCAGATCCTGAACAGGGTTTCCGGCGGGTCCCGGCTGGTAATCCGGGGGACGGATCACGGCCCATACCCGTGCGATCCCGTCCCCGTCCGTGACGGGATCGGCATAGATGACGGCCGTGCCGCCGCCGCCGGTGACGGTCTGAGGTTCCGATACGGCGCCGATGACAGGGGCACCGCCGTTGATTTGGGTCCCGTTGCCGATATAGAGGTTTTGGGCGACGGTGCTGTCGTCGGTTTCGTTGCCTTTGCCGTTGCCGTTGCCGTCGAGCTGGGGGTGCTGATAGGCCGTCATGGCCTGGGTGGTCAGGTCGAAGGCCTCCCCGAGGGAATGGCCGTTGAAGATGTGGGTCCAGAGGAAGTTGGAGAAGGAGATCGAACCCTGGGTGATGAAAAAGGCTTTCTCGCCTGGAGAGGTGCTCGTGAGGACGACCCGCTGCCGGCCGGCCGGCGGCGGGGAGAGGGCGGCGACGAAGCTTCCCGATTCGCAGGCGTCGTAAATGATCGTGACGGAAATATTCCGGGCCGTCTGCAGGGTATCGAGCCAGGAGGCAAAAGCGGCGGCGGAAAGGGTTTCGCTCCCGTTCAGGCGGAAGGTGCCGTTGCCGCCGTGATCCGCCAGATAGATGACGAGGCTGTCGGCATCGGCAGCCCAGTCGATGATGGCGTTACGAAGATTGGCGCCGTTAGCCTCGCCTGCCACATCGTCGGCGAGGCCGTTTTCGTCCAGGTCCAGGGTCGTGTTGGCGGAAAGATAACGGATGTTCTGCTTTTCGTACCCCTGGTAGGTGAGGGTCCGGTAGGCGAAATTCGCCGCCATCTGCGTAGCGTCCCAGAGATCGTTGCCGGGGTAAGGACCGCCGCCGGCGACGATTACGGCCCGGGCATTCGCTGCCGTGCTTACGGGCTTGAAGACCTGGATGCGGTTGTTGTTCGTGTCCGCGATGTACATCCTGTCGTCCGCCGCCAGGTAGATCCCCTCGGGACTGCCGAGCTGGCCGGGACCCACCCCGCCCCGGCTCCATTTTTCGATGAGGACGCCTTCGGGGCTGAATTTTTTAATCGTCGTGCGATCCCTCATGAACCGGACATCGAGGACATAGACATAACCGTGACGGTCAACGGCGATTCCCTGAAGATCCTGAAAGAGATCGTCGCTGTCTTCGTTGCTGTTGTTCAGGCCGCCCCATTTGGTCACGAATTGCCCGTCGGCGGTGAATTTCTGAACCCGGTGGTTGTGTTTCTCCGCCACATAGACGAAGCCGGTACCGTCCACGGCGATGCCGAAGGGCCAGTCGAACTGGCCGTCGCCGTCGCCCTGGCTGCCCCAGGCGGTGATGAACTGGCCGTCGGCGGTGAACTTCTGGACCCGGTGCATATTGTCGGTTACGTAGAGATTGCCCTGGGGATCGACGGCCACGGCGTTGGCGGTTGTGAACTGACCGTTGCCCGTTCCGGTCGTGCCGATGGTGCGGACGTATTCCCCGTCGGTGGTGTATTCCTTGATGTTGTCGCCCATGGCGTTGGCGATATAGATGCGGTCGGCGTCGCTTATGGCGATGCCGGTGGAGTAGGCGAACTGTTCAGCGCCGTATCCCCAGCTTCCCCAAGTTTTTACGAAGGCGCCGTCGGGAGAAAACTTCTGGATCCGGTTGTTGAACCTGTCCATGACATAGATATAGCCCTGGCTGTCCAGGGCGACACCGGCGGGGCGGTCGAAATAGCCGGGTCCTTTACCGTTGCTCGACCAGACGGCGGCTATGGACTGACCGTCGGGCGTGATCTTGACGATGCGGTTCTTGCCATCATCGGCGGCATAGATATAACCGTTAGTCCCAACGGCAATGCCCATTGGGGGACCGAGATTGCCGCTTCCCCCGATCCACCAGTCCAAGTTTTTCCACCGGGCGAGAAAGACGCCGTTCCGACTGAATTTCTGGATCATATTGGAGGAATCGGTGACGAGGACGTTGCCTTCGATGTCGATGGCGACACCGAAGGGGGAATTGAACTTGCCCTCCGTCCATCCCTGCTCGCCCCACATCGTGACGAACTGCCCGTCGGCGGTAAACTTCTGGATCCGGTTGTTCTGGCTGTCCGCCACATAGACGAAGCCCTCGCCGTCCACGGCGATGCCCCGAGGTTCGCCGAACTGCCCTTCGCCGCTTCCGCCGCCGCCCCATTTGGAGATGAAACGGCCGTCGGCGGAGAAACGCTGGATGCGGCTGTTGTAGGTGTCAGTGACGTAGATGTCGCCGAACGGCCCGGCGGCGATGCCCATTGGTCGGTCGAACTGCCCGTCACCCTGCCCATATCCTCCCCATTTCGTTATGAATTTTCCGTTGGCATCGAATTTCTGGATGCGTTGGTTGCCCATATCCACGGCATAGACGTAGCCGTCGCGATCCACGGCAATCCCGTAGAGGAAGGAAAACTGGCCGTCGGCATTTCCCTCCTGGTTTCCCCAGCGGGTGATGAGCTGGCCGTCCTGGGTTAGTTTGACGATCCGGAAATTCGAGGAATCGCCGACGTAAACGTTACCGCTGCGGTCAACAGCGAGGAAATTCGGGTGGTTGAAGTACCATGGCTGCTGGAGGGTAGGCCACATGCGTTCGAAACGATAGTTTTCCGCGGGTTGGGCAGCCGTTACGGTAACGAGGAGAAGCAGGGCGACGAGGAAACCCATGAAAACGCCGGTAGGGACCGGGTATCTATCCCGGAGGCCACTTGGCCCGGCAATGCCTGAATCCTGCCGCATCTTCCGGAATTTTAACCAGCCGTGTCGTTTGTGTGGAGTATGCATTTCTCCTCCCTTTTTCCTTATCTCAACCCGGCCGCCTTATGAATGATATGAATGGCCTCCGCCAGACCGATGCGGCCGTCACCGTTGATGTCGGGGACGAAGGCGGCATCGGGGGGCAACACCGGCAGTCCCGCGGTGAGCTGGAGGATGGCGATGACCTCCGCCAGCCCGGGGGCGGCGGATGCTGCCAGAATCCGGCCGCCGATGCGCATCTGGTTGGTCCAGGTGGCGCCGCCGTCGGCGGAGCCGTTGACGTAAATGGACGCCGGGCCGGTGAAGTCCGCGCGGGGCCGGAAGGTGAAGGTCTCGATCGCCGCGACGTCGATAATATCGACATAGTTTACGGGTTGACCGTTCACGAGGACCGTGCCGTTGGAAGCGAAGAGGTTTTTCAGCAGGAGGGCGCCGTTCTCGAAAAACTCGAAGAAACGGTGGAGAACGAACATCTTGTCCAGGGGCCGGTCCTGGTTCTTGTAGGCGAAAAATCCCGGCGGCGCCGTATGGTACCAGACATCCACCGGCACCTCGCCCGGGGCGCCGCCCGCAGGGGTGAGGGAGAGGGAGAATTGATCCCGTTCATTCCCCAGGATCGTCCCCTTGTTAATGTTCACCCCGTCCGCCGTGGCGGTGACGGCGAGCTTGGCCGGCGCCTGCCCCACGGCAACGGCCAAGGGGTTGCGGCTGCCGTCGCTGAAGGCGAGACCCAGGGCGTAGTTGCCGTACTGATATACCGGCGTGAAGACCAGTTTGAACCGGATCACCGGGCGGGGGCCGGAGAAGTCCGCCTCTACCTGGAGGTTGTGGAAAACCACCTCGGGGACGATGTCGCAGACCCGGCCGTCGATCCGGATGAGGAAGCGGTCGAGCTTGTTGAATCCGGCGTTGGGGGTGTAGAGCACGCGGGACCCTTCGATCTTGAGGCTTCCGAAAGCGGGTGGTTGCAGCACCGCCAGGGCGGTGTAGTTGCCCGCGCCGGGCATGAGGGCGTCGAAGGCCAGCCCCGAGGGCGAGATGGCCACGTTCTCCACGTAGGGCAGGGAGGCGCCGTTGATGTCGTTGACGGTGCGCACCCATACGGAGGGGAAGCCGGCGGGGAACCGGAAATCCAGTTCAAACTGGTGGAATTCCCTTCCCAGATCGTTTTTCGCCACCTGCCGCAACTGCCCCCCATATCCCTGTTTTGTCTCGTCATAGGCGTATTCCGAGGTGACGGAGTAATACATCCCCACTTCCGCGGGGACCCTGTTGACGGTGGAGCCGCCGCTGGCGCTGAGGAACCCGACCTGGGCCGCCGTGTTTCCCTGGCCGTTGAGGATCTCCACCCTTTTCAGGCCCTTGGTCATGGGGGTCAGGCTTTCCTTGAGGAGACCCGCCGAGGTGAAGGGCGCCTCCGCCGTGGTCTCGTCGAAGAAGGTCCAGCGGGTCTTGAAGTCTTGCATCGGCGAGGCGGTGCAGCCCTTGAGGACATAAAAGGGTCCGGCGTCGGTCTCCCGGTAGTTGACCCGGAAGAGGTTGACGTCGATACCCGTCATGAGGGTGTTCTCGTTCCGTGCGACGACGATCCCCATGTTGTTCAACAGGCTTTCCCCGTCGGCGTCCTGGAGTTTGTAGAGTCCCAGATCGACGCTGCCGCAGGCGTCGGTGGTGGACAGAGACATGTACAGGTAGGATTCGTAAACGTTGATGGTGCCCAGGTTCTGGTTCTTGGCGGCATCGGTGCCGTACAGCAGGCCCTTGACCGTATCGGTGAAGGGGACGGCGACGCTCTGCCCATCACCAAGATCGAGGCGCAACTCCAGTTGCTTGGAAACGATCGCGGGTGCCAGGGTTTGGAGCCCCCGGAAGAGGTAATAATCGCTGCCCGGATAGATCGCGCCGGTGGGCTTGTCGGCGAGGAAGAAGCCTCTCCCCTTGACGATGCTCCTGATGTTTTCGAATTTGCCCGTATAGACGACGACACCGTCGTACTTGCGGACGATGTCGAATTCGACTCTGAATTTCTGGTTGTAATCCGCCGGATCCGTGAGGGTGACGGGGTTGGCGGAAACCCAGAGCCCCGGGGCACCGGTGAACGGTGTCACGGCGGCGCCGTTGTGGCGGGTGAAGTCCACCCAGCCGGTGGGATACCCCGAGGTCTTGTAGATCTTATAGCGCCATCTCACCTCGTAGCGGGTCATCTCTGCGTCCCCTTGCACGTTCACCTTGAACGTCCCCGCCTCCTTGACGGGCAAGAGGATGTCATCGGCGGGGGTGAGGCCGGTGACTTCGTTAGCGTCGGCGGTGGGCTCCACCTTGTTCCCCGTCACGACCAGGGGGTTGACGACCCCGTCGGAAACCAGGATGCCGTCCTTGTCCGTGATGAGGGGGAACAGGTTCACCCGCCCCGGCGCCAGGACCTTCATGCGGTTGTCGATCTCGAAGGCCTGCCGATCCCCCTCGGGCCGCATCTGGGGGGCGCCCATGGTGAAATAGGCCCTGGTTCCGTCGGCGTTGAGGACGGTGTAATGGACGGCGAGACTGTTGTACTGCTGGACGTTGCCGCCGACGAACAGGTCGATGCCCTTGCCCCAGCTCTCCGCCGCCGCGGCGATGGCGTCAAAGAGGGCCGTCCCCGTCAGTCCGCCCTTGCTTTCCCGGTTGTAGTACGTATCGGGGAGAAACAAGGCGGCCGCCACCTTTTTTACCTGGATGTTTAAGAGGTTGGAGGCCTTTTCGCCGCCGCCTTGCGGGAGATAGGTTTGGGAGCAGTGCTGGGGGTCACCCCAGCTCTCCCCGGTGAAGGCGGGGGAGAGACCGGTCTGGATAGGCACCACACCCACCGCGACTCCGTAGGCCTGGTTGCCGACGATGTTCACGTCCCCCGTCGGGTTGACCTTGCGCCAGATCGGTTGGGCAACGGGGGAATTGAAGGTTAGTCTGGTATAATATGACTCGTACTTGGTCACATATTGATTTTCACCCACCTTTTCCTGATAGCTGCACTGGTCGGACTTTTGGGTGACGTACGCGGCATTGGCGCTGAGGACGGCATAACGGGGGAGGTTTAGCAGCGCCGAGGTGAGGGCGTCGGCGGCAAGGATCGAGGCGCTGGACGCTGCGGAAAGACCGGTTACGTAGTTCGTCGGCCCGCCGTTTTCGGCGACGGCCTGCTGCTCCTGGAGCTGTTTCAGCTCGAATTCCTTGTCGATTTTGTTCTGGGTGTACTGGAGGAGGGTCTTGCGGAGGGCATCCCGCTGCGCGGTCTTTGCGGCGAGATCGGCCTGCATGGCGGCGAAGCCCGCCTCTACCTCGGCCTTTTTCGTCCGGTAGGTGTTCACCTCCGGCTCCAGTTGGTCCATGACATCCTGCTCATAGGCGATGAGGGCCCGGGTCTTGGCCAGGGCTTCCTCGCGGCCCTCCTCGCCGCCGAATTCCTCCCGGTTCCGGATCGCGTTTAGGTCGTTGGCCAGGGCCTCGGCCCGGGCCTTCTGGAACTCCATATAGGGGATATACTGGAGGCAGGTCTCGTTGAGGGCCTTGACCGTGTCGTCCGGCAGGAGTCTGGCGGTCGACTTGGCGGCGAACTCGATGATGTTGAAGGCGACCTCCTTCAAATTCGCCGGGATGCCCGTGATGGCGTCGATAAGTTCCGTAGTCAAATCTCCCAACAGCACCAGGGCCTGGCCGATCCGGGCGACGGCTTTTTTGGTGACGATAAGGGACGCCTGGTCCACGAAGTCCTTCTGCTTGTTGGGATCGAGCTCCAATTGGCTTGGTTCGCTTGTGTTTCCGCAGAGATAGCGAAACATGACGATGATCTGGGCCCGGCGGACCTCGGGATCGGTACTGTTCTGCCAGGTATTCTTCGCGTTGAAGAAGTCGATGTAGGACATGCTGAGCTGCAACTCCTGGCCCTGGTAGAGCCGCAGGCGGTGCTTGTGGGCGGCGTACTCCTTCAGGAGCCAGTCGTTACGCTCGGCGAACTTGTTCATGAACGTTCGGGCCTCGTCCATGCTCGCCCTCAGGTCGGCGATCTCCGCTTCGAGAGGGGCGAGTTGCTCATTGGTTATGGTGGTAATCTGGTTGTTGATCGCAGCGATCTCCGCTTCCACGGAGGAGATGTCCGCCCTGGTGTCCCCGACAGAGGCCAAAACGAAAAACACCGCCATGGCCAGAAAAAACATGACGCCTCTCACCCTACCTGGTTTTTTCCCTCTCATCCCCTGCTCCTTACATGAAAGAGATTGTTTGTTTTAACATTTTATGGAGAATCCTATACGCAACGTCATCAATAAATGCGCATGTTGAAGGTTCTTTAGAATTGGCGACGTCATATTCATGCGCAAATAATTCCGACGCTGTGTATATTTTATTCCGTCCAGGTATTCATGGACCGATTTTCCATACCCCGTTCATAAATGCGACCATGATTCCAGCCCTAATTACGCGTTCCCGCCACCGTCTGGAGGATGAAGATCACCTCCGCCACACCAATGCGGTTGTTGCCGTCAACATCGGCGCCGGAGGCGGCGTAATCGGTCCGTACACCAACCGGAGTTTGTCCCGCCATCACCTGCATCGCCAGGATCGCGTCGGTGATGGTGACGCCGTTGACGCCGTCGATGTCCCCCTTGATCACCGTGGTGACGGCGGACATGGGGATGCTGATGGTCGTCGTTTCTCCGGCCCGGACCGCCACGTCGGAGACATAGGCGCTCGAATACCCGCCCGCGGAACTCGCCAGGGCCACCAGACCCGGATTCGCCGCCAGGACGAAGGAGCCGTCGGTCACAGGGATGTTGACGGCGGTGCCGCCGATCGTCGCCACCAGGGCGGCGCTGATCAGGGAGTAGCTCCGGTCAGTCATGTTGCACACCTTCCAGTAGCCTCGATATGAAAATTGAGTAACCAATGCTCGCAAAAAAGTTCACAGAATTAATCGACTTTTCGTTAACATATTTTGGTGTGGTGCAAAAATGTGGGTTTGTCTTCGGTGGAGTATTTGCAAATTTCCTTTAGATGTTATTGGCGTTAAAGTCAATAGTAAAGTGTTAAGATCAAGGTGTGAAAAAGCGCATTGGCAAAGGGTTTCGGGATGCTGTGACCTAATTCACACCTTAGTTGTGAATTAGGTCACAGCTAAAATCAAAATGGAGTTGACAGAGCCAAGTCTTGTTGCTACAAAAAAATCATTGTAAGAGGTCTGCCTAAAGCCATCCCCTTTGGAGCATCTCTTCAAGTTCAGCAGACAAACCTTTTAATATCCAAACCCGTGCTGTAAAAATTAAAGGTAATAATATCCGATCGTTTGAATAATTTTTCATCCAAAGAAGAGATTGCTGTTTGATAATCCGTTTCCGCCTTGTTCGTCTCCGCCGGGTCCGCAGTGATCGGGCCGCACGCCCCGTTACTGATGTGAATGTCAACCGGGATTATGCATGGGAACTTTTTGATTCCTGTCGTTACTGATCGATAAATAAGGCCATCAAAACAACCTTCGTCGGAAAAATTTAGGTCCAAAACATAAAAACCTGTGGGGGGGAGCCATGAGAACGGGGCGACGTGAAAGAAAGACGCAAGACGCCGTCATCGGCAGGCGCGGCATTGTAGGGCGGATGGGATACAAGATATTGATATTGTTGGCTTTGATTGTGTTTCTCAGCGCCGGTGTCGAGGCCCGTGCCGCCTACTTCAGCGATGATATGGAAGGGGCCCCCAAGTGGGCCGCCGACCCGCCCTGGGCGCTGACCACGTCGGACAAGCACAGCGGCGCCCAGGCCTGGACGGACAGCCCGGGCGGATACTACGGCAACTCCCAGGACGTCTCCCTTACCCTCATCACCAGCATCGACTTGACGGCCGCGGTCACTCCCCAACTGGTATTCTGGCATAAATATCAGATTGAAGCTGAATATGATTATGGCTATGTGGAACTTTCCACCGACAACGGCGCCACCTGGCCCTACCGCCTGGCCGCCTTTACAGGCATATCCGGCGGCGGCGCCGCGCCGGTGTGGAAACGGGAACAGCTCGACCTGACCCCTTATGCGGGACAGGCCAATGTCAAGATCCGTTTCCGTCTCGTCACGGACAAGACGATCGTCTGGGACGGTTGGACCGTGGACGACGTGAGCGTCGGTGAGCCGCCGAATCAGACGGCAGTTTTCAACATCGGCAACCCCAAGATCACCTCTCTCGATCTTACCTGGTCCAAGAGTCTCGATGCCGATTTCGCCTCCTATAAGATCTACCGGTCCACGTCCGCCGGCATCTCGCCTGGGAGCACCCTTGTCGCGACGATCACGGACCCGAACATAACAACCTACACGGACACGGGCTTATTGCCAGGAACTGTTTATTATTACAAGATCTACACAGTAAATTCCCTGGATCTCTACGCCCCGGGCAAGGAGGCCTCTCTGGCCACGATTGTCAGCTTCTACAGCTACCCCTTCTTTGACGACATGGAGTCCGGAGTAGGCGGCTGGACGGCGGCGGCGCCCTGGGGGTTGACCTCGTCGGATCGACACTCCGGCCAGTATTGCTGGACCGACTCACCGGCCGGTCCCTACGGCGCCTCCACGGATTCCTCCCTGGAGATCAAGGTGGATCTCGGGCCGGCGATCATGCCCGTCCTCTCCTTCTGGCACCGGTACATCTTCGATCCCAATGTCGATTACGGCTATGTGGAGGTGAAGGAGGACGGGACTTCCACCTGGAACAGGATCTATGCCGTGACGGGGACCCAGGCGGCCTGGGTCGAGGAGAAGGTCGATCTCTCCTCCTACGCCGGCAAGAAGGTCTATGTCCGGTTCCGTCTCATCTCGGACGGCAGCAACCAGGCGGATGGCTGGTACATCGACGATGTGCGTATCGGAGAGACCCAGAGTCCCGTTACCGTCTATCCCTTTCGGGACACCATGGATCTTCCGGCGGCGGTCATGAACTGGCACTCGTCATCCTGGTCCCTGGTTCCCGATTCCCACTCCGGAACCTATGCTTACAAAGACAGCCCCACGGGGAAATACGGCGATCAGGTATGGTCGGAGCTGATCCTGGCGAACAGCATGAACCTCCAGGGGGCCGTCCATCCCCAGCTCTCATTCTGGCACAAGTACAATCTCACGAATCACAACGGCAACTATGGGGAATATTCCTCCTGCAATAACAATTACAACCGTGAGCACGACTACGGCATCGTTTACCTTTCCACCTACAACGGGCAGGCGGGAACCTGGACGGAACTTGCCCGCTATACGGGATCGGCGGACTGGAAGCAGGAAAAGATCGACCTCAGCGCCTGGGCGGGACTGCCAAACGTCCGGATCAAGTTTGTCCTCTATGACCAGAGATCGGAAAACTTCTCGAATTGCAATAATCGATTGGCGGGGTGGACGATCGACGACGTCATCATAGAAAATGCCCCCCTCGATGTGATCCTGACCCTTACATCCAGTACCATGAATACGGTTGACCTCTCTTGGACGGAAAACGCCGACAACGATTTCAACCGTTACGAGATCTATCGTTACGCAACGGCGGGGGTGACAAGGAACAACACCCTGGTGGCGTCCGTCGCCCAGAAGACCACCCTGACCTATAAGGATGCCGTGGCCATGGTTCAGCCCGGCTCTTACTACTACCGGGTCTGGGTGGTCGATGCGGACGGCAACGTCTCCCCGGGGAGCAACGAAGTACACGCCACCTATACGGTTCCCGCCAACACCTATCCCTTCGTGGAAGATGGTGAGGCGGGATCGGCCAAGTGGTCCTGGGGTTCCCCCTGGGGACAGGTTGCCCTCCCCGCCGGGGAGACCCACACAGGGCAGGCGTCCACGGTCTGGACCGATTCTCCGGGGGCCAATTACCCCGCCAATGCCGATACGACCCTGACGACCTTCATCAATATGAGCGGTTCCACCAATCCCGTTTTGAGCTTCTGGCACAAGTATTCCCTGGAGCAGGCCAAGGATTTTGTGAAACTAGAGGTGTCAACGGATAACGGACAGACCTGGAGCGTTCTCCGGTCCTTCACAGGGACGGAAACGGCCTGGAGTCAGGAACGGATTAATCTCGCCGCCTATACGGGACAGGCGAACCTCGGTCTCCGGTTCCATTTGACCTCCGATGGAACGGGCCAGCAGGATGGTTGGTTTATGGATGATCTGATCATCCAGGAAGAGGCCGTGAGCGCCCCTTATCCCTTTACGGACGGAGCCGAGACGGGACCGGCCCCCTGGTTCTATACGTCCCCCTGGGGCAGGACGACAGAGGATTATCACAGCGGAAATTACAGCTGGTCTTGTTCACCCGGGGCCACCTATGCGCCGTCGGCGGATACGTCTCTCCAGGTTGCCATCGATCTGGGCTCGGCGAATATGCCGGTCCTCTCGTTCTGGCAGAAGTATGCCTTCGATACAAACGCGGACTTCGGGTATGTCGAGGTCCGAGAGGCGGGGAGCTCCTCCTGGCAGCGGATCTATTTTGTGACGGGGACCCAGGTCGCCTGGGCGGAGGCCCGGGTCGATCTCTCCATCTATGCAGGCAAGCAGATCGATCTCCGCTTCCGGGTCGTTGCCGACGGGAGTACGGAGGCCGACGGCTGGCATATCGACGACATCCGTATCGGGGAGACCCAGAGTGCCGAACTGATCTATCCCTTTAAAGACAGCCTGGACACAGCCGCCACCTTGACCAATTGGCACAGCGCCTCCTGGTCCCGAGTTCCGGACAGCCGGCCCGGAGCCGGCCCCGGAAGTATGGCCTTTACAGACAGCGCCGCCGGACCTTACGGGGCTCTTACCAACTCCCGGCTCGTCCTGGCGAATATTCTTGACATGCGGACGGCCATCCATCCCCAGTTGACCTTCTGGCACAAGTACGAAACGACGAATCAAGGCGGCAACTACGGCGAATATTCCGATTGCGGCAACAATTACAACCGTGAACACGATTACGGGATCGTTTACCTCTCGACCTACAACGGGCAGGCGGGGACCTGGAAGGAGATCGGCCGCTTCAACGGACAGGCGGCGTGGAAGCGGGAGCAAATAGACCTTAGCACCTGGGCGGGCCTCCCCAATGTCCGCATCGCCTTCGTCATGAACGACAACAAGTCCGAAAACAACGAATGCACGACAAGGCGGGAAGGATGGACCCTGGACGACATCTTCGTGGAGGACGCACCCAAGGATGTGAGCCTGGCCATTACCTCTTCGTCAATGAACAGCGTGGCCCTCTCCTGGACAGCAAATGCGGATGTGGATTTCAATCGCTATGAACTCTATCGCTCCCCGTCACCGGGTGTGACCCGGGGCGCAACCTTAGTGGCCACCATTCCCGCTGTCGGTACGACAACCTACACAGACCCCGTGGCCCTCGTACAGCCGGGGACCTATTTCTACCGCCTGTGGGTTATCGATGCCGATGGAAACGTTTCCATGGGGAGTAACGAGGTCCAGGCCACCTATACCATTCCCGCCAATTCCTATCCCTTCTCTGAAGGAGGGGAGGCGGGAACCGCCAGATGGGCGTTTGGAACGCCCTGGGGTCTGACGGACGTGGAGAAGTACTCCGGGATTTATTCCTGGACGGATTCTCCCGGGACAAACTATGCCGCCAATGCCAATACGAGCCTGTCAACCTTCCTTAACCTGAACGGGTCCACGAATCCCATCCTGACCTTCTGGCACAAATACCTCCTGGAGACGGGGAAAGACTTTGTAAAGTTGGAGGTTTCGACGAACAACGGCCAGGACTGGACGGTTCTGAAAAGCTACACGGGGGTGGAGACGGGCTGGAGTCAGGAGCGGATCGACCTTTCCGCCTATACGGGCAACGCCAACCTCGGCCTCCGGTTCCGCCTTACGTCCGACGCCGCCAATCAGCAGGACGGTTGGTACATGGATGACCTGAAGATCGAGGAAGGGGCCGTTCTGGCCGCCTATCCGTTCCATGACTCCATGGAGAACGGCCCCAGCCCCTGGTTCTACGACTCTCCCTGGTCCCTCGTCCTCCTCCCCGGAGACAAGACCAGAACCGGACTGCCCTCCGTCGTCTGGGCGGACTCCCCGAGCGCGAGCTACGCCAAGAGCGCCGACGCCTCTCTTTATCTGACCATCGATCTCGGGTCGGCCAATATGCCCCTCCTGTCTTTCTGGCAGCGCTATGCCTTCGAGGACAATTCCGACTACGGTTACCTCGAGGTCAAGGAGGTGGGATCGGCGACGTGGAAGCGCCTGTACTTCGTCACCGGGACCTCCCCTTCCTGGGTGGAGGCCAAGGTGGACCTTTCCAACTATGCGGGCAAACAGGTCAATCTGCGTTTCCGGGTCGTTGCCGATGCGAGCGACACCCAGTCCGACGGCTGGTTTATCGACGACGTCAGGATCGCCGAAACGACGCAGCCACCCGTCGCTTATCCCTTCTTCGATAACCTGGACGGCGGGATGACCCAGATCAACTGGTTCCCGGGCAACTGGAGCCTCGTCTCCTCCGTACGTAACAGCGTCACGAGCCTCGCCTTTGTGGACAGTCCTCTCGGGAAGTACGGCGACGAGGTCCAGCCGGAGCTGATCCTCTCCAACACCATCGACCTCCGGGGGGCCGTCCATCCCCAGTTGTCCTTCTGGCACCTGTTTGAGATGGTCAATCAAAACGGCAACTATGGAGAATACTCGGACTGTGGCAACAATTACAACCGGGAGCACGACTACGGCATCGTCTATCTTTCGACGTATAACGGCCAGTCGGGGACGTGGAAGGAGATCGGCCGCTTCACCGGTACCCAGTCCACCTGGAAGGAGGAGAAGATCAGCCTGAGTTCCTGGGTGGGCCTGCCCAACATCCGGATCAAGTTCGTCCTGAACGATAACCGCTCCGAAAACAACAACTGCAACAGCAGGCGGGCCGGCTGGACCCTCGACGAGATCAGGATCGGTGAGGATGCGGCCATTCCGAGCTTCATCCAGAAGATCTCCGGAGACGGACAGAACGGTGAAACGGGCAAGGCCCTGGCCCAGCCCTTTACCGCCCGGATCTATGATTCGGACAGCCGGCCGCGCGCGGGGATCGTCGTTGATTTCGCCGTCGTCGGCGGTGACGGCACCCTCTCCGCCGCTTCTGCGACGAGCGACGCCAACGGCTTCGTTTCGACGGTTCTTACCCTGGGCGCAGTCTCGGGGACCAACACCGTTTCCGCCACGATCAGGGATTCCAGCCCGGTGCAGACGGTGGTCTTCTCCGCCGCGGCCTATGGGGCGGGTCAGGCCATGACCATGAGCAAGGTTTCCGGTGACGGGCAGGTGGGTGTGGTCGGAACGGCGCTGGCCAACCCCTTGGTGGTTCGGGTTACGGACATCTCCGGGCAGCCGGTGGCGGGGGTGAACGTGACCTTCACGAAGATAGCCGGCGATGCCACCCTCGCCGTGACGACGCCGGTGGCCACGGATGACGGCGGCTATGCTGCGAACACCCTGAATTTGGGCGCGGCCACCGGTTCGGTTTCGGTGACGGCCGCGGCCACAGGCCTAGTGGGTTCGCCCGCGGGCTTCACCGCCTATGCCGTTCTTCAGGGCGGCGTCCTCGGCGATACGGACGGCGACGGCATGCCCGATGCCTGGGAGCTCGCCAACGGCCTCGATCCCAAGAACGCCGGTGATGCCGCCTTGGATCCGGACGGCGACGGCCTTGCGAACCTGGCGGAATACAGCCGCGGGACAAACCCGCAAGCGGCCGATACGGACGGCGACGGCATGCCCGACGGCTGGGAGGTGCAATACAGGCTGAATCCCCTCGATCCGTCGGACGCCGCCCGGGACGCCAACGGGGACGGGATAACGAATCTCCGGCATTATCAGGCCGGAACGGTGCCGATCAAGGTTAGGCACTTCCAGGTTGCCGCCATGACGAGCAGATCCGTCGCCGTCTATGGCACATTGACCATCAACGGCCTCCCGGCGGAGGTGGGTGACGAGGTCGCCGTTCTGGATCCCGCCGGGGTGATCTGCGGTCAGTTTACCGTCACGACGCCGGGACAGTACGGCTTCATGAGCGTCTATGGCGACGATGGGGGCACAACGGCCGATGAAGGCGCCCAGCCCGGAGACGTCCTGAGATTCCGGGTGTGGAAGGCTGCCACAGGCGTGGAAGTGGACGCCGTAGCCACGGTGGTCACGGGGACCCAGCCGCCCACCTGGACGTCGGACAACGACATCCTCCATGTCAACCTCGACGCTTCGGGGAAATACGTCATTCCCCTCCATGCGGGCTGGAATCTCATCAGTTTCCCCCTGAAGACCTGCTTTTACGCCGACGGCGTTTCCGGAGCCGCCGACGGTCCGCCCGGGGAACCGATGCTCACCGGGACGGTTTTCCAGAAGGTTGCCGGTATCGGCGACGTCTTCGCCTCCATCGCCGGCAAGTACGACGTAATCCGGAGCTTCGACAGCAAGGGAGCCCATACCTTCCTGCCCGACGAACCGACCTTCAGCACGATGAAGTACGTCGCCGGCGGCTACGGGTACTGGATCAAGATGAAAGAGGCGGCGAATCTGGAACTGATCGGCTTGAAGGCGGCGGCCGCGGATTCCCTGGCCCTCCACAGCAACTGGAATCTCGTGGGCTGCTGGCATCCCGATGTCCGTTACACCGGTCCGGCGCCCACCGTCGCGTTCCCGGCGGGGACCGGCATGACCCAGGTGAACGATATTGGATCGGTTCTCCAGGCCATCCAGGGGGATTACGCCGTGGTCCGCACCTTCGACATCCAGGGCGGCCACACCTACGACCCGGCCCTGGGCAGCTTCAATAACCTGAAGTATTTAGGCCCCGGCTACGGGATGTGGATCAAGATGAACACGGTGAAGGATCTGTCGTACTGAGGAAGTGCGGCGGGAGGTTTCTCCCCGATTCCCACCGGGCGCCATAGCTTTTGTTTGCGGAACCGGCGAGGCGCGGCAAGAGGAAGGGATTGGGGATTTGTAGAAAGACCGGAGGCGAGGAGGTTGAAATGACAAAAAAATGGGCAGACCGGCGGCGATTTTCTCTCGGCGGGTTTATGCTGCTGGCCGTATTTCTGGCGGTGATGTGCCCCGGCCCCGGGTGGGGGGAGGAAAGCAAACCGCACCATACCCCCTTCAGCATGGATTTCTACGGGACCATCGCCGGGGCCAAAGCCGGGGACCGGGTGACGGTTTATAACCCCCGGGGTATCCTCTGCGGCGAGTTCACCCTGGACAGGGACGGCCGGTACGGTTTTCTTCCCGTCTACGGCGACGATACGGCCACGGTGGAGGAAGACGGAGCCAGGCGGGGCGACGTCCTGACCTTCCACCTCAACGGGGTGCCCCTCTCGTCCGCGACGCCGATAATCTGGCGGGGGGACCGGGAGAGACAGCGGGTGGATTTCCCGTAAGGCAACGGGGAGAAACAGATGAGGTTTTTCAGCGAGGTTGTTTCTCACGGACTTTACGGTTGATTTCCCCTTATGGCAACGGGGGGGAAACAGCGGCCGACAAAACGACGCCGTTATCGATAGACTTCCTCACCTTCAAGGGGAGGGGCGGGGTAGGGATGGCTCAACATCCGACGGCTTATGGCAAAGGAAGCTACTTTGGGGAAACGGCACATCCGGTTTTTTGCGGTGCGAAGCATGTTTTCCGCGGTGAGGGACATTGCTTGCGTGGTCCTTGCTTACTCGGGGCGATTTGCCCGGCCCCGGCAGGGGATTTCCGGGCAGGGCCGCCGTCCGTCGCCGGAATGGATGCCCCGGATGCTGCTGATGCTGCCGGCGGCTTTTGTCCTTATTTCGGTGCTGCCGGCGCCGCTTGCTGCGGCGTCCCATTTCCAGCTTCCCTTCGCTCCGACGGAATACGGGGACAATTATTGTGATTACCTGGGACTCATACACATAAGGGGCATGGCGGCGCAGGCGGGGGACGAGGTGGCCTTCGTCAATGGTCGGGGAGAGATCTGTGGCACTGTGGCGGTCAATGAAATGGGACAGTACGGCACCGTTCCCGTTTATGGTCATAATACGGCCAACGGCGATCACTTGAGCGTCCGGGTCTGGGATGGGCGGCAGGGCCGGGAGTGGCAGGGCGGAAACATTCGGATGACGCCGGGGACCCCGCGTTCGTTCTTTGTGGCTGCGTCGGTGCCGCCGATCTGGGAGAAAGGGGCGGGCTTCGTCCTCAATATCGAGGTCCTTTCCCCGGCGGGCGATGTGAACGGCGACGGGATCGTGGATCTGGCGGATCTCGTCCTGACCCTGCAAATTCTGGCGGGGGGCGGTGCCGGGAACATTGCCCCGGCGGCCGACGTTAACGGCGACGGCCGGATCGGTTTGGCAGAGGCGGAGTATGTCCTCCAGTCGGCCTCGGGTCTCCGGTGACGGCGGGAGGAACCATAAAGAACCGCCGGACGCAAAGACGTGACGGTAACAACGAAACCCGCATGACGGCATGTCGTCACAAAGCAGGATGAAAATGGCGGGACGAGCTCCGCTGCGTCCGTAGCATCCTTGTTAATGATAAACCGTTGCAGATCAATAACATATGCACGCATTTGCGAGTGAAAAGAAGAACATATTCAAGCTCATGCCGACATTTCCATCAAAACTGCTGTCCCGGTGACGTGGCGATGACGAGGGGAACACAAAGAGAAGGGAAGATGCGAGCCCACCGCCGGCAGCGGGGATGGCGGGCTTTTCCGGTCCTCCTGGCGGGTTGTCTTGCCTTACTCTGCCTCCTGCCCTTGCCCGCCGCCGCGGTGGGAGTCGCCGCCCACTTCGCCCCCCCGGCCCTGACGCCCCTCTGGGCGGACTATCTCGGGTTGCTACGGATCGACGGCGTGGATGCCCGGCCGGGGGATGAAATCGCCTTTTTCGATCCCCAGGGGGTGTTGTGCGGCTCATATACTGTTGATCAGACGGGCCTTTTCGGCATCGTCCGTGTCTATGGCGACGACCCGGCGACGCCGGATGTCGATGAGGGGGCCGTGGCGGGAGATGTCCTGACGGTAAAGATCTGGGATTCCCGCCGTCAGGTGGAGTTGACCGGGCCGGATCTCGTCCTGCGTCCCGGGACTCCCCCCGGTGGGTCGTCTTTCCTGGCCGCAACCGTTCCCCCGGTCTGGCAGGATCGCCAGGGCTATGTCCTCGATATCGACACCGCCGGTCATTACGCCTCCCCTGCCGTTACTCCCTACATCGGCAATTATTTAGGAGCGTTGACCATTGAAGGCGTCCCGGCGGACATCGGCGACGAGGTGGCGGTGTTCGACAGCGACGGCATCCTTTGCGGCCATACCCGGATCACGACCCCCGGCCAGTATGGGATCATGGAGATCTACGGTGACGACCCCGCCACCGGCGCCGTGGATGAAGGGGCAACGGAGGACGGGACACTAACCTTCAAGGTCTGGTCGAAGAAGACCGGCAAGGAGTACGCGGGTGAAAAGCTCAGACTTGTCCCCGGGACCGCCGCCGGTTCTTTCCTCCCTTCCCTGGCGCCGCCGGTTTGGCGGGTTGACACCGGCTATGTTTTGAATATCGAAGCCTTAGAGGAGATTGTCCCGCCGCCGGTGGCGACCGTGGCCGGTGTTCCGTCCTCGCCGACCGGACAGACAGGGGCCACCCTGACCGTGGGCGGCGCAGGAGTTGTTGTCTATAAATACAAGCTGGACAGCGGCGTCTATTCCGGGGAGGTATCGGTGGCCGAACCCATCGTCCTTAGCGGCCTGACTGCCGGTGAACACACCTTATATGTCCTGGGTAAGAACACTTACGGAAATTGGCAGGCGGAGACTGGGCCCACCGCCGTCGTCTGGACCGTGGATCTGACGGCCCCCGTAACGACGCTCATCAGCGGACCGGCGGAAATAACCAACAGTTATGAAGCGGTATTTGTCTTCAGCGCGAACGAACCCGCCACCTTCCTGTGTCTGTTGGATGACGGTGAATTTACCTCCTGCACGAGCCCCCTAACCATTACCGGCCTTACCGAGGGCAATCATCACTTTACCGTGAAGGCGACGGATGGGGCGGGGAATGTCGAGACGGCACCGCCGGGCCATTCTTGGCTGGTGGATCTCACCCCGCCGGTGGCGACCGTGGCCGGTGTTCCGTCCTCGCCGACCGGACAGACAGGGGCCACCCTGACCATGGGCGGCGCAGGTGTGACGGCTTACCGCTACCGTCTGGATGGCGGGGTATATTCCGGTGAGACGCCGGTGACGACGCCGATCGTTCTGAGCGGACTGACCGAGGGGAGACATACCGTTTCCGTTATCGGCCGGGACGCGGCGGGGAACTGGCAGGCGGAGGGGGCGGCGACGGAGGTATCCTGGCTGGTGGACACCCAGGCCCCGCAGTTGACCGTTACCGAACCGCCGGAGGGGTACAAGACCCACCTGCTCGCCCTTACCCTCCGCGGTCAGGTTCAGGATATCACCGCCGTGACGGTTGCCGTAACCTTGGAAGGCGAGGTATATCACCCCGCTGTGACCGGCGGCGCTTTCTCTCAGCCCCTTTCCTTTCCCGCCCGGAACCGGGACTATGTAATCGAGGTTCGGGCCGTGGACGAACTGGGCCGGCAGACCGGTCTCCAGAGAACGGTCACGGTAATCAACACCCCCCCCGTTCTGAAACATACCACGGTCGGCACCCAGGCCGGCAAGTCAGTAGAAGGGACCCTGACGGCGACGGATGCCGACGCCGACCTGCTGACGATCCGCGAGGGTCCGCCCCTGTGGTATTTCTACATCTGCAGCACCATGTATCCCTGGTCCACTTATGGTTATCTTCCCCTTTCCGCTGAAGAGATGCTCGCGGTTATCACCGGCGGTCACAAGGGGATGCTGGTCCTGGACCAGGAGACCGGTCGGTATCTCTATACCCCCCGGCCCGGCGCCACGGGTGAGGACATCTTCGTCTTCCGGGCGAACGACGGCGAAGAGGATTCCGGTTTTGCCTACCTGAAGATCGTAATCGGCGCCATGGCCGGCGACGGGCAGGGTGAGGAACCGACGGCGACACCGCTGGCCGTCCTGCCCGGGGATATAAACGGGGATAACAAAGTGGATCTCGCCGACGCGATTCTCTCCCTCCAGACGGCGGCGGGTCGGCAGACGACGGTCAACATCGCCGGGGACGTCAACGGCGATCATCGCATCGGCCTGGCGGAGACCCTCTATGCCTTGCAGTACATCTCCGGATTACGAGGATCCGGTGCCGCCGCATACGCGGTTGCCGATTATTTCCCCGTCCAGGTGGGGGACTGGCGGGATTTCCGCGACGAAGGAACGGGAACCGTTTACCGGACCGTCGTTTCGGGGACCAAGCCGATCGGCGGGATGAGCGCCTTTGTCTTTTCCTACGCCAGCGGTTATCGGGAATACTACACCACCGACGCCGCCGGGTTAATGCTCCATGGCGTCTATGAGCCGGCGGGGTCGTTACCGGGGGAATACCTGTTCGACGCCCCCCTGCTGCTCATGACGGCGAACGCCAGGATCGGCGATCGTCAGGTCTCCTCCGCCCACTATTCCTTTTCTCTTTACGGAGTGACATATCAGGTTCTGATCACGACGGCCACAACCTTGGTGGGGCTCCAGGACGTGACCACCCAGAACGGCGTCGTCAAGGATTGCCTTCTCGTTTCCCTGGAAAGGACGGAAACCATGGCGGGACAGACCCAGCCCTTCGTTTCGACAACGATCCTCTACTGGTTTGCCAAGGATATCGGGTGCGTAAGGCAGGTGGACCAGACCCAGTCCGTAACGATCTCGGCGGCCTCTGTAAAGGGTAACTACCGGTCTTTTTGAACCGGTCGCAGGATGCCTCGACGGTTCCTGTGAACCTGGCCGGCCGGAAGATCCGGTGAAAGAATCAATTGTGCGCTCAAAAGGAAAGAGATTTATAAATGACGTGTAAAATCAGATATATAAAGCCTCCCCCCGGGAAAACACCGAATGATGTTTTCCCGTTTTCCTTCCTTGCGAAAAGATGGTGATTGGTCCTGGGGCCCTTTGCTGGTGTCGCTGCTGCTCCTTAAATCACTTTCTCGTCCCTGATGCGGTCTGGAGAATGTAGATCAGCTCCGGGGCGCCGATCTTTTGATCGCCGTTGACGTCGGCAGTGAGATCCGGAGCCGCGCCTGCCGGTGGTGACAGGGCCAGGATCTGCAGGGTCAGGACGGCGTCGGCCAGATCGACCAACCCGTCCGCGTTGACGTCTCCTTTGAGGGTCTTTATCCCGGTAAGATCGATGCCCAGAACCCCGGCGATGGTAGCGACGCTTTCATCGGCGTCGGGGCAGGACACTTTCAGGACATAGGCTTCATGAACCCCCGGGTTGTAAGAATAATAACTGCTGCCGCTCTTCAGGGAGGCCGCGAGGGTATAGCGGCCCCGGGTAAGTGTCCCGTTCAGGGCGGCATTGCTCCATCCCAGGACCGGTGTGTCGCCGGCGCCGAGTGCGGCGGTGTAAAAGGCCTGATTGCTGTAGCCACGGTCGCCGGTGATTGTACAGGCACCGTCCAGTATCGCGGCATGGCGGTAAATTTCCGATTGGGACTTGAACTGGCCGGCTAACTCGTAACTCTTGCCGAAGCCGACCGAATCATCCAGTACCAGGGCGTTAAAGGATTTTTCAATCTTCCTGCCCGCGGCGGTGGCGATGACGGTGATTTTAGCGGCGGTGCCGCCGGATCCGGAAGGAGCTGCAAGATTCAGGACACTGCCGGATATTTGGGGCTGGACGGCAAGGGCGTTGGTGGTTCTTGCCTGGAGTATCACCTCGTCGCCGTTCTCATCCCGGGCATCCACATAGAGTTGTGACGCCGGTTGGAGGGTATTGTTCAGGATCAAATCGGTAAAGACGGTATTGATGACCGGGGGGACGTCGGCGCCACCACCGGAGACCCATCCACAATCGCCACCGCTGCAGGGCTTGATGCGGAAGTAGATGGTGAGGGTGCCGGGGTTGGTGGTAAAGGAATAGCCTCCGGCCTGGACGGTCTGGTCCAGGTAATAGAAGTCGTTGCTGCTCCCGCCCCAGCCCATGTTGAGGTGAATCCTCCGCCCCGTGGCATCGGAGGCGTAGCCGTCGGCCACGACCATATGACCCGGCAGACTGAGAAGCACCGGCCGTTCGGCATCGATTTCCGCCCTCAGGGCGCTGAAAAAGTTTTCCAGGTTGCTGTTGGTCATGCTTTGCAGCAGGTTCGAATAACCGAAATTCTGGATCACCGCGGTGGTGTGTAGATAGGCGGAGGATCCGTCCACGCCGTAGGCGGTATGGTTGGCGATACCCAGATCGCTCATGAGGCTGGCCACCTGGTCGGCCTGCCACGTCGGTGTGGCGGCGTCGACGGCCTCCGGCATCTGGTCCCAGTTGTAGGTTTTAAACAGGATGGCCTTCAGGGGCTGACCGTTCCAGGTGTAGGAGGCGATCCCCTTTGCCGCGGCCGGATAGCGGTGGTACTTCATGACCTGGGCGAGGGCGGTATTGACGCACCCGGTGAGGGTGGCGGCGCCGTCGAGGCGGGGGGTGAACTTATTGAACGGGTGACCCTGATTCCATATTGTTTTTATGAGCCAGGTGTCGGGGGTATAGGCCAGGGGTTGACGGGCGGGCGGGTAGTTCAGGAGAAAATCCCACCGGGCCTGGGTTTCGCTTACCGACAGGACTTCGCGACCGGCGGCCGGCTGGTCTTGACCCTGGGCCGCCCGGGCCGCGCCCTCCAGCTCCTGCCGAAGGTAAAGCTGCACCGCCGGCGGCAGATCCTCGAAGTCGCGGGTAAAAGAATATGCTTTTACCGGGGACAGATTCGTGGTCGGGGCAATGAGGACGTAGCCCCCGCCGGCGAGCCGGACCAGGGCACCGCTGGCGATGGCGGGCAGCCCGGGGTTGAGGCTGTTTTCCTCGAGGAGATCGACGGCGGCAATTACCTTGTCGCTGTTCCGGAAGGCGAGGAAATTGGCGGTGATCTGTTCGTAGGGAACGGCCGCCATCACCGCGGAGAGATGCAGCAACACGGTGAGAACGACGATAATCTGAAGGATCGGTTTATTAATCGCCGCGAACATGTCTTTAGCTTTTTGTCTCAAGATGTCACCTTTCTTTATGCAAGTTATCCTCGTTTACTTCCCGGCAGAGCGCCGCCTGGCGGACGTGGACTGCGGATAGAGACGGGGGAGCCGGGCCTATTTGACGATCCCCGCCGCCACGCCGTTTATCGTCCCTCCGGTCCCTGATGTCACCTGATAGCCGCCGCCGGCGGCGCCCTGGAATTTGACGTTCAGGGTCGTGCCGGGAACGTCCGTCCGGTTCAAGGCGCCGCCGCCGTTCACAGCCGCCCCCCAGTTGCCCGCATTGCCGGCGGTTGCGGTCCAGCGCTGCATGTTGAACGAGGCGGTCATGTCGTTGCCTCCGGTGTTGGCGCGGAGAGTGATCGGGGCGGTGTTCAGGACCGGCGTGTCGGTGAAGGTTCCCGTGACGCTGTTGGTCCCCCAGATCCGGGGGGTGCTTTCAGTCTGGAAGCGCAGAAACTGGACGCCGTTCATCTGAATGTCCATGTTGTTGCCACGGCCGGCGAAATCGGCCCGGCCGACCTCGGAACAGGGGATGCGGGTGGCCTTTTCCATCGCCGCCCGGTCCGTGGCGTTCATGCTGTTGAGCCGGGCGAAGAATTGGGCGGCGTCCACAAACGCTCCCTGCTGGAAAGACGTCCAGGTCCTGGGGTTAGCGGGATCGAAGAGCCCGCGGATCTCGCCGCCCATGACGGAGATTCGGGCGTTTATCCAATCCGCCTTGGCGCCGGTGACAACTCCGGTGAAGGAATTTGCCGTGAGATCGACATGGTCGATCCGGGAACTCATTATCGTCGTGTCATCGCTGCCTTCCGTTGCGACCGAATATTCCCAGGCCACGGTTTTGTTTGCCCACGTGGCGGGATCGCCGGAATATTCTCCGCCCGTAGTGCCGCTCCAGATACCCCAGATGCCGTCACCCTGCAAGGCGGGATCGATTATGACCGCACTGCCCATAATTGTGCCCAGCCGCAGGTCTATCTCCGGCGCCGCCTCGCTCCAGGTCAGGGGAGACAGTCCGGGATCAGCGAATGATACCGGTTGACTGGAATTGACGAGAATATTGGCGGCGAAGTTTTGGGGAGTCAGCTCCGGGCTTATCTTTTGTCCGTCCGGGGTCATGACAAAGGTGCTGGTGATGCCGCCGCTTCCCTCCCAGGCCCCGGCGCCGGGATAATAGTTACCCGTGAGATCATAGGATTGGGCATTATCGTCCCAGCTGTGCAGGATGCCGATGTTTCTGTCCCTGTCCATATACAGGCCGAAGAGGGTGGCCTGTACCCGGTTGGCCCGGTTCACGGCGCCGCCGAGATAGGAGACATAGGCGCCGCCGACGGGCGTTGTGGAATCGGTGTAGGGGTCGTCCGTCTTCAGGGGATTGGAACTGTACAGGATGCCGCCGAAGAGGAACGGTTTGCTTCCGAGGAAACTGGTGTCGTCAACCAGGATGAATTCCGTCCGGCTGGTCCGGGCGGCGGCCCAGAGGTCGTCATGTCCGGCGAAGATGCCCTGAAAGTTGCCGCGGGAGTTGAAGCCGTACATGCCGTAGCCGACCACTTCCCCTTTCGGCGAATAGGCCAGTGCGGCCATGGCCTCGAGATAGGCGTTCCGGTTGTCGAAGGTGATGTCGTTTTGCATGAAGGAATATACGCTGGGCTGGGCATCCGTCCAGACGGTCTTGATGGTCTGGCTGTAATAGGTCATGTTCTCCTGGTTTGGACCGCCGGCGTGGAACGATGTATTCACCGCCTCCCGCAGTGAAGGATTGGCATAGCTGCCCCATCCGTAACGGCTGCCGTCCCGCCGGTCCCGATCGTTATAGGCGAAGGAGTAGAACTCGCCGTTGCCGTAGTCACGGTACCCGGATATTTCGTGATCCAGGACGGCGCTGGTTCCGTCGATACGGCTGGCAAAGGTAAGGGTTCCGGTCGTCTCCTTCCGCCAGACGCCGCCGGAGACGGCCTGCCAGGTCCCCTCCGTTCCCCCGGCCACATCGGGCCGGTAAGACCCCGTCATCTCGCCGGAGATGGTTCCCGCCTTTGTCAGGGTGAGAAACCGGCCGGAGATGTCGCCGTTGATGAATCCGTTCTGCCATAGCCCGCTGTTTACGCCGGCGAACCATACGCCGCTGTCCGGATAGGTGACGGGGATATCCGTGGTGGTCGTATAAGACCCGAAGGAGCCCAGACCGGAAAGATTCATGGCCCAGGCGCCGGCCTGGTCCGGATTGCGGTAGCGGTTCATCACCTCGTGATTCAACTGGAAGATGCCGTAATCGGGAAGCCCCTTGATGTTCAGGGTCCAACCAGGGGTATCGTAACCGGTCAGGACGCCGGAGCTCGTTCCGGAGCCCAGAAAATATCCCTCCCGGGAACCCAAATCCACAGAGGCCCCCATATAACCGCCCTGCAGGTTGACCCAGTTGCCGTTGCTCAGGCGGTTGAGGAGCTTGTCGGGGGTAAAGGGAAGCGCGGCGCCCCGGTAGAATGGTTCTTCCCGGTAAAGGCGCCCCGTGGCCTCCCACATGAAAAGATCACCGGAAACGGCGCCGGCGGAAATACCGCCGCGAAGGAAACCCGCCTCGGTTCCGGTGGGATTGACATAGAGGCCGTAGAGGACGCCGCTCAGGTTGTTTGCCGGTCCGGTCCCGCCTTCCGTGGAAACGGCGCCCAGAAGATTCAGGTAGTAGGCGTCGCCGTCCGGGGTGGTCCTCCTCTGCGATGCGGCGTCATAGCTGAGCAGGCGGGCATTGAAAACCGCCGCGCCGGAGAAGTCGCCCGTTTGTCCCAAAAAGTACAATTCCGCCTGGTTGTCCATCGTGGTATCCTTCAGTCTGGCTGCCCCCGCCATCAGACCGGAGAAATCCGCCGCCCGGACCACGCTGTAAACGTCGTTGGACCAGGGCCGGTCGTTTCCGGCGAAGGAGCGGACATAAACATCCGCCGGGAAGGGGTCGAGGGGAGCGGCCGGATGGTAGATGGAGCCCGCCGGCAGATTGCGGGAAACCGGATCGTAGTAGGGGGCGGTGCCGCTGAGATTGGGGATGGGCGAAAGCTTCTTGGTCCCGCCGCGGCTCAGCATCCATACCTTGCCGGTGGCGGCCCGATAGGACAAATAGGAGCCGTCGGGCCGGTAGATCCAGGATTCGCGGTACCGGCCGCCCAGGGCGTCGTCGTAGGCCTCGATCCGTTCCTGCTGGAACCCCTCGGAAAGGCTGCCGCCGTCCCGGACGAAATAGTCGTATTCATATTGACTTTTCCAGAAGCTGTCCCGGCCGGGGATGGTGGCGACCGTTTGCATCCGTGTATAGACGCCGTGGTGGATCCGTCCTTTTACCGATTGATAGACGCCGCTTGTGTCCATCAGGGTGTATGGATCGGGTTCGCCGGAAAAGCTGCTGCTGAAGTACATGGGGGTCCGTGTGTAGGGGCCGATACCCGTGGCCTGCCAGGTCGTATCACCGACAGCGGCATTGGCGACGGTTCCGGAAAGGTTGTAGCGGGCCAGATTGGTCAGGGCATAGCCGCTGAATACACCGCTCATCCCCGGACCGGCCTGGCCCATACCCGCCAACCGTCCTTTCCATAAGCCTTCCTCGGTGACGTCCGTTGTATTGTGGAACTGGCCTCCCACGGAAAGATCGGCGGTCGCCATGGCTGTGGCATCGAAGGTTCCCCCGAAGGCGGCATTCCAGATTCCCCAGTTATTCTGATCAGTTATCCGCATCGCGTAGCCGTCGACGACGACGTCCTTGACCGTTTTGCCAAGGAAGAGCCCGCTGCTCCGGGTAGCCTGGAAATTGTTGACGACGAGGGATTCCAACAGGTTTGCCGGCGACACCGTCGTTGCCTGCTCTTCCCGGCCGCTGATCAGGGACAGGTTGTCTTGCCACAGGTTTGTGTTTCCGCCGTAATAGGCCCCGGAGATGACTCCGCCGGCCATGCCTTCCAGATAACCGGCCTTGTTGCCGGCGGTGACATAAAGGACCAGCGCCTGACTCGCAAGGGTGTCGTCCTGCCAACTGCCGGTCAGATAACCGCGGAAAGCTCCTCCGTCCACGGCCGTTCCGGCGATGTTGCCCACCCCGGTTCCATAACGGAGCAGGGAGGGCTGATCGGCGGCGGTTTGAAGATAACTGCCCATCATCGTCAGGGACGCCTGGGAGTTCCATCCGGTGGAAGCACTGCCGAGGAGCCCGGCAAGAGTGCCTCCGGCGCGGAAAGAAGTACCGTCGAAGTATTGCATGGATCCCGACATGATGCCCTTCATGGTCAGGGGCGCCAGATCGTAGGTGCCCACCCCGACACTGTCATACGATGCGGCGACCAGCGGCTGATGGCCCGTGGAGTAACTCCCGGCGTATCTTAGCGTCATGGTTCCCAGGTAGTCGGTATCGAGATATCGGAATCCCGACGGCATGGCTTCCTGAAGGGTGACATGGCCCTGACCGTCATCAGTGCCGGTGAGAGCGCCCATGGTGACGAAGAACGAACCGTTGACCGGGGTTAGGTTGTAGGCGCCGTACATTGCCGTCCAGGTGGTGGGGCTCCCGCCGCTGTAATAACCATTGCCGGCGGGATGGTAGCTCCACATCCCGAGGATGCCGCCGTCGGTGCGCCGGTAGCCCCTGATCTGACCGGTTACGGTTTCGGCGGCGAGACCTCCGGCGGGATCGACATCGCGGAAATAGGGAAAGGAGACATCCGCAAAGGTCTGGAACGGCCCTGAGGCGGTATAAGGCGTCCAGACGCGGGTTACCGTACCGTTACCGCTGAGGGTGCCTTCGTTGAAGGTTCCGGAGAGGCTGCCCGTGAGATAGCCAAGCTTTCCCTCCTTGTTCGCCAGGCCGTTGTACAGGCCGCGCCACGATCCCACGATTACCGCCAGGTCTGTATTCGAGGCCGCGCCGTCGCTCATAATTCCGCTGGAGGTGGTTACGGTTGTGGCAAGCGAGGAACCGGCGGCGTCTAAACTAAGGTTTCCCGTACCGGTTGATTCGCTGATCTTTCCCGAGAGAGTGCCGTTTAGAGCACCGATGGCGATGTTGTTTGTGAAAGTAGTGCCGCTGCTGATGGTCCATGTGTATGATTGCGTGGCCGAGGCATTGCCCACCATGTCAACGCCCAGGTATTCCAGGACATTGATGCCGTCGGGAAGGCCGCTCAGGGAGATGCTGGGAGAGCTGCTGCTGTTCCAGGCGCCGCCGTTGATCCGGTAGGTGTAGGTAGCCGGTTCGTTGGCGGAAAAACCGAAGGTGGCGGTATTGGTGTCCGCCGTCCCCGGAGGAAATGTAGTCAGCACGACCTGGGGGGGGGTGGTGTCCCTTTGAATGATAGGTTCCACGATGATCGATTGCGTCGGGTTGACCGGCGGCTGGACGACCGGTGTGACCGGTGGCGCGACCGGTTCCGTGAACTGTGTCCCGGATGTGGGCGGGGCGGGGGACGGCAAGTCCGTGGACGTTGTGGTTCCTGCCGTTTGCTGTGGGGTTGTGGTTCCGGTCACCGTCCCGGTTCCGGTTGTATCGCCCGTAGCGGTTCCTGTTGTCGTTCCGGTTGTTGTCCCGGTTCCCGTGTCGCCGGTGGTTCCGGAAGGTTGTTGCGTTTCGCTGCCTTTGGTTTCCCGGGGTTTTGTCTCCTCCGTCTTGGTCTGCTGCGGGGGCTTTTCATCCTTCGGTTTTTCGGTTTTTGACTCTTCCTGTTTCCCCTCTTTCTTCTCCTCCGGTTTGCCCTTGTCTCCTTCCGGTTTCTGGGCGCCCTCCGGTGATTTCCCCTCCTCTTTCTTTTCCTGCTTTTCTTCCTTGCCTTTTTCCGTAGGGGTGGTGTCTTTGGCGTGTTTGTCGATTTCCACCGATGTCGCCGGTCGCAGTGTCGGGGGACGGTCGGGGGCCGTCACCACCATGGCCTGTCCGGCATTGATGGTGACGATCCGGGTGGGCATCTTGACATTGTAGCCGTAACCGCTGCCCCGCTGGAAGGCGAATCCGCTCTGGCCGTTCTGGAAGTAGGCGAAGAACATGGTACCGCGGACACCGCAGATGGCGGTGGGGGTATGTACTTCGAAGACCCCCTTCTTCTGGAGTTTGTCCACGACGGCCTGGGTCTTGCCGCGGAAAAGACTGAAATAACTTTTCTTTCCCTCTTCCGGCTGGTACTGGGATACACGCAGGCGGGTGTTTTCCGCCAGTCTCAGAACATTGCCGTCCAGAAATTTCACTTCCGCCTTGGACTTGCTCTTCGACCTGAGGATGTCGCCCACACTGACCGGGTCGCCCGCCCGGACGTCCCTCGTCACCCCGCCGCCGGTGGTCAGGTCCACCCTTCCCTCTATTGCGGTTATCGTCCCCACGGGGGCTGCCTGAACGACCGGAGGCAGAAAAAATATACATACGAAGATTAACGATAATAACAATTTGACCTTTCTGTTCATTGTTATGCCCTCCCCTTAGTCAAGGGTTGTCGGATTTTTATCTGTTTGCCTTTTTTTCGCCGTTTTCTCGCCGTTAGATTATAACGATCGCCGGGATTTGTGCAATGCCCGGCCTGTGATCTTGGTCACAGACCAGGTGTGATTTTTTCACACGGGCTTCCATGACCACAGGCAGACAAAACGGCTGATGAAAATATCCGGATCGCTGCGGACATCTTCAGACAAACCCCCATGCCCGGCGCGATCACAACGAAGCATGAAAATAATCGGGCACTTGTCTACATTTTCATATAAATTTTCATGCCGGGGCGGCACCCGCGAACTTTGAAAATAATTTAAGTGAGGTCGCCCCGGTGTATTTTCATGCTAACCCGTCAGAAACGCAATTCACAGCCGGCGGAGTACAGGCTCCGATCGTAATCGTAAGCATAAATGTTGGAATTTGCTCTGGTTCCAGCATATTGCACCAGGAGGCTCAAATACCGGTTGATGTCCAGGGTAAGCCCCACGGCCCCGGTGTAGATCTGGTCTTTCCTCTTGATATTATTGTAGCTTGTGTTTTCGTAACGATAACTCTGAAAGTAGGCGTCGCCGCTGATCTGGAGCTTCAAATTCTTCCAGAGGGGATAGATCAGGTTCGCGGTGAGGCGTAAGCCCTGATTGTCGTAAAAAATGCCGTAAGTGTTGTTGATGATGTACCCGCATTTGAGGTTGAAAATGCCGGTGGGGGCGAACAGCCACATCCAGCTTATATAGCTGTCCAGCCCGGAGCCGCTCATATCGTTCAATTCCGGATTGGCCACGGTTTTGAAATTGTTGTTTTTGGCATAGGCTCCGGAGAGTTCGATAATGTGATTGGCGGCGGGAAGGAAGCGGACAAGCGGTCCGACGACGCCGTTTTCCGAATAACGGCGGTAGCCGCCGCCGTTGTTGTCATAGTCCCCGCGTTTCATGACGAAAGTGTAGTTGGCATTGATGTTGATGGCGAAGGAACCGAAATTGAAACCGGGAGCAGCGGAAAAGGACTGGGCGTAAACATCGTACGTCGTTGAGTTTTTCTCGTGGACGTTACTCAGGGCGGTGAATCCGGCATTGAAAAGCCAGTTGCCGGGGAGAATGGGGATGAAGTCCAGGCGGGCTGTCGAAGACAGTCCGAAGCTCTTCTCGCTGCTTTCGTTTACGAAATTGTTGGAGCTCTGCACTTGAGGCGACGTGTCCGGGTAATACAGAAACGGCTCCTGGAGCATGTTGGTGTCATACTGACCGAGGGTGGTGAGGGTGAGTCTTAAAGGCCGTTGCAGAAAACTCTGCTCTTCCACGAGGTCCTGATAGCGTCGGGCGAAGGTGCCGAGATCCGACAGGGGGTCCTGGGTGACGGCGGCCTGGAACCGCTCCTTGGCCTTCGCGAATTTCCGGTCGCCCATGAGGGCGATGCCGATCTGGAAATCCGCCGCCTGAGTATAATTCTTGTCCAGTGTCTTGGCCTTTTCGAAGGAACCGATGGCCGCGGAGAATTTTCCCTTTCGCGAGAGGATCATGCCCTTCAGGAAGGCTGTCTTGGCCGGGTAGATGTCGTTTTTTTCAGCGACGGCGATCCATTTTTCCGCCTCCTCGATCTGTTCCGTCTGAATCAGCACATCGATCAGTTCCACAGCCGCTTCCTTGATGGACGGCTTCAGGGTGACCGCGTCGGTAAACTGGGGGATGGCCTGTTGAAAATTGTTGGTTTGTTTGTAGCACATTCCCAGAAAGAAGGCGGCGGTCGATGAGGAAGGATCCCGGCGGCGAACCTCGGTGAGGATCTCTATAGCCTCTTCGTAATTTTCGTGCTGATACTGGCCTATGCCGTCTTCGATTCGCGCCTGCATTTTATCCGTTCCGGTCTCTGCCGCTCGGAGCTGCCCGGTTCCTGACAGCGGCGAACCCAGTGTCAAAAAGATCAAGACCACAAGTAAAACATCAATAGCTTTAATCTTGTTCCCCATAGCTGCGCCACCCTCATTTCCTCTAATGAAAAGCGGATAATATCTATAGGGAATATTTCGGGATAAGACAACTTTTTTTTGTCCCGCCTATGGGCCCGGTTCGTCCGGTTGACAACCGATATCCCGGAGGATGAACGCTTTCTTTCTCACCTAAACATATGTAACAATGGGGCCGGGATAGTTCTCCTGAAGGATTGACGACGCACAGGGGATTTTGTTTGACTTGCCCGGGGAATTCAATTATGTCTCACCGTTGTGGAGACCGCACGTTCCGGTCTATGTTTTCCGGACCCGCGACACTGCCGGCCCCTCAATATCGGAGACTGTCGTAATTATCGTGATGAAAGAAAAAAAAGTTCCACCGGACGCCTTTCCGGACCGAGATCCCTCTCCCTGCCGCCAGGCCGGCCGGTTCGAGAGTATCGGCGTAAAGCTGCCGGAGACACGCCTTACCACCAAGGAAATCATGGCGGGCGTGAAGATGTGGGGGAAGATCGATCTCGAAGGGCTCACCGGCATCGTCGAGCGCCGGATCTGCTCCGCGGGAGAGGATTCCTATACCTTGTCCATCGCCGCCGCCCGGGATTGTCTTCGTTATTCCCGCTACCGGGCCGAAGATCTGGAGATGATCATCTGCTGCTCGATCACCCGCTACCGGGAAGGGCTGAACTTCGTTTACGAACCGCCGGTTTCGCTCACCGTCAAAGAAGCCATAGGGGCCTCCCAGGCCATGAACTTCGACATCACCAACGCCTGCGCGGGCATGCTTACCGGGGTCTATATCATGAATGATTTTATCCGACGGGGGGTGATCAAATGCGGCATGGTCATCTCCGGCGAATATCTCTCCTCGGCGGTCCGTAACGCCGTTCCCAAGGTTAAAACGGTGTTCAGCGGCCAGCTTGCCTCCCTAACCGTCGGCGACTGCGGGGCGGCGGTAATCATGGAAAGGGCCCCCGCGGGCGGCGGCGGGCTTCATGTCTCCAATTTCCTCACCCTGGCTAAGTACAGCGACCTTTGTATCGGTGAGCCCTGCGCCTACGCCCCGGGGGCGCAGATGGTCACCGCGGCCCGCAAGATCCATCAGGTGGCCATCGCCGATTCCCCGCCCATTTTGAAACGGGCCCTGGCGGAAGCGGGTGTCGAATACGGCGACATCGATCATTTCATTCCCCACCAGACCTCCATCCGGGCCATCTATTCCGGCGGTAAACACCTGGCGAGGTATCTCGGCAGCAATGTCAAGAACATCGTCACCAACTTTCAGGAATACGGCAATACCGCCTCGACCACCCATTTTCTGGCCATGTACAGATACCTCCGGGAGGGCAGGTTCAAGAAGGGGGACAAAATCTTGATTATGGCTTTTGCCTCGGGGCTGGTCATCGGGGTGGTGATTTTTACTATGGACGATTTGGTGGATCGGTATGGGAGCGCTGATTGAAGCAGCCGCGGTAAGTCGTCCGGGGTTTTTCCGCGGCGGTTCGGTGGATCTGGCCGTAAAGGCGGCAGCGGACTGTCTCGCTGCGGCGGGACTCGATCCCAATGACGTGGGGATCCTCGTCAATACAGGCATCTACCGGGACCGGGACATCGGCGAACCATCGATCGCCTCTTTCATTCAGCGGCGTATCGGGGCCAACGAGATCTTCACCGGCGCCCGCAGCACCTTTTCCTTTGATCTGAACAACGGCGGCGGCGGCATAATCACCGCGGCGATGATCGTGGATGGGTTTCTTACCTCCGGGACGGTGAAATACGGTCTGATCGTAACCAGCGACAATGAACCTCATCCCGGCCAATGTGTATCCTACCCCTTTATACCGGCCGGAGCGGCGCTCCTTCTTTCGGCCGGGAGAGAGGATGAGGGTTTTGTCGGTTTCCGGACCGATACAGAAGGAAAGTATGCTGCCGATTTCACGAGTCGGATCGAATGGCGGGAAAAGAAGGGGAAGGAGAGAAACATCCTGGTAGTAAGGCAAGAGCAGGACTATGCCGCGCATTGCGCCCTTTGCGCACGGAAGTCACTGGATCTTTTCCTCGCGGAAATGTCCCTGCGGATCGAAGACATAGACATCGTCATCCCCTCGCAGAGCCCCGCGGGATGGCTGGAGGAGATCAAGAGAATCGAAGGGATGGAAAGACGGCTCGTGGTTCCGCCCGGCGGCCCGCCCCGGATGCATACGGCGGGGCCGGGGTTCGCTCTGGCGCTGGCAAGACAAGACGGCCGGTTCGACAGGGCGAGAAACTGTCTCTTTCTCACCGTCGGCGCCGGAATTACGGTATCCCTTGCCTTGTACAGAAATCCGGCCCGCAAGAACCAATGACGCCCGTATAAATCAAGAACATAAAAGATGAAAGGCCATGGGCTGCCTCGCCGATGAAACTTGTACCCGCCGTGTCCGGCGCCGATGCCATTCCCCTTCCCTTCGACATCACCCCGCACCGGCCGTTATACCCTTTCGCGAGCCATTGGCTGAAGGGTCCGGGATTTTTTTATCACTATCTCGACGAAGGCCGGGGGGAACCCGTCGTGGCGGTGCATGGCAACCCCACCTGGTCTTTCTATTACCGTAAGGCGGTGCAAGCGTTATGTTCCGATCATAGGGTGATCGTCCCGGATCATGTCGGCTGCGGCCTGTCGTCGCGTCCTTCGGAAAAGATATTCGCCTATACACTGGCCGGTCATGTGGACAACCTGGAAGCCCTTTTGGACTGTCTGGGACTGGAACGGAACGTGACCCTCATGATTCACGACTGGGGCGGAATGATCGGCATGGCCTGTGCCTGCCGGAGACCGGAGCGGATCGCCCGGATTGTGGTCCTCAATACCTGGGCTTTTCTCATTCCCCCGGAGATAAAGCTGCCCTGGCAGTTGTCTTTCATCCGCAGTTTTCCGGTCCTGCCGGAACTGCTGGTCCGCGGCGGGAATGCCTTTTCCTATCTGGCGACCTTTCTGGCGGTGGAGAAGCAAATGGCGCCGGCGGTAAGGGCCGGACTTACAGCCCCTTACAACAACTGGGAGAACCGGATCGCCACCCTCCGTTTTGTTCAGGACATCCCGCTTCACCCCGACGACCGGAGCTACCCTCTCGCCAAGTGGACGGATGAACATCTCCATCTCCTGAGGGGTATCCCCATGACGATCTGCTGGGGAATGAAGGATTTTGTCTTCGACGAGATCGCCCTTTCGGAATGGCGGCGGCGGTTTCCCGAGGCGGAGGTGCACACCTTTCCCAACGGCGGGCATTATATCCTCGAAGACGAGGGGGAGGCGGTCATCGAAGTGGTCCGGTCCTTCCTAGCGGGACACCCGCTTCCCGAATAGATGTCTTCATGAAGATCAAGGGGGCCGGTAATGAAAGATAATACGGACGTTATGAACAACCGGGAAAACACCACGAACATCAGTGCCCATCTCAGCCGTGTCGCCCGCCTCTTTCCCGGCAAGAAGGCGGTTGTCTGTCCCGCCGCTCCCGGCTCTCCGGAGTTTGTCCACTGGACGTTCCGGGAACTCGACGAAGAGACGGACCGTTTGGCGCACGGTTTCCAGCGGGTGGGCATCGGCAGGGGGGTGAAGACCATCCTCATGGTCCGACCGTCCCTGGAACTCTTCGCCGTCACCTTCGCCCTCTTTCGGGTGGGGGCTGTCCCGGTGATGATCGATCCCGGCATGGGGAGGCAGAAACTCGTGGAAAATCTCTCCTCCATCGGCGCCGAGGCCTTTATCGGCATCCCCCTGGCTCACGTCCTTCGGCTGCTCTCGCCGGGTAAGTTCTCCACGCTCAAGGTAAAGGTCACCGTGGGACGGCGCCTTTTCTGGGGGGGGTACGGGCTGGACGAATTCCGCACGGGGCCCTGGCGCCCCTTTCCCCCGGTGCCTGTCCGCCCTGACGAACAGGCGGCGATCTTCTTCACCACCGGCAGTACCGGGCCCCCCAAGGGCGTAGTCTATGAACACGGGATGTTTGACGCCCAGGTTCGCTTTCTTAGCGCCCATTTCGGCTATGGCCCGGACGAGGTGGACCTGGCCGCCTTCCCCCTCTTCGCCCTCTTCGACGCCGTTTTGGGGATGACCTCCGTGATCCCCGACATGGATCCCACACGCCCGGCGCAGGCCGATCCCCGGAAGATCATCCATGCCTTGGAGGTAAACGGCTGCAACAGCATGTACGGATCTCCCGCGTTGTTGGAGAATCTCGCCCGCCATGGAAGGGAGACGGGGAAGAAACTTCCGAATCTCAAGCGGATAGTTACTGCCGGCGCCCCGATCCGTCCCGAACTCATAGAGGCCGTCCACCGCATGCTGCCCCCTGATGCCCGGATCCATACCCCGTACGGGGCCACGGAGGTTCTGCCCGTGAGCGACATCGACAGTCGGGAGATTCTGGCCGAGACGCGGCATATTGGCGATAAGGGCGGCGGAACCTGTGTCGGGCGTCCTTTGCCGGGGATGGAGGTACGGATCATCGCGATCACTGACGAACCTCTGGATACGATCGGCGATGCCGCAATTCTCCCGCCGGGAGAAATCGGGGAGATTGCCGTCAGGGGGCCGGTGACGACCAAGGAATATTATCGGCTCCCCGCGGCGACCCGACTGGCGAAAATGGCCGACGACGAGGGCGGGATATGGCACCGTATGGGGGATGTGGGTTACCTGGACGCCGGGGGAAGGCTGTGGTTTTGCGGCCGGAAGGCCCACCGGGTGGAAACGGCGGCGGGGCGGTTGTTTACCGTCCCTTGTGAAGCCGTCTTCAACCGCCATCCCCGCGTAAGACGTTCAGCCCTCGTGGGGGTCGGGGCGGCGGGAGCGAAAAGGCCGGTCATAGTTATCGAACTGCTGCCGGGAGATCACGGTCGCGATAAGGAAGCCCTGACGGCGGAACTTCTGGAGATCGCCGGGGCGAATCCTATGACCCGGCCGATAAAAACGGTCCTCTACCATCCCGGCTTCCCCGTGGATATCCGCCACAATGCCAAGATCTCGAGGGAAAAGCTCGCCGTTTGGGCCGCCGCCCGCCTCGGATAAATTTCACTCGCAAATGCGTGCATATGTTATTGATCTACGACGGTTTATCATTAACGGGACCGCTGCGGATGCGGTGGAGCGCGTCCCGGCATTTTCATCCTGCTTTCTGACGGCGTGCCGTCATGCGGGTTTCATTTCCTGCCGGTGATCTAATGTGCAGACGTCATTTTCATGCCTCGTGGTGCTCTGCGGGGCAGGAGATTTTTTTTACGTCCCGTTTCTCTTTTTACGTCGCCGGTGGGGCCGGCGGCGGTCCCGGAAGGTGGGGTGTGAAAAAATACCTTCCCATGTGTGAACCAGATCACACTGCCGGTTACAATACGTATTGACATCGGTGTGAGAACCTTTATAGTCTTGTTTCGAAAGGATGAAATATCGGGGTTTGTGATCCATCCCGGCCCGGCCGGTCGGTGTTGCAAAAACAGAGAGCGGAGATAAACATATGAGGAAGGTCAAGGCATTCTTGCCGGCGTCGGTGTTCCTGGTCGTCTTGCTGTCAATTTTCCTGCCCGGCCCGGCCGGAGTTTTCGCCGCTTCCGGTGGGACGGCGCCGGATCTGGAGGAAGGCATCCGTCAATATCAGGCGGAAAACTACGAAGAGGCGATAGAGATCCTTGGGAAGTACCGCCGCCGTGACCCCGCATCTTCCCTGGCTGCCTTCTTCCTCGGGATGGCCTATAAGCAGGCCAATGACGTTCCCGCTGCGGAAGGACACCTCCGCGATGCCGCCACCCTGCCGCCGCCGGTGAAGCAGGCGCCGGTGGAACTCATCGATGTCCTCTATCAGCAGGGAAAACTGGAAGAGGCGAGACAATGGATCGCTGTGGCGGAAGGAAACAACCTCTTTCCTGCCAAGGTCGCCTTTCTCAAAGGGATGATCGCCGCTGCGGAAGGTCGGTACCAGCAGGCTGTCGAAGCCTTCGATCAGGCAAAGAAACTTGACGCCGCCTATACTCAATCCGCCGATCTTCAGATCGGGGTCTGCTATATGAATATGCGCAAATATGATCTGGCCAAACAGAGGTTCCAGACGGCTATCACCCAGGATCCCCTGTCCGATCTCGGTTCTTTTGCCCGGCGTTATCAGGACCTCGTGGAAGAACGCAGTTTCCTGGAACGACCCCTCCGGATAACCATTGGTCTCATGGCCCAGTACGATAACAATATCCTCTCCGAGCCGACCTGGAATGGCTTCTGGTACCAACGGACGGGTACGGATTTTTGGGAACGGGACGAGAAGAGCTTCAAGTATCTGACTACAGCCCGCCTCGATTACGTACCTATTCTGACCGGTCCTTTTACCTTCAATGCGAGCTATGCCGCCGCCGCCAGTTTTCAGGAGAAGTATTCCACGAGTTACGATCTCGTCGCCAACACCATCTCCGCCAACCCCGGTTTTAACTTCGGACGGTTCATGATGGTCCTGGCGGGCAACTATACCCAGGTGATGAAGAGAAATCCCAGCTACCAGCGTTATTCGGAGAATTACACCGTCGGTCCGCTCCTGAGGTATATGCCGGCGCCGAACCATGTCCTGGAGGTGTCGGCGGGCTATGCGGGAAAGAACTACTTTGAGGCCGTCGCCCAGCCACAGCTATGGGACCAGTCTTCCCGGGGCCTGGATAGTTATTTGAGCTGGTATTGGATGTTCGGGAACAGCGGCGGTCTTTTGAATCTCCGCTACGGTTTCAGTACCGAAAGCGCCAACGGCGCCTACTTCGACAATCGGGGACACCGGTTTACAGCCAATTTCATGACGCCGAAGTACTGGAAAATAAGGGCCCAACTGGGCGGGGAAATGTTTCTTCAGGAATATCAAAATCCAAACGCCACGTTCGACAATGTCAAAAGGAGCGATCAGACCTATACGCTTACCGCCGGTCTTTACTGGGACATCAACCGGTATCTGACGATCATCGCCCCGCAGTACATGAAGACCCGTGTCTTCTCGAATATATTCTTGTATGACTACGACCGTGACGTTTATTCAGTCGGTTTGGAATTGAGGTTTTAATCGCGCTTTTTTGCTTCAGGAGGTGTCACCATGAAAAGAACAATCTGCAACGCCGCCGCCGTCATTACGGCGCTATTGGTGTTTCTGCCGCTGGCGGCCCTTGCCGCTCCGGTGGGCAAGGTTACCCAGATAGAAGGCAATGTGGATATTACCCGGCCCGGGCAGGCGGCGATAAAAGTCCTCCTGGGCGATCCGGTCAGTCAGGGCGACATCCTCCGGGCCAAAAGCAAATCCAAGGCCGAGGTCACCTTTACGGATGGAAATATCCTGCGCCTTGCCGAAGGCACCCGGATAAGGGTAACGCAATACGACAACCGGGAAAACCGGAAGAGCTATGTCGATCTCTTCCGTGGCAAGACCCAGAGTGTGATCAAGAACCTCCAGAAGGGGGGAGCTTACGAAGTACATACCCCCACCTCCATTGCCGGGGTCCGGGGGACGATTCTCATCAGCTTCTTCATCAACGGTGTCAGCGGCGCGGTCCTGAAGGACGGCCCCGGTTACGGATACAACAAGAACATGCCTTCCGATGTGAAGACCATCGCCCCGGGTCAGGCCATGATCGTATCGGCGCCTGATCAGAGGCCGATCGTTAAACCGGCGACGGCGGCGGAAATCGAACAGCACATCAACGACACTACACCGGCTAAGGATAAGGAAAAAGGCGAGGAAAAGAAAGAGGAGACGGAGAAGAAGCAGGCCGAAAAAGGCAAGGATGAAGGCAAGAAGGAGGAGGCTACCAAGGGCAAGGAAGAAGAAAAGAAGGAAACCGCCGATACCGGCAAGAAGGATGAAACAAAGAAGGAGGAAATCAAAAAGGACGAAGGCAAGAAGGATGAATCCGGCGCCGGCGCTAAAAGCGGGGAAAGCGCTTCCGGAACCGGTTCTGCAGGCGGGTCGGGCGGTTCGACCGGTGGGGAGGGGACTTCCGGAGGCGGCTCCGGGACGGCATCGGGAGGAACGACCGGAACCACGGGTTCGACCGGCGGTACCACCGGAACGACCACAACCACCGGAACGACCACGGGAGGAACAACGGGCGGGACCGGGACAACCGGCGGCACCACCGTGTTGCTGCTCGGCAAGACCGATGCCGATCTCGCTCAGCAGCAGGTTCAGCAGCAGCAGGTCCAGCAGCAGCAGCAGCAGGGCCAGGTGCAACAGCAGATCCAGCAGCAACAGCAGGTCCAGCAGGAGACCACCCAGGCCGCCCAGCAGACCAAAGAGCAGCAGCAACAACAGCAACAACAGCAGCAGGAACCGTCGACCACCTACACGACGGCGACGGCGACCATTCCGGTGATGCCGGGAAGCCCGTTTACCGGCGGTACGGTGTCGACCTCCATCAATGACAAGACCAACGCAGGTACAGCGAGCGTGTCGGGAACCCTCGGTGCCGGCAGCTCGAGCAGCCCCTCGGTTACCGACCTCACCGCTGTTGCCACGAGCGACGGCGGCCTCTATGATGCCTCCCTCGCCTCGGTTCCCGGCTCCTGGTACGGACTCTTCACGGGCATTTACAAGAAGGGGACCGCTATTGGGCTATTGACGAGCGCCGACCTCTATGATCCCAACTACACCACCGGTGGGGAGGTCAAGGGCAGCGGGACGATGAAACGGACGCCGGTGGCGGCCACGAACGATACGGCGCTGCGGAACTTCAACGACATCCCGGTGCCTGTTCTGGGCAGTTATGGACCGGCGATGGAAGAAACGATGGCTTCCGGCCTCTTGAAGGGGTACGGGACGACCGCGGGAGGGATCCTCGGCTTCTGGGGTACGACCGCCAGCGGCGGCGCCTATCAGGGTTTCGGCTCCCCATGGCAGGGAATCCTCGGACGATACGGTGAATATTACAACTCGTTGGATGACGGCTATGTCCCCTATGTCCTCCTCGGCGACTTCGCCGGCGAGGATGACCTTGCCGGCGGCCATGCCAAGATGAGCGCTGCCGACTCGATTTATTACCTGGACCAGTACTACCTCGGGACGGTCAGCTTCGAGTACCGGGGGTACCAGCCCGCCGGCGGCGCCTACGGTGTGGCGGGCACAGGAGTGTACAAACTGGCCCCCCTGGCCTGGTACGGCTACTGGGGAACGGGTGAGGAAAACGTCTACGGCCCCACCTCGCTTTATAAAGGTGAATACAACAGTGAATACGGCTACAGTATCATGACCCTCGTTGCCCACGAAGCGGGTCTGGCGGGAGGCCTGAATCCCTTCTGGACGGGGACGACCCATCTGGTGGCCATGGGTCGCATCATGGATGGCAATTCAGGCCCGGGGCCTGTTTCCGGCGCCGCTTACGCCGGACCGTTCCTGTGGAATTCCGGCCTTGCCGGCCTGTCCGTTACCGGCGGTGACATCCCCGATGCGGAATTCAACGGGATCGCGGCGGGGATCTGGAAAGACGGCGCGATGTCCGGATCGGCCTACGGGATCTACAAGACGGCGGCCGGCCAGGCCGGCTGGCTTACCGGCGCCCTGGGAGGGCAGTATTTTCCGGAACTGGGGATGTGGAAGGCGGAGGGCGACATGACGCCCCAGCAGCGGATTGCGGGGCTGCCGACGGCGGATCTGGATGTCTTCCACAATTTTGCCTACGGCAGACTGGGCGGTGCCTTCGCCGGTAATCAGGGAACGATTGCCAATGAATATGGCATGATGCAGACGACTTTCTATGCCAAACCCTTCTACGACGAGCAGAATGAGCTGGATAAACTTATCCCCCTGCGCTGGGGTATCTACAACCTTCGAAGCGCTTATGGGAACTCCTTCGCGGGCAAGCCGGCGGGCGGTGTTTCCTGGTCGGCCAAAACGGGCGGTTACGGTCCCACCCAGATGAATGCGCCGTTCTATTATCAGGCCGATGTTACCGGTGCCTGGGGTGTAGACGGCACGATTTCCGGACAGTTGGCGGGCCGTTACATGACCCCCCTGTATCTTGGCGTCCTGTCCGGACCCTACTCCGGTCTCTTCACGGTGGAAGGGACGGGAGAAACAGGGGAATACGGCGGCTGGATCGGTCAGAGTATCGGCACCTACAACGTTACCAACCGGCTGGCCCACAGTGCCGCCTTAGGTGAAGGCGGATACATGGGTAATAATGGAGAGAGCCCTAGTGTTCTTTATATGAACGAAGGCGGCATGATTTACGAAACCGGCGCGGCGCTGGGGATCTGGGGCGGGACAACCGCCCCTTGGAGCGGCACCACCCAACTTGCCGGCATGGGGGTGTACGGCAGCGAGGGGATGTCGGGGACCTATCTGTGGAACGCGGCCATAAAAGGCGCCGTACCCAACGAATTCACGGAAACGCCTGTGGCGGGGGGAACCTACCACGGCTATATGGGCGCCTTGTGGCGCGAGAGCAGTTTCAGCGGTGCCCTGCGCGCCCTGTATCTCACCCCTGCAGATGCGATGGGAAAAAGCGCTGCCGGCTATCTCCAGAGCGATTCTCTGGCGGGATCGGTATATTCGCTGTCCCGGGATGACTATGACGTGTCTGGTTTATGGGAGATGGCGGCCGGCAGTTCCGTTACCGCCTCGACACCCCTGGCGACCGGACTCGATCCGGACAGGATCGGGCAGGGGAGCAATCCGTTGACGATGTCGTTCCGTTCCACGTTCGGTGCCGCCGGGTCTGTGATCAACGAGTCCCGCACCGGTGAGTTTCTCTATCTGGTAAATAACGGTGAACCGCTGAGCTGGGGCGTGTATAATCTCCAACTGGGGGCCGGGGAGACGGGGGGCCGTTTCTCCGGCAAGCCCGCGGGTCCGACTGCCTGGGAAGCCCGGGCCGGGGGTGCATTGAGCATTTTCGATCCGGTGTCGCAAACCACGACCGCAAGCGGTTACTGGCTTGCGGATATGAGCGGCCAATGGAACAACCAGGGTGAGATCATCGGAAATATCACGAAGGGCGAATATCTGACCAATACCCACCGGGGGACAATCCAGGGACCCTTGTACGGTCTTTACGAGGAGACGGGCACCGGGGAAGACGGGACCAAATCCGGGACGTGGGTCGGCCAGGGCGTGGGGACGTATCAGAGCGAATTGTTAAATCTTTCCGGTAGTTTGTCTGCGGAAGGCCAGGCCTTCATGTATACCCGTTATGTGGATGGGAACCCCACCCACGGTTGGGACGAGGCGAGCGCCATGCGGGGTCTTTTGGGGAGCACCTCCCTGCCCTGGGGCGCCTCCCATACATTCCTGGCGATGGGGAGCTACGACAACCCGAACAACCGGCGCCTTTGGAATCTCTGGACGCCCTCCGGCACGGGGCCGACGTTGACAGCGGACGGGGGCGCCCTCCTCGGGGAGATGCTGGGGGTCAATCACGGCGACAACAAGGGAGTGGGAGGATACGCGGCCCTCTTTGTCCGACCGGACGGTGTGGACGGCCAGGGCCAACCCCTCTACAAGGCGGGTTATCTCGCCTACAACCTCACGAGCGACTTCTATCCCGGCCTGGGGAACACCGCCGGCGCGGGGATGTGGCGCCTTACAGGTGAACGTTACGATTTTTATGAACAGCCGATCACCGGGGTCACGCCGGCGGACATGACCTGGGGAGGCGGGAAGCTCTCCTTTACATCTTTGGTCGGCAAGGCGGCCGGTGCAGTGACGGTGGACAACTTTACCACGGGAAAGACTGCGCTTGCTGATCAGCGGTGGGGTTTCTGGAGCACGACAATGGCCGATGGGGTTGCGGCGCTGCCCGTGGCGGGATGGAAGGCCACGGCGGGTGGTTATATGGGATACCATGGCGGCGGCGGTTACTGGATGGCCGATCTGGGCGGCGACACCGCCTGGGCGGACGGCAAGGCCACGGGAAACATCGCCTACCGTTATCTGACCCCGACGACGATGGGCGCCTTCGGAGGCGATCTCTTCGGGGCCTATGAATTCAACAAGGAAACGAACCTGTACGACTGGCAGGTCGGAGCGGTAGGCGTTTACGGGGGAACGGCCGCCGGCGCCGCCAACTGGGAGAAGAAACTGTCATTCGTGAGCCCGGTGACCGCCTCCTGGCAGTGGGTCATTCCCTATCCTTACGGCGAAGGCAATCCGGATGTCGTCACCGCCGACGGCAGCTATTTCCAGGCCCTCCTCGGCGGTGGCGATGAACTTTGGTCGGCGACGAAGGATAAACCTGCGCAGACGGTGTTCCGGGGCGTCTATACAGAACCGGGCAGCGGTCTGACGTTCTGGAGTGGTGAGATCGCCAGTTACAACTATGAGACAAGCACCGCTATGACCTATGACGGCGGTGCCTATGCGGGCTTTCTGGCCGGGATAAAAAGGGGTGCCGATCTCTCCGCGGTCACGCGGTCGCTTTATATAGACAAGGATGGAAAGGCCGGCTATCTCCTCGGCGCCTTGACCGGAGGGACCGCTGCGGACCTCGGTATGGCCGAGATGACCGGGGGGCTCTATCCGACGGAAATGCCGGCGATATCGGGATTATCTCCCGACCTCCTGGCGGGATTTACCCGCACAAAGAGTTTCCCTGCCGGCGAGAAGCTGTCGGGCGCCTTTGCCGGCGGTGGCGATATTAACGGCGGTAACCCGTATCTTGTGTATTATTATTACGGACCCTACCCGGCGCCCATGGAGAACATGACCACCAAATCCCTGGTTAATTACGCGACCGGTGAGAGCTCCCCCTGGGGGATATACAACCTGGTTTCATCGGGGAAGTTCGCTACAGCGGTGACGCCGGGCTGGACCGCAAAGGCGGGCGGTTCAGGTTATTTCGGGGCCTATAATCCGTCGGCAAATCCCTATTATGGGCCGACAGCCGTCGATGACCGAGGTTACTGGTTGATGGATATAAACGACGGTACGGCCGGTAATGGTATGCTCTCGGCGACGGCGACGGGCCGCTTCATTTCTGAGACAAGAATCGGCGACGCAACGGCCACTACGGGGCTGCTGGCCGATACGGGCATCCGGGGCGACCTGCGGGGGATCTACAACACCGCCGATGGTCGGTGGCAGGCCGTCAACGTCGGCACCTGGAGTGGTGTGTCTTTGCAGTATGTGAGTGCGGTGAGCGGCGCGGGTATGACGGGTACGCGCCGGAACTATTCGGGTAGTTACGGTTATCCGGAGAGTTGGTCTTCGTACAGTTACGGTTACTATTCGGACGACACGGGATCCATGAGCTATTACCGCAACTTGGAGGGAGGGGAGAACTACTATACAACCTACTATGCCGACGGCACGTACAGCAGGTATGACAACAACACTGGTCAGACGACGACGGGGGTATGGCGTGATAGTGAGCACCCGACGCTGGCGTTTTTGCAGGATCCGCCGGACAAGGATAATGCGTATGTGTTGAGCAAGAGCGATGTGGTGAATTCGTTTGGGGACGGTATTATCAGCGAGGCTTTGTTGGGCGGTCCGGTTTCGCTTTGGGGCGGTACGGAGACGTTACCGGCGGCGGCGACGTTGCTGGGCCGTTACACGCCGGGCGTGGTGTCGGCGGGGCATCTTTGGAGCACGGACATATACAGTTACAATTACAAGGACGGCAGTTATACGACCTATGACGGCGGGTCCTACAGGGGTTACCTGACGGGTACGTTGGTGGGTGACGCGGGGGCGGCGCGGTTTTTGGGTCTATACATTCACGAGGATGCGGGGCAGGCCGGAGTATACAATGCGGGGGTGCTGCGCGGCTCACTGGCGGGCGGTTATTATCCTGAGGTGGGGATGTTTGCCCTGGACGGCGGGATGTATCCGGAGGCGCCGGTGGTGGGGAGTATAGGTATCGAACCCGGGCAGTTGGTGAATGTGGCGACGGCGACGGGGGATTACGGCAGTGGCAGCAAGTCGTTGCGGGGCAAGCTGGGGGCGTCGGGTTCGGTCTGGGCGGAGGTTGCGACGTTGGAGACGCTGTCGATTGTGAAGCCGGCAATTCCGGAAGTGCCTGAGGTATCTCCGGCTGTTCCTGCGGAGCCTTTGAACTGGGGTATTTATCGTCAGGGTTTTGCGGGTCGTTATGAAGGCACGGGTTCGACTTGGTCCGGGAAGGCGGGCGGCAGCGGTTATATTGGGATTGCCGATGGGGCTTATAATCCCGATTACGGTTACTGGCTGGCGGATGTGACTGGGGGCACGTGGAAGGACGGTTTGGTGGGTGGCCGTTTGACGGGGCGATTCCTGACGCGCCACAAGGTGGGCGACCCGGCAGGCATAACGGGGACGGGGATGGTTGGTGATCTTTACGGAGTTTACGAGGCGGCGGGCGGCACCTGGCAGGGAGTGGGTCTTGGCACCTGGAGTGGTGTGTCTTTGCAGTATGTGAGTGCGGTGAGCGGCGCGGGTATGACGGGTACGCGCCGGAACTATTCGGGTAGTTACGGTTATCCGGAGAGTTGGTCTTCGTACAGTTACGGTTACTATTCGGACGACACGGGATCCATGAGCTATTACCGCAACTTGGAGGGAGGGGAGAACTACTATACAACCTACTATGCCGACGGCACGTACAGCAGGTATGACAACAACACTGGTCAGACGACGACGGGGGTATGGCGTGATAGTGAGCACCCGACGCTGGCGTTTTTGCAGGATCCGCCGGACAAGGATAATGCGTATGTGTTGAGCAAGAGCGATGTGGTGAATTCGTTTGGGGACGGTATTATCAGCGAGGCTTTGTTGGGCGGTCCGGTTTCGCTTTGGGGCGGTACGGAGACGTTACCGGCGGCGGCGACGTTGCTGGGCCGTTACACGCCGGGCGTGGTGTCGGCGGGGCATCTTTGGAGCACGGACATATACAGTTACAATTACAAGGACGGCAGTTATACGACCTATGACGGCGGGTCCTACAGGGGTTACCTGACGGGTACGTTGGTGGGTGACGCGGGGGCGGCGCGGTTTTTGGGTCTATACATTCACGAGGATGCGGGGCAGGCCGGAGTATACAATGCGGGGGTGCTGCGCGGCTCACTGGCGGGCGGTTATTATCCTGAGGTGGGGATGTTTGCCCTGGACGGCGGGATGTATCCGGAGGCGCCGGTGGTGGGGAGTATAGGTATCGAACCCGGGCAGTTGGTGAATGTGGCGACGGCGACGGGGGATTACGGCAGTGGCAGCAAGTCGTTGCGGGGCAAGCTGGGGGCGTCGGGTTCGGTCTGGGCGGAGGTTGCGACGTTGGAGACGCTGTCGATTGTGAAGCCGGCAATTCCGGAAGTGCCTGAGGTATCTCCGGCTGTTCCTGCGGAGCCTTTGAACTGGGGTATTTATCGTCAGGGTTTTGCGGGTCGTTATGAAGGCACGGGTTCGACTTGGTCCGGGAAGGCGGGCGGAGCCGGCGCTTTCGGATTATCATTACAGCCGGGCGGAATCATCGCTGCCGACACCGGTTACTGGTATGGCGAGATTCCCGACGATTCTACCTGGAGCGACGGCGGTTTCTCCGCCCAACTGACCAAAGGTCGATTTATAACCTACAGGAGAATCGGCGGTTTCGGAACCGGCGGCTATCTTATCGGCGATCTGTACGGGGTTTACGAGCCGGTAGGCCATACCTGGCAGGGTTACGGGCTCGGGACATGGCAGGGAGAGCCCCTTGCCTTCAGCAGCAACCTTCAGGGGCGGAAATACCGCCTGGTGTCCATGCCTGAAACTCCGTCTTATCTGGAGTATTCAACCTTCGACGGCATTATGGGGAGCAACGTAAATCTCTGGGCAAAACTCGGTACCAACGAACCGACGCCGCTGTTCATGATGGGAAATGCGGGCTTCACGCCTCCGGGTTCTGACCCTTCCTCCTTCAATATTTGGAGCATGGGTTTTGCAAGCTTCGACCCGGCGGTGAACATGAATCCCTATTACGACAGCGGCGGCAGCTCGAAATCACCGGTAGTTGACGGTAAGTTCGGCGCCTATGCCGGATTCCTGGGCGGAGTTCTCAATGGTTCTTCTGGAATTAAGGGCATGGCCCAGGCACTTTACATGGATCAGTCAGGAAATGTCGGCCTGCTTTACCAAGACGATACTATTGTTGCCGAAAGCGAACTCTATGCCTCTTTAAACCTCTGGCAGGCGGCGGGCGCCCTTTACGCCTATCAGATGTACGATGCCTCCAAGGTTGACCCTGCTATCGATGTGGTCAATTTCGCCTCCCGGGTTACGGGTCAGGAATATCAGCGGATCTACACCCCGGAGCTCGAAGCCGAATTTGTAGCGGGCGACCCGGGCAGCACCATTTCCCTGGGGGCTGATGTCAGTCGGGGCTTGTCCTTCTCCGGCGCCGCTCCCGGCGCTGTTTCCTGGGGAATCGATCATATTGTCGCCGGCGGTGCCTACACCGGCAACCCGACGGCGTGGACCTGGATCATGAATCCGCCGCCGCCGGAGATGACACCCTTTATGGATACCACCTTCATCAATGTAAAGCTTGCCGAAACGACCAACAATGTCTTCACCGGCGGCCTGGCCGGTGCGAATATCCACTGGCAGGATGCGGGGACATCGGTTTTCGGTGGCCGGATCAAGGGGGTCTTCGACCCGGTAGCCTCGACATGGAAGGCCGTGACCCTGGCGACGCGGATGGAGACCGGGGCGTTTCTCGACAAGGTCAATGCCATGGGTAACGACGATGCCCAGCGGCTGGCCTTCCAGAAGGCCACCAATATCCCGTCCTTCCAGGTGGGCCAGGCGACCCTGGACAGCAATGGTCTCCAGGCAATCAATGGAGGCGCCATGTCGGTTACCATGTCCAACGTTACCTTCTTTTCGGCCTCCACCGGCGGTCCCGCCAGCATCTGGGCCTCAGCGCCGAATTCCGGCGGCGTAACGGGATCCTATACGGGGACACCGGTGCCGGGCAGCGGCTCCGTCGTCAATCTGACCCAGACCGCGGGCAGCAACGTGACGGATCTCACCGCCGCCTTCCAGCTCAACAACTGGAACGCCGAGGCGGCCAAATGGGGCGCTGCCGTCAACGGCGGCGGCAATGTGAACAGCCAGAGCATCACCTTCACCGGCGGTGCGGCGGGCAAGATACTTACGGCGCCGAATGGTTCTCCGGGGACGTTCTCCGGTTCGGCGGCGGGTATTGTGACGCCTCCGAAACCTGCGAAATAAGAGAACCTGTCGAAAGATGAGGCGTATGGAAAAGGTTTTGTTCCTCCCCCGTTAGGGGGAGGAATTTTTTATGGTATAACGGTGGGGAACAAAATGAAGGAGAAAAGATAATGAGCAAAAGAATCCTCCGTAGCGCTTTATTCATGGGATTGCTGTTGATCGCTGTCGCTTCGGCGCCGGTACAGGCCGCGGGACCGGTCAAGATCGGCATCATCGATCTGCCGCGGATTATGCGGGAATCCCAGGCGGCGAAAGATGCCCGGGCTGTCCTGATGAAGGATCTGGAAGGCAAACGGGCCCAGATCATGGCTAAGGACAAGGAACTGAAGGCCCTGGATGAAGAATTGAAAAACCCCCAGCTTAAGCTCTCCGAGGAGGCCCGCAAGGAAAAGACGGAGAAACTGGCCCGGGAGGTGAAGGAATTTCGCCGCCTCGACGCGGATTTGAGTGAAGAGCTGAAGAAAAAGGAGGTGGAACTGACCTCGAAGATTATCGCCGATATTCGCCGGATCGTTCAATCTTTGATCAAAAACGAAAAATACACCTTGATTTTAGAGAAGAACAGCGTTGTCGGCAGCGACGAGGCCGTCGATGTGACGGAGCGGATCCTGAAGCTCTACGACCGGCAGCGGTAATCCCCGGCGTGGAGACAGGAAAGATGAACGTGTCTCGCACCGAACGCGTGCCTGTCCTGGTCACCGGCGGCGGCGGGTTTTTGGGCGGTGCCATCGTCTCCCACCTTCTGG
>ENA-UOWE01000224-UOWE01000224.1-activated-sludge-metagenome-genome-assembly--contig:-NODE-224-length-84691-cov-60.374781_pt1 | contig 84691 bp, 65 predicted proteins | sample MGYA00249841_ERZ761562 | MGnify/ENA primary metagenome ERZ761562 (study PRJEB28883, sample SAMN05720200) | activated sludge metagenome | isolation source: Anaerobic digester | place: Japan... | reverse complement strand
AATTCTCTGTAAGAAATTCATGGATGGTCTGCTTCATGTCACGGCTCAGTTTATTAAGAGTGCCGGGAGGCTTTCCTCTCGGATTATTTGTCATTCCTCGCTTCAATCCCATTTTTTTGCTATTTTGAATTTTTCAAATCTTAATTCAGATCCGTTCTCATTCTGATATCTCTCTTCACAACGTACCGGCCAGAGGCATCCAACTCAATCCGGGTTGATGCCAGGCGGTTGTATTTCTTGTAGATACCTGTTAGAAATTGCATCATCATCTTATACTCCTCGGCCTCGTGGTCCTTATATGTCCTGGAGACATGGCCGAGATACATACTCAGAGAGTTGCGAAGCACAACTGCCTCGCATACGGTGTAAACATCTCCGGATAATTCATCCATTTCATTCATTTCAATTTGTTTTAAGTTCATTAATCTTGGCTAATAGAATGTCGGCATGGCAAGCCTCATTGAGATGGCAATTACAGGCAAGATCTTTCCCGGCAAGAGGATCCAGATCCAACAATTTCCATTTGATGGCCCAATCCAAATAGATCTTAAAAAGCCGGAGAGCCTCCTCTCTGCCAAACTCTTCAACGGTGAATGGATTGCCGTACCTGGTTTGCCTCGTTACGAGTGCAGAGTTCTCTGGCATCCGTTGGCCCTCATACCTGTTAAAATGTACTCTTTTATGCATATCGTATGTTCATTAGTGTTCTATATCTTATTTAACTATCATGTTTCCTATCTGTTACATTTTTGAGCCTCTTGCCGTGTACGCATAACATAGAATAAAAGCTCCGAGGGAGGATATTGCACCCTCCCAGGGAGCTGCAAGCCTTCACCTCCGGCACGGAGTGAAAAGCCTGTTTACTTTGAATAAAAAATATGAATGTGTCATTACAACTTTGTTGTGATGTGTATTTATTACTTAAGTATGAATTATAGTATGAATTAAAAGTATCGTATATAGTTGCTGCTCTTGTGTCGTACATCTTGTCGTTCACTTGTTGTATTATATAGTTGCTGAAATCTAATCTGATCATTGTTCATGCCTGTTCACATATTTGTTCACGGCTCCTACGGAGATGTTCAAGAGGTCTGCAATCTGCCTTTGTGTATATCCCCGTTGGCTCAATTCCCTGGCTCTGGCCTCCGGTGTTATCTGCTCCGCTTTCTTTTCCCAATACCTGGCCATGTATTGCTTCAGCTTCTCCGGATGTTTCCTCCGGTACTCCCTCTGGTAATCGTTTCTTGCTTGCTTGGCTGCTTCGGATAATTCGCTCATGGTAATCATTATATAGTTGTTTCATTATATAGTTGCTGCTGCCTGTCTGATTCGTTCTCTCATGCCGTATCTGTTCCGAGATTGTTTGATCAGCTTGGCCAGGTCCTCCGGTGGCATGAACTTGCTGATATAAAAGGATCTCCTCCTCCCTGGTGACAGGTACATGATAAATCCCCTATCCCGCAGGGTATGCAGCAGATGATCCATCTGGTATCTCTTGCCATATCGCTCAATCGTTGGCCTCAGATGAGGCTCCTGGCTGAAGGCTTCAAATGCTGCTTTGTTCTTACAGCCGATCATCCGGGAGAGGATGGCCGGTTTGTAGGTTGCTGCAAAGTTCCTCCTCCCGATAATTGATCGGATACCGATATAAGCTCTGAAGAGATCCAGATCATGTAACTGCTGATCCCGAAAACTATATGCCAGATCCTTTTTGATGATAGGCATGGCATCCGGTCCAAATCTCTGCTCGAAAGCTTGTTTGATCTTGGATGCCTCCTCCCATTGGGATTTGATATTGCTATTGGATTTGATATTAATTCTGAGATGGTCCTTTGATGTGCCCAGATGCAATTGATAATTGAGGATTGCCTCATCTCTCATCCTGGAATCCTCCTCCAAGAGTTTCACAAGAGGATTGAGGCAGAGGTCCGGCTCTGGATTGAAATTGCCCTTGGCATCAAAGCCGGGGTTATTATCCTCGTACAAGATCACTCCGTCCTCAATTGCCTCGGTCATACTTTTGACCAGGTAAGGCTGCAATTTCTCTCTATTCCGTTCAAAATCATAAAGAGCCTGTTTAGCTACATCCATCAGATCATATTTCATTTTCAAAGCATAGTTCATAATGCCGTATGAGATTATAAGATTCAGTCCTCGCTCTGGATCTTTATAGGTTTCTCCCAGGAGGCAGAGAGGGAATTGCAGATATGCATATTTCTTTTCTTGTGTCATGTGCCGGAGTATGATTGCGTTTCATTAGTTGATCCTTATTGCCTTCATCCCTGGATTAATCCAGGTCATGTTTTCAATGGAGATTCTGTTGGTCATCTCGGATAATCTTATGAGATACCTCATCAATGCCTCAATCAATATAGGCTCATGGTTGTATATGATGCTGCCTCCCTCTTCATCCTCCGGGCCTCTCATCAGCATTTCATACCTCACAAGATCCTCATCAACTTTTACAATGGTTATCCAACTCGCTCCTCCGGCATGAGTGAATCCGGTAATCGTTTCGGCATCTCGGATCTCATTCAGCATGGCATATGCCTCCTGGATCTTCTCCGGCCATTTCTCCGGCTCCCATCCCATTATTCCAGACTGCCCCAAATGCGACACATTGTCGTTTTTCTCAGAGAGCATTTTATAAGCCTCGGAGATGTTATCAGCTCCCTCAATCTTGGATCTGTTATCAAATAAGTTCATGTACCGTTGTGCGGTCCTAACTGAGAAAATAAGATTAGCCTGTATCCATGGCCCAAGTTGCCCATGCTTCAGCTCTGATTTCTTTTCGGTCAAGAGCTTGCCGATCTCCAAGGCTTGTTCAATGCCTCGCTGCATTAAGGCTTTCAAACTCTCATGCAGAGAGTTAATCCTTTGTTCTGTTGTGCCGGATAGTTGGTTCATTGTTTCTATTGTTTATAGTTGATCAATCCAATTCTTAAAGCTGCTGAAATCCTTGGCCACGAAATACAAGCCTCCGGCCTCCTCTTGCTGCTGCTGCACCTTAATCTGATCCTCGCTCTGCCGGTCTGCTCCAATCTTCACCTCAATCTGTAAGCTCTTGCCCTGGTATGTGGCCCAGATGTCAGCCAGGCCTCTCTTCATTGTGGTTGGCCGGTACTTGCTCAGCTTCTGATCCCAGATGCCGGTAGTGTTGATTCTGGATGCCATCCCTCCCCGGAGAGTTATATATCTCGTGATTGCCTTGGTCAGTCCGTTGGCTGTCTTGTCTGAGTGCAGCCTGGGAGCCAGATACCTCTTGTCAATGGTTGGGTGCTTCGTGGCGTCATGCTCCGCTTCCATCCGTTCCAAGATCTTAATGGCCTCGCTCTTCTTATATCGTTTCTTTGGCTGCTTATGTGCCGGAGATGTATGCATGAACAATGTACATTTATATTTTTCAATATTTCCCATCATTGTATTATGCTGATTTTCAATCATTGCCATTTATGTCTAAATTATTAGGCTCTTGCCGAGGGAGCAAAAGTTCATTTCCTCAGCTTTTTACGGGCCGATTCGGCAAGCTGATCAATCATCATGTGCTTATAATTTGGCGGTGTGATAGTATTGCCCTCCATCCATGCCAAGATTTCACTCCGGAGGAAGATGAGCCTCTTGCCCATTTTGTGATATGGGATACTTTTTTTAGCCGTTTCCTTATAAATCCAACTCTTACTGAGGCCTGTAAACTTGGTTACCTCATCAATAGTCATTCGCTCCGGCAAAGGTTCTGAGGGAGTTGGCTTCTGGATTCTGCTCTCAATTTCGTTGGCAATCTGGATCACAAGCTCTGGGACCGGGATTGATGTCATTAGGATGTTTTCCATGTCATTATCATTTATGGCTAAACTAATCCCAGAGGGTGCAACCGAGGTGCAACTATTCTGCAAAAAGAAAAAACCAACTATGTGAATTATAGTTGGTTACAATATGCAAGTGCAATTTACTGCAATGCCTTAATCATTTTATGTCATTTCTTAGTATTGCTTTGCAACTTTTGAATGTTTCAATGAAGGTTTCTTTGTCTTGGTTTCGGCTCCTGGCAGAGCCAAATGCGGAGATGCCGAAATGAGTTTTAACATGATCATTGAAATTAAATGCGTTGCCTGTTGTGTCTTGAATTGCTGAGAGGATGGCAATCAACACTAATCTATCAGAGCCCTCTGTTGCTGCCGGTTCAATGTCTATGGGAGGCAATGGAGCCATGGCTCTATCAAATCTCCTCATCCAACTCTCCGGAGTTTCATTCCTAAAGTGATGTTTGTACTTATTGAAGATGGCAATGATAACCATGTCACTAATGATGAGTTCATGCTTGGTCAATCCCTTCAGCCATTGCAGATGTGCGTGCCTTTCCCGGGCCTCGTTATAATAGTGGATCTGAATATCACTTGGAGGCCTCCTCTTCATCTCTCCATTGACTGAATAAAGATCTCCGGCCTCTGCAATATCGGTTCCGTTCACAATGAATTTAATATATGCCTCCCGGATCTGCAAGATTGATCCATCTGTATATGATAATTCTCTGATTGGCCTCCTGGTGGAATGTATTTCCGGAGGCAGAGGCAGAAGAGCCTCATCAAATAGCATCTCATGTGCTTCAATCTCCCGGGAGAGTAAAGCCTCTTTATCCAGGCTCCTCTCGTATCTCTCCATAAATGATGTTTGTAATATATTCATGATTTCAGAAATTAAGCAGTTTCTGGGCATTCTCTCGCAATGCATCATCTTCAAATGAATCCAAGTATGTCTGAGTGATTTCAAGGCTGCTATGGCCAAGGGATTCACTAATGAAGGCAATATTGGTTCCGGATCTCTTTAGCACCGTGGCAAAGCTATGCCGGGCCGTGTAAGTGCTGATTGATCCCAGATTGAGTGCCTCCCCTATATCATTCATTTTTTTGTTTATCAATCTCGTGGTGGTTTTCACTCTGAGCCTCTTCAGATCCTCCGGCCATTCATCATTGAGGAATGGGAATATGTATGTGTCGGCCTTCACTCGCTTGTTGCCCCATTGATCAATTATCCTCTGCATCTCCGGCAGCATGATGGCCACAATCTTTGTTTTATCCTTATCGGTCCGGATTGTTTTCTGCCGGTTGTACGAAATCTTGCCATCACTAATGTTTGAATATCTCAATCGGCAGAGGTCTGCCATATTGATGCCATTACAGAGGTAACTGAAGATCCATATATCTCTGCACATTCTCTGAGTTTCGGATGCCGGTGTATATTCTAATACCGTCTTAATCTGGGCAAGAGTGAGGGCCATCTTCCGGCCTTGCTCGGAGGGTATCTCATACTTTTCTTCACTACTCTTGCCGAATGGATATTGTGTCTGAGATATGATCCCGTGCCTCTTGCCCTCATTCAGAATTGCCCGGAGTGCCCTCATGTACATTGATATACTTGTGTAGCTCTTGCCATCTTCCAAGAGATGTGCCTCGTACCTCTTCAGAAATGATACTGTTATATCAGCAAATTTCAGATCCCTCTTTGCGAAATCAGCAATACTATCCTTTGAATATTTGTACCATTCAGCCGTTCCATATTGGCCGGTACTCTTCAATAATGCCTCCCTATTCTCAAAGGCTGAAATTATACTATCCTTAGTGCCACGGCTTAATCTTGTTTTCAGCTCATCCAGAGAAAAGCCTTCGCCCTTCACCATGAGTTTAATCTGCTCTTTTATCTTCTCAAATCCGGCCAGGATCAGCTCTCTATTCTCTTTTAATTCTTTCGTCCTGGTGGTTGGCATCTTCGCCCAATCCTCTTTAGTCATTTTGATGCCGGAGGGATAATAAGTCTGTTTGCCATTGAATGTGATGCGGTATCTTACAGGATACTCTTCATCTTCTCTGAATCCTCTCGTATCATGTACGGTGGTTGCTGAGATCCGATCTAAAGTAAAATTTTCCATTCTCTTGCCGTGTTATTGTACATAGATTATGCATACAAATATGAGGATAATTAGTCACAATAGGAAAATAAAAGATAAAGAGTTATTAACTCTAATCATTGATATATAAGCAATTATTAAAATGGGGTAAAATAGGAAATGTGACGATTATGGCTCTTTTTTGTCTGGGGGGCAAGGGGCCCCGGGTTCAAATCCCGGCATCCCGACTGAGCAGAAAAAATCCACCCGCCGGAATTGGCGGGTGAATTTTTTGCTTTTAAGGGTGACCGGAAAGCGCCTGTTTCCGGGAAAGTCTCTCCAATGCCTTCTACTCCCTGTTATTGGTGTACCGGGTAATTATCTGATCACGGAGTTCAATGAACATCTTCGTTACGGCGTTCATCTTCGCGTCAGAGTATGCGGTAAGGAACTTCCTGGCAGTTTCCGGATTCTTTTTATACATCTCAAGAGCCTCCTTCTCCGTCTTCTCCTGACCGGCAAAAATCTCCTCCTCGAACGGATCCCTCACTGTACGAACATCTGCTGCAATATCCCTGAACCGAAGGTTTGCAAGGTTATCAACGAAATCTATCGCCCATCGCGCAGAGCGTTTGTCATATTTCTCCGGATCATAAATATTGTAAGTCTCTGCCACGGAAAGGTTTCCGGCATAAATGGGCACATACGGACTGAAGTAAGGATTGTCGAGATAGACCCAGTACACGCCGCCTATGGCATCCGGAAGCCAGTCGCGAAGCTGCATCACCATGCCGTAGTGACCTCTGTGACGGGCTACCGGTCTTCTGTAGGTCTGTTTAATCAGCTTCCGCATCTCACTCCCAGGGAAAGGTGTGGCAAGCGGGCTTTTGACATATCCGCCCTTACCGTCAGGCACCAGCCACTCCGGGTATGAAGTCATGTCATAAATGGTACCCTCGAAGGTTGACCGCTGGAAAGCAATTACATCCCTGACTGAAATCTTCTTCTCGGGAACAGCTGCAAACGGGTAGATGGAAAGAGGCTCCACCACCTGGAAGTAGGGTTCCATCCCCTTGTACGGATTTGTAGGATCAAGCATCCTGTCAGGCCACTGCTTCAGGTTGGGCATAAAGGTGCTGAAGAAAAGCCAGAAGCGGCCGGTGGCAAACTCCTCAGGCAGTGGTGCGTATGCTTCCTGCCACACGAAAGGTTTCCCGGAGGCCGGGTCATACCAGCCACGGTCAATTGCCTCTTTCATATAGTTGTCAGAGACCAGGAACTGACTTTTGTCTCCGGCATCAATCTCCTTGATAATGCTCCAGTTTGGCACCATTGTCGCCTGATCATCGGGAAGCCGCTGAGCTGCCCAGATGGCACCGGGTTTGCCGCTCCCCGGCTCCCAGCCGTTGCCTACCCCGAATACTTCGAAAACCCATGCCTCTTCCGTGTCAGCAATAACCAGCGCCTCAGAACCGTCTCCGCTTGACGGCAGGAAACCGTAACGGATCATCAGGTCCCCTATAAGCAACACTGCTTCCCTTGCCTTGTCACAACGCTGCAGGGCAAAGATCATGGCCTGTTCTATTGTCATTATCTGCTTTCCGCCCTCACGGGTACAAATCAGTTCAGGCCGCTGTGATGTAGTGCTCTCGGCAATACCCAGCTGCACTTCATTCATGTGCGAGTAGGCTGAATGGAAATAACCGTATGTTTTTCTGACCTGTGGTATGTATCCCAGTACCTCGCCATCATCCATGAGCGAAAGAGCGGCATCCTGTATACCCCAGTAAACAGGAGCCTGCTCCCCTGCCCTGAAGGTCTTGCCGGGGACATAGTAAATCCTCGAATCAGGACCGGAATCGGTATGGGAAATCAGCACTGAACCATCTGCCGTAGCCTTCTTCCCGACGGCAATGATCGTACAGCCTTGAGCTTTCTGTACGGAAACCAGAGAAGCTGACAGCAGTAACATGAAAATGAGGTTGATCTTATTCATATGAGTTTTTTTAAAATGACATAATGCTATGGATTTGCCTGTCACAGCATCTGAAGAACATTTTGCTGAATAAATGTTGTTCCATGAATATGACAGGTCAGTCATTCTGATGTAAAGGCAAAAATAATAAATTATTACCGGCATGAAAGAATCAGCAGATTAACCCTCTGCCAACTTTTGTTTTAACAGAAGGGATTCCCTAAATTTGCAGTGATGAAAAAATTGATCCTTTTAATCCTTGCCCTGGGCCTGCTGGCCTCATGCAACAAGCCAGTCTGTCCTGCATACAGTGATTCAGTCAATGACATGAAGAATACACTAATCCAGAAGGGCAGCATCAGAGCCGATGGTATCAACAGGGTTTACCGCGACAGCTACCAGAAGAAGTTGAGATAAGAGGCCGGGGAGAGATTCATTCCGCAGACGGAACCAACAAAAGAAAGAATCAGAACCAGCTTTGAAGTATTGGCCGGCAGGTGGCGATTGCCGGCTCACTTGGAACCAATTCCGGACCATCGCCGGCAGATGGTAATTGCCGGCTCACTTCCGGTTAAGGGTTACGCCGAATAGAACAGGTATTTGTATGTATATCCGTTTTCATTAAGCCACCATCGCAGTGCCTTGGCAATTTTTCTTCTCCTCAGTATCACCTTCCCGGTCACGTCTGAAGAAATCTGATAATAGGTTTTCATGGCAGTTCGTATTTTTTCGGTTTGGTATTTAATTGATTCTCTTTCTGCTGTGGAAATAGGTCAGGCCATTCAGTTCCATCATATCAATTACCACGAGTCCGCACCTGCTCAGTATTGCAGAGACTTTGTCAGGATTAAGTTCCACATGGTGTGCTGAACGGCGATAGCTGAGTTTTGAAATGAAAAGCGGCATGTTGCCGTAATAGCGTACATCATGGCCTGAGTTCCCCTGGCAGGCAAAACAGCCCACAAAGCTTGTCTCGGGTGGCAGCAACCTCGCCAGCGAGCTGACAAACATCTCAAGATGCTTTATCAGGTCAAGCCGGCGCAGGTTTATAAGTGTCCTGGCCTGGCTCAGGTCAGTCCGGCCATAATTGGCCCCCTCTTGCGAAGAGAGTATTATCACTCCTGGCCTGCCAAACAGTCCGGTTCTTCTCATGTAACGAAAAAAACTGAACCCGCATCGGATAATCGTGTTGACAATCTTGAAAACCGCTGTTGATTTCATTTCCTGGTTGATTGATTTTCATATCAAATTTACCAGTGTATAACGATGAAAACAAATCGCAAGTGCCCATTTTACGGACACTTGAATACATAACGGGATGCTTCGTCAAGAAGTTATGGCAGTTCGTTTACACAAACGGGCAACTGACGTCACGAAAAGGGTTTTTAGTCAAAAGCGGAGCACTTTTGACCAATCACAGATATGTATTGATTAAAAACCCGGATTTATCCCGGCCAGAATCAAAATTACCAGGCCGGAGTGCTAGAACAACACCAGGGCATCACGTATTACCTTCGAGGTATCGTCTGTGGCATAGAGCTTGAGACTCACCTCGGGAATGGAATCCTGGAGGATATCGGTTATAGGGTTGAAAGATTCGCGCACATCGGAAGACAACTGCATGTCATCATACTCCTCGAGCGGTATATATATATGTACTATAAACCGGTAATCAGGGTTATTTATGCGGGTCAGTGTCCTGACAATCTTCGAAATCCAGAGTAAGGATGAGGTATTGAAGTATTCGACATTGAGCCTCAGGTTCGTGACAGGTTGTGGTTGAATCACGTAATTGTTGACCCAGTTAAGCACAGGTTCGTAAATCCTGCTGGCGTTTTCAGGCAGCGACCTGCCAGTCAATGAAAGCTCGCCGCTGTTGTACTTCAACTCTATCTGCGGCGTCTTAGGCGTTTTTTCAATGATTAAATCAGTTAACTTTTCCATCATTAGTTCTTCCCAATCTAAAGCATTTCGCTCAAGTTAATAATACAGGTCAAAATTAGGCCATGCTGTCGTAAGTTCATAACCCTTAATCAAAATCTAATGCACAATCATCAATTTATAGGCCTGTTCGTCAATGAAACATACGATGTACCCTTCCTCCCACAGCATTTCAGATCGCACACAGCATGCTTGTCACATTACGGGGAACTCACAGTATGACTCTCATATTCTCCGGGGCTCAGCATGCTTGTCACATTCCACGGAACTCACAGTATGACCGTCACAATCCGCAATATTCACAGCATGATTTTCACATTCCACAGAGCACCCTGGCTCAGTCTGAGATTGACCCTGCCTCCCGCGCCCCGGCAGTGCCTTACTTATCTTTGCTTATTGCAGTTCCAGGGTTAGTCGGGATACCTGTCAATAAATCCCGAGGTAAGTGCCTATAGTTTTCTGCTCAGTATCATCAAGCAACGGCAGGCTTGGGAGCCTGAACATGTCAGCTCCTGCCATTCCTGTCACATTCCGTTCGGATGTGCGGATGTATTTGTATCCGTGACGCCGGGCTCCTGCGATGATCTCCTCATCACCTGCTCCGTCGCCGAAAGGCAGGGCAAGGGCTTCAACAGTGCCATAGATATGCCTGTCAATAAGCACCTTTGAACCGCCAAGCTCCTCGTCAAGGTACTCCTGGAAGGCTTCACCCCCGCCAAGGGCTCCCTTCATATTAAAAAGATAGTGGTGTGACATGGTATGCGACCCGAAGGAGAATGGTCTGACCCCGCCGTCGAGCGTGTAACTGCTCATACGCTTCACCTCATCCCAGTCAAGGAACGAATCCATCCCGATCTTCGAGGCCCAGAGAAAGAAGGTTGCCTTCATCCTGTAATTCTTCAGCAGCGGGGCAGCATGAGTGTACCATGAATGATCGCCGTCATCGAAAGTAATCACTGCTGCATGGGTGGTAAGCTTCAAAGCCCCTGACACCACAGCCTCCAGCTCATTGAAGTCGATCACCCTGATATTGTTTTCCCTGAGGTAAATGAGATCCTTTTCGAACTCCTCAACACTACGTTCATAAAGATTACCCGCTTCACCCTCCGTGATACGGTGATACATGAGTATCACTACCCTGGGATTATCAACAGGCTCAGGATCAGGCAGCCTGGTGCATGCTCCTGTTAAAAGTACCGCCATGATTAAGGCCGTAACAGTTTTCTGCATATTGATCAATTTGTATTCAACTTCTGGCCCTTGCCGGAACACCGCCAATAGTATCAAACGGCAGAACGGCTCTTTTCGTACCCTTCCTGCAGGCTATCCTCTTTCGTTTGCCAGCTTCCGCATACCCTCGATCTCATCTCGCAGCCTGGCAGCCTCAATGAAGTCTAGCGCTGCAGCAGCCTTCTCCATCGCCTTGCGGGTTTTTTCAATCGCCTTTTCAAGCTGCTCCCTTGACATATACTTCACAACAGGATCAGCTGCCACATCAACCTTTTCAGGACCGGTGTAAGCATGAAGCTCCACACCCTTGTGGCTCAGCCCCTTTAACATGGTTCCGCTTCTCTTCACCACCTGCTGCGGTGTTATTCCCATTTCAGAGTTATACCTGAGCTGTTTGGCCTGCCTTCTTTTCGTCTCATCGATAGTCTCCTGCATTGAGCCGGTAATCCTGTCAGCATACATCACCACCAATCCGTTAATATTCCTTGCCGCCCTGCCTGCCGTCTGTGTCAGCGCCCTTCCTGACCTGAGGAAACCCTCCTTGTCAGCATCGAGTATTGCCACCAGTGACACTTCAGGAAGGTCAAGCCCCTCGCGGAGAAGATTCACACCTACAAGCACATCAAACACGCCCGATCTGAGCCCCTCCAGAATCTCCACTCTCTCAATGGTTTCAACATCTGAATGGATGTATCTCGATTTGATGTCGAACCTGGCGAGGTAGTTATTGAGCTCCTCTGCCATCCTTTTTGTCATGGTTGTAACCAGAACCCTCTCGTTCCTGGCAGAGCGTTTCCTGATCTCCTCCATGAGATCATCCACCTGGTTGCGGCTGGGCCGCACTTCCACCGGCGGATCAAGGAGCCCTGTGGGCCTTATCACCTGGTCAACGAATACCCCTTCGCTCTTTTCCATCTCATATTCGGCCGGTGTTGCGCTCATGTATATCGTCTGACCGGTCAGCGCCTCGAACTCCTCCAGCCTCAGCGGCCTGTTGTCCAGTGCAGCCGGCAGGCGGAAGCCATATTCCACCAGGGTCTGCTTGCGCGAGTGGTCACCACCGTACATCGCCTTTATCTGGGGAACGGTGACATGACTTTCGTCGATCACCGTTATGAAATCCCCTGGAAAACAATCAAGAAGGCAGAAGGGTCTTGTTCCGGGAGCCCTGCCGTCAAAATATCTGGAATAATTCTCTATGCCGCTGCAATAGCCCAGTTCCCTGATCATCTCAAGGTCATACTGCACCCTCTGTTCAATCCTTTTGGCCTCCTCCGGCCGACCGGTGTCCCGGAAGTGCCTGGCCTGCAGTACCATGTCATCCTGAATCTGTGATACAGCCATATTGATACGCTCCCTGGTGGTGACAAAAAGGTTCGCCGGATAGATCACATACTCATCCAGGTAATCACGATGCTGACCTGACAGCGGATCGAAAGTGGATACCTCTTCTATCTCGTCACCGAAAAAAACTATACGCAGGGCGACGTCGGCGTAAGCCGGGAAAACATCTACGGTATCTCCCCTGACCCTGAATGTGCCGTGGCTGAAATCCAGTTCATTGCGTGCATACAGACTGTCAACAAGCCTGCGAAGCAGCAACGTACGGCTGATCTTCGCCCCCCTGATCACATGAACAGTATTGGAACGGAAATCATCCGGATTGCCAATGCCGTAGATACAGGATACAGAAGAGACCACAATTACATCACGCCTGCCGGAAAGAAGTGACGAGGTGGCGCTGAGCCTGAGTTTTTCTATTTCATCATTTATTGAAAGGTCCTTCTCTATATAGGTGTCCGTAACAGGGAGATAAGCCTCCGGCTGATAGTAGTCGTAATATGACACAAAGTATTCCACTGCATTTTCCGGGAAGAACTCCCTGAATTCGCCGTACAGCTGCGCTGCGAGCGTCTTGTTGTGGCTCAGCACCAGCACCGGTCTGTTGACCTGTGCAATTACATTGGCAATGGTAAAGGTCTTTCCTGATCCGGTCACCCCCAGCAGTGTCTGACAGGGTACCCCCTGAATCAGCCCGTCGGTCAGCTGCCGTATGGCTTCTGGCTGATCACCTGCGGGTGTATAGTCTGATGTAAGCCTGAATTCCATGATTCTCCGGTAGGGCAAAAATAACAAAAAGAGACCCGTCACAATCATCACCCTCTGCACAGACAGTATATATATGAAAAAAGAGATGCTGACGCACCTCTTTAATCTGTTTACCTTGCCCCGGGAATACTAACCCAGGTATCCCTTGAGGAGTTTGCTGCGGGATGTATGACGCAGCCTGCGAATGGCCTTCTCCTTGATCTGTCTGACCCTCTCACGGGTAAGGCCAAACTTCTCCCCTATCTCTTCAAGAGTCATCTCCTGGCAGGCAATGCCAAAGAAATAACGTATGATATCCCTCTCACGCTCGGTAAGTGTTGCCAGCGCACGGTCAATCTCCTTTGAGAGAGACTCGTCAATCAGCATCTTGTCGGCAATCGGTGAATCTATGTTGGTGAGCACATCCAGAAGGCTGTTGTCCTCACCTTCCACAAAGGGTGCATCAACTGACACATGACGACCTGATACCTTGAGAGTGTCAATGACTTTCTCCTTCGGCAGGTCAAGCACCTCGGCAAGCTCCTCTGGGGAAGGAATACGCTCATTCTCCTGTTCAAACCTTGCAAATGCCTTATTGATCTTGTTCAGTGAGCCAACCTGGTTGAGTGGAAGACGCACTATCCTTGACTGCTCCGCAAGAGCCTGAAGGATTGATTGCCTGATCCACCAGACTGCATACGATATGAACTTAAAACCCCTGGTTTCATCAAATTTTTCTGCAGCCTTGATAAGGCCGAGGTTACCCTCATTAATGAGGTCCGGAAGGCTAAGTCCTTGATTCTGATATTGTTTGGCCACCGAAACAACGAAACGGAGATTGGCTTTGGTAAGCTTCTCCAGTGCTGCCCTGTCACCCTTCTTGATCCGTTGTGCTAACTCTACCTCTTCCTCAACCGATATCAACTCTTCCTTACCAATCTCCTGCAGATACTTGTCCAACGATGCACTTTCACGGTTGGTAATGGATTTGGTAATTTTAAGTTGTCTCATTCTCTATATTCTCTATATCCCTTCGAAAAAATTTTCGCAAAGTTACTTCTTATTAAATTACTAAACAAATATATATTCAACCACTCAGCATGGTATTCTCAATTTCATTTAATTCACTGATCTTCTGATCCTTGCAATTACGCCTTATTTCTACCTCCTTGTCTGGTACTTGAAGTACGTTCCATTGGGTGTAAATCCTTCCACAGAGTTCAGATTCTTCTCGTCACCTGTTGCCTTGCGGACATCTGCACCGCTGTTCACTTTTACTCCGTTCACGTCAACAATGATCGTTCCTTTCGAAAGGCCCAGGTCGCGGAACCTGCCATCCGAAATCGAAGTGATCTTTACACCTCCTGATATTTTATACTGACTTTTCTCGCCTGCAGTGACCGGCGTGAATGTGGCGCCGAACACTGTTGAGGATTGTGTCCCGGGAGCTAGAACGCCGGTACCACCCTCAATATTGCGGAGAACCACACTCTTTTTATCCTTACGACCCTTTCTGAGGTAGGTCACCTCGAGTTTGTCGCCCGGTCTGTAACGGCTCACTTTCTCCTGAAGATCTGCCGTGGTTTCAACCGGTTCATCATTGATTGCAATGATCACATCCTTTTCTGCCAGCCCTGCTTCTTTCGCAGCACCGTCATCCGTCACCCCCGCAACATAAACACCCTTTATCTCCCTGAGGTTTTCCTCTTTAGCCAGCTCAGCAGTGACATCGGTGATATTTACACCCAACAGACCCCGCTGCACCTCCCCGAACTGTCTGATGTCCTCGTAGACCTTCCTTACAATAGACGTGGGAACTGCGAAAGAGTTGCCGGCATAGGCGCCGCTGGGTGAAATAATTGCAGTGGTGATGCCTATGAGCTCAGCCTGAACGTTTACCAGCGCACCTCCGCTGTTGCCCTGGTTGAGGGCGGCGTCAGTCTGGATGAATGACTCTATCCTGTACTGGTTGTCAAGCAGACCCAGGCTCCTTCCCTTGGCGCTTACTATCCCCGCCGTAACCGTCGATGTCAGGTTGAACGGATTCCCTACTGCCAGCACCCACTCCCCGAGACGTATTGCATCTGAATTACCGAACCTTATATACGGAAGAGAGCTGGCCTTTATCTTAATGACCGCTATATCCGTACTCGGATCACGGCCAACGATCTCGGCTGAAAAAGTACGATTGTCATTCAGCGTCACATCAACCTCATCAGCATCCTCAATGACATGATTATTGGTAACAATGTACCCGTCTTCAGTGACTATCACACCCGAGCCGAACCCACGCACCACCCTCGACTGGTTCGAACCCCTGCCATAAAAAAACTCATAAAGAGGATTCGAATATGAGGAACTGACTGTCGCCCTGGTCTTGACGTGAACCACTGCATGCACTGTCTGCTCTGCCGCAAATGTAAAATCATTCACCCCTGACTGAGGCATCATCATCGTATACCTCGCATTCTCCTCAATCATCTGCCTCTCCTTCTCAGTCCCAATCACCATCTTATCCCTGTCAAGAAACCTGGTAAAGATGAAAAGCCCTGCCAGCGCTCCGAAAAGAGCAACCAGCAAAGTAGTTATCAAATCTCTTTTTTTCATTGTTTTTATATTTTTGGTTATGCCTTTCTTTGATCCTTACTGATTTAATCAAATAGTGTGCCTGCCCAAAAGATTAATATCTTTACAACACTTCCATAGAAGCATTGTTCTACAAATTTTCAATTTTTTAACAAACTGAGGCGCTCTTTTCAAAATAATTAACTTCAATTTAACGAAATGAAAATGGTCTTTAACAAATATGAGGGAGCAGGCAACGACTTCATAATTGTAAAAAACACTCCTTCCATTATTGCGCATGATGATGCATTGCTTATCAGGAAGTTATGCGACCGCCATTTCGGAATAGGGGGAGACGGAGTGATACTCATAGAAGAGTGCGAAGGGTATGACTTCAGGATGTCTTATTTCAACTCTGACGGTTCACCCGGTGAAATGTGCGGAAACGGTGCCAGGTGCGCGGCACACTTTGCCATGAGGCATATCACGGGTTTCCGCGATATTGCCTTCATGGCGGGCGACGGACCTCATACGGCCAGGCCGGCAGGTGACGGGCTGACAGAGGTATCAATACGTGACGTCAGCGGAATCAGGCATACTCCTGACGGAATAGTTGTCAACACCGGAGTGCCCCACCTGGTGGTGTTCACCGATGACAACTCGGCAACTGACATGGTCGCCTTCGGCAGGCCCCTCCGCTGGTCACCTGCCTATTCACCTGAAGGGGTGAACGTCAACCTCGTAAGCATCAGGGACGGAAGGCTTTGGGTACGAACCTACGAACGGGGAGTGGAAGAAGAAACACTTGCCTGCGGAACCGGAATAACAGCATCTGCCATTGCGGCAGTGTACAGCGGAAAAATTGTCACACCGGCAACCGGGGTGCAGACCAGGGGCGGAATGTTGTCGGTCAGGTTCAATATTGACGGAGAAAGAGCTACGGATATTTTCCTTACCGGTCCGGCTACCTTTGTCTTCAGCGGAGAAACAGAGATATAATAAACCAAATTGATATGAAAAGGCTTATTTTAAAAACCCTCCTGGTTGCAGCTGCGATTTTTTGCCTTAACGGCATCGTAAGGGCGCAACACGAAAACACCGAATTGATGAATGCCATCAATGAGGTGAACAGAAACTTCGATGCTCTGTCTCACCGGCTTGATGTGATTGAAAAAAGCATTGATGACCTGCTGTGGTTCGACCGCGTGGGTGACATCGCTTTCATTGACAAGGTCTATATCACCGGACCGCCGCCGGCAAAGGAGAGCAACCCGACCGGACAGGGCGCCGGTAATCCGCTCAAGTTCTGGAGTTATGTCTTCATCCCGCGAGACATCAATCCTTCCGCCAAATACCCGCTGCTGGTCCTTCCACACGGGGGAGTGCATGCTAACTTTACCACCTACCATACGCACATGATCCGTGAGATGGTGTCACAGGGGTATATTGTTGTTGCTGCAGAATACAGGGGCTCCACAGGGTACGGCGCCGGAATGTATCGCAGGATAGATTATGGCGGCCTGGAAGTGGAGGATGTTGATGCCAGCCGCCAGTACATGATCGATAATTATGAATTTGTTGACAAGGACAGGGTCGGGATTATTGGCTGGAGCCACGGAGGCCTGATAGGGCTTTTCTGCATATTTAACCACCCCGAGGCATACAAGGCCTGCTTCGCGGGAGTGCCTGTCAGTGACGTCGTCGCCCGGATGGGATACAAGAACGATGGATACCGTGACCTCTTCTCAGCACCCTATCACATAGGCAAAACGGCTGATCAGAATGTGGCGGAATACCGAAAGCGCTCCCCGGCCTGGCAGGCAGACCGTTACCGCAACACCCCCCTCCTCATCCACACAAACACCAATGATGAGGATGTAAACGTACTTGAGGTGGAACACCTGATCAAATCACTCAAGGCTGCAGACAAGAAGAATTTCAGTTACAGGATTTTTGAAAACATGCCCGGAGGGCACTCATTTGACAGGATGGACTATCGTGAGGCGAGGAAGATCAGGCTTGAGATATACAACTTCCTGAATGCAGAGCTGAAACCTTCAAAGCCATTCAAAAACATCCGTGACCTTGACCGGGCCGGCTACCGGTTCTGATGGAAAAGAAGAAACTATTCGGCCTGACTCTCAGTGAGCTGTCAGAGGTTGTCAGGGATGCCTCTCTGCCGCCGTATGCGGCGAAGCAGATAGCAGGATGGCTCTATCACAGGGGAGCGCCTGCCATCGGCGCGATGACCGATCTCTCCCTGGCAGCGCGCAAAATCCTGGAAAAGGATTATGAAACGGGCCTTAACCCGCCTGTATCTGAATCATCTGCCAGTGACGGCACAAAGAAGTATCTCTTTCGTGTTGGCGAAAACCGGTTCATTGAAACGGTCTTTATTCCTGACCATGACCGGGCAACCATCTGCCTGTCGGTACAGTTGGGCTGCCGCATGGGATGCCGTTTCTGCATGACGGCACGGCAGGGCTTCCAGGGAAATCTCAGCGCAAATGAGATACTGAACCAGTTCCGCAGCCTGCCGGAGCATGACGCACTGACAAATATCGTATTCATGGGGATGGGAGAACCTCTTGACAACCTGGAGGAGGTTCTCCGCTGCCTTGAGATACTGACCTCTGACTGGGGTTACGGATGGAGCCCGACAAGAATCACCGTCAGCACGACAGGCATTACCGGCAGGATAGAGGAGTTCCTCAATAAGAGCAAATGCCATCTGGCCGTCAGCCTGCACTCACCGTTCGACAGTGAGCGGCAGTCACTGATGCCGGTTCAGAAAGCACATCCGGTGAAGGAGGTTCTTGATACCATCAGGGGTTTTGATTTCGGCAGACAGAGAAGAGTCTCGTTTGAATACATTCTCTTCAGGGGAGTGAATGACACTCCTGCACATGTCAGGGAGCTGGCCAGGATACTCGAAGGTATCCGCTGCCGGATTAACCTCATACGCTTCCATTCAATTCCCGGATCGGAATTTACAAGTCCTGACCAGCGCGGGATGGAGGCTTTCCGTGACAGCCTGAATGCAAAGGGCATCACAGCAACAATCCGTGCAAGCCGCGGACAGGATATCAATGCAGCCTGCGGCCTGCTTTCAACACTTGAACAAAACAAACCGAAATGAGAACCAGATTACTGACCATCCTTATCCTTTCACTGACAGCTGCAGCAAGCCTCAGTGCACAGCAACAGGTAATGGACTCCATCCTTGCAGACACAACCCTGACGGGAACCTCTTATTCCTTCTGCTTTGCCGATGCTGTGACCGGCGAGATTATTTTCAGCTATGACGCAGACCGCAATCTTGCATCAGCCTCTGTCATGAAGCTCTACCCTACCTCGGTGGCCCTCTCGCTCCTCGGGCCATGCTACCGCTATACGACAAACCTGTTGCTCACAGGGGAGCTGAACACCAAAAAGGGCATACTTGATGGTGATGTGGTTATCATTGGGGGTGGTGACCCTGCACTGGGCTCAGACTATTTTGCGGAATACTATGGCGACGTGACCGGTGAGTGGGTCAGTGCACTGAAGGAAGCGGGGGTTAAGAAGGTCAAAGGCCGTGTGGCAGCAGGGGAATCCATCTATGACTTCAATCCTGCACCGGCCGGATGGGCATGGGGCGACCTGGGACAATACTACGGCGCCGGGGTTTATGATATCAACATAAACGACAACGAATACAACATATACATTACGGGCCGCGCCGGGGGCGAGGCAGCCATCATTGATTCAGTGGAAGATTACGGTAAAGAGATAAGCCTTGTCAGCTATCTAATCTCATCGGGCAGCACTGACAGGGGATACGTTTACAATGCTCCCTACTCTGCGATGGCCTGGGTGACAGGAAGCGTGCCTGCCGACAGCAGCTTTGCCCTCAGGGCCTCCATCCCCAATCCGCCCTTCGCCCTGGTGAAAAGACTAGATGCCGCAATGCGTAAGGCAGGCATAGCAGTGGATGGTGAACCAGTGCCGGAACGTGTCTCCACAGAAGGCAAAAAGAGCCTCTCCGTGGCAGTTACGCTCTCGCCCACCCTCGCCGAGATAGTAAAGGTCACCAATCATGAGAGCGTCAATATGTATGCTGAAGCCCTTCGCAAACACCTGGGCCGGGAGATACTGGGAGAAGGTACCTGGAATGCCGGTTCTGCCGTCATCAGGCAGTTCCTCGATTCAATAGGGTGTCAGCCAGATCAGGCGGTGATCCTTGACGGGTCAGGATTATCCTCCAACAATAACATCAGCGCCCTGATGACTGTCAGGCTGCTTGTGCACATGCACAACAGCAGCGTCTCTGAACCCTTTATTGCATCACTCCCCATGGGCGCCGTATCCGGAACCATGAAATACTATTTCCGTGATGAGATATTCAAAGGGAGAGTGGTTGCCAAAACCGGAACCATAACGAGCGCAAAGTCGTTTGCAGGCTATTTCACAACCAACAGCGGAAGAATAATCGCATTTACCACCTTTGCCAACGGATTCACCGTACCGTCGAGAAAGATAACCGACAACATGGAGCGGGTGGTAAGGGAGATCATGATTAAATACTGAGGCATCTTACAATGACATGGAGTAGTTGATAAGGGAGATTATCATTAAACACTGAGGCATCTTCCAGGGGAAACAGCATCATTATTTATTCGCCTGCGCTCCGTTTTAATATACTTTAACATATGGTTTTAATAAACCCCTCTATTTTTGTGAACAAGGAATTGAACACAAAACAATAGATGAAAAAAGGGACTAAAATAACTCTGTGGAGTACCATTGCCCTTGTCCTGTTGATATGGTTCGCCGGACCGCGGCTCGGTCTGTGGGGTAATCGTGACCTGAAAAAGAAAGCCGGAGATACTGTAGTGCAGGCTCCCGGTCAGGAATCAGGAGGCCGGCAGGGAGAGCGCCCGGGCAGACAGCAGGGACAGACCCGGGGTAGTCAGCAGGGGCAGACCCCGGGCGGACAGCAGGGACAGACCCGGGGTAGTCAGCAGGGGCAGAGTCAGCAGCCTGGCAGCCAGGGTCAACTGCCTGTCACAGGAATAATAGCCAAACCATCATTCCTCACCAACGGCATCAGGTCAGCCGGATCACTGCTGGCAAACGAGGAGGTAGACATAGTAAGCAAGGTGTCAGGCAAAGTGACTGCAGTTTACTTCCGCGAAGGAAGCAAGGTCAAAAAGGGAGACCTCCTGGTAAAGATCTATGATGAAGATCTTCAGGCCCAGCTGCGCCGTTCAGAGATACAGGAGAAGATGCTTGCCGAAAAACTCGGGCGTCAGAGAGTTCTGCTCTCCAGGGACGCCGTCAGCCGGGAAGCTTTTGACCAGCTCCAGACAGACTACAATGTGATACTGGCAGATATCAATCTGCTGAAGGTCAGGATTGCAGAGACAGAAGTACGTGCTCCCTTCGACGGGGTTATAGGTTTCCGCTTTGTCAGCGAAGGCGCCTATGTAACTCCCCAGGTCAAGATCGCGCATCTGATTGACCAGTCATACCTTAAACTCGAATTTGCCATCTCGGAAAAATATGTTTCAGAAAACCTGATGGGCAAGAGAATCTCTTTTGAAACCCAGGGTTATCGTGAAGAGTTTTTCGCCACGGTCTACGCCGTCGACTACCGTATTGACCAGTCTACCCGTACCATAGGCCTCAGGGCAAGGTTTGACAACCGCGCGGGGAAGCTTGTGCCGGGCATGTTCGCTTCGCTGACCCTTATCACTGACGAGAAGATGAACGCCCTGCAGGTACCAACCGAGGCTATTGTGCCGGAGATGAACGAGAAGAAGATATGGGTGGCGCGAAACGGCAGGGCTGAACTTGTACCGGTGGTTGCCGGTGCCAGGACCGCCTCTTCCATCGAGATCACGTCAGGTCTCTCCGCCGGAGATACCGTGCTTACGACCGGACTGATGCATCTCAGGCAGAATATGGCTGTCAGGGTCAATATTACAGACTGAACCGGTGACAATACAGTTCCAAAAAAACAACTGACCGAATGAGTCTTTCTTCAACAAGCATAAAAAGGCCGGTACTTGCCACTGTTATGGCACTCGTGATTCTCATTATGGGCGCCATCGGCTATACCTTCCTGGGTATCAGGGACTATCCCAGCGTCGACCCGGCTGTCGTAACCGTCTCCACCTCCTTCCCGGGCGCCAACTCAGACGTCATAGAGACACAGATCACCGAGCCCCTTGAATCTGCCATCAACAGTGTGCAGGGAATACGCTCCATCTCAAGCTCCAGCAGTGACGGATCATCGCGCATTACCGTCGAGTTCAGGCTGGAGGTGGACATGGAGACAGCCGTGAATGACGTCCGTGACAAGGTCTCGGGAGCCATGCGACGCCTGCCGCAGGATGTAGACCCGCCGGTAGTCCAGAAAGCTGATGCCGATGCCCAGCCAATCTTCGCGGTAACGCTCAGGAGTGATACCAGAAGCATAATTGATGTCAGCCAGTATGCCGAGCTCAACTTCAGGGAAAGGCTTCAGACAATATCAGGGGTGAGTGCAGTGAACGTATGGGGATCCAAGAAACTGGCCATCAGAATGAAAATGGATCCTGCACGGCTGGCTGCATACGGGCTCACACCGCTGGATATCCGTAATGCCGTTACACGGGAGAATGTGGAACTGCCTTCCGGAAGGATTGAAGGCGACAATACGGAGCTTACAATCAGGACCCTGGGGAGGTTGCGCACCGTAGACGAATTCAATGACCTGATCATAACAAAAAACGGTGACAGGGTGGTGAAGTTCAGTGACATCGGCACCGCGGAGATTGATGCGGAAAACATACGGTCACACCTGCTGAGCAACGGCAAACCGGCAGTAAACATTGTGCTCGTTCCACAACCCGGCGCCAACTACATTGACATAGTTGACAACGCCCAGATACTCCTCAAACAGCTCGAGAAAGACCTGCCTGAAGACATCACCATGGAGGTGCTTTTTGACAATACCCTTTATATCAGGGAGTCAATCAGGGAGGTAAAGAATACTATATTCATTGCATTCTTCCTGGTGGTAGTGGTTATCTTCCTGTTCCTCCGTAACTGGAGAACAACACTTATTCCCGTTGTTGCAGTACCGATATCGCTCATCGGTGCATTCTTCGTGATGTACCTTGCAGGGTTTACCATCAACATTCTCACACTCTTCGCCATAGTGCTTTCTATCAGCCTTGTGGTTGATGACGCCATAGTGATGGTGGAAAACATCTACACCAAGGTGGAAAATGGCATGAAGCCAATGGAAGCAGCGCTGGCAGGCTCAAAGGAAATATACTTCGCTATCATTGCAACAACCATTGCCCTTATATCCGTCTTTTCTCCTATAGTATTCCTTCAGGGAGTCACCGGCAGGCTCTTCAGGGAGTTCAGCATCGTGATAGTAGGCGCAGTCATTATCTCAGCATTTCTGGCTCTCTCACTTACACCCATGATCTCATCACGGGTGCTGAAGCCCGATGCCCTGGAGGGGCGCTTTTACCATGCTACCAGGCCCTTCTTTACAGGTATGATTAATCTCTACAGGAAAGCCATCACATCATTCCTGAAGGTGAGGTATTGGGCAGTGATAATCATTGTGGCGGCAGGTGGACTGATTGCATGGATGTGGGCCCTTCTACCCTCGGAGATGGCACCACTCGAGGATCGTGGATACGTGAACATCAACGCCAGGGCTCCCGAAGGTGCTTCCTATGAATATATGACCGCTTACATGGATCAGATTGCCCCGGTGGTCAGGGAGCAGGTGCCGGAAAGTGACAATATAATGATGATGGTTGGAATGGGGGGTGTCAACGCAGCCAACATGAGAGTGAGACTGGTTGACGAGAAGCAACGCAAGCGTTCACAGCAGGAGATAGCAGCAACCCTTTCGCCGGTGCTCAGGCAATATACCGGGGCGCAGACCATAGTGTCACAGCAGCAGACCTTCGGCTCACGCCGCGGCGGTCTGCCCGTGCAGTACGTCATACAGGCAAAGAACCTCGATGACCTGAAAAGAGTAATTCCTGATTTCCTTGCCATGACATCCGTGAGTCCCTATTTCTCGGCATCGGATGTGAACCTCAAATTCACAAAGCCTGAGCTGACTGTTTTGATCAACAGGGAGAAGGCTTCAAGGATGGGAGTAAACGTACAGAGTATCGCCCAGACGCTTCAGCTGACAATGAGCGAACAACGAATCGGGTATTATATCCTTGACGGCAAACAGTACCAGATATTCAGCCAGTTTGACAAGTCAAAACGCAATGACCCGTTCGACCTGACAAGCACATATGTGAGAAACGACAAGGGGCAGCTTATTCAGCTGGATAATATCGTAGAGATAAGGGAAAACAGTCTCCCGCCGCAGTTGTACAGGTATAACAGGTTTGTGTCGGCAACTGTCTCGGCAGGGCTGGCCGGAAGGTACACCCTGGGCGAGGGTATCGAGGAGATGGACAGGATTGCAGGCGAGGTGCTTGATGAGAACTTCAGCACCACACTGTCAGGCGACTCAAAGGACTTTGTTGAAAGCACATCGAGCCTTCTTTTTGCCTTCGTGCTGGCGCTGGTGCTTATCTACCTGGTTCTGGCGGCCCAGTTTGAAAGCTTTCGTGACCCGGTTATCATACTGGTTACAGTACCACTGGCTCTGATCGGAGCTCTCTTTACCATGGTGGTTTTTAGTCAGACACTTAATATATTCAGCCAGATAGGCCTGATCATGCTCATCGGGATGGTAGCCAAGAACGGTATCCTTATCGTTGAATTTGCAAACCAGAGGCAGCAGGCAGGACTGAGCGTGACGGATGCGGTACGTGAGGCATCAGTTGCACGTTTCCGCCCGATTCTCATGACCAGCCTCACCACAATACTTGGTATCATGCCGCTGGCCCTTGCCACCGGTGCGGGCTCGGAAAGCCGTGTCACAATGGGGGTAACCGTTGTGGGAGGAATGTTCTTCGCTACATTCCTTACCCTCTTCGTGGTTCCCTCCGTTTACAGCTACCTCGCCGGAAAGAAAAAAGCAGAAAACAGCATCAATGACCAAACTCAGCCTTAATATAATGATATTGCTGCTCCTGCTGCCCATTGGAGCCGGAGCACAGCGGACCATGAGCCTTGATGAGGCCATCATGGAGGCCCTTGAAAACAACTATTCACTCAAGATCAGCAGGAACGACGAGGCTATAGCAGACAACAACGTCTCCCTCAGCCCTTTCCTTCCCACAATCACCGGAACGGGGAGACAATCTCAGACAACCAACAATACCAGGTCGTCCTCAGCCGGTGAAGACAAAACCAGAACCAATCTCTATACGGCAGGAGTGGCACTTAACTGGAGACTCTTTGACGGTTTCGGAATGTTCACCACCTACAGCAGGCAGCAGGAACTCCTGGCCATGAGCAGCCAGCGGGTGAAGATCAATGTTGAGAACCTGATAATGCGGGTCTGCTCTGAATACTACAATATAATTGTGCAACAGAACAGGATGCAGTCGGCCCTTACATCACTGGCCCTGTCAAGGGCAAGGTATGAGAACGCTGAGGAGAAGTATCTTCTCGGTGTTATCTCGGGGCTCGACCTTCAGCAGGCAAGGATAGACCTGAATGCTGACAGCTCTGCCGTCCTGACACAGCAGGAGATAGTCGTCAGCGCCTATATACGGATGACCAACCTGCTGAACGCAGGTCATGAGATCAATTTCAATATCAATGACACAATCATACTGGCACCTGAGATCGATATTGATTCGCTGCGCGAACGTACTCTCAGTTTCAACAACCAGCTGATCCTTGCACGTCAGGGTGAGAAGCTGTCAGAATATGATATTGAATCAGTACGTGCCAACCGCTATCCAACGGTCAATTTCAGTACCGGATATAATCTGACCCGCAATGAGTTCCCCTGGCAGGCATCGTCATACAACCAGACGAACGGGCTCAACTGGGGATTCAACCTGTCATGGAATATCTTCTCAGGGCTGGAGGTCAACCGCAGGATGTCAAATGCGAAGATTGAGGCCGAAAACAGCAGACTTGCCTATCTTGATATCGAAAATGAGATACTCGGAGAACTTGACCTGCTGTACAATACCTACCGCAACAATATCATTGTTACTATTTTTGAAACCCAGAGTGCCGAAGTGGCACGCGCCTCACTTGAGATAGCAATGGAGCGGTACCGGTTAGGCTCATTGTCAGGGCTGGAATTCAGGGAGTACCAGAATAACTACCTTAACGCCATTAACCGCAGGCTGACCGCCCTCTATCAGGCAAAAATCTCAGAGATAGGGCTCCGGCTTCTTGCCGGTGAGCTTACGGAATAGATCCCTGCCATTGATCCCGTGATAAGGATGCTTTTGTTACCGGGAATGATATTCAGGTGCTAAAAAAGGTCCTCCCGCGGGTATTTTTCCTCCACCTTGCTGAAAAGCCATGTGGCCAGGGAGCCGACCACCAGCATCACAAGGCACAGTGCAACTGTCGCTCCGAAGCTTAACCCTGAAGCAGATAACATGTCAGCCTTGAAAGCCGGAAAGACTATGACAGGGAAAATGGCAAGTGAAGAGCCAACCACCATCCCCAGGATAAAATGATACATGCCTGAATAATACTTTCTGAACAGGAAAGAGGCAAGCTTTGCGAAAAGCAGAACACAGACAATCACCCCGGCAGTGAGAGGAATAACAACAGCCATGTCAAAACTGTTGATACCTGCAGCCATCTTATCATACAGGCCGAAATAGATCAGGAAATTCGAGGGGCTCATCGCGGGAACAATCAATCCCAGACCGATCAACGCTCCTGATCCAAACCAGACAGGTATGTCCGGGGTAACATTTACCAGTTGCTGTTCACCAACTAACATAAGCGTGAAGATAGCCAGTGCAGATATGATCAGAATTACCATATCCTTCGTGCTTCTCCCCTTCTTGCCGGCTGTTTTGTAAAGAGAGGGAAATGTTCCGATAACAAAACCTATAAAGAGGCAGACAAAGATGGCAGCATACCTGCCAAATGCCTTTTCGACCACTATGGCAAACAAGAATATACCGAAAGCCACTCCGATGATTACCGGAATGAAAAACAACACATTTTTGACAAAGTCCTTTTTCAAATCCGCAAGGAATTTCAGGAGCGGTTCATATAAGCCGAAAATAACCGCAAGCACTCCGCCTGACAATCCGGGCAGGATCGCACCTATACCTACAAGGGTTCCTTTCAGCAGGCGGATGATCCAGTCCGTCACCGGGTTTATTCTCCTCTGATTATGGAATTTTCCCACCGTTTTATTTGTATCTGGCATTTCTCTCCTATTAATGATTTATTTGTTGAACCACCTCCAGATATAATAGACCGGAATTCCGATCACCACAATGATCAGCCCGGCCACCAGCAGCCAACCCGGCGAACCGGGGGTGCACGACATGTCTGCACTGACAATAAAGATTCCGGAACCAATCATCGAGCCGATGATCAATGCGGATGAGTCTGCCAGGTTAAGGCTCTTCCTGAAGGTGAGCCGGCCGTTCTGTGACATATACAATTATCTGTGACCCCGCTCTGTTGCCTGCCTATGCATCAATCTTGGCATATTTCGCATGCCTCTCTATGAACTCCCTCCTTGGCGGCACATCGTCGCCCATAAGCATCGAGAAGATATGATCAGCCTCAGCAGCGCTGTCTATTGTAACCTGGCGAAGGGTTCTCGTCTCCGGATTCATTGTTGTCTCCCACAACTGCTCGGCATTCATCTCACCGAGACCCTTGTACCTCTGCACAGACACTGTAGAATCCTTGCCCTGACCCATCTCCCTTACGGCAGCATCGCGTTCCTCCTCTGACCAGCAGTACTTCTCGCTCTTTCCCCTCCTGACAAGGTAAAGCGGTGGAGTGGCTATGTAAATATGTCCGTTCTCAATAAGCTCCTTCATATGTCTGAAGAAGAAGGTCATAATCAGTGTGGTGATATGAGAGCCATCAACATCGGCATCAGTCATGATAATTACCTTGTGATACCTGAGGCCCGAAGTGTTAAGCGCTTTGCTGTCATCGTCCGTCCCTATGTAAACACCAAGGGCAGTGAATATGTTCTTGATCTCCTCACTGTCAAAAATCTTGTGCTGCATTGCCTTTTCAACGTTGAGAATCTTTCCCCTGAGGGGAAGGATAGCCTGGAAACGGCGGTCACGGCCCTGTTTTGCCGTTCCGCCTGCAGAGTCACCTTCCACGAGAAATATCTCGGACACCGAAGGATCCCGCTCCGCGCAGTCGGCCAGCTTGCCAGGAAGGCCGGAGCCGGAGAGGACATTCTTTCTCTGTACCAGCTCACGTGCCTTGCGTGCTGCATGACGTGCCGTGGCAGCGAGAATCACTTTCTGCACTATCGCCTTTGCATCCCTGGGATTTTCCTCCAGATAGTGGGTAAGGGCAGTACTGATAGCCACATCAACGGCACCCATCACCTCTGAGTTGCCGAGCTTGGTCTTCGTCTGACCCTCAAACTGGGGCTCAGCAACCTTCACTGAAATGACAGAGGTCAACCCTTCGCGGAAATCATCACCGTTGATGTCAAACTTAAGCTTGCTCGTCAGCCCGGAATCTTCAGCATATTTCTTGAGAGTACGGGTCAAGCCCCTGCGAAAGCCTGCCAGATGCGTTCCTCCTTCAATGGTGTTGATGTTGTTGACATAAGAGTGTACGTTCTCAGAAAAGGATGTATTGTACTGCAGTGCCAGCTCCACAGGCACATCTCCCTTGTTATAGTCGATGTAAATCACATTCTCCGTCAGTCTCTCCCTGTTTGAATCAAGGTATTCAACGAACTCAATCAGCCCCCTCTCGGAGAAGAATCTCTCGGTAACGTGGCGCTGTTCGGCGTTTCCCCCGTTCTCTGCATGTTCACGCTTGTCAGTAAGAGTAAGAAGAATATTTCTGTTCAGGAATGCGAGTTCCCTCATCCGGGCCGCAAGTATCTCAAATTTGAAGTCGATAGTCTGGAAGATGGTGTTGTCAGGCATGAATCTGGTTATGGTGCCGGACTCATCAGAATCACCAATAACAGCTACCGGTGCAAGAGGCTTTCCCCTCTCATATGTCTGTGACCATCTCTTGCCCTGCCTCATGACCTCCACGGTCATACGGGATGAGAGGGCGTTGACACACGATACCCCTACACCATGGAGACCACCGGAAACCTTGTAGCTGTCCTTGTCAAACTTGCCTCCGGCATGCAGCACGGTCATCACCACTTCAAGCGCTGACCGCTTCTCCTTCTCATGCATCTCCACGGGTATCCCGCGGCCGTTGTCCATAACGGTTATGGAGTTATCTTCGTTGATTGTCACATCTATACGGGTGCAGTATCCCGCGAGGGCTTCATCAATGGAATTGTCAACAACCTCATATACAAGATGATGCAACCCCCTTGCGCCAACATCACCGATATACATGGCGGGCCGCTTCCTTACAGCTTCCAGGCCCTCAAGAACCTGGATGCTGTCAGCTGAATACTCATCCTGTTCCCTGCTCCTCTTCCTCAATTCCTCATTAGTCATAAAAGTAGTTTTAAATTGAATTTTTTACTGTTTAACAGTTTGATAATATGTTTCTTATAATATCATACAAAGGTAGCAAAAAATGCCGGTTCTGCCTTGCGAAAAAGGGAATAATTCATGAAAAAAAATGGGCAAAAGAGACCGGTTTCTGACACTTTACAGACTGTATGAAATACCACCGATAAACATCAGGTTTCTTGACGGGTAATAGTTCCATTCAAAATATCGGTTGTAGGAAATATTATTACACTTGACCCAAAATGATATTTCAGGTGTATACCTGTATTCGATACCCATATTCAGGTTCGGGTGGAACGGCAGTTTTATCGTCTCTCCCGGAGCCATCACCCTCGCATACCGGGTACCGGTCAGGGTAAGATCGACAGAAGCTATGATCTTGTTCCTGAGATTATAGGCAGCCTTCAATGATCCGTCCCACTCAGGCTTGTGCCAGGCATACTCCTGACCCGACAGGTTGTATCCGTAGTAGTTGCCAAGCAACGAAAGGGTAAGCTGGGGATTGAGGGGCACTGACACCTCCCCGTGTATCTTCAACAGGCTGCCGTCCGAATATACTGGCACAAAATAGTTGCCATACCCTATGGTGTCATTCATGAACAGGAGCAAATCCTTGAAGAGGGTATAACTGGCACCAAATGAGTATGATGCATTGACATTCATTGTGCCTGAAAGCCCCGCGGATATCCTCAGCTCATTGTCCGTGCTGCGCAGATTATACAGGGTATCACCCGGAAGCATCCATGGATTGACATAAGCGGTATTCCGGGCCTGGTTGTTTTCCATGAAACCGTCAATGGCAGCAGTGAACCTGAGGTATTTGGGAATGATCCTGAAGGTGAACATGGCATCAGGATAGAAAAACATGTAAAGCTTGCGAACACCTCCCACAAAGGGATCATGGTTTTCCTTTGCATCGGCAGCCACCTTCAGCCCGAACCTGAACCTCCACTCGTCATTGCCTTTTGTGATGTACGGAGCGAGGGTAACAAGATGCCTTGACTTTGTATCCAGAGCCTTCGAAAAGATATACATGTCATAACCGGCGTCAACACCGGCATAAAGCCCGAACATATTCGTTCCCGCACTGACTGAGAGTCCCGGGTTATGCTGCTGCCCTTCCCCCTGTCTGGTGAAAAAGTTGTACTTCAGCGAGGCATCCCAGTTCAGATCACTTGAATCAGGCTCCATTGTGAAGTACCTGACTTTCCCCGTAACATCATAGTAGAGTGACCTGATATCCTTCTTGTCAGGGTCATAACCGTCGACATCAGGATTGTAGCCGTAGGCGTGGCGTGTCATATGCCTGAAGTCAATATCACTGTCAAGCCTGCTCCTCCTGAAATACTTCTTGCCATACAGCAGCGCCTGGTTGTCCAGGAATCCTGCATAGACCTTCCTGTCATTCTCCAGCTCTATCCTGCCTGCCGACCCGTAGGTCCTGGTGAAGAGCCCGACAGCGCCCGTGTTCGACCTGCCGTTAGAGATACTCACCTCAACAAAAGGGGAGAGATAGTTGCCAAGACCGAGGCTTACATAACCCTTCTTCAGATCCGGCAGAGGCTCCGGTGAGAGCACCGCTGACTTTATGGGGCTGATCTCGTATTCGGGAACGAATGAACCAGGGGTAAAGTCGTAGCTGAACCGTATGTCAACCGTAGTGGTATCATCATCCGAAGGGAGGAGAGTCCTTTTGACAGCCTCATGCAGTGTGGGCTTATACGGGTTGTAAAGAGTTACCGTTCTCTTTATGTTCTCATCCTCTGTCTGCGCGGCAGCTGTCGCCGTGATCAGCATGACAACTGCCATGATATAGTATTTTCCTTTCATCTTCTTCATCATCTGGTTGTTCGGTACCATCTTATTCAGTTAGCAGTTCCGGCTCCTGAAGGCTGTGCGGCTGTCAGGGCTGCAAGCCTGGCCCTGGCCTCTTCAATTATGCCGTCATCACTGACAGTATAGTAATCAATCAGGCTCTGCAGTGTTGCCTTAGCCTGAAAGGTGTCTCCCTTCCTTACGGCTATGTCTGACAGCAGCAGGAAGGTTTTCCCGGTCCAGTATACATGAGGTGAACTCATGTCGACAAACTGGTTAGCCTCCTTCTCTGCACCATCGATGTCTCCTGCAATCCACAGCAGCTCAGCCACACGATACTTCGACTCCGCCCCGTAGGCAGTGGCAACTTCCCGGGCCACACGGCGATAGTCATCAAGTGCATCTTCATTATTGCCCAGTCTCTGGTTGGCCTTCGCCGTCAGGAAAGTGGCCTCCCTTGCCAGATCCTCCGTCAGCTTCTCCGAAGCGAGCACCAGGTCTGCCGAGGCAATGACCCTCTCATCATCCCCGAGAGCCGACGCTGAACGCATCATTCCAAGATAGGCGTACAGTCTGTTCTCCGGGCTTGAAGCCTCCCTGCCCAGCCGTTCGTAAAGTGACCATGCACCTCTGTAATCCTTCTTCCCGAAGCTGATGGATGCTGCGCCGAGCAATGACTGCTCCATAAACTGGTTGTTCCCCACACTGATCACCCTGAGATAGAGGTCAAGCGCCTCGTCAACCTTGCCCGACCTGTTAAGGCAGTCAGCCAGGTAGAACCTTGCATTGGTGGCAAAGCTGCCTGACGGGAACTCCTTCAGGTAGTTTCTGAAGATCTCTGATGATCTCTCGCAGTTACCCTTTATGTACTGGTTTTCCCCGGAGATGTACAGCATGGAGTCGCGCGTGGAAGCCTCTATGTCTCCAAGCCCCTCGACATTTTTCATGTATGCAAAGAACGACTCGACATCGTCCATGTCAGAATAGGCGTTCCTGAGACCGTTGACAGCGTTCCGGGCCTCCGGGGTGTTCCGGTAATTCTCTATCACCTTCTTGAACTGGGCAACAGCCTTTTCATTCTCCCCCGCATTGTAGTAGATTAGCCCGAGCTGCACCATGGCAGGGGGAACAAACTGGCTCCCGGTGTACCAGGCAATGATATTCGTAAAGTCGGCTTCTCCACGCGCAGGCTGGTCTGTGGCAACATACGCCCTTCCCCTTTCAAACAGCGCGTTCGGCACATAGGTTGATTTCGGATACTTTGTAATCAGGCCCGTGAGGGTGGTGATCTTGCCCGCGTTATTATTGTTCAGACCCTGGGCAAATCCCTTCTGGAACATTGCATAGTCAGCATCCACCCTGCCGTAGTCAATCACCTTGTCATAGTGCAATATGGCCGACGGGTAATCAGCCCTGATATAGTAGCAGTCGGCTATCCGGTTGCGGGCATCAATAACCATGTCAGGACTCTCACGCTGATCGGCCCTGTTGATATATGCCATGAAATGCGGCAGCGCTTTCGCATACTCTCCTGAATTATACCATACGTACCCAAGGTTGTAGTCAGTCAGCTCATACTCATCCATTGATGCTGCGGCAGGCAGCTTCCTGAAGTTCTCCCAGTCACTGACCGCTGCACTATTGTTACCGAGACGATAGTTCGACTCACCTCTCCAGTAGAGGGCGCGGGCATAAAGGTCAGGGTTCTTCTCCCTGTAGGTGAGTGACCTGTCGAACATTGATACCGCTTCGGCATACTGCCTGTTGCGGAACTGCTCTATGCCACGGAAATAGGCCACCTTCTGGTAGGCCTCCTTCAGGCGGTCATCCTTGCTGCTTATCTTCTCAAGCGAGTTCAGTGCAGCCTGGTAATTCTTCAGCCTCATATAGGCCGATATCAGGTAGTCATAGGCCTCTGACACATGTTCTGAGTTGGGATAGGTGCGAATGTAGTCATGCAGTGCATCTATACCCTCGCCAAAGGGAGCGTATGAATTCTCATAAGCCAGTTTTGCGAAGTTGAACAGCGCCTCCTCCTGTACATCCGCATCGAAGTTCATCTTTGAGGCAGCCGAGAAAGCCATCTGCGCCTTTTTCTTGTCGCCTGCCTGAAGATAGCACGAGCCCAGCATGTAATAGGCGTTCTGCGTCAGGATATCACTGCGGCCAACCACTTCGTTGAAAAGCTTCGTTGCCTGACCAATGGCCCCGGTCTGATAGTAACAGTATGCCAGCTCGTATTTGTCATTGCGGTCACTGAGCTTTGTCTCCCTGATGAATTTTTCAAGGTAAGGGATGGCTTCACTGTAATTGCCTTTCTGAAAATATGCGTCACCGATGAACCGGTAAAGCTCGGTCTCCCTTTTCTTCCCTGCCTGGTCAATAAGTGCAGGCGCTATCTCAAGTATACCATCGTAGTTCTTGTCGAGGTAATAGATCTGGGTAATGTAAAATGGGACAATGCTTCCGAATGTTTCATCACCCTGCAGTTTTTCAAAGCCTTCCAGGGCTGTACCAAAGAATCCGTTTTCATAGGCAATTGCGGCGTGGTAATAAGTTGCCGGCGCGGTATAATCGGTCTCTGTTTCCATCAGTTCGGCAAAGAGCATCTGTGCCTTCCTGGTGTCACCCCTCCGGTACTGCGAGTACCCCAGCTTGAAAAGATACTCGGCATACTCCTTCTCATTCAGCTGGATGCGGTCTGTCTGTTCAAACCACTCAATGGCACAGCTGTAATTACGCTGCTGGTAACAATAGCGGCCCGATTCAAACCGTGCCTGGTTGAGCATCGGGCTCTCCTGATTGGCATTGATGAACCGCTGCATCCTGAACTCGGCATCAGGTGCCATCAGCCTCATCGAGGCCAGCGCAGCATGATACTCCGCATCTGCCCTCTGTAGTTTGGTCCCGTTATGCCCGTTCTCAAGCCATTTGTCAAACAACCCTATAGCCGTGGCATACTTGGCTTTTGCAAACATCTCATACCCGTTGTTCAGCAGCGAGGTCATCTCATCCCCTGAAAAGGAGACCTGCCCCTTTACCGCTGACCCTGCTGCAATGAGTGAGACCATAACTACCGTCAGTATCTTCCTGTTCATAACTTTATCCTTTTCTCAAACTGTCTCAAATAACAATCACCTGCAGGTTACCCCTGTAGTTAATTGATTTATATTCAATATATTGCGCGGACTTTTCGGCGCAGTTTTATCAGTCGTAAAAATACAATTATAATGCCTTGCGGAATCTTCCTTAACCTGCATTTTATCAACACAGAGAGTGCTTATTGTTAATTCTTTTTTAATTTGCACAAAAACTGTTCCGAATGGAAGAGATCACCCCTCTCGACACAATCATCGAATTGAAAAGCTGTTCGATAATGCAGCAGGATCACCTCGTCCTCAGTGATGTGAACCTGAAGGTCGAAAAAGGTGAATTTGTCTACCTGGTGGGCAGGGTGGGAAGCGGCAAAACTTCGCTTATCCGCACCCTCAATGCACAGCTTCCTCTCGCCGAAGGCGAAGGATGGGTGGCAGGGTTCAGCCTCCACACGATAAAAAAGAGGGAGATACCTATGCTGAGAAGAAAACTCGGGATAGTGTTCCAGGATTTCCAGCTCCTGACCGACAGGTCAGTGCATGACAACCTGGAGTTTGCCCTCAGGGCAACGGGATGGAACAACAAGATTGCGGTTGAAGAACGGATAAAAGAGGTGCTTGAGAAGGTCGGGCTGCAGAACAAGGGATTCAAAATGCCTCACCAGCTCTCAGGCGGCGAACAGCAGAGGGTAGTCATTGCACGTGCCCTGCTGAATGATCCTGAGATAATCCTGGCCGATGAACCGACCGGCAACCTTGATCCGGAAACATCAGAGGAGATACATGTCCTGCTGAAGAATATCAGCAATACCGGCCGGGCCGTTATCATGTCAACCCACAAGCACTCACTGGTCAGGAAATTCCCCGGAAGGACCTTCCGGTGCGAAAACGGCAAGCTGTCAGAGACAGATCAGGATGATCAGGTAATAGAACTCCTCTTCTGATCATTTCAGAAGCTTCACGGGCCATGGGAGATTGTTGCGGTACAGCCTCCAGTATGTTGTTTTGTCACCTCCGAATGATCTCATGAAGATGGCTATCGACGGAATTGACGAGCCTGCAAAATCGATGATCTGTCCGGTGCCCGCATAACTCCTGATCAGGTGATCTATGACGAGGTAGGATGTGCGCAGTTCGCGGCTTTTCCTGCTCCCCGCCGTAAAAAGCATCGTTGTGCGCCCGGGTGTTTCAATCACGAACATTCCCCACAGGAGTTTTCCCCTGGGCGATCTCACACCCAGAATCCTTCCGAGTCCGGATGAGGTGCAATGCTTCATCAGGGCCTGAAGTCTCAGGTATGGCGAATTCCTTGTCACCCCGGCCCGTCTGGCAGTATTGGCACGAAAGAGCGCAATCAGCTCTTCGGGGGTGGGATTCTCAACTATTTCCTGTGGATAGCGGCGTGCAATGTTGATGTTCCTCCGGCAGTCGGTCATATAGTTGAACCACAGCTTTTCATAGGGATCATCGAGCTTCAGCTCATAATTGTACCTGGGTGTAAGAGTGTAGCCCGGCACTGCAGCCTCCTGCCCTATGCAGAGGTCAACCAGCATGTAGAAGCCCTGCATGAACGAGATGAACTCCTCAGCCATCCGTTTCCGGTCACCCTCCGCGGTGAAGAGCCCCAGTTGCTGCAGGAACAACGGTGTGGCGAGGTAGCTGATCCCCAGTTTCCTGTGGCACGGAAGAGGAAAAAGCGCGTGATAATCATCCTCTACAAGTGCCTCCCACCCCGGTGAAATTCTATCCAGGTACCATGACATGGCATAAGGTTTGACCGCCGGGGTCTCATTCAGGCATGCATCCCACCGCCCACGGTCTATCTCATTGTGTTTCAGATGTCTGATCATGCCTTCTGCATTAACAGCATCTCCTCAAACAGAGCTCGCCAGCCCTCCCAGCCATTGCATTCATTCAGGGAGGTGTTGTGCCATATTGAAACAAACAGGCCGCCTGCATCCCTGGTTGCGGCTATGAGAGTCCTGATAACCTCCAGGGCAGCTTCAGGCTGAAGATGCATATATTTCCTGAGGGTCACATCCATCACCTGAAATGGAACCACAGTAAGGCCGGTTGCCCTCTCCGTGGCAAGATCATAGAAGGGGAAGGGCCGGGCGATGCCTGCCCTGAAACCCGGCTCATCATGATAACCCATTGTATAGTCATGCGTCATGCCTGCCTCACTGAAGTCACGGTATGTGTCCGGCATCTTCAGCAACAGCCAGTGCTGGCGTACCTTCACGGGCAGATGCCCGGTAATGGAGCTGTAGCGTTCCGCTTCCGTCTTCAGTGTCCTGATCCTGCCAGCAGACCTGTACGATGAATGAAGGCCGCTGCCATATATCCGGTCATACCTGCGTATAATTTCGCCGTAATCGCGATCACGGAAGGAAGGATTATGGTCATGCTCACCCCGGTCACCCGTGGGAAAGAAAAAGAGGGCTTCGGATTGGCTCTCCTTCAGCTTCTCTTCAATGTATCCGAAGCTGTCATACGGATCCGGCACCTCTCCGGCCATGGTTCTGATCCGGTCAGCAGGCCTGGCTCCAACGCCGGCAAGCCCTTTCACCAGACCACCCATGCTCCTGAGAAATCCCCTGCTGCGGTATGCAAAAGGCTGGTCTACATCCACAGTAACCAGGGCACTGTACTCATTGGACCTTATTGTAAGGACCGGATACCGTCTTATCAGTTCAATCGCCAGGTATTTCGACCATATCTCAACGACAGGAATCCTCAGGAATCCTCCCCTGGCGGCCAGCGATGCGGCACCCGGAAACCTCCCGTGGGCATCAGGCGAAAAAGGGAGGTATTCCTCATACCTCGACAGCATGTAGAATACAGCAGAAAAAAGATCAAACGGGATGCTTCCCCCTTCAGTTTCAAAAAAGAGCGGCATCTCTCCGATAAATGACACCTCCGGACTGACATTGCCGACACCTGTCTCACCAAGGAGCCCCGCCGGACGGATAACAAACTGATTCTTGACCTTTTCATTGGAGTAGATTATGGCAGGTTTGCTGCCTATCTTCCTCCTGTCAGTTGTTATCTCATATTTTATACCCAGAACGGTGCTGAAGATCACACCTGCCACATACTCAAGCCGGGGGGAGAGAGCCGGAGAGTAAATCCATAGCTTTCTGGTTCTCATATCAGCAAATTTAATAAATCGGCCGGCTACCCTCTCCGTATACTCATCCTTTTTATTAACAGAATGTGATGTCCGGGGAGTAAATTTTACTAATTTTGTTGTTTGCGCAATTTTGTGTTAACAATTAAATATTTCAAAGAATATGGGCAAAGGTGACAGAAAATCAAAGAGAGGGAAGATTATAAAAGGATCCTTTGGCGTCCGCCGTCGCAGGAAAGTCAGTAAGAGTTTTGTTACACCATCTCCGAAGGAGACAGTGAAAGCAACTCCGGCAATAACACCGGAGGCAGAGGAAGTAAAACCTGCCAGAACAGCCAGGCCCGCGACAGTTGCAAAGGCAGCCACGAAACCTGCAGCTAAGAAGAGTGAAAAGGAGGCAGGAACCACTGCTGAAAAACCCTCAAAGGCTGCAACCAAAACAAAAAAACCTGCTGCTAAAAAAGAAGAGGAATAACCGGTATCTCAGCTTTTTACGATAAGATCATCATATACTGACGGATTGATGGCGGCCTCGATGATTTCACAGCCCCCGGAGGCAAGGGCACGTTTAAGCGCTGAACGCATTCCGGAGAGGTCAGTGACATACTGCACATCAACTCCCAGGAATCTGTCAGCTCCGAAGAGAGAGCCGTCATGAACATGTATGCCATACGGGCTCAGGCTCTTCCATGACTGTTTGACCTTGATAAGGTTGAGTTCCCCGTCACTGAAGACGACTACGATAATTTTCAGTCCCAGCCGGCGTGCCGTCATAATCTCACCGGCAGACATCGCAAACCCGCCATCACCTGTCACGCACACTACAGGCCCGCCGCCGCCTGCCAGGGCAGCCGCAACAGCGGCAGGAAGCCCGAATCCCATCGATGACCATCCGTTTGTCATTATCAGCTTTCCGCGCTGCAGATCCCACATCTGGCCTGCCAGGTGGAGGTGTGATCCCACATCTGCCGTCACAGTGGTATCCGAAGGAAGGAGTTCACGCAGCAACGACAGGGCAGTAACAGGATTCAATCCACTCCCTGCCCTTTTAAGGGATGTCCGTATCTCATCCCTTGTCCGGGCTGCCAGGGCCATCATCTCGTCAGAGCTTCCCAGGGACGACAATACCATGAACCACTCCTCCGGGGCTGACACAACCTCAATTGCTCCGCTGATCCGCAGGTCTGAAGGCTTTGTGTCAAAATGGACCAGAGGCACCTCCGGAAGCCATGATTCGTAATTATACTCCACCGGATCATAACCCAGACCGATAACCAGGTCGGCTGCCCTTATCAGCCCTGCAAGCCGGTCACTGAGCGCATGGAACAGGACTCCGGCAAAGGATTGATGATCATGAGTGATAACTCCCTTTGCCATTGGTGTCACCACTACCGGAACTTTGTGCTCTTCGAGAAATCTTACCAGCGAACGGCCGGCAACCGTTCTCATGGCAGTCAGGCCGACGGCAATCAGGGGCCTTCGCGATGAAGCTATCAGGTCTCCCGCCCTGGCCCGGTTATCTTCTCCCGTGGAAGCATGCCCTGAAATTCGGACCCTGGCCCCACTGGCTCCCGGTACAGAAGTATGCCTTGAAATTCCGGCCCCGCTCCCGCTGCCTCCACCCGCAGAAGCATGCCATGGAGTTTCCACCCCGGCTCCGCTGACTCCTGCTGTGGAATCTATCCCTGAAATTCCCGCAGACCCTGAAGCGCCTGTATACGGTCCGGCAACACTGCCTGCCAGGTCAGAGGGCAACCCCATATGCACAGGTCCGGGGTACTCTTCATTTGCCAGTTCAAGAGCGCGGCTGATAATCTCCCGTGCATTATCAGCATTGAGCCTGAAGGTCTCCTTTGTCAGCGGACGAAACAGAACCTGATGATCGATATTCATCTGGGACGTACGACCCAGCCATGCCTCAGACATCTCAGTGGTCAGGGCAATCAGCGGGGAACGGTCAAGCAATGCCCCGCCCACCCCCGATGCAAGATTTACTGCTCCCGGACCAAAGGTGGCATGGCACACACCCGTGACACCGGTAAGCCTGGCCGTGACATCTGCCATTACCGCAGCCGATGCTTCATGACTGGCAAGGATAAACTCTATACCAGCCTTCCTGAAGGCCTCCAGATACGGTATGGAGGGTCCGCCCGGCACCCCGAAAAACCTCCTTACTCCTGCTTCCCGCAGCTGCCGTGCTAAAAAATCCTCAATAACCATAACCTCTCTCCTTCCTTAATACAGGAACATTTAAAAAATGTGAAAACATGGTAAAGTAAACCATAAATCAATCGGGAAGTGTTCAGAATACACGCATTTTATCTTAACTATGCATAAAAATAAACCAGTCAGGCAATGAAGAGAACTTTTATCTGTGTTTTTTTGTCTTTTCTGTTCGCCGCCACGCTAAGTCATCAGGGCAGTGCGCAGGGAACCGAAAAGGATTATGAGAGGGCTAACAATATTGACAGACAGCTTGCCGGAAAGGTATGGCACAGTGACATCAGGCCTGTCTGGGTAGGCAAGACCAATATGCTGGTCTTTGAGGACAGAACCCCGGAAGGGAAGGATTATATCCTTGCTGATATTCTGAAAAAAACAAGTAAAAAGGCATTTGATGCCGCGAGGCTGGCTGATGCCCTTGGAAAGATCACCCGTGACACAGTCAGGGCAGCCGATCTCCCGATAAGGAACCTGGTAATGGCTGATGATCTGAAGTCTGTGACCTTTGAGTATTCCGGAGCGATGTACAAATGCGACCTGAAAAAATATACCGTCACCAGGGAGCGTGAAACCAGAAGACCTTCTGCATGGGGCGGAGAGGAAAGGTGGCCGTGGGGCTTCCGCAATGAACTGATCGGAAGGCCTGACACATCGCCCGACAAAAGCATGACGGCATTCATTCGTGATTACAACCTCTGGATAAGGGTGCTGAAGGACAAGAAAGAGTACCAGTTGAGCCATGACGGCGGGATAGGCAAATACTACTCGGCATCGGTTTACTGGTCGCCTGATTCGAAAAAAATAATGGCAAACCTGGTTGTCCCTGCCGAAAAACACATGATTTCATATGTGGAGTCGTCACCCGAAGACCAGATCCAGCCGAAATACTATACCCGGGAATATCCCAAGCCAGGCGATGCCGTTCCCCAGTTCGTCCCGCAGATATTTGATGTTGCCGGAAAGAAGCACATCGCCGTTGATGAGTCAATGATCCTCAACCAGTACAATCTCAGAGATTACCGATGGGACTCTTCCGGCAACTTCCTCACTTTTGAATACAACAAACGCGGACACCAGGTCTACAGGGTGATGAAGATTGATGCAACTACCGGGGAAATGAGCGTGATCATTGATGAACAGTCGCCCACCTTCATTGATTACAGCGGGAAACGCTACAGGTATGACGTTAAGGAAACCGGTGAAATAATCTGGGCTTCAGAGCGCGACGGATGGAACCATCTGTGGCTCTATGACGGCAATACCGGCAGGGTGAAGAACCAGATCACGAAGGGAGAATGGCCTGTGCGCAGAGTGGTCAGTGTTGACGTGAAGGAGCGCAGCATAATCTTTACGGCTTCAGGTCGCGAGAAGGGAGACCCATATCTGATTCATTATTACCGGATCGGGTTTGACGGTACGGGACTGACCCATCTCACCCCTGCTGACGGGAACCATGAGGCTCTTTTCTCAGAAAACGGAAACTATTTTGTTGACACCTGGTCACGGGTTGACATGCCTCCTGTCTCAGTGGTGCGCAGCACGGCTGACGGCAGCGAGGTGATGAAACTGGCCGAAGCTGATGTAAAGGATCTGATGGCCACAGGATGGCAATACCCTGAGGTGTTCACCGCCAAAGGGCGTGATGGGATAACAGACATCTGGGGAATAATTATCAGGCCGCTTAACTTCGATCCGTCTCGGAAATACCCGGTTATCGAGAATATTTATGCCGGGCCTCACAGCAGCTTCGTGCCCAAATCGTTCCGCACAACGCACAGCAACATGAACTCACTGGCTGAACTGGGTTTCATCGTGGTGCAGATAGATGGCATGGGAACATCCAACAGGTCGAAAAAGTTTCACGATGTGGCATGGAAGAACATAAAGGATGCCGGTTTCCCTGACAGGATACTCTGGATGAAAGCCGCAGCAGACAAATACCCATACATTGATATTGACCGGGTGGGTATATACGGAACTTCGGCAGGCGGACAAAACTCAACCGGAGCCCTCCTCTTCCACCCTGAATTCTATGATGTGGCAGTTTCATCATGCGGTTGTCATGACAACAGGATGGACAAGATATGGTGGAATGAACTGTGGATGGGATGGCCGGTTGACCAGAGCTACATCGAGTCGTCGAATGTTGAGAACGCGCACCTGCTGCAAGGGAAACTGCTGCTGATCAATGGCGAGATGGACAATAACGTTGACCCTGCTTCAACCACGCAGCTTGTCAACGCCCTTATAAAGGCAGGAAAGGACTTTGACTACCTGCTGGTGCCAGGCATGCAGCACAGCACCGGTGGCGTCTATGGCGAACGCCGCAGGATGGATTTCTTTGTTGAAAACCTGCTTGGAATAAAACCACCGGACTGGAATAAAAAGTAAGAAGGGAAAAAGCGATATTTGCATTTTTATCTGATCCGGATGACTGACCGACGTACCAACACCATCATCTGGGCAATCATTACATGCCTGATGTGGTCAACCGCTTATCCATTTATTAAGATAGGACTGCAATATTCCACACCTGTTCACTTCGCAGGAACCAGGTTCGCTCTTGCGGGCCTCATGATCCTTCCGTTCACGGTAAAGCCCCGGGAATACATCAGGATGATCAGGGCCAACAGCAGTCTGGCTATATGGGTTACCATACTGCAGACGCTCATCAACTATACCCTGTTTTATCTGGGCATGGATCGCGTGCCAGGCGCCCTGGGTGCGGTTATTGTAGGATCGCAGCCCTTTGTGACAGCAATAGTATCACGGATAATGATCAGGGAGGAGCGGTTCACACGCGCAAAGATAATAACCATTATTCTTGGTCTGGCCGGAATTGTACTCGTCAGCGCCGGACGCATGGAGTTCCATTTCGGCATGCCGGGCGAGATAGCGGGAGTAATAATGATCTTTATCGCCAGTATTTCAACAGCCACAAGCAACGTCCTTATCTCAAAGAAAGGCAAAAACATGAATCCGCTGGTGCTGAGCTCATTCTCTCTCCTTACCGGCGGTCTTATCATGTTCTTCCTCTCATTCGGATTTGAGGATGTGCCTTTAAAACCTGACTTCCCGCTGAATTACTGGCTGGTTCTGATATGGCTTTCCTTCATGTCAGCATTTACCTTCTCCAAATGGTATGTACTTCTCAAGCGTCCCGGGGTCAGGGTCAGCGAGCTGAACCTCTGGAAATTCATAATTCCGGTCTTCGGCGCAATCCTGAGCTGGATAATAGTCCCGGGAGAAAAACCCGACTGGGTGACCGTTACCGGGATGATCATCATTTCACTTTCACTGATATGGTTCTTCGGCTTCACTACAAAGCGTGAACATAAGATCGGGAAAGTGCCCGCCGGACCGATTGCCAAATAAGGATATCCTGAAAGCTTTGCCGTATGACGCTACTGAAAGGCTGGCGGGCTGACACTCCTGAAAGCCTTGCGGGTTGGCGCTCCTGAGAGGATTTCGGGCTGACACTCCTGAAAGCCTTGCGGTATGGCGCTCCCGGAACCTGTTTCAATGAATATATGCAATAGATATTATCCTCTGCTGCCTTTTGCCGGTTGCTTTCTGCCCGTTATCATGTAGACCGCCATCATGATTGTGGCCAGCAATGCCATGGCAGCTCCGAACAGGAAGGGGATTGATGAATTGACCCTGTCATACAGAATACCCGCTATTAGGCTGGCTGGCAGGAGGGTGATCCCGAGCAGGGCATTGTAAATGCCAAGAGCTGTCCCTTTCTTGTTGGCATCTGTCACATCAGCCACAAAGGCCTTCTGTATGCCGTCAGTAGCTGCCGAATACAATCCGTAAAGTGCAAAGAGCACAAAAAGAGCGCCCTCACCCACATTCAGGCCAAAAAAGAGATATACCACAGCATAGATCAGGAACCCCGCCACAAGCAGCTTCTCTTTACCGATCCTGTCGGACAGCGTTCCGGCAGGTATGGCAGCAATAACTGACACGAGACTGGTTATAAGATAGACCAATGGTATGAAAGCTACCTTTATCCCCGCCTCATTGGCTTTGACGAGCAGCAATGCATCAGTCGAGTTCCCGAGGGTAAAAACAAAGATGATGGCAAGAAAGAACCAGTACCGTTTCGGATAATCCGTGAAGCGGAACTTCTGCAAAAGCTCACTCTTATTCTTTTTTACCTCTTTTATCCCGAATATTATGACGAAAATCCCGGCGATGGCTGGTATCCCGGCAATCAGGAATATGAGCCGGTAATTGTCCGGGAACAGGCTGAGAAGAGCAAATGCCATGAGCGGGCCTGCGATGGCTCCGCTGTTGTCCATCGCCTTCTGCAGACCAAATCCTTTGCCTGTCTCATTATTTGTGACCGAAGCAGCAATAAGACTGTCACGGGGAGCCGTACGAATGCCCTTACCAATTCTCTCTGTAAACCTGAGAAACAGAACCTGCATCGGTGATATGACGAAGGCATACAGTGGAAGAACTATTGCGGAGATGGCGTAGCCGATCAGCATAAATGGTTTGTTCCTGCCTATCCTGTCACTCCAGAAACCAGACAGTGCCTTGATAAGAGAAGCCGTGCTCTCGGCAACGCCTTCTATCAGTCCCAGACTTGCCTTGGAGGCGCCAATAGACATCAGAAACATCGGCATGACCGAATAAATCATCTTGACAGATGTGTCCGTAAGAAAACTGGTCAGACCGGTAAAGAGAATATTTCTCTCGAACCCGAATATCTTTGATCCGTGCAATTCCTTTCCGGACACGGAATCCTGTTTGCCTTCGCCTTTCATGTTAACCTCAGGCTGCACCAGCAGTTCTGATTATTGTCGTATACCTCTGTCCGGGTATCGGCCGGACTAAATCAAGAGATCAAAATTATCAGTTTAAAACCGATTGTAGCGGGATTTTTTATCTGAACCTGAAGAAAATTTTAAAGCAATGATACAAGGCTTATCTTCATGACTGATTCTGTGGCGTGACCTCCGGATTTCAGATTCTGCTCATGAGAATCTCCAGCATCTGTTCCTCTGACAGGCAGACAGGATTGTTTTTCACATCAGATAGTGAACATATTGCCGCCAGGTCATCATGCACCAGTCCGTAACGGCTCAGTTTCGGCATTCTGAGGCGGTAAGAGAGTGCATTTAAGCAATCTGTGAAGAAGTCGATATAATAGTTGTCATTTTTCCCGGTAGCGTCAGCAAAAATCCTGCCCAGGGTTGCATATTTCCCGAGGACGGCAGAGGTGACCGCGGCGGAATACCTGTCCGTGACGGCCCCCGATCTGCTCACTCTCCGCAGTTCCCGCACATTCACCTCATTTGCCGGAGCCATCAGTGTGCCGCAGACAACGCCATGTGGGATATCATACAATGCTCCTATTGTACCTGCCAGTCCGTGAACTGCCCCAAGCCCTGCATTGGCAAGGCAGATGCCTGACATGAGGGCTGCAAATGACATGTCGGATCTTGCTTCTTTATCATCACCGTTTGTGAATGATCTCAGGAGCGACCTGCTGACGGCCTTCAGCCCTTCAATGGCAAGGGCATCAGTTATTGGGCTGCCCTTGTCAGACAGAAAAGCCTCCGTAAGCTGTGTAAAGCAATCCATCCCTGCAGCGGCAGTTATATCGGGCGGACATTCAAGTGTAAGCTCCGTATCAATGATTGCCAGGTCAGGCACAAAATTGTCATGACGCAGTGATCGCTTGAAGCCCTCCTTCCCCACCCGCGAAATTACCGCATTCTTCGTGGCCTCACTGCCGGTACCCGAAGTTGTTGGAACAGCAATGAACGGCACTTTTGTTCCGGGGTGTTCCCTGCTGCCAACCACCTCAAGGTAATCAGTCACTGACCCGTCTGTTGTCAGCATGGCCGATATGGCTTTCCCGGCATCCATGACGCTGCCCCCGCCTATGCTCACGACAAGTGAGATACCGGCTCCCTTCAACCGGCTGACAGCCTCATCAACCACCCCGGGCGACGGCTCCCCGGCAACAGTTACATGCCGGACTTTAATTCCCCTGGCCCTGAACTGCCCGAGGAGGCGTTCAGCACGGCCGGATGACATAAATGACCCTGCCCCGGTGACCAGAACAATGTTTTTGCCATAGCCTTCAACAATAGCCGGCAACTCACAGATTACACCGCTTCTGAATAAAACCTGAGGTATCCTGGCAAGTATGAACGGTTTCTCCATAACTACCTGTCTTAAAGTTCGGGAATGTCATTTTTCTTCTCCCATATTGATGCACATTATTGAGAGATTTAAAAATACATTTTATTACGGATCTGTATTAAACAACGAGTTCAGACTGCTTCTTCGCATGACCGGTTTTATACTGCAATCAGTGCATTTCAATCTTTATGGCCCTTTTTTTGTTATGAGTTTTGCGGATGCCTGAATTATTGATCATATTTTCTATATTTACGGGCTGATAAAGAACTTTTTTTATAATTCTTAAAATAACCAGAAAATGAAGATGAAGTTTTTATGTACAATAGCTTGTGTGCTTGCTTTTTCAGCGTTTTTCGCCTCCGGTCTCAACGCGCAGGATCGTAATGAGGTTATTGCAGTTTACAACGAGGGCGCCAAGGCGATCCAGACTGATGTTCCGGCAGCCATAACTGCTTTTGAGAAGGTGATTGAAATGTCCGACCAGGTGGGCGAATCTGTCGATGATCTTAAACAGAAGGTTATACAGGTACTCCCCGGACTCTACTACAAGCTTGCCGCCACAGCCTACAACGAAAAGAAACCTGTTGCCGAGATAATTGCAGCCTCGAAACTTGCAGGTGCCATGGCTGAAAAGTACGGAAGCAAAACCCATGGAAATAATTCACAAAGGATTCTTGTCAACGGTTACTACATGATGGCAACCGAATTCTATTCTGCCAATGACTATGACAATGCAATTCTCGCATTTGACAGCGTGCTGACGCTGAATCCTGATCACATTGCCTCTATATACAACAAGTCTCTTATCTATAAGAACCGTGATGAGGCTGATCTCTTCGAGCAGACCATCGACCTGTTCCTGTCAAAACTTGATCCCGGAAAGGATGCTGACAAGGCCGAACAGGCTAAAGGCTCTGCACTTGAATATTTCCGCGCAGCAGGATCAAAAGCCAACAGTGCCAACGATCTTGATGAAGCGCTGGCTCTTCTGAACAGGGCAGCCAAGTATGGCGAGGACAAGATCTTGTGCTACTTCTTTGCCGATGTCTATAACAAGAAAAACAGCTTCAACGAAGGTGCCGGGTATGCACAGAAAGGACTGGACATGGAGACAGGTGATGCAGAAGCCAAGGCGATGTTCTATTATCAGCTCGCCGTTGCACAGGTGGGTAAAGGTGAAACTTCTGCTGCATGCGAGTCATTTAAAAATGCACTCTACGGTCAGTTTGAAGAGGCAGCAAAGGCACAGAGGACAAACCTCAAATGTCAATAGTCAGACTGATCTCTTTATCAAAATTCCATAGGAGGCTGTCTCACAGGGGCAGCCTCTCTTTTTGCACGTAAGCCGCAAAACGGTTCTGCTATTCAATCGTAACATTTCTGAAACTATTATTGGCATTAAATGTAGGAAAGTACATCAATTCCACTTTTGCAGGATTTAAAGCGTATTTTCCCGTATACCGTGGCATCAGATCAATAGTAAATTCATAATCGCCGGGCATGAGCTTTTCACAGAATATTACAGTTTCATTTCTAAACGATTCCCGGTATACCTCCCAACGGGAACTCTTTGATTTATTCAAATATGAACACCCGGCCGGAAGAGGAATATTGACCACAACATAATCGGCATCCTTTCTAACCTTAAGCTGTACTCTCAGTTTTACTTCCTTCCCGGCTTTTAATACATTATTGTCTGTATCAATAAAGCTTGTAGATATTTCAAAGTCCGTTTTTTTCTCCTGTGGATCAGGATTCCAATATCTCTGGTAAGCGGTTAAATAAACCGGGAAATCTCCGGATTTTGTTATTTCAAGAGTATCATCCGACGATACGGTAACTTCATAAGGGAATTCATCTGTTTCTTTATCTATAGCTCCGGATATGACCAGCTTTGGTTTGATGACCTGTTCTTTGGAGGTCAACAAATCAGGAAGAATTGCTTCTAATATCTTCGATGATTCATAAGTATTCAGCCAGAACCCGGTTGATCTGTTCTCAAAAAAGTAATTCCTTATTTTCAAAAGAGTCCGGTCATGATTGACTGCGGTATCACGGCTGATAATCCTGTAAGCAATAATTGCATTCTGAACATTATTTGTCAACAATCCTGATGTGACCTTGCCAGAGGCAAAGTAAATATTCCCAAACATTGTCTCTTTCCTAAACGATTTCAAAGTATCCAGACTGACTTTAATTCCACAGATCTGTTTTAACTCGATCAATTGAAACAACTGATTCATAGTTAGTTCTCCGAATTTTTCTGCATCTGATATGAGAGCGGGATAGTTGACCGTGGCGTTCAGAGTTTTTAAAATCTGGATGGCACTTAATTTACTTTGTATAAGATTGGTTCTTGACATCTCCCATAGAAGATTATCAGCTATTTTATTTTCATTGAGATTAACCCTGTATCCCATTTCTCTTGCCTTTGTCAAAGCTTCAAGAACGTGGAGACTGATCCAGAGACTTGACTCTTTAGAACTTTTCCACCAGCCCCATAATTCATCTTCCTGTTTGCTTCTGTTTAAAAGTCGGATGATTCTTTCTACCTCATTTGACTTTTTAAAGGCTTTATCCTTGAATTTGCAAATAATCTGTTCTGATAACAGAGCTTTCAGTTTTGATGCGAGCTGTTCATTGCAGGAATACCGGTAAGCAATCAATTTAATTATCTCTTCCTCAAGAACCTCCAGGACATCTGCTCTGGCATATACTTTTGCATCCCCGGAAATCGGACTGAAACTGACATTAATGGTCGTATCCCTGTCAAGTACAAAAAACTGACCGGCAGTCTCTTCCAATCCCGGCGGAAATATTGGGATGTGTTTGTGCTCCCCGTCAAAGTAACCATCATCTTTTTCAAGATAGTACTTTACTGATACAGAATCATCCGGACAAGCAACTATCGGAAGGGTATCAATTATTGATCTTATGCAGTTTTGTTCCTTCACGGAGATTAAGTTACCGTCAATCTCGAATTTGGTTCTTAACGGAATAGTGTCGGGAGTATAGTTTAAAACCTTCCCCAATGCGAGGGTGCTGTCACCTGCAACAAGAAATCCGGGAACTGATAATTGACCCATTAAAGGTTTATAGGACTTGATTACACCCTCTGTCTGCCCGGATTGCTTTTTCCCGTTCATGGCCAGGTAAAAGGTTTTCCAGCTTGTCACATCATCAGGAAATGTGACTTCAAAAGAGGCCTTTCCTTCTTTGTCGGTTACCAGTTCAGGTTGCCAGAAGGCATAATCGGAAAAATTATTCCTGATGGAGCTTGATTGTGAAGCAGCCTCCAAAAAGGCTTCATCATACTCCGCTCCCAACTGTCCGGGAGATTTTGTTGCAAGAAATATTCCCCCTGTGTTTATCAATACAACGCCATTAGCCCCACGTGCACCATATATAGCTGTAGCCTGAGAATCTTTCAGGATTTGAATCCCTTTTATCAGGTCAGTATCGAGTTCATTAATATTTCCTGTAAAAACCATTCCATCAATAACATATAGTGGCTCTCCGTTAAAATTCGTCGTGCCACTTCCCCTGATTTGAATTGAGACCACACTATCAGGAACATCAGACCTGGTTATTTCAACTCCGGCAACCTTACCTGCCAAAGTGCCTGTCAGGGCTGATTCCATACCACCAGGTATTCCGGCTGTATTAACAACTGAAACAGATCCGGTTAATGAGCTTTTTTCCCGGACCCCATAACCAATAACAACTACCTCCTGAAGATTCAATACTTCGGGTGTTAGATTAACATTCACGGTTTTCTTATCCGAGATGTCAATCTCTTCCTGTTGATAGCCAATAAATGAGAATGTAAGAGTATTTTTTTCCCTCGGGACATTCAGTGAGTAATAACCATCGAGATTACTGATTGTGCCATACGTTGTTCCTTTAACTAAAACAGTAACCCCGGGTATTGGATTTCCTTCTTCATCGTGGATGTAGCCTTCAATAATATCCCCTGCACCCGTAAAACGGAACTCTTGCTGATACCTGTCATAGATTTGCTTTATTTCTCTCTCCTGCCTTATTGGGTTTGACACAGGCTTAAAGATATTCTCCTCAATAATCTTACTTACCGAAGTACTAAATGCATCTTTAATATGTTTTTCAGGCAATTCAATTCTATGGTAATTAAGTCCATTCGGGGTAACAAATAATGAATCAATAACAGAATACTCAGATCCGGGGAGAAAGAATAAAACTTTGTAATATCCCTTATCGAGGTCATTAAATGTAAATTCACTTCCAGGGTATATTCTCAGAAACTCACTTTCGTCATACCTGAATAATAAAATATTCAGTGGCCTTAATGATGTTTTGTTACCATCAGCCAGCAGATCGATTTTCATTGTACCCATTCCTGCGGATGTTGTCCCGGGGTAGTTATACCTGGCAGTTAAGTACCTCTTTTGATTGATGTAGTCATTCCAGCCCTTATTAATATCTTCTGCATTTAAAACCTTGTCGGCCATACTTTCACGAGCAGGATAATTATACAAATAACCGGGATACCTGAATTTGGGATCAATGTTTCTCATTTTCAATAATCCCGGCGCGAAATCATATTCAAAAAAAGGTTCATGGGTGAATCCTACCGAAAAGCTATCCACCAGCTGAAATTTTGTGCCTGTCGGATCAACAGGACCAGCCAGATTGTAATTTGGGCCTGATTTCTCCGGTTTCAGAAAAAATACTCTGCTGTTCTGTTCTATGTAACCATAGTATTCACCAAACTGATATCTGTATGGGAAAATGTATTTATACAGAATAGCTTTCTCATAATCACTCAAGAGAGGTTTAACCTTGTTGACTTGTACATTTTTATTGATAATGCTGTCTCTGAGGCTTAAAATAGTTTTAGTGTGATAGTTGAAATATACACTGTCAATCTCAAAATCTCTTTGGGTTGTCCTGAGCTTTACATGATGGTAGCCGCTGTCAACAGAGAAAGAATAGGGCTGGATATTTGTTGACCAGCTGAAGTATATTGGCTTCCTGTCTACATAAATAACATGAATTGGTACCGGTTGACCACCTGAAATCACAAATGGCGCAAACTGGGTTGTTTCTGTATCATATTGAAACCTGTAAATCTTGTTCCCGGGATAGATAAAGTTGTAATATTCAATCGTATCCAGGCCAGCCCATAATCGCCAGTAGTTATAATCAAGATTCAGTCCCTGGAAATAATCAAATAGATGTTCATTTATCGAAAAGTTATTTATGATACTCTTGTTTTTCCTCTGAGTTCCGAGATATGGCAATGAGGGTGGAGTGTAGTCAAATTTCCCGGTAATTGAATATGCAGTTAAGTCAACATCCGGGACAGGATTTCCTTCCGGGTCAGTAACTAAAATCTCGATGGCAGATGTTTGAGAGGGATAGACAATTTTTGGCTCGTTAACCGTAATGTTAAGCTTTTTATCGTGGTATGGGATTTTATAATTCTCATCAACCAACTTTCCTCCCCACAGGTACTGAATAGCCAGAAAATAGTTCTCCTTGCCTGAAGTGAGGATATGCAAATTCAACGAATCAGAATGTCCTCTTGCCTTCTCACTGTTCTTTTTGTAAATGAAGTAACTGAAAGGAAGTTTCCTTGGATTATTTACCATAATCCGGATGCTGTCCCTTGATCTTTCTGAAAAGCATTGCAGCATTGAAGGCTCAGTTGATAAACTCACTTTTGTTTTAACAGAATCACCATCTGCGCAATAAGCAGAATAATATGGGTTTATTCCCGTCTTCAGAGGCAGCCACCCCTCCATAATTGTAGTTTCGTTGCCAAAATTGTCAATGCCCAGAATCCTTGCTCTGACCGGACTCCTGACTCCATTTTTCTGATAAAAGAATTCTATCGAATCATTAGTCAGGTCGTAACGGATTTCCGATTTAGAAAAGAGATAGGTTAAGTGTTCTGTTTTTGTGACAGTCTCATTATCGCTGTTTAAAAGAGTGACCACGACGTCATAGGACAGATTGGCGCGCGGAAAAATTGAATCCGGGACAGTTATACTTGTTTCATTCTCTTTTTCAAGATCCAGTTGCCAGTAAGCGAGAGTGTCGGGGATAAAAACATAACTTCCAAAGTATTTCTGAACTTCCTCCGGTTTAACCAGGACCTCAAGTCTGCCATCAAGTATATTCAGCCCATTTTCATCAGTTCCTTTTACCCTGACAATTACATTTTTACCATGAAAATGTTCTGTTGTATCAGCGATTAATTTTAATTGAATGCTTCTAAGCTCATAGTCTTCATATTTGAATGTCCCTGAGATATATTCCCTTTCCTTATTGTTTTCAAATGAAACTCTGTAATTCTGGTCAAGCAGCAAATTCAATGAATCATGCAGGTAAAATTCATAAGAATATCCGCCTTGCTTATACGGCATTAATGTGGTTAAGGTAACATGCTTTCGGGGACCCTTTAAGACGACTTTAACATCATCCTTTACCGCTCTTCCGCTTTTATTAACTATGTATGCCTTTATCTTTACTGTATCGCGGGGCATATATTTTGGTTTGTTGAAAACCATATACCCTTTATAATTGCTGCCAGTGCTGTAGTAATCACAATAAGAATTATCAAACAGACACATGATTTTATAAAATGACTTCCTGAAAAACCAGGAGGTTCTCTGTATTGTCCCCTGAGGGTAACCATGAGATATTGACCTTACCCCGTCAATTGGCAGAAAAACAATATACCTTACCGGATACCATACATATTTGACAGGGGTGCCATAAACTATTTTTCTTGCAGTTCTTTTAATAGATGAATTATTATACTCTCTTTTAAGATCATAGAATGCAGTAAATCCATTATGATTTACTTTCAATAATCCCTTTTGATTTGATTTTCTATCAAGATAGGATTGGGTTTTACTATCAAAGCGGATAGATTTTAGCCGGACAGACACATCCGCATCCGGAATTATTTCCCCTTTTAGATTATATACCTGTACAGCAAGATCTGTGTTGTTGTTTAAAATCATTACATCGAAATCCTGCACAGAGGTTATGTCAATCCTGAGTCTGTTCTTTTCAGTATAGACCCTCAGATAATGACCAATGGGAAGGTTTTTCACAAATGCACTGTCAGTGGGAAAAGAATCAACAAGTGTATGGAAGAATTTTTGATCAACCTCCCACAGATTATTTTTGTATATCTGCTCCGCCTCCCTGTCATTTATCTTGTATATGTAAGTATAAAAACTTGATTGCCTGCTATGCAGAAGGTCTTGACCATAAGTCACGCCAGAGAGCATTGGTAACACCAGAAGTGGTAAATATCTGAGCAGGGATCTTAAAAAGAAAGTAGATTTCATACCCGCAGATAAGGTTATAACTATTTAACATTAAAGATAATGAATATAAGGCATCTGCAATAGTTTCGCGACTCTTTTATGTAAAATCATAAAGACACGGTTATTATTCTCTGTGACCACTTCAAAAGAAGACCTGAAACCATTAAGTATTTATAAACATTCCACTTACCTGCAGAGTCTGGCAGAAACTGGCAGAAACTGACAGAAACTGGCAGAAACTGACAGAAACTGACAGAGACTGGCAGAGACTGGCAGAAACTGGCAGAAACCAGGCAAAAAAAGAAACACCCACACATCATCCGCGCAAGTGTCTCATTTTCAGTGTAGCGAGACCGGGAATTGAACCCGGGACCTCATGATTATGAATCATGCGCTCTAACCATCTGAGCTATCTCGCCTGATTGATATTTTAATGAACTCCCGGCCTTCCCGGCCTGCCGCCGGATGATCTGACCATCCGAACCTGCTCACCAGAAAAGGCGGGTTTTTCAAGGCTGCAAATATAAAAAATTTTTCATTTATGCCTGTCAAACTTTTGTCTTCTCATCTATTATTTTTATATTGCATGACACTCATCCCCCAAAATGAGAACCAAATTTGAAATCGAATTCACCCTCAATACACCCGTAAGAGTTCTTTACGACAGGCTGAGCACCCCCGAAGGACTGTCAGAGTGGTTTGCTGACAATGTTACTGTCGACGGCGATATCTTTACATTCCACTGGAACAAATCAGAGGCAAAAGCCAGACTTGTCTACGCCAGGGAAAATAAAGCCGTCAGATTCGACTGGCTCGACGTCACCGACACCGAAACAAACTTCTTCGAATTCAGAATCATTGTCCATGAACTTACCAATGATACCGCACTCATTATAACAGACCATGCGGAAGAGGATGAGATAGAAGATTCCCGCGAACTCTGGAACACCGAGGTCTCCTACCTGAAAAAAATCCTCGGAATCACCGAGTGAGAGAGCGTTGCATCTTTCTTAAAAATAACTTACGTTTGCACCACACCCGAGACGATGAAGAAAATCGATCTGTTTATGATAAGATCGTTTATAGGACCACTGGTCCTGACGTTCTTTATTGTGCTCATTATTTTCATACTCCAGTTCCTGTGGATGTACGTCGATGACCTCGCCGGAAAGGGCCTGGAGCTCAAAGTCCTCGCTGAACTTCTCTTCCAGTTCTCACTCACATTCGTTCCGCTGTCACTCCCGCTGGCAATACTCCTTGCCTCACTGATGACATTCGGTAACCTCGGCGAGTTCCTCGAGCTGACAGCCCTTAAATCTTCCGGCGTGCCGCTCCAGAGAATCATGATGCCCATCTTCATCTTCTCTTCCCTCCTTGCTATAGGATCATTCCTGTTCGCTGATTACATACTTCCCATCTCAACACGAAAGGCAAGGACACTGCTGACTGACATTCGCCGCATGCGGCCTGAACTCAATATCCAGGCAGGAACATTCTATAATGGCATCGACGGCTTCAGCATCAAGATAACCGACAAGGACCCTGAGACTAACCGCCTCGACGGGATCTATGTCTATGACCACAGGGACGGAGTAGGAAACAGTTCGGTCATATATGCCGATTCCGGTTATATGAATGTGACACCCGATGAGAGCGGCCTCATACTGACTCTGTATAACGGACATGCATACAAGGATATAGAAGAGAAAGACGTTCAGCAGGATAAAAGAAAATATCCATTCAGGCGTGACAGGTTCTCAGAACAGACAATGGTGGTGGAACTGGAAGGTTTTGGCCTGAACCGGTCAGGCATGGATATCTACCGCTCAAACTACGCGATGCTGAATACCGCTGACCTCACATACTTCATTGACTCACTCTCCACCATGCTCAGGTCAAGGGCCGATGCCTACTACTCGGAGTTCAACCAGACAAGGCTCCTTACAACCCCGCACTTTAGATTGCGGGGCATAAACAGGGAAGAAGATTCCCTGGCAGCATGGAAGACACAGAAGTTCGTTGCACGTGCCGCTTTCGACACACTGAGCTTCAACGACAAGGGTACCACCATCAGCAGAGCCCTGAGCTTCGCCCGCGAGGGCGCCTCATTCATGATAGAAAAGAGCGAGTCTCTCGTGGCGGAAGCAAAGAACCTCCGCAAATACGAGGCTGAAAGGTACAAGAGATTTACCCTTCCCTTTGCATGCCTGGTATTCTTCTTTATCGGGGCACCCCTGGGAGCCATTATCCGGAAAGGCGGGCTGGGAACCCCGGCAGTGATCTCCGTGCTCTTCTTCGTAATTTACTATGTAATCACCCTCTCCGGCGAGAAGTTTGCCAAGGAACTGATTATAAACGTACACCTGGGCATGCTTGCCTCCACCATTATCCTTCTCCCCATAGGCGCGTTCCTGACCTATAAGGCTACCACCGATGCAGCCATAATGAATGCCGAAACTTATATCGCCTTCTTCAGGAAGATAGGAGCCTTCCTTACCGGCATCAAGCCCGAAAAAGATGATGAAGGTACTGGTGCTGGCGCCTAGGCCCCTGTGGCCTGCACATGACGGAGGAACAGTGGCATCAGTTCACTGTGTCAGCGGACTGGCAGCCGCCGGAGCTGAAGTGACGGCGCTCTCGATGGTGACAGAAAAGCATATGACCTCAGGAATTTACGCCTGCGGCGCGAAACCGGATTATCTCACTGATTACATTACTGTTCAGGTAAATACAGCGATCAGACCTCTCCCGATGATCCTGAACCTGTTCTTCTCCGGCGAACCTTATGATCTGGCAAGGTTCAGGTCAGGGGAATACTCCAAAGCACTTCGCAGAATACTTACCGGAAATCAGTTCGACATCATCCATTGCGAGGGTCTGCCCCTTGTCCTCTACCTGAACGGGATCAGAAGCCTGACAACCACCCCTGTGGTGCTCAGGGCTCATAACCTTGAACACACCATAAGGGAGATGATGGCCGCCACAGCCTGTTGTCCGCTCCGCAAATATTACCTGTCACTCCTCTCACGAAGGCTGAAGAAGACGGAGGCAATGGCAGCGAGGCAGTTTGACGCCGTGGTGCCCATCAGCGAGCCTGACGCCGCCTGGTTCAGGTCAATATCCGGGGATAAACCGGTGTTCCTTGCAGAGGCAGGAACAGACGAAGCTCTTATGCTCCCTGAGCCTTCACAGGAAAACCCGCGCGTTGGATTCATCGGTGCAATGAACTGGCAACCAAATGCAGACGCAATAAAATGGTTTATTTCCGAAGTGTGGCCCGGGGTAATCAGAAGGATTCCTTCGGCAACCCTGCATGTTGCAGGAAGAGGACTCCGTCAGACTGACGTCCTGCCCCCGGGGCCCAACATCATTAACGTGGGAGAACCCGACAATGCCCGGGAATTCATCGCCTCAAACCATGTGATGATAGCGCCGCTCTTTGCCGGAAGCGGTATCAGGATTAAAATCATTGAGGCAATGAGCGCCGGAAGGCCTGTGGTTGCCACCCCTGTGGCCGTGGCCGGACTGCCTGTGGAAAATGGCCGGGAACTGGCAGTTGCCTCTGACCCGGCAACATTCACCGCTGCCATTGTCAGGCTGCTTGAAGAGCCGGAACTGAGAGCCTCAACAGGAGAGAGAGCCTTAAGGCTGGTAAAGGAGAGATATGACAACACCGTCATTACCGCACGGCTGCTTGAATTCTACAAAAAACTGAGACATGGCAGCTGAAATTATTCTGGCTATAACAGCTGCATTGCTGGCATGGACCTATCTCATCTATCCGGCAGCAGTAATCATGGCAGCAAACCTGAAGAAGAGGCATACCCTGCCCTCAGCCGTTGCCTTAGAATCACTTCCATCAGTAACCGTGGTGATGTCGCTGCATAACGAGAAAGAAGTGGCAGAGAAAAAGATTCGCAGCATGCTGGCCTCAGAATATCCGGCCGAAAAGCTGGACTTCATTATTGGTTCTGACGGTTCTGACGACGGCACCGGCGCCGTTATAACCGCTATGGCAGCCACTAACCCGAATATTCAGATCATCATCAACGCTGAAAGAAAAGGAAAGGCAGCCATGCTCAACGAACTCGTATCAGGGGCAAAAGGAGATATACTGGTTGTAACTGATGCCAATGTGATGTTCACCCCTTCTGTTATCAGAAAACTGGCGGAGGGATTTGCTGACTCCCGTACCGGATTATGTGATGCCACCGTTCATCCGTTTTCTGCTGATGATACGGGAATAACGCGGCAGGAGATCATGTACAGCCGGTTTGAAACAGCGCTGAAGAGGGCTGAGGGCTTGCTCTGGGGAGCAATGCCCGGACCGTACGGAGGATGCTATGCCGTGCGCCGCAGCCTCTTCCCCCGGCTGCCAGAAAACACCCTGGTTGATGATCTTTTTGTGGGTTTATCAGTGCTGAAAGAGAACTACAGGGCTTTCAACATCCCCGATGCAGTGGTCTTTGAAGATACCCAGCCTGACATGATAGAACAGTACCGCCGAAGAACAAGGATTGCTGCCGGATCATTCCAGAATCTTTTCCGTTTCGGACTCTGCATCTCAGAAAGAGCGGGCGCTCTCTTTGCTTTTCTTTCTCATAAGATAATGAGGTGGTTAACACCCCTGCTGCTGGTGCTGTTTTTCATGACAACGGTCATTCTTTCAGGCAGCTCTTATTTCTATTTTTGTCTTACAGCATTTCAGCTGATATTCATAATTTTGTCAGTGATTGACATCATGCTTGACAGGAGGGGCAAAAAGTTGTTTATTCAGCGTTATGTGACCCAGTTCCTGTTGATGAATGCAGCATTGGCAACAGGGTTTGTGAAGGCAGTAAGAGGGATTGAAAGCGGGATATGGGAACCCACCAAACGTGTTTGAAATGACAGATGATACAAAGCTGAATACAATTAATGAAGCCATCGAAGAGATTCGGGAAGGCCGGGTGGTTATTGTCGTGGATGATGAAGACAGGGAGAACGAAGGTGATTTCATCTGTGCGGCCGAGCTGATCACACCGGAGATAGTGAACTTCATGGCAACCCACGGACGCGGTCTGATCTGCGTACCTCTTCCCGAAGAGAGATGTGAGGAGATGGAGCTTGACATGATGGTAGGCCACAATACATCTCTTCAGGAAACACCTTTCACAGTGTCGGTTGACCTTATCAGTCCCGAGACAACCACAGGCATATCAGCCAAAGACAGGGCACTTACAATCAAGGCGCTGGTAGATCCATCCACAAAACCCTGCCAGCTTGGAAGACCCGGGCATATTTTCCCCCTCAAGGCCCGTTCAAAAGGTGTACTCCGCAGGGCAGGGCACACTGAAGCTGCCGTTGACCTGACCAGGCTCGCCGGGCTGAACCCGGGCGGTGCACTGGTGGAGATAATGAACGAGGACGGAACCATGGCACGCCTGCCTGACCTGATCAGACTGTCTGAAAAGTTCGGCATCAAGATAATATCTATCAAAGACCTCATACAGTACCGCCTCGGACTTGAATCGATAGTGGAAATGGGGGAACGGGTCAAACTGCCCACCGAGTATGGCAACTTCGACTTTATCCCTTTCAGGCAGGTAAGCAACGGCCTCGAGCATGCCGCACTGGTGAAAGGACATTGGACAAAGGAGGAGACGGTACTGGTACGCGTTCACTCTTCCTGCTTTACCGGTGATATATTTGCATCCAAGAGGTGTGACTGCGGGCAACAGCTTCACCGGGCGATGCAGATGGTGGAAGCTGCAGGGAAAGGGGCCATAGTATATCTCAACCAGGAAGGAAGAGGTATCGGCCTGATTAACAAAATACGCACTTATAAACTGCAGGAGCAGGGTCGTGACACTGTGGAAGCCAATATTGAACTGGGATTCCGCGAGGATGAACGTGACTACGGTATCGGGGCCAATATTATGAGGGACATAGGGCTTGGAAAGGTAAAGCTTATCTCAAACAATCCGGTAAAGAGGGCAGGACTGGAAGGGTACGGTATCTCAATAGTGGAGACCATACCCCTTGAAATCACTCCAAACAAGTACAACTCGTTTTACCTGGAGACCAAGGCCAGAAAGATGGGCCACAGCATTACATGCTACAAGACCCGGGCAAAAGGCAAAAATGACTGAACCAACGCTGCGCATAGTATTTATGGGAACGCCGGAATTTGCCGTTGCGAGCCTGAATGCACTGTATGAAACAGGGGTTGACATAGCTGCAGTGGTTACTGCTCCGGACAGGCCTTGCGGTCGCGGCCGCAAGATTACTTTCAGCCCGGTGAAAAAGTATGCCATGGATCATAGGCTTACACTCTTTCAGCCTGAGAAACTGCGTGACCCGGAATTCATTTCAGCCTTGAGAGATATTAATGCTGATCTGTTTGTGGTTGTGGCCTTCCGGATGCTTCCGGAGGAGGTCTGGAGCATGCCCCGGCTCGGCACATTCAACCTGCATGCCTCGCTGCTTCCGCAGTACAGGGGTGCAGCGCCCATAAACCATGCCATCATCAATGGAGAGACCATGACAGGCGTTACCACATTCCTCATTGATGAAGATATAGATACGGGTATGATCCTGCTCTCGCGCGAGACGGCAATATTACCTGACGAGACCGCAGGCAGCCTGCATGACCGCCTCATGGAGACGGGCGCGCGCCTGGTGGTTGAAACTGCCAGGGGACTGGCTGCCGGAAGCCTCAAACCGGCACCCCAGGAAAAGATGGATGACACAATGCTGAAGCCGGCGCCAAAGATATCTCCTGCCGATATGGTTATCAGATGGGAAAAGATAGCAGAAAACATTCATAACCTGATAAGGGGCCTTTCACCCTGTCCGGGTGCAAACACCATGCTCAGAAAGGAGGGCAGAAGCCTCAGGCTGAAGATTCTGGACAGCACCATCAACTATGAGATCACCGGCAATATACCCGGAACGCTTATCGTGACGGAGAAATCGAGGCTGATGGTTGCCTGTGGCAAGGACACCCTCGAGATACTTTCCCTCATCCCTGAGGGACGAAAGAGGATGAGCGCTGCGGAGTTTCTCCGGGGTTTCGATTTATCAGGATGGGAAATGGCCTGACACCGGCTATCTTAACCTCAGTTTCTGCCCCGGGCGGCATTCGGTACCCTCATCCATCAGGTTCATCTTATAGAGCGACGAAAGTCTGATGGCATACTTCTGTGAGATACTGTGCATGGTCTCAGCAGCCTCAACCGTATGAACCAGTAGCCCCTGGGCTGCCCTGGTGCGCTTGGGCTTAATATAGAGCACCTGTCCGGGTATCAATGGTGCACCGGCGGTGAGATCGTTGAAGCGGACTATCTCCCATGAGAGAAGCTGATGGCGCTCAGCGAGCGATTCATAGGTGTCTCCCTCTTCTACAATGATGTATTCCACATTGTTGTTCTCAAGCGTCTTCGCTCCTGTTGAGATGCTGATTACCCTGACAGGCTCATCATCTTCGATTGCGGTTGCCCTTTTGTCAGGCACCGGCTGAGCCTGTCCCGTACCGGTCTCCTTCACGGCCGGACGGGGTGTAACGGTGGTTCCTGATGAGGTTGCCGCTGCAGGCACCGTACCACTTCCCGCCGGTTGTGAACCTGCTGCCTGCTGTGAAACTATTGGAGAGGTTCCTCCTGTATCATATGCCCACAGACTGTAATCTTCGATCTTGCGGATAAGCAGTTCGGGATACTTCGGATCGGTTGCATAACCAGCTTTCTTCAGCCCGTGCGCCCAACCCTTGTAATCCGTGGCTGCCAGGTGAAAAAGGTTGCGGTAACGCGAACCATTCACCAGGAAATCAGAATGGTCCCTGTATGACTCTTCGGGTGAGGCGTAAGACCTGAAACACTCTCCCTTGCGATTGTCATCGTGATATATTCTTTTTCCCGACCAGTCACTGTGACACTTGATGCCAAAATGATTGTTGCCCAGCGTGGCCAGCCGGCTGCGTCCGTAGTTCGACTCCAGCATGCCCTGAGCCAGGGTGATGCTGGCAGGAACTCCTGATCGTTTCATCTCGCTGACAGCCAGATTGCCGTATTTGATAAGATACTCCCTCGCATAATCCGTAGCCGGAGCTGTAGAGACCGTGCTTCTGGCTGTCCTTCGGGCCGGACTGCAGGAATTGAACAACAGGAGAGATATCAGGACCAGATATATAAACAGGTTTTTCATCCGAAGCCTTTTGGCAAAAATAAGAAAATGTCAGCAGCCCCGACAAACAGTGCGGCACAAGGGCAAAATATTATTACTTTTGCGGCACTGTAACTCATTGGTAATGTCTATGAAAAAGAGAGAATCAACTATCTCTTTCCTTGAATACAACAGCGAGGATGAGTTGCCGGCAATGGAAAAGGAGCTTGTTGGAGAGGCTGTCAGGGCAGCATCGGGAGCTTATTCCCCCTATTCGCACTTCATGGTTGGAGCAGCCCTGCTTCTTGACAGTGGAGAGATTGTGAAGGGTGCCAATGTTGAAAATGCCGCCTACCCGTCAGGAAGCTGCGCCGAGAGGACTGCACTGTCATATTCGGTTGCCAATTTCAGTGACAGGAAAGTTGTGGCGATAGCAGTCGCTGCCCTGACCGATGGCGTACTGACTGAGGACCCGGTAACACCCTGCGGCAACTGCCGGCAGATGCTGATAGAGGAAGAACAGAGGAATGGAAGACCGATAAAGGTTATTCTGGCAGGAAAATCAGCCATTTATGTCCTTGAAAACAGCCAGGGGCTGATGCCGCTGAGCTTCACGGCCAGCAATCTCAGCAAATAACCGGAGGATATTTGCCTCCTGTCTGCTACCTATTGTCTGCGGTCTCCTGCCTGTTGCCTATTGCCTCCTGTCTGCTGCCACTCTGCCTGCCGTCGGCTACCTTCCCAGATTATTCCAGGATAACCAGCTGAAACCCGCTGCCATGAATGTTCTTAAGGAGGATATTCGGATCATCACTCAGGTATTTCCTGAGCTTGGTGACATAAACGTCCATACTCCGGGCAGTGAAATAATCATCGGAGCCCCATATCTTCCTCAGGGTTGCCTCCCTGCTGACCAGGGTATTGGGTGATATGGCAAGCATCTCAAGCAATTGCCCCTCCTTGGGCGATAACTGTCGCTCCCTGTCGCCCAGGGTAAGAGTGCGTAACCGTGAATTGAAAACATATTTCCCGATCTCATATATGTCGCGCGTTCCGTCCTTAATATCCCTCCTCGCAATGATAGCCCTGATCTTGCACAGCAGGATGTCAGTGTCAAACGGCTTTGTAATATAATCGTCGGCTCCCACTCCATAACCTTTCAACAGATCCTCCTTCAGCTTCTTCGCAGTAAGGAAGATAATGGGTATGACCGAATTCATGATCCTGATCTCCGAAGCAATCGTGAAACCATCTACATGCGGCAGCATAACATCAAGTATGCAAAGATCATACACTCCCTTGCGGAATGTCTCCACTGCCACCTTCCCGTCATCAACGAGGTCAACCTCGAAATCATTTATCTCAAGATATGATTTCAGAACCGATCCGAAACTTGCATCATCCTCTACCAGAAATATCCTTGCGTTTTTCCTGCTCATGCCCTTGTTTCATTGCTGAATGGTAAAAATATTGTAAAAACACTTCCTTCCCCCTGTTCACTTTCTACAGTGATAGTTCCACCGTGGGCTTCGGCAATGGCTTTTACATAGTTAAGCCCCAGCCCGAAGCCCTTGACATTGTGAATATTGCCTGTAGTTTCACGGTAAAACCGTTCAAAGACCCGGTTCTGCACTGACTTGCTCATCCCTATGCCCCTGTCAGCCACCTGAAGGAAAATCCCGCTGTCATTGCTGCGGGTTTTCACTGTAATGTCAGGCGATTTTTCGGAGTATTTGTTTGCGTTGTCAAGCAGGTTATGCACCAGGTTGCGCAGGTGTTCGGTGTCACCGTTAATAATACTCCTTTCCGCATCGAGATGCCGGTGAACCACACCTCCCCTGTCGGCCACCTGGATCTCAATGGTGTCTATGGCCTGACAGATCACCTCATGCAGATCAACCGGGGCAAATCTGAAATCCATCTCGCGCTTGTCAAGCGTGGCTATCTGAAGGATAGACTCCACCTGCCTGTTCATCCGCAAGTTCTCCTTCTTGATCATACTGATGAAATGACGAACCCTGTTCTCATCAGTTATAACCCGGCTGTTTGCAATGGTATCCGCTGCAAGTGAGATGGTGGCTATCGGCGTTTTAAACTCATGCGTCATGTTGTTGATGAAGTCGGCCTGCATCTCTGAAGTCTTCTTCTGCCTGATAATGAACCAAAGGCTCAGAGCAAAGGTTGAGAGGATTATCAGCAGGAAAAGGCCAAATCCGCCAAGCATAAGTCCCATGGTTCCAAGTACATAGTTGGTCTTCCTGGGGAAGACCACCGAAAGTGTTTCTCCTCTTCTGAACAGCCCCTGGGTAAAGAGGCTGACCTTGTACGGGCTATCGAGAAAATCTTTTCCTTTTACCTTGTCGAAGACTCCGTCAATTATGGAATCACCCCGGATGATTGCAAACTCAAACGGCGTATTGATGCCTGAGGCAGCCAGTTCGCCCTTCAGGGTCTGAAGCAGCTCCTCCTTGTTTATCTCCTTGTTTCTTTCCCAGACGAACATCTCGGATGCCAGCTGGTTGCTCATCAACTGGAACTCGTTTGCCTGCTGCTGCATCCAACGCATATATTCATCGGAACCCACAACAATGCTGCTGCCCATTTTTTCACTGGCCTCCTGCCGGGTAACCTTCATCCTGACCGGCGGGTTCTCATTCTCCGAGACGATTATTTCCACTGAATCACTGTCGGAATTGATCTGGCTCCGGAAAGAGTAATTACCGGTCATGTGACTCTGTAATGCTGTTCGCTCAATTGTCTGAGGAAGCGATGAATATCCCCTGATGAACATCTCATTGAGAAAATTCATCCTGCGGTTCGTCTCCATAGAGTGCGCAGTGTTGCGGAGAGTGTTGATCACGAAGAAATCAAACTGCTCGTTCTGGGCCCTGACAGAATTACTGATCCATGTCACCTGAACCCATACGATAGCCACGACAGATACTACCATCAGCACTATCAGACCTGTGAATTTCCTCATGTTCATGGCACAAAATTATACATATAAATATAGTTGAAACCTGTTTTAACTTTTTGTTAACCAGATTTAACCTCACTTTAACCCCTCTCAGGATTATCTGAACTATTTTTGTAATGTCAGAAAAACAAACACCACAGATGACAGACAAAAGCGCTCTCAACGGTTACATGAATAGTGGCAGTCATCTTTGCGGAACAATAACACTCTCCGCACAGGAGATTGAGAATGTCAGGATGAAGGCTTACAAAAAACCGGAGCAACATCTTTAACTGGCATTTGCACACAAAAGATCAGGAATTATAGAGAGGAAGGTTGTTGATTCAGGTTAGTTTCAGGTTAATTGGAAGAGGCGCGGCAGAGGCGCCTCTTCTTCTTTTATATGTCAGGGCATGTTTTCAGACGGGGTGCGGAGGTACAGCCCGCCATATCAGCTGTAATCATACATTTTTAAAGAGCTTCCAGATACGGTCATCAGGCAGAGGTGCCACAACGTTTATCTCCTCATTCCTGACCGGGTGAATGAAAGAGACCCGCCTGGCATGAAGAGATATACCGCCACCCTCGTTGGAACGCCTTGAACCGTATTTCAGGTCTCCCCTGACAGGGCACCCCGCAGCAGCCAGCTGCGCCCTGATCTGATGATGCCTGCCGGTAAGAAGATCGATCTCAAGAAGGTAATATCTCTCTGAACGAGCCAGTATCCTATACGACAGCTCTGCACTTTTAGAGCCTTTAACCTCCTTGTCATACACATATGATTTGTTCTGCTTCTCATTCTTCTTCAGATAGTTCTGAAGCGAACCCTCTTCGGCAGGCGGCCGGTCTGTGACAATTGCCCAGTAACTCTTCTTTACATCACGTGTCCTGAAAAGCTCGCTGAGGCGGCTGAGAGCCTTCGAGGTGCGGGCGTAGACAACACAGCCGCTGACAGGCCTGTCAAGGCGGTGTACCACCCCCAGGAACACATTTCCGGGCTTGCCGTACTTCTCCTTAATGTATCTCCTGATAATATTATCCAGTGACTCATCTCCCGTGCCGTCACCCTGCACAAGGTCCGACGACCGCTTGTTGACTATGATTATGTGATTGTCTTCGTAAAGTACTTCCGGAAATTCCCCGCTCATCTGATTATTCCTGACAGCTTAAAAATCCCAAAGACTTCAAAACACTCCGCAAATCCTCTAATACTGTTCCTTCTCGTTCGGAAAACTGCCTGACCTCACATCAGCGATATAATGTTGCACCGCCCCCTTGATCTCATCGTAAAGATTATGGTATCTCCTCAGGAATCTCGGTGAAAACTCCAGATTGATGCCCAGCATGTCATGCAGCACCAGTACCTGCCCGTCTACCTGCGGTCCGGCGCCAATACCTATCACCGGCACCTTCAGTGACTTTGTCACCTCCCCTGCCAGTGCGGCAGGAATCTTCTCAAGCACGATGGCAAAACAGCCGGCCTTTTCAATTATTTTCGCATCCTCCTTCAGTTTCCTGGCCTCTTCCTCATCACGGGCCCTGACAACATAGGTGCCAAACTTGTGAATCGACTGAGGAGTCAGTCCCAGGTGACCCATCACAGGTATGCCTGCTGACATGATCCGCTCTATAGACTCCACTATCTCACGGCCACCCTCAAGCTTCACGGCACTGGCGCCTGTCTCCTTCATGATGCGTATGGCGGAAGCCAGCGCTTCGCGCGAATTACCCTGGTAGGTGCCGAATGGCAGGTCTACCACAATCAGGGCCCGCTTAACACCCCTGGCCACCGAGGCGGCATGATAAATCATGTTGTCAATGGTGATTGGCAATGTGGTATCAAAGCCTGCCATCACATTCGATGCTGAGTCTCCCACCAGGATCACATCAATGCCTGCCTCGTCGAGTATCCTCGCCATCGAATAATCATACGCTGTAAGCATCGATATCTTTTCACCCTTCAGTTTCATCTCATAAAGCACATGGGTGGTCACCAGCTTAACGGTCTTCTGTACTGACATCTCTTAGTTTTTTTTGGTCAGCTGCAAAGCTACAAAATAACAGGGTTGAATAACATTAAAGCAGATTCTTTTGGCTGCTTCTGCCGTTTTGTCATTTTCATGAATTATTTGACTGCCGGCAGGTTCGCATCATCATGACATAATTTCATAATAACTCAGGCCTGAGCGCTATGGCACAATCATTGTCACTTCAGAGGCGTATAAAAAGAAAATTAGCATATAAATCAGAATAACAATGGGAAAAATTATCGGTATTGACCTGGGAACCACCAACTCCTGCGTTTCAGTGATGGAAGGCAACGAGCCTGTGGTGATACCCAATAGTGAAGGCAAACGTACTACTCCTTCGGTAGTTGCTTTTATTGAGAACGGCGAACGCAAGGTTGGTGACCCTGCCAAGAGACAGGCCATCACCAATCCGCGTAAAACCGTTTCATCAATCAAACGTTTCATGGGAAGAAGCTTTGACGAGGTTTCCAACGAGATGAAAAAGATGACCTATGAAGTCGTCCGTGGTGACAACAACACCGCGAGGGTTAAGATTGATGACCGCAACTATTCTCCGCAGGAGATTTCGGCTATAGTGCTCCAGAAAATGAAAAAAACTGCTGAGGATTACCTCGGCCAGGAAGTCACTGAGGCTGTCATTACCGTTCCGGCATACTTCAACGACTCACAGCGCCAGGCTACCAAGGAAGCCGGTGAGATTGCAGGACTGAAGGTCAAGCGCATTATCAACGAGCCTACGGCTGCGTCACTGGCTTACGGCCTTGACAAGAAGGCACAGGATCTTAAGATCGCAGTGTTCGACCTGGGAGGAGGTACATTCGATATCTCAATCCTTGAACTCGGCGACGGAGTCTTTGAGGTTAAGTCAACAAACGGTGACACCCACCTCGGCGGCGATGACTTTGATCACCTGATAATCGACTGGCTTGCTGATGATTTCCAGAAGGAGGAAGGAATAGACCTCCGCAAGGACCCGATGGCTCTTCAGAGACTGAAGGAAGCATCAGAGAAGGCCAAGATAGAACTTTCAAGCACCACAACCACGGAGATTAACCTCCCCTATATAATGCCAGTTGACGGTATTCCCAAGCATCTGGTCAAGACGCTCACAAGGGCACAGTTTGAAAAACTTACCGACAAGCTCATTAATGCAGTCATCGGACCGTGCCAGAAGGCGCTTGATGATGCCGGCATGAAGACATCGGATATTGATGAGGTGCTGCTCGTCGGAGGCTCAACCCGTATACCTGCCATCCAGCAGATAGTTGAGAAGTTCTTCGGCAAGACTCCTTCAAAGGGGGTCAATCCTGACGAAGTGGTTGCAGTGGGCGCTGCCATCCAGGGAGGTGTTCTTACCGGCGAAGTGAAGGATGTGCTTCTTCTCGACGTCACCCCGCTGTCACTTGGCATTGAGACCATGGGCGGTGTGATGACCAGACTGATCGAGTCGAACACCACCATCCCCACGCGCAAGACCGAGACATTCACAACGGCAAGCGACAGCCAGCCTTCGGTTGAGATACACGTGCTGCAGGGCGAACGCCCGATGGCCGCCGGCAACAAGACAATAGGCCGCTTCCATCTTGACGGCATCCCGCCGGCCCCGCGCGGTGTCCCGCAGATCGAGGTTACCTTTGACATTGACGCCAACGGTATACTCAATGTCTCAGCCAAGGATAAAGGCACCGGAAGAGAACAGAGGATACGGATTGAGGCTTCATCAGGACTCAAGGAGGAGGAGATCCGCCGCATGCGCGATGAGGCCAAGGCCAATGAGGCAGCCGACAAGGCAGCAAGGGAGATAGCTGACAAGGTCAACGAAGCTGACAGCATGATCTTCCAGACTGAGAAACAGATCAAGGAGTACGGTGACAAGATTCCTTCAGACAAGAAGGGACGCATTGAAAATGCCCTCGGCCAGCTTCGCGAAGCACATAAGAACAAGGACATCACGGCCATTGACCGTGCACTCGCGGAGATCAACGCCGCATGGCAGGCCGCCTCCGAAGATATTTACAAACAGACTCAGGGAGGCCCCGGCCCGCAGGCCGGTCCTGAAGCAGGCCCGCAGGCAGGTACCGGAGGAACAACCGGCGGCAAGGACGGAGACGAGCAGGTGACTGACGTCGACTTCGAGGAAGTTAAATAATTGACAATCAAAAACGATTAACAATTATAAGTAAATAGCGGTAAAACAGTGTTTTGCCGCTATTTTCATTTTAACAAATTCTTATTATTAGTGCATTTTTCCGATTTTTGTACTGCATTTGCACCAGGTTTTAAGTCTCAGGTTAATTAAACCATTAGACTCTGATACTGCACCACGTTATATGAAATAAACCACCGGTAAAAGCCACGGCAGCTTTTGCTGCCGTGGCTTTCCTTTTTCTGATGCCACAGATACGAACAGAACAAACTATTTGGTTATATCTTTGTACCAGATAAGGAAATCATGAAAACCAGATTAATATTCATTCTTCCACTACTGTTGCTATCCACTACCGTCATGTCACAAAATGTGACTGATGCCGGGGGGAAAAAGCAGGGCCCATGGGTTAAAAAATACCCAAACGGCAATATCATGTACCAGGGCACCTTCAGGGATGACAAACCGGTCGGACTGTTCAAGAGATATACCGAAGAGGGTCTGCTTCTTTCGGAACTGACATACTCAGACAGCAAGGATGAGGCATCCGCAGTATTCTACCACCCCGACGGGCTAAAGGCTGCCGAAGGCAAATACGTAGCACGCAGCAAGGAAGGACTCTGGAAGTTCTGGTCAGCCACCCGGCCGCACTACCTTATCTGCGAGGAGTATTATCACAACGATATCAGGCACGGACTGTCACAGAAGTTCTATCCTGACAGCACCCTGGCAGAAAAGGTGGCATGGGATATGGGCAACCGCACCGGAGAATGGCTGCAGTACTACCCCGACGGGGCAATATGCCTCAGGGCTGAATTCGTGGCAGGCAGGCTCGAAGGCCCCTTCTCCTACTACCACCCTAACGGCAACCTGCAGTATGAAGGCCACTATAAGGAGGATAACAGGACAGGTGACTGGATGGTCTTCAAGGAAGATGGCTCCCTGAAGCAGATTATCACCTACAGGGAAGGCGTCCCGGCTGACCCAAAACTGGCTGACCAGGAGACAAAATTCCTCGATGATCTTGAAAAGAACAAGGGGAAAATAGAGGTGACAGATATCACGGGATCAGTAATAAAATGAACAGAGTCGTATCTGCCCTCATACCGTTGCTTTTTGTTATCGCAGGCATTATGCCGGGGAAAGCTCAACAGAGATATCCCGGATATGACGAACTGTGGTTTTACAGGGTCTGGTTCAGCGAAAAGACAAACAGCATCAGTGAATACTCACCAGAGGAGTTGCTTTCACCTGCTGCAATTGCCAGGAGGGAAAAGTACGGCATCCCCCTGGTTACGGAAAGCGACATCCCTGTCAGCAGTCAGCATATACGGACCCTCACAGGGGCAGGCTTCAGGTTAAGGTGCACGTCAAAGTGGCTTAATACCGCTCTCTTTACCACTACCGGAGCCATAAAGAGTGACATCGCCGGGGAGTATCCCTTTATTGACAGCATCCAGCTCGTAAAGCATCCGGTTGATCCTGTCAAAAGGAACTACAGCAAATACGGCATAACAGAACCGGGCATGATCACTGATAAATTTGACCCGCGCCTGCCTCTCAACGGCGATATGCTTCATAAGTCAGGATTGACAGGACTCAACATAACCATTGCAGTTCTTGATGCCGGATTCATCAATGCTGACAAAATTGAAGCCCTTGAACCGCTCAGGAAGCGGGGCGGTATAATCACCACCCGTGATTTTATAAACAGCAGCAGCTATGTTTATGATTATCATACACATGGTACATCAGTGCTCTCCATCCTCGCGGGGGCGATGCCGGGAATCATCAATGGCACTGCCCCGGGGGCAAAATATATGCTTCTCCGGACAGAAGACGTTCTTTCCGAGTTTCCCGTAGAGGAGGATTACTGGATTGCCGCAGCGGAATATGCCGACAGCGCGGGAGCTGATATTATCACATCATCCCTCGGTTACTTTGAATTTGACGACCCGTCGATGGATTACCCGTTCAGCGATATGGACGGTGACAGACCTTTCATTACAAGGGGTGCTGACATGGCCTCCTCCAAGGGGATACTCGTTGTCAACAGTGCCGGGAATGAACGCAACAAGGCATGGCTACGGATTATTGCCCCTTCTGACGGCGACAGCGTACTGTGCGTGGGCGCGGTTAATCATGACCTCACCATATCTGACTTTTCATCAGCCGGTTACTCATCAGACGGCCGGGTCAAGCCGGACATGGTGGCGCCGGGTGTGCTGATACCCCTTCAATTTGAGCCGGGGGTGTGGCACAGCGGCAGCGGCACATCTTTCTCATGCCCTGTCATAAGCGGCCTGTCGGCTTCACTGATGCAGGCTGTGCCTGATGCCTCACCACTTGAAATTATCAATGCGCTCCGCAAAAGCAGCGACAGGTACACAAGACCCGACTCACTGTACGGATACGGGTTGCCTGACTTCCTGAAAACACTCAGGCTGCTCGAGGATGAGCATACTTTCAGACCCGAAGCAATGATGAGCGCCGGGCCCAATCCTTTCACTGACGAGATACTTGTCTGGTTCCATGAGCCCCCGGGTTCACTGACAGTGACTATAACAGGAACGAATGGCACCACGATACTGGCAAGGCACTTCCCGGCCTTTGCCGCTCGCTTATTCAGGCTTGACGGACTCGGCAGCCTTGCTGAGGGCTTTTATCTGGTCAGGATAGTAACAGACCAGGGGGAAGAGGTCTATAAAATGATTCGTACAGACAGGTGAACCGGGATGCAAAAATATCACTGACAGAGCTGTTAGGGCTGGTCCGCGACAAGATATACGAAGCACTGCCGGAAGCATTCTGGGTGGTTGCCGAGATAGCCGAGATGAAGGTCAATAGTACAGGGCACTGCTACCTTGAACTCACCGGCAGTGACACACCCGGAGGAAGAGTCACCTCCAGGGCAAGGGCTACCATCTGGGCATCAAAATACAGGTCGCTTAACACGCTCTTCAATGCCACCGCCGGAATACCCCTCCGCGCCGGAATAACCATCCTCTTCAGGGCAACAGTGGAATACCATGAGCTTTACGGACTCAGCCTGAACATTACAGACATTGATCCGGCGTACACCGCAGGTGATATGGCACTTCGCCGCGAGGCGGTAATAAGAAGGCTTACCGCTGAGGGAGTGCTCTCCATGAACTCAGGGCTTCCTCTTACCCTCTACCCGAGGAATATTGCCGTTGTATCTTCATCAAGGGCTGCCGGCTACCAGGACTTCACCGATCACCTGCTGAACAATCCCTACGATTATGTCTTTAAAACCACGCTTTTTGAAGCAGTGATGCAGGGTGAGGAGACTGAGGCATCTGTCATCGGAGCTCTTGACAGAATCTCAGAGGAGACAGGGAAGTTTGACGCGGTGGCAATAATAAGGGGAGGCGGCTCCACCATTGACCTGAGCTGGTTTGACAACTATGCCATTGCATTTCATGTGACCCAGTTCCCCCTGCCTGTACTGACAGGCATAGGACACGAAAAGGACCAGTCAGTCACTGACATGGTTGCATGGAAAGCACTGAAGACTCCCACGGCCGTTGCAGGATTCCTGATCGACAGAACACTTGAATGTGAAAACAGGATAATCAGTATGGCAGGTGAAATGGCATCAGCGGTAACAGGTGCTCTCGAAGCGGCTGATGAACAACTCTCGTCATTTCAGAACCGTACAGCAGCAACCGCAAGACTGGTTGTAAGGGTCAACAATGAGAGACTTGGATACCACACCGAGACACTCCGGCGCTCAGCCAGGAACGCACTGCAAAAGGCCGGTGACAAAACCGGCAGACTCGAGCAGTCACTGCGCCACCTTGACCCGGCCTCCGTTCTTAAAAGAGGGTTTACACTGACCTCCAGAAACAGCATCATAATCCGTTCAGCCGCTGAACTTGAGGAGGGTGACAACATTACCACCCATTTTGAAAAGGGTACGGCAAAAAGCACTGTTAAAGAGATAAAAAACAAGAAATAATGGCAAAAAAAGAAATTGGGTTCAATGAAGCCATGAAGGGTATTGAACAGATCCTCAGGAATATCGAAGAGGGTGAACCTGACATTGACAGGCTGTCAGAGAATGTCAGGAAAGCCGCTGAGCTCATAAAGATATGCCGGCGCCGACTGCGCGAGACAGGTGAGAAAATTGACGGGATAATGGAAGAACTCAGGTAATTCCTGCAGCCGGTATGTCGTTCTGAACTTCCCGGGGCATAAAATCAAGGAAGCTCCGCCTTAAGTGACGGAGCTTCAACTCGAAACCCTAACCTAAATTCCAGAAAACTAACTCTTCTGTTTGAAAACTACCTTCAACAAATAGAACGATTAATTTACGATATTGTTGCAGTAAATTGTTGAAAAAACAGATTATTTATTAACAATTTGATCTTTTTCTATTCCAAATATATCCTTGAAGGCTTTTTCAAACGCTTCCTTTGGCAGGGCACCCATTGCCATCTGAGGCTGACCCTCCATCGGAACGAAGAGCAACGAGGGAATACTCTTTATCCCGAAAGCTGATGCAAGCTCCTGTTCTGCCTCTGTATCAATCTTATACACATAAAGCTTGCCTTCGTACTCCTTCGACAGTTCCTCCAGGATAGGCGCAACCATCCTGCATGGCCCGCACCAGTCAGCATAAAAATCGATTATACATGGTTTGTCACCGTTGTATTTCCACTCCTTGTTCTGCTCATAATTGAATACTTTCTCAAGAAAAGTCTCTTTTGTCAAATGTTCTGCCATATTTGTTCTTTTTATTGTTTAACAGATTATTGCGCATATTGTTCACGCTTTACAATTGGTGTGCCGGGCGCGTATGGAGATCAAATTTTCTTCAAGTTAACCTATATATTGTAATTTTGTCACCGGTTTCGGCTAAAATGTCATACATACAATGAAGATATTCCCTGATGACAGAATTTTTGAGGTAGTGGCCGGCGTGGCTGACAGAGAAAACGTGGAGGCCTATGTCATCGGCGGCTTTGTACGTGATCATATAATGGGGAGGGTGAACCCCGAAAGGGATATTGACATTGTAGTTCTTGGTGACGGGCCTGCAATGGCGCGCGCAGTTGCCCGCGAGATCAGCCGCGACATCAAGGTGACCGTATTCAGGACCTTCGGCACGGCTACGTTCAGGTACCGGAACTCTGACATCGAGTTTGTTGGCGCAAGGAAAGAGTCATACTCATCCGACTCCCGCAAGCCATCTGTCTCTCCGGGGACACTTGAAGATGACCAGAAAAGGCGCGACTTTACAATCAATGCCCTTGCAATAAGCCTTAACAGGGATAATCCCGGCGAAGTGCTCGATCCGTTCGGGGGAATTGATGATATCAGGAACGGAATTATCCGGACACCGCTTGACCCTGACGCCACCTTCAGCGATGACCCGCTCAGGATGATGAGAGCCGTAAGGTTCGCCGCGCAACTGGATTTCCGGATCGCTGATAAGACACTGACATCGATCAGGAGCAATGCAGAAAGAATAAAGATTGTATCGGCTGAAAGGATCACCACCGAACTGAACAAGATAATGACCACTGCAAAGCCTTCAGCAGGGTTTCTGCTGCTGGAGCAGACCGGTCTGCTCGAACTCATCCTGCCGGAAATAGCCAGGCTCAGAGGTGTTGAGGACAAGGATGGTAAGGGACATAAGGATAATTTTCATCATACCCTGAAAGTCCTTGACAATCTGGCAGAAAAGAGCAGTGACCTCTGGCTGCGCTGGGCTGCTCTCCTTCATGACGTGGCAAAGCCTGTCACAAAGAAGTTCGTGCAGGGCACGGGGTGGACATTTCACGGACATGAATTCATAGGAGCCAAAATGGTTCCGGAAATCTTCAAACGCCTGAAGCTTCCTCTCAATGACAGGATGAAATATGTGCAGAAGCTCGTGGGCCTGCACCTGAGACCTGTCTCACTCGTCCAGGATGAAGTCACTGACTCGGCCGTGCGCAGGCTCCTCTTCGAAGCCGGTGAAGATATTGATGATCTCATGCTGCTATGCGAGGCGGACATCACATCCGGCAACAGAATGAAGGTGCTGAAGCATCGTGAGAACTTCGCGCTGGTGCGCCGCAAACTGAAGGAGATAGATGAGAAGGATGCCATCCGGACATTCCAGCCTCCGGTTGATGGTGAAGAGATAATTGCCACATTCAATATACCTCCGGGCCCGATGGTAGGAGTCATTAAATCTGCCATCAAAGAGGCCATACTCGACGGAATCATCCCCAATGATCACGAGGCCGCCCGTGAATTCATGATCCGGAAAGGACGTGAGATGGGACTGGAGCCGGTATGACAATCATCTTACTGATACCCTGACAGTCACCGGAAGATGATCGGAGTACCCTCCTGAATAGCTGTAACCCCCATAGGTCGGGAAGGGCTTTTTGCCCGGGTAAGTGCCGTCAGTTGTAAGGAGAAAGGGGGCATCCACTACACGAAAAGTGCCGGGCAATGCATAAAAGACGTTCGTGCTGTCTGTCATCGGGGTTGAGACAAGTATCTGGTCAATCATCTCCCAGGTTCCCTGATATCTGTATGAACCCTTCCCCTCTCCGGCCGTTTCAGTCGAGAGGTTGACCAGACCTGCCTCCCTGGCAAATTGTTCCATCAACGGCTCACCCGGAGCGGTGTTGAAATCTCCCATGACTATTACCGCCGCCCTCCCTCCTGAGGCGCTCATGATGGAGTCAATCCCGGCGCCTGCCAGCCTGACCATTCTTTCCCGCAGGTCAGCAGCCGCCAGCACGCCTCCTTTCCGTGACGGCAGGTGACAGATAACAATATGCAGCGTATCAGCTCCCGCGGTGAGCTTCACATGGAGAATATTCCGCGTCAGGACTGGCATGCTGTCTACATCCGCAGGGAGCCATGCATCAGCCTCTACAAATGAAAAACAGTCACGCCGGTAAAGAAGCGCCAGGTCTATACCCCTGGGGTCTGGTGACTCCCTGTGGACAATTCCGTAATTGCCGGCTGAAAGAATAGTACCGTAAACAAGATCTCTCAGCACCTCTTCATTTTCCACCTCGCAGAGACCTGCCAGAGAAGGGAGCTCCCACTCCCCTGCAACCGCCACAGCCCTCGCGACAGCGCTGAGCTTCCTGTGATACCTCGAGGCTGTCCACCTCCTTGATCCACCTGGAAGGAATTCCTCATCATTCTTTGTGGTATCATCAACAGTATCAAACAGGTTTTCAACGTTATAAAACATCACGCTGAAATCCTGGCCGGATGCCTGCAACAGCATCATTGCAAGAAAAGCCATAACTGAGAGTATTACCCTCATCACACGATGAATAATGCACTGATTAAAATAGCAGCAGAACAAATATACAACCAATAGTCACATTTGTCAATGCCTGACATGCATGCCGGCCATGCCGGTTTCTTTCTCCTTCCGCTTTTCTCCTTCCTGTCTTTCAAACGCCCCGATATCGGGACCATCGAAGGCTGGTCGCTGCTTGTTCCGGATATCGGCAGGCCATAGCTTCATCTCACTCTTCCCTGCACGGTCAAGGAGGGGTGAGAGCGTATCAGGCCTGAAATCCCATGAATTTTCATCAATGAAGCGGGGAGACTGAGTTGTGATAACATTTCTGAACAAAGGTGTTGAATACCAGTCAGCAGTCAGAGTGTCAACCTTTATAAGTGAGCTGTCAGCCCTGAACCACGATTCCACTTCAGCCGCCGGCGCGTCTATCAACAACTCGCCTGGCAGGCTGCCGCTGATCACTGAATTGATTACTGACACTGCCGGCATGGTTCCGTCGCCGGCACTTATCAGAAGCGCCGGCTCATAGCGGAAACTGTACTCCCATATATTACTGATGGTGCAGTGAATGAACTCATAGTTGCCGCCCTCAGAGAGCGAGACGGTACTGAAACCCGAATGGGCAAAAAGGGAGTTGACTGCAAACAGATCAGCATTACTGGCTGCCAGTGAGGCAACACTGTTATGCATCAGGGTGGTGCTGTTCATGGTCAGGTCCGGAACCGAAGCAGGATGGCCTTCAATTTCAACAGCTATCTGAGCATTACGTATATCTGTATGATTCAATATGTTGCCTCGACTGCAGCTTTGAAACTTCACACCTTTCCACCGTCCGGGCACATCCCTGTATTCCTTTTCCAGCCTGTCGGTTGCAATTGTTATTCTCTTTTCGGGCGTTCCGGCTGCAACGAGTGTGCCAGCCACAGTCACCTCCGCCCCGTGATGCATGTAGACTCTTGTTCCCGGTTCAAGTGTCAGCGTCACAAGGGTGTCAACCAGCAGATGGCCAGTGATGACATAAGGCTTTCCTTCACTCCATACAGCCGGCGAGTTTATATCCTCCGTGACAAGACGTACATCCTGACCCCAGGCTTCGAGAATAACCCTGCCGGAATGGCTTCCCGACAGGAAATTCACCGAATCGGTGACAGCCAGTGGCAGATCACTACCGGAAGGATCGATTGTCACAATGATAAAAATGAAGATGCTGTCGCCTCTGGCAAGCGTAATGTTCTGAGCCTCTGCAACGGGCTGGCCGTCAATATTTATCCTGAATGGTGAACCGGAACCTCCGCCAAGCCAGATGCGGTCTATAAGTACAGGGGTATCCTCCAGGTTTTTTATCCGGAGTTCAAGGGTAGCCGAGCCATATCCGGAAAAGAGGGTGTCAAATGAGATGGTGTCTGAAGAGAAGGCCAGTCGGCCGCTGACAGAATTGGCAAGCGGGTCACAGCTCAGGCAGGCTGCGACAATAAGTAAAAAGGGTATGATATGCCTCATCAGTATTTGTTGATCCACCTGTACCGCCTCGGGTTGTCACCAAAGCGGGCAAGCAGGGTCAGCTCATGGGTCCCGTAGGTATAGCTGCGGATCTCTGAGAGAGTAAAGTCAAATGCATAACCCAGGTAGAACCTGTCCACCTTTACTCCGGCCATCAGTATCACTGCGTCACCGGTCCTGTACGAGAGCCCCAGCCAGTAATCATCCTTGTAATAAACCCTTCCCGTAAGGTCAACCTGGAACGATTTGAACACCATGTCCGATGACTTGAGCATTACCGACGGTTCGATGATCCAGTCGGTTCCCGGGAAAAATCTCATACCTCCGGTCAGGAAGAAATGGCCAAGCTCGGAGCGGCTGTTTTCGCTGCCATTGCCCAACATCAGCGTACCCCTGAAAAGGTTGGTCATTGCGAAACCTGCATAATATCTCCTCGTGGTATAACTGACCCCGAAATTGGCATCAGGGATATAAACCACCTGATCATAGTTGTTCAGCAACTCATCCTGCACGTCATCAGGCATTACGGCACCACCGATATCAACAAAATACTGGTATGCGCTGAGCGACAACCCGAAAGAGAGTTGTTGCTCATCTCCTACAGGGAGATGATACGCATATGCCAGCTGAACGCCTGTCCTGTGCATGATACCGTTATGATCCGAGAAGAGATAACCTCCTACTCCTACCCTTCCCCCCTTTGTAGGCTTGCTGATCTTCTTTCTGACTGCAGTTGACTTCGTGATGTAACTGTCATTCAGCAACCTGGTCTGAAAAGCTGCAGCATAGGTGCTTGGGGCGTGAGGTAGGTTAAGCCACTGCTCGCGGACTGTCAGGCCGAATGTGGTGTAATAGTCACTTCCGGCATACGATGGATTGAGAAGAAAGCCGTTCATCATGTACTGGCTGTACATCGGGAACTGCTGCGCTCTGGTGACAGGTATAACCGCCAGAAGGCCAACTACTGCTACTATTCTCAAAGTTTTCATTTCTCCTTCCGGTTATCTGGTTACTTGCTTATGATCGAGATTATTCCAGTACGCGGCTCAGAGCCGTCGTTCAGGTGAATCACATAATGGTACGAGTCATTTGGCAGGAGCTTTCCGTTGAAAGTGCCGTCCCACTCGTCAGTGGCATTCCTTGAATGATAGACCAGCTTGCCCCAGCGCGTATAGACAAAGACTTCGGCATCAGGGTAGAGCCATGCATTGCGCAGCTGCCATGTATCATTCCTGCCGTCACCGTTTGGTGTAATGATCTCATAGATCCTCAGGCAGTCGTATCCCATGACACCAACAGTGACCTTAAAGGTTGTGGTACATCCGCTGGCATCAGTCACATCAACGGTATAGTCTCCGGGCAGAAGAGCTGTCCTGTCAGCAACAGTTGCACCGTCATTCCACAGGTAGATGAGAGTTCCCGAACCGCCGGAGACCGTCAGGTCAATACTTCCATCAGGCGTATCAGGACAGGAGGCATCAGTCGTTATGGCCGAAATATCCAATTCTTCGGGTGCAGTAAGTGTATAGTCTGCTGTGAGGGTACACCCTGCCGCATCTGAAATGGTCAGCCTGTACTCGCCTGCACCAAGCATGGAGATTGAAGGCTGGTCAGATGTGAATCCGTCAGGACCTGTCCATTCCAGAACAAGCGGAGGCGTTCCTCCCTGTACTGCCACGGTTATTGAACCGTCTGCAGACCCGGGGCAGGTTACTCCGTAGCCATTGTTATCTGAAATCACGACGGATGTGATCTCAATTGCATCAGGCTGTGTAATCACTTCTATATAGCTGAGTGTTACGCAGTTATTCCTATCTGAGACAGTGAGTGTGTAGGTACCTGCACCCAGGCCGGTAATGGTTGCGGTGGATGCCGTATATCCGTCCGGCCCGGCCCAGCTGATATTGTAAGGTTCAGTTCCTCCTGAGAGGGTTGCGTAGATTGCACCGTCAGAGCTGCCGTGACATGTTACATCATCAGTACCGTCAATCACAGCCGTAAACGGCAATGGTTCGGTAATCTCCACAGTGATTCCGGCAACACAGCCATTGTCATCCATCACTTCGAACACATGGATTCCTGCAGCCAGGCCCGTGAAGTCACCGGAAGCCTGGAATGCTCCTCCATCGATACTGTAAGCATAAGGTTCAAGTCCGCCTGATGCGGCCAGTTGTACTGCACCGTCAGTAAGACCGTTACAGGTAATCTGCTGCTGACTGGCGATTTCAGGCACAGGAAGGGCGTTGATTGTAACAGTGGCTGAAGAGGTTTCCGTGCCACAGGCTCCACCACCTGTAACTGTCATTGTGAGTGTTGCTGATCCTGCTGCATAGTCTGCTTCGCCGAAAGTATAATAGGGATTATCTGCCGTATTGTCACTGAAAGTGCCGTCCCCGCTGCTGCTCCATGTTACTGTGCCTCCTGCATGGGAAGCGCCGGCTACCTGGAACCCGGCCTCGTTCCGGCATATTGATCCGCCCGGACCGGCATCTGCAACAGGTTCAGGGGTGAAGGTTATTGTAAGATTGTCACTCACGGCCCCGCATAAGGCACTTGTGACCGTAATGGTAAGAGTGACAGGACCTGTATCTGAGCTTCCGAAGGTGTAAACCGGAGTGGCAATTGACGGATCACTGAAAGTGCCGTTGCCCGATGTGCTCCAGGATATTATCCCGTTGGATGCCGTTGCATCTGACAGGGCAACATCGGCGGTTCCGCTACAGAGGTCCTTGTCGGCTCCGGCATTGGCTGACGGCTCACCGGCAAAAGTCAGCGTCATGGCATCAGTCAGTGTCTCCCCGCACCCATTTATCTTTGACCCGGTCAGGGTCAGAACCACCTCTGTAAGATCAGTTGTACCCCTGGTATAAACCGGATTGAGTGCTGCCGGGTCACTGAAGCTGCCGCTGCCCGATGTGCTCCATGACAGGGTCATATTGGTAGCTGATGCACCTGTGATGATATATGATGGTTCCGTAGTGCATATTTCCGCATCAGGACCGGCATTCAGCGATGTGACAAACGGATCTGCAACGGTTACGACTGCCTCGCACAGTGCCACATTACCGCTTGCGTCAGTTGCCGTTACCGTAACGGTAACCTGACCCAGGTCTTCACAGGTGAAGGAGGAGCGGCTGAGCGTGACATCGGCAATTGCGCAGTTGTCCGTAGGAGCAGACAACAGAACATCTGACGGGACAATGGTTGCATTACCGGAAGCATCGAGATCTGCCGTTATGTTTTTGCAACTGATAACAGGCGATTCGACATCATTCACGGTTACCGTGAAACTGCAGGTAGAAACCATACCGTCAGCATCGGTTGACGTATAGGTCACCGTGGTCACACCTGAAGCAAAGACCGAACCCGGAAGGTGGGTGGATGTCATCGGTGCTGTTGACACGGGAGGAGTCCAGCTGACTGTGGCTGAACATTCGCCCGGGGATGTATTGACCGTAATATTGTCAGGACAACCGGTAATAACAGGCGGATCATTGTCCCTGATATGTACTGTGACATCCTGTGCCGGCAATGCATCGAAACTGTTGTCAGACAGGGCCTGATTGATTGTGACAGCAATGACATCAGTACGGTCAGCATCCAGAAGATCCTCGATGGCTGTGACCATGACCACAACCGGCACATTCCAGTTCTCCGGTGTAAAGGTCACCTGCGAAACATGGGTGATATGAACCGGATCAGCATTGACGAGGTCAAAAACCACGTCAGTCAGTGGCTGGGCATTCAGCACAATGGTAAACTGGCCGGCAGGGCCTCCCTCGTCAATGGTCAGCGTAAGAGGCGTGACCGTGAACCCTGCCAGATCATCATTTGTGACGTTGACATTGACGGTGGCGGTCACTCCGTCATACCCGTCATATGACAATTCATCATTCACGACAAGGGAGATGGTTGTTGATTCATCCGGCACCGTGAAGTTGTTCACGCCGGATACGGTGATGATCCTGGGAACATTATAATCTCCTGCCGTAAAGGTGAGCAGGGCAATATCGATGGTAGCCACCCCGGTGTTGTTGCTGACCAGATCAACCACAACGTTGCCGGACGGAGGCGCTGCTGACAGAACCACAGTGAAGGTCGCGGTTTCGTTTTCACCAACCGTGACACTTGTGGGATTAACCACTATAGAGGCCACATCATTGTTGATAATGGTGACCGGAATAATAATATCAGGCAAGTCATCAAAGGGATCAAACGAAAGAGCATCATCCACTGCCAGTATTACATTGTCAGTCTCATCGCCCAGGTATACATTCTCAATTGCCTGCAGGGTTATCACCTGATGCGTGGAAAAATTCGATGAATTGAATGTGAGTGAAACCGGACTGATATTCAACAGCCCTGTCATCGTGGAAGAAACGTTGATGGTTACCGGGCCTGCGGGTGCATTTTGCAGCCAGACCTCGATGGTAGCAGTTGACCCTTCAGTCATGCTTACTGCTGCCGGGGAGAACAGAATGACAGGAAGGTCATCATCAGCGATTGTAATCTCAGCTGGTGTTGCGTCAACGTCAACTGCCGGAGTTCCTGAGACTCCGGTGATGGTGACCCTTACCGTTTCATCACCCTCAACGAGGAGATCGGCAATGGAAGTCAGTGTAAGATCATATGACAGTGCACCTGCCGGCATCACAAATGATCCCGCAAGAGCAACATAGTCAGTGCCGGAGGTTGCTGTTCCTGTTACAGTGTATGATACTGTCCTTGCATTTGAAACAGGATTGCTGAAAGCAAATACAAAGGTGCCTGTTCCTGCTGCACCTGGTCCGCCTTCCTGAATGACCGCTGTCGGGGCAGTGACGCTTGCTGTTGAGTTGTCATCATTGAGGATGGTGTAAACAGAGCTCACAACAGGACCTGCGGCAACAGTCACAAAAGTATTCATGTTCAGGTTAACGGTCTCATCAGGTTCCACCGTGAGATCTCCCTGAATAGTCAGTACAGATGCTGGTATTGGTATTGCAACCGGCGTTGTATAGTCGCCTGCAGGTATGGTAATCATGTTGCCGGTCTGAGACCAGTCGTCCGATGAGGCAGTGCCATTTGAAACTGTCACAATAACGCTTCCCGGAACGGTGATAATTCCTCCGCTGACCACTATTACAGGTGATGATACCGGTGCAGGCCCATTACCCTCAGGACCAGAAGCAGTGGCTGAGGAGAATGCAGCGTAGACGGTGTCATCGTTAAGGATAGTATAGGTATAACTGTTCTGAGTACCAATATATACCCCCGTGGAAGGATTGGAGAGAGTGGTAATTATGGTTTCTGAAGGCTCAACCACGTCATCATCTATGACATTGATTGCAAAAGTGGCAGTCAGTGACCCTGCCGGAATTGTCACGGAACCGGGATCAAGCGTATAGTCAGTTCCTTCTGTTGCCGTTCCGCCGGTTGCAGAGTAGCTGACTGTGACATCAGAGGTGTGAGGATAGTTGAGGGAAACCTGCACAGTGACCGGAGTATCACTCTCTGGTCCTGATCCTGCCGGTACGGTAAAATTCACCTCCGGCCGGAATGCAATTATTGTCAGGTACTGGCCGTCAGCTATGTTCAGGTCAACAGTGTAGTTGCCTCCCGACAGGTTTGTTCGGTACATTGTGGCTCCGGAACTGAAATCGCCGTCATCATCAATAAGTATTCCAACCGTCGGGTAGCCTGATGGCAGTGCCGGCAGTGATGATGCCGGGATACTGATTGTCACCGTTCCGACATCTGAAGTCTCGTCAAACCGCCATTCCCTTGGCAGCCGGTAAGTGCCGGGAGCAGGCACCTCTGTGGTTGTCCATGTCCTGGCCCCTGCCTTGTCATGTCCGAAAAAGAGGTACTCGCCTTCACTGAGGTCGGTAGGAGTAGTTACTGAAAGCATACCTGTTGACCATGCATTGGTGAAGGTTGTGCCGTTAAATGCGGCAATGCCTGACACATCATGAGAATGGGTTGCTTCCCAGGCATAATGGTCATCTTCTATCGGAAGCAGGTATTTTGCGCCAAGGCTGTTCTGAAGCACAACCCGTTCAGCATCGTTCAGCTGGCCTGAGAAGACGACTATCTCTGTCATGTCACCGTTGAAATAACCGGCCGGGTTATAGGTTCCGTTCATCTGGGTTGCTCCAACAAGGGTAAAGTTGGAAACAAGTGAAGGCACAAAGTCGGAGGTTGAGTTACCTGTCAGCGGGGTACCGTTGAGAAATGCCCTATAGGCAGAGACAGACGCCCCTGCAGGGTTTGTGTAGTATATTATTCTCCAGTCATCTGGCGTATGGCCGTCATTAAAGACCTGGCTCTGGCCGTTGAATCTGACAGCATCACTATACTCAAGTCCGTAGCTCCTGACTGCATTTGTGCCACCTATATTCTTCTGCCCCATGTAGAGGCCTCCGTTCTGCTCATCGGCAGCAGTGGTATTGCGGGCAACTATCACCACTGTTGCAGCATCTGATCCTGTTATGCCCAGTGATCCGTTATATCCGAGGAAGTCGCCTCCCACTCCGCCCTGATCGGAGAATGTGACAGCCGGATAACCGTTTATGCTGTTCAGTGAAAGGGTAGGCACGGTCTGCCCCATGACCACTGCACTGAAGTCACGCATCTGGCCGGAGAGATCGATCCAGCTGGTTACAAAATAGAGTGGCTTTATCGCAATGAGGCTGTCTGACCTAAGCCAGAGTTGCGTATTGGTGAGTGTGCCTACTCCGCCCGGGCCAACCTGCGCATCAGCTGATTGCGGAGGCAGAGCGAGAAGAAGTGCAAGCACCAGGGTTGACAGGTGTATCTGTTTCATGACAGTCAGGATCAGCGTTTAGGCATCATAATACACTATTTATCAAACTATTGAGTCTACAACCCTCAGGTTATCACCTTACAATCGCAGCTCAATCAAGGTCATAAATGACCAAAGAGCTAATATAAATATATTCTTTAATAACGGAACTATCAGGGCAAAGCGTATAATTAACAGTCATAATAAAATGATTCACAATGTTGTTGTGTGGCAGTTACAAAAACGGTTTTGCCTTTCCCGGAAGTCGGTTTTTAATTTAAAACCGCTATTGCGGAATAAAAAATAGAGCGTATATTTGCACTCTCTTTCCGGGCGATTAGCTCAGTTGGTTCAGAGCGCCTGCCTTACAAGCAGGAGGTCGTAGGTTCGATCCCTACATCGCCCACCAGTGAATGAGGAGGTTAGCATAGCGTTAACCTCCTTATTGTTTTATACGGTTGCATTATTGTTGCAACATATCTCGTATAAAAAGAGCGGTATACCTGATTAATGAAGTGTCTCGCTGCATCTACCCGCGCTTCCATCTACATTTGATTATAATGTTTTTGACACAATTAAATGATTACTGCATAGAGAGTAATAGAAGGGCTCCCCGCTTCAGTTTTTGTCAAAAAAAGGTAACATATTTTAAATCATTACGTTATCCTTATAGATCAAGTATCATGTTGAATGAAGCGACGTGTCTTTCATATTGAAACACAGGCACTTAGACGCCTCTCGGCATAACAAGGCATGATTGAGATGACATTTTTTCCTGTTTTCCGCAAGCCGATAACTTATCGTTGTAACGACTTGATATTCA